>Ga0207120_1042_pt1 | contig 30927 bp, 25 predicted proteins | sample Alteio_BWMinHeat_40_FD_153509 | JGI IMG/M metagenome (GOLD analysis project Ga0207120, IMG submission 153509) | Enriched cells from forest soil in Barre Woods Harvard Forest LTER site, Petersham, Massachusetts, United States -... | ecosystem: Environmental > Terrestrial > Soil > Temperate forest >...
GCCAGCATTTCCTCTGGCCGCTCGCCCATTTCGTACTGCTTCCATCCGGCGGAAAAGGTGACGGGAATTTTTTGGCCTTGCCAGTCGACTTCCAATGAGCCGAGACGTCCCAGTACAAGTTGCAACTGTGGCAGGGTGCACTCCGGAAGCAGAACTAGGAACTCGTCGCCGCCCAAGCGGACTGCCAAGTCTGCGCCGCGTATGACCTTATTCAAACGGGCAGCAAATTCCTGCAATACCTGGTCACCGGCGGGATGGCCGTAGGTGTCGTTGATCTGCTTGAAACTGTTCAAGTCCAACGTGAGTACGGTCAGCGGGTGTCCCTTGCGCTCCGAGCGAGCCACTTCTGCGGCCAAGCGTTGCTCCGCAAAGCGCCGGTTATACAGGCCAGTCAATGGATCAACCATGGCGAGATTGCGAAGAAGGTCCGAATGGCCCTGCTTCTCGGCGAGCTGGCGGCGAAGCCTCTTGATGAGAATTGCTTGAGAAACCGCATAGACGTTAAAAAGCACGACCAAGGCGATCAAACCAAAAACAACATCGACGATGCTGATCTGGAAGATGGTCTCGGCGCCGCGCCGCACTGCCGGAAGACTAAAAGCGATAACGGCAAAAGCGAGGAGAAGAACGACAAAAATCGAGTAACCCCAGACCCACCAATCGCGCTTCTCAATTTTCTGAAATTCGCGCGCCAGCTCCTGATCTCTAGCCTTTACAGAAGCCGCGATAGGATGTATGCGGGGGTCAGACATGGTGTGGAAACGAGGGGCACCACTCGCCCGATTTAGCTAAATTAGTCTGTCCGAGATTCGAGGTCAAGCCTATTCCATTACTATTTTATAAGTGGTTATCCCCGGAAAAAAAAGGACCGCCGGGACAGACCCTTCAGGCCTATGACTTTCTAACATCTTTGCCATGAGTTACTTACGGAGGCTTTCAGGCTATATCCGAGTTCTAGTTCGCTGGTACTAGGGTTCCATTGGTGAAGTAAGGGAATTCCAAGAAACTTACCGTGAGCAAAATATGGTCTCAGTCTTCATCCTCGTGTTTGCAGGGTTCGCCCTGGTGAAGTTCGGCATCTCGCAATGGCGCGCGATTTGGATAACGACTGCCAATCAGCCGCTGTCTGACTCATTGCGAGTGACGGCTGGAATTGACGGCGCGGCCATTAGCGCCGGTGATTTCTGCACACTGATGCATTTGTGCAACGAATTGTCCCCTGATTTGAAAAAGAAAAGCCCCTGGCTAAAAGAAGTATCGGTGTATTACCGCGCGGTTGAGAAACTTGAGCACGCTTTCCGAGTGAAGCTGCCCGCCATTTCCGCATGGGCAAAATGTGAAATGCAAATCTGCTCGCGCTACGTGGCCGTGGTTCTCGACCAAAGTCTCTCCATGAGCCTGGATCGTCAGTTCGCCACGCGTACCAACTGAACGCAACCGGCGTGGGCCTCGAACAGGACAGCCGGATTCATCGCATGCGAAGTGCGCAAGCGTTGGGGCGGAGGTTGGCTGTGCCACAAGGCGAACGGGGCGTCCCGCTAAGGGGCAGCGGAATTGAGCGGGAGGTCGAGGCCGAATTTGAGTTTGGCACGTTGCCGGATCCAGGCTTCGGCCTCGGTGCGAGAACGAAACGTCATGGTTTCCCATCCAATCTGTTCCATGAGGACTTCCCAGATGCGTGAGAGGCCATAGCCCAGATCTCCTGGAGAAGCAACGGCTAGAAGCGCCCCCGGTTGCGCGATGGCGGCAATGCGCTTGTTCTGTTCGACAACGATTCGAATGTCATCGGAATTGATATGCATGGCCCCAACGGAAGTGAGATCAATGATGCAATACCTCCACTTCTTGATCCCCTCCGGGAAGGCCAGGAAACCGATCCCGGCCTGGAAGAAATCATCTATGGTCATATCGCCGCGGCAATTGTAGATGACACCCACGCCATCCTGGCGACCTTCGATGTTAATGGGCATAAGTCAACGTTGGATGCCGCGCGTTTCCATCCAGTCACAAAGCAATTGGCTGCAAACTCAGGGAGCGTGAGAGGCGACGACGCCGAGGTCGGCGATGTTGTCGCCCTTTTTGAGGGAGGGGACGGCGTTGACGTGAAGGACTACGGCGGAGACAGGAGCCCGGGGCTCGGCGATGAGTTTGCCGGTGTAGTCGGTGATGGTTCCCAGCTTCATTCCGGCGGAGACGTAGGTGCCGCGCTTGACGAGGGGATACCAGATGCCGGGACCGTCGGCGAGGACATCGACTAACTTTTCTATCCAGACAGGATTTTCGATGGGATGCGGATCGCCAGGCAACATCTTCAGGGCGCGCATGGTGCTGAGAGTGCCGTTGACGAGGAGGGCGAGATCGTCGGTTTCGACTGTGCCAGCGTGTCCGGCTTCGACGACGATGGAGGGCTTGCCGCGGACTGAGGCGGTGTTATCGAGATAGCGGGTGGCGGCGGGATCCGTGGGGCGCTCGCGCCAGATGATGATGTGATCGAGGCCGAAGGCGAGGACCATTTCCTTGGAGGTGCGGTCCTGCGCTTCCCTGCCGGTGGGTCCCCAGTAGGCGTAGGAGCGGAGGCTCTCGTCGAGGTCGCCGCCATGGTAGTCGATGAGGTAATCGCAGCGGTCGACGATTTCCTTGGTGATGAGGAAAGAAGCGCGCTCGGTTTGCGTGCCGTCGGCTTTGCCGGGATAGAAGCGGTTCATGCTTTTGTTGTCGACGGGATTGACGTGGGGGACTTTTTGCTCGAAGGACTGGATGTTGATGAGCGGGACGAGGATGACGGTGCCGGTGACCTGGGCGGGGTCGAGGGCGGCGATGAGCTTTTCAATGGCAATGATGGAGACGTATTCGGTGCCGTGGGCACCGGAGACGAGTGCGAGGACTTTGCCGGGCTTTGCGCCGTTCACGACAACGACGGGGATGCTGGTGGCAGCGTCAACGCCGACGGGGACTTCGAGGGTTCCGGTGGATTTTTCGCCGGGGGCGGCGGAAGCAGTGCCGACGGTGAAGCGGGATTGAGCAAACGAGGAAGGGCAGAGTATCGGCGTGAGAAGGGCGGTTGCAATAATCGCATGACGAAGTCGCATCATTCACCTCCGCGGGGGAGGAGAGGATAGCGCGGGGGGAACCGTTGAAGCAATGCAAAGATGAAAAGACCTAAGGACTTAACGCAATCTGGCAAGAAGCTGCGCCGCGCGTATAGAGCATGAAGATGGGGGCAGGCCGGTGTTGAGCAAGGAGGAGATAGCCGTATTTTCAGGGCAGCGAGACAGAAAAAATTTTCGCGCGGGTGCATTTTTTTCTTGCATGCAGTGACGAGTCTTGTATCCTTCGAATGCGAACTCGCCTTATTTTCAGGGGTGACCGCGGAGCGGTCAACGCAGCGGCGCGAGCGAGTTTCGTTTAGGAGGACGAGAGTACAAATTGAGTTCTATATCGCTTCCCGCCCAGCTACCTTCCCGCGCAATCCCAACAGCGAAAAAAAGAGTCGCCAAGCTTACGCTCTGGCCGCTTGTGGCTGCCACGTTCTTCATGGTGTCTGGCGGCACTTACGGCACGGAAGAGATCATTCATGGCGCGGGCTACGGCCACGGAATTCTAATTTTGCTGTTCCTGCCGGTGCTGTGGTGCCTGCCGACGGCGTTCATGATCGGCGAACTCTCGAGCGCGCTGCCGCAAGAAGGTGGCTACTACGCGTGGGTGCGCCGCGGATTAGGGAACTTCTGGGGATTTCAGGAAGCATGGCTGTCGCTGGCCGCCAGCATTTTTGACATGGCGATCTACCCGACGCTGTTTGTCTTTTACTTGAAGCAGATGTCGCCGTGGTTTGGCCTTGGGAATCATGGAATCTATGCCGGACTTTTCGTGGTCGTGACTTGCGCGGTGCTAAATCTCGCTGGAATTCGCGTCGTGGGAATCACGTCGCTGTGGCTTTTCTTCCTGCTGTCGGCGCCCTTCGCGCTGATCGTGGTGATGGCGCCGCTCAAAATGGGGGCGCTGGCGCAAACTCATGCCGCGCCGGCCGCTGCGGGGCTGGGCTTGCTCGGGGGCGTGCTTGTGGCGATGTGGAATTATATGGGCTGGGATAACGCCTCGACGATTGCTCAGGAAGTCGAGCGGCCGCAGAAGACTTATCCGAAGGCCATGATTGCGGCAGTGGTGCTGGTGGGGCTGACTTACGTGCTTCCATTCGCGGCGGTATATTTCACGGGCATCCCGGCCTCGAGGTTCGGGAGTGACGGGGCTTGGGCCGAAGTGGCGGGTCTCGTTGGTGGAAAGTTCATGGGATTCGAATGGCTGCGATTCCTGATCGTTCTTGGCGGAATGATGAGCGCGTTCGGCATGTTCAACGCGCTGGTGATGAGCTATTCGCGGCTGCCACTGGCGATGGCGCGGGACGGCATGCTGCCAAAGTTTTTTGGCAAGGTGAGCGCCCGGACTCGGGCACCTTGGGTGGCCATCATTTTCTGTGCGACGTGCTGGGCGCTGTGCCTGGGACTAGGGTTCAAGCGGCTCGTGACGCTGGACATCATGCTTTATGGGGCCAGCTTGATGCTGGAATTTGTGACACTGGTCGCGTTGCGCATTCGCGAGCCAGGATTGAAGCGCGAGTTCCGCGTGCCTGGCGGGCTGACCGGTGCGATTACTTGCGGAATATTCCCGCTGCTGCTCCTGAGCCTGGCGATGGTGGAGAGCGAGCACGAGAGCGTGCTCGGGATGAATGGGCTGGCTTTCGGAGCCCTGATCATTGTCGCCGGCTTTGTGGCATATGGGGCCACGGGGAAGCTACGTAAACGCGTACCAGAGCCGGCCCTGACCGAGAACGCGGAAGCCGCCTAAGCTCCTACTATTTGGCTGATTTGGGGCGTAACCGAATGCTGTAGTCCTTATCGCCGGGGAGACGACTGTCTACGTGAACGACCTTCACGGATTCATCCGCTTCTGTGCCACGCACATAGCCGATGGCGCCGGGAACGTTGAACACGAACTTGAGCACTTCCGTGGGGGTCGCCAGAGTCTTCGGTGCCGCGTGGATTTCTCCAGTGAACATGCCCTGCAAAAAGTGTTTATTGAAGTCTTTGTCGTCCATCCGGTAGATTTGAGTGAGTACAGCTTGGCGTTCCTGCTTGCCAGGCTCAAGCATCACCACCGTGATACGACGGCCATTGGACCAATGGCTTTGCTCCCCTAAAAAGATTTTGCGCAGCTCCGCGAAAGACAGGTTCTCGACTGGATTCGACCGATTCACGACAATTCCCAGACTATCCTCGGACGCCAGGCGGCTTTGCGGCACGAATTCAAGGGGTTCGCTGGTCCCAACCGGCAGCACATGGGACAGCAACATGGCTACGACCAACATCAGTAAACCAGATGTCATACGAGGCATCGTTGCACGCCTTTAGAAGGTGAAACAGGCCTGGAGGGCCAGTGCGTGGATCGCCTGATCGCGCCCTCGGGCAGTGTAGTCGTATTGCAGCTTCAAAGCCACAAAGTCACTCAAGTCGTATCGCAAGCCCACCGAAGGGCCGTGGCGCAGGCCGACGTCGGGAAACACCGGTTCGCTCCGGGAAGCATTGACATATTGGTAGCGCAAGTAAGGGCGGTAAGAGCCGAAACGTTTGGAAACCTGTGTGTAGAAGCCCGGCGTGTGGAACACTCGAGGAGTTCCCTGGGGTGCATGGCGAAGGACCAGGGCCTCATTCAGCCATTCGAAGGTCGGCCCGACGTAAACCGCGTGCGCAGCAAATATGGTCTCACCAATTCTTGGCGAATTCAACGGCGCCAAAACATCCCGGTAGATTGAGAGGCCCGCCTGCAATCCGCGGACTGCCTCCGGCCGCGCAAAGACCGCAAAATTGACGGCCTTGTGGTTGTTTTCATCAACGACGTTTTGCACTTGCTCGTCCAGGGGCGAACGCGAGTGACGCCCGTTGCCAACTTCGGCGACGTAGTGCAAACCAAGCGCTCCTGAAGGTATTCGTCCGGATGCCGTGACACCAACATTGTGAATGGGCAGAATTCCGCCCTGGTCCTCAAATAGAAACAGGAAGGGGCGGCCGGTAGTCGTTTGAAGCCAGGTGCTGTGATGATAAGCAGTATTGTAATAGCCGATCGCGGAGTGAAAACGGCCGGCCCCTACGTTCAGGAAATCGCCGAATGAATAAGTGAGCAGCAAGCGCTCGACATCCACGCCAAACGCATTGTCCCGCCCCCCCTCGAAAACAATCTCACTGAGGAACTTGAGCCTATCCGAGAGGTCGGAGGTGATAAAGAGGTCGAGCTGTCCGAGGGTGAAGGAGGTCGTGTCGCCTTTCAGGTTGCTCCCGTGAAGCGTGACGTCACTGAATCCCCTTATGCGCAAGAGGGTCCTGTTGAGATCCATTACTTCTGACATGGCACGTTCAGGTTGCGGCTCAGGTTCGGGTTGGCTGGGCGGAGCGGCCTGGGGAGGCGCTGGCCTGGGGATTGCAGCCGTGGCTTGAGCCAAAGCCGCCTGTAATTCTCTTACTTTTGCCTCCAACTGATCCATGCGCTGCAGGAGCAACTGCGTCGTCTGCGGATTCATGTCGAAAGGAGTATTGCTCTGTTGGGCGCAAAGAATGGGAGGAGTCAGGAACATCCCGAGGAGCAAGGGCAATTTCAACTTTCTCGGTATCCGGCCCGCGAAAATCAGAGCGAGCAGGGCTTTGATTCGCGGGAGAGTGGAATGCTTCATTTCTGCCTCCTTAGAGTTCACGTGGTCGCAAAATCCAGCAGTTTCTCGCCATTCAGAAGCGGCAGGGAGCGCGCCACCCATGGACGAAACCGTGGCCGCATGGAACTGAACGTCGCGACTTGCCCCTTGCCCGTCCACTGTCGAAGAGAACGCCCTCGCTTAAGGCCCAACATCAGAAAATTTTTGTGCTTACCGGGTTCGCGAGAGGAACATAGGCCGCAACGCTACAGTATCTTCCAAAGACCTTCAACCGAAATTCCGTTTTGGAGGGAGCCAGACTTATCTAGAGAAGGAGCTCATCATGGGGTACTTGGTCTGCTGGTACCAGGTGCTCTAGTTCAAGTCTTTCCGTTGACTTCCCCCAAGGTCACTCCTTAAGATGTCATGCCAATGATCGGTCAGACCATCTCCCACTATCGAATCACCGACAAGCTTGGTGGCGGTGGCATGGGCGTGGTCTACAAGGCCGAGGACACACGGCTCCACCGCTTTGTGGCTCTTAAATTTTTACCCCAGGAGGTTTGCCGCGATCCGCAGGCGTTGGCCCGCTTCCAACGCGAAGCGCAAGCAGCATCCGCCCTGAATCATCCCAATATCTGCACCATTCACGACATCGGACAACAGGAGGGAAGAGCATTCATCGCCATGGAGTATCTGGACGGCCTGACGCTCAAACACGTCATCACCGGCAGTCCGTTAGATAACGAGAAGCTGCTCTTGCTGGCCATTGAGATTGCGGATGCGCTCGATGCCGCGCACAGCGAAGGCATCGTTCACCGCGACATCAAGCCCGCCAATATCTTTGTCACCAAAAGAGGGCACGCCAAGATTTTGGATTTCGGGCTGGCCAAACTGACGCCGATCAGCAGTAAGGTTGCGCAAGCGGCCGGCGTACGGTTCGAGGCAACGGCCGGCTCGAGCGCCGAACAACTGACCGGCCCGGGCACGGCGCTTGGGACGGTGGCATACATGTCGCCGGAGCAAGCCAAAGGAAAGCAACTTGATGCGCGAACTGACCTCTTTTCGTTCGGCGCAGTGTTGTACGAGATGGCCACGGGGGCAATGCCGTTTCGTGGGGATACTTCTGCGATTATATTTGATGCGATTCTCAACCGGCCACCTTTACGCCCCTTGCGGCTCAATCCCGATTTACCGCTGAAGTTAGAAGAGATTATCAGCAAGGCGCTGGAGAAGGACCGCGATCTGCGTTACCAGGTGGCTGCGGAAATGCGGGCAGATCTGAAACGGTTGAAGCGCGAAACCGAATCAAACCCGACTCCACAACCGGTCTCGACTTCTTCGGCCGTTGCTGTCCCCCCGTCGGCGCCCCCCACAACTCAACAGCACGGGAGTTCCGCGGTTGTCGCCACGGTGAAGCAGCACAAATTGGGAGCCACGGGAATTGCCGTGGCCGGAGTAACCGTTTTGGCCGCAGCGGTATTCGGAGTGTACTCGCTGCTGCATCGTACGAGCGGGGCTCATTTCCAGAATTTCACGATCACGCAGGTCACCAACTCGGGCAAGGCTGCACTCACGGCCATTTCGCCGGATGGAAGATACGTGCTGACGGTTATCAACAACAAAGGACTGCAGGGTCTGTGGCTGCACAACCTTCCGACTAGCAGCGACACGCAAGTGATCCCGCCTGCGCCGGCTTCCTACAAAAGCCTCACGTTTTCTCCGGACGGAAATTATCTTTATTTCATCAAAGCGACGGATGCGACAAATACCAACTTCGATCTCTTTCGGGCGCCGGTGTTGGGGGGCACTCCTCAAACCATAATTCGGGGCATTAACAGCGACATCGCTTTTTCACCCGATGGGCGGCGCTTCGCCTTCGCTCGAATGAATGATCCGGAGGCAGGCAAGTACAGGTTGATGACATCCAATCTGAATGGGGGCGACGACCAGGTTCTGAATGTTGTCGCGCCGGCCGCTGATAGCCCTGCGTTCATCGCTTGGTCCCCGCGAGACGGGCACTTGGCGTACAGATTGTTCAAGCCGGACAAGGCTCTCGGAGGGATCGCCCTGTTCGATATCGAGACCAAGAAAATAAACAGATTCGCTACCTTCGATGACAAGCTCACTCTGGACTTCAAGTGGCTCCCCGATGGGCGTGGACTCCTGGCGTTATATTCGCGAAAAGGACCGGACTACTTTCAGCGGTCACAGATCGGATTCGTTGAAGAGGGGACCGAACAGCTCCAGCCGATCACTCGGGATACCAATAGTTATGCAACATTGACTCTCTCCGCCGACGGAAGAACTCTGGCGACTGTCCAGACCAAGGCCACGCAAAATCTATACGTCATTCCAGCCACAGGTAGCCAGTCGCCGGCGGCGAACCCAGTGCTCCCCCAGGGACAGAATGTTTACGGATTCGATTGGTCCGCGGACGGGAATCTGCTTTTCAGCGACTTTATTCGCGTGATGAGGATCGGCATCGATCGGAGCGTTCCGACGCAGTTGGTTGGCGATTCAGGCGCGGCGATTGTGGAATTGGCGGGCTGCGGGACTCGTTACCTGGTGTTCTCCTGGGCCTTTCGTGGCGGCACAAACTCAACGAACGTCTGGCGCACTAACGCCGACGGCACAAATCCCGTGAAATTGACCGACGGAAAGGACGATCGAGCTCCGGTCTGTTCGGCAGACGGAAAATGGGCATACTACTGGGACCTTGCGTTGCAACAACTTTGGCGGGTGTTGGTGGACGGCTCAGGGAAACCCGAAATGTTCCCGGGGAGCGCCGTTCCTCGAACCTTTCCCACAGGGACCGGGCTGAGCCCTTCTCCCGACGGCAAGGTTCTCGCTTATGTTTTAGCTACCATGCCTACATCGGAGGATCCGTATCCTCAGTATAAGGTAGTGCTCCTGGAGCCCTCTTCGACACCTTCACCACCACATTTGATTGATGCGGATGAGCGGATTTCGAACGGAGGCTTGAGCTTCACGCCAGATGGGAAGGCGGTGGCTTACCCGATCCGCGAAAACGGCGTGGACAATCTCTGGGTGCAACCGCTCGACAGCTCTCGCGGCCGGCAGATCACCAACTTTGATTCGGAGCAGATTCTCAACTTCCGTTGGTCACCGGATGGCAGAAGCCTCTGCATACTCCGCGGCCATACCGACTCCGACGTTGTCCTCATCCGAGAATCGTCTCAATAGCCCTGAGCCTGACATCAAAATTCATACCACCCCCGGAGACAGACCACACCTGCCTATTCATCAGGAGACTCGTAACGTGAACCCGCGACACCTCGCTGCCCTGTCATTATTTCTGCTCTTCGCCCTAGATGGTACCTTGCGGATGGCTGCCTCGCCGCAGACGGCGCAGCGCTTCGACGCTAAACTCTTTCAGGAGCTGCGCTGGCGGCTGATCGGGCCATCTCGTGGGGGGCGCGCATTGGCGGTGGCGGGGGTGCGCGGGCAGCCGGAAGTTTTCTATTTCGGAAGCGTGGGCGGAGGCATTTGGAAAACCAATGATGCGGGGCGAACGTGGAATCCCATTTTCGATTCGCAGCCGATCGCATCGATTGGGGCAATCGCGGTTGCGCCGTCGGATTCGAACGTAATTTACGCCGGCTCGGGAGAAGCCGACATGCGCTCCTCGATTTCCTACGGGAATGGGATGTACAAGTCCACGGACGGCGGCAAGGCGTGGGCGCCCATCGGGCTGGAGGATTCGCGGCAGATTGGGCGAATCCTGGTGGATCCGCGCGACCCGAACAAAGTTTTTGCGGCGGCGCTGGGCCATGCGTATGGTCCGAACGCAGAGCGTGGAGTTTTTCGTTCGAAAGACGGCGGAAAGAGCTGGCAAAAAATTCTATTTCAGGATGAAAACACCGGAGCGATCGATCTGGCGTTCGAGCCGGGGAATCCGAAAACGATTTACGCGGCGCTGTGGCAGACGCGAAGGCCACCGTGGAGCATCTATCCTCCTTCGAACGGACCGGGCAGCGGCCTCTATCGCTCAAATGACGGTGGCGATCATTGGGAACACCTGACTGGGCAGGGATTGCCATCAGAGGGTCTCGGCCGAATCGGCATCGCTTTTGCGCCGAGTAATCCGCGACGGATTTATCTGATCGTGGACGCCAAGGAGGGCGGGCTCTTTCGTTCAGACAACGGCGGGCAGAGTTGGCAGCGCGTTTCGAATGACCGCCGCGTCTGGCAACGCGGGTGGTACTTCGGTGAGGTCAGTGTCGATCCCAAAGACCCTGACACCGTGTACATCCCGAACACCACAACTTACCAGTCGCGCGACGGGGGAAAGACATTCACGGCGTTCAAAGGCGCACCCGGGGGAGACGACTACCACGAACTTTGGATTGATCCAGATGAGCCGCGGCGGATGATTCTCAGCAGCGACCAAGGCACGATCGTAACGCGCAACGGCGGCGAGACTTGGAGTTCCTGGTACAACCAGCCGACGGCACAGTTCTATCACGTGGTGACGGACGACCAGTTTCCTTACTGGGTGTACGGTGCACAGCAGGACAGCGGTTCGGCGGCAACTCCAAGCCACAGCAAGTACCGTTCGTTGAATTTTCATGATTGGCGGCCGATGGACGCCGGCGACGAAAATGGCTACATTGCGCCGGATCCGCTGCACGCGGGCATGGTGTTCGGCGGCTTCGTCGCGCGGCAGGATTTCAGCAACGAACAGCTCCAGCATTTGCCGCCGACGCTTGCGCATCCCGGAGATTACCGCCGCACATGGACGTTGCCGCTAGTTTTTTCGCCTATCGATTCGCACGTGCTGTACTTCGGCTCGCAAGTTTTGTTTCGAACGGCGGACGGTGGCAACTCCTGGCAAGCGATTAGTCCCGATCTCACGCGCGAAGATCCCGGAGTGCCGCCAAATCTGGACACAGCGACGGCTGCGGATGCTCCCAAGGGCAAACGCCGCGGTGTGATTTACACAATTGGGCCATCGCCCGTGCGGGCAGGAGAAATCTGGGCGGGGACAGACGACGGATTGATTCAACTGACGCTAGACGAAGGCAAAACGTGGGAAAACGTTACGCCGCCAAGCTTGACGTCCTGGAGCAAGGTGACGCACATCGAAGCGTCGCATTCCGATGCTGGGACGGCGTACGCAGCAGTGGACAGGCATCGCCTTGAGGACTACCAGGCGTATCTCTATCGAACGCGGGATTTCGGCAAAACCTGGCAGCGCGTCTCGAATGGGATTCCCGAGGGAAGCTTTCTGAACTGCGTGCGGGAAGATCCTGCTCGAAGAGGGTTACTGTACGCCTGCACGGAAAAGGGCGTCTACGCTTCTTTCAATGACGGAGACGATTGGCAGTCCTTGCAACTTAATTTGCCGGTGACATCGGTGCGCGACCTGGTGGTGCACGAGAACGATTTGGTGATTGCCACGTTTGGCCGCTCGTTTTGGATACTTGACGATGTGACGCCACTGCGGCAGCTCGATTCGCATGTCGCCACCGCCGATACATGGCTCTTTCGTCCGCAGGCTGCCATTCGCATGCGGCCGGGCTCAGACCAAGGAACTCCGGTACCGATGGATGAGCCCTTGGCCCCGAATCCCCCGGAAGGCGCAGTGCTGGATTACTATTTAAAGGAAAGGGCCTCATCGCCCGTCCAACTGGAAATCTTCGACTCTGAAGGAAAGTTGGTGCGGAGATTCGCGAGCAACGACGAACTGCACAAGACCAACGCAAGCGACGTCCAGTTTCAAGTCGAGTGGCTGCGCGATCCCAAACCTCTTTTGGCCGAGGCTGGGATGCACCGATTCGTTTGGAATCTTCGTTTCGCGCTGCCGAAAGGCGTTCGCAGTTCCTTCTGGGGACCGGCCGGACCATTGGCCGTGCCGGGCAACTACATCGTGAAACTCACGGCCAACGGCAAGAGCAGTACGCAACCGCTGACGATCAAGTTGGATCCTCGCGTGAAAACACCGCAGGACGCACTGGCGCGGCAGTTTGGACTGGCTTCCAGGCTCGCGGAGAGATTGGGCGAAGCCTCGATGGCGTTGCAACAGGCCGGTGAACTCCGAAAGCAGATCGACGAACGCAAGAAGGAGGCGGGCGGCAACACCGAGCTTCTGACCGCTTTGCAAGGGCTGGAAAAGAAAGTCGAAGCGGCGGTTGAGTCTGAGAGCGACGCCGGCTTCATGTTGTTGGGACTCCCTGCTTCGGGCAAGGAGATTGAACCTCTTCCCAAAGTTGCGGCGGCGCTCACTGGTCTCTTGATCATTGTGGAGAGCGCCGACGTGGGGCCCGCCGCTGATGTTGTGACCACCACCGCGCGGTGGGAAGAAGCTGCGCAGGAGACGCTGACCCGCTGGGCCACGTTCCAAAAAGACGATCTTGTAGGTATCAATGCGGTACTCGAAAAAGCGAAACTGAAGACACTGGTCATTTCTCCAATGATCCCCGGGGATGCGCCAGCGGCTCACTAGCCTTTGCATGGAGACGATTCGGGATCGAGAGGCAACCCTCGGCCCGTCCCTTTCTCGGTGCGTATGCGTGTTTCGAGCGGCGCGTAATGGTTGACGGATTTGGTATGCTGCTCTAAGTGCGAAACATTCTCCGAATCAGGTCGGTCTCTTCGGTTGGGCTGCTCTCTGTGGCTCTTTTGGGCGCAGTGATGGTTTCCCCATCTCAGCCTCCCTCAGAGACCCAGCAACCCGCACCCGGCACGCCTCCGAATACGACTCAATCTGCGTCTTCTCCACAAGGAGGAGAGGCGGGATCAGTGGCTTCCCCCTTCAGCGCGCAAACCCAACAAGCCGGGCTCAACATCGTCGTGCTAGATCCGGCCCATGGTGGAACGGACCCGGGCGCGCGAGGCACGGGCGGCATCCGCGAGAGTGAGATCGTTCTGGATTTCGTGATTCAGGTTCGCCGCGCGCTGGAGCTGCAAGGCTTTCAAGTGGTGCAAACGCGGCAAGGGAATGAGAATCCTTCGTTTGATGATCGTTCTGCAACCGCCAACGCGCAGCGCGGAGCGGTGTTCGTAACCTTGCACATTTCGTCGACAGGATTGCCGGGCACGGTCCGCGTCTACGTGAACTCGGATTTGCCAACGGTTGCGGATTCGAATGGCTTGATCCCCTGGGAGCGCGCGCAGGCGCCGTTTCTTGGACTGAGCCGGAAATTTGGCGATCTTGTGCAGGGATACCTCACCCCGCGTTTCAAGGGTTCGCCGGACGCCGCGCAATCCGCGTCCGTGCGCCAGCTCCGAACTACGGCAGCACCGGCAATCGCCGTTGAGATCTCCAGTGTGACAGTGGAGGACCGCGCCGACTTGGACCGCATGGCGCCGGGCGTGGCGGATGCCATCGCGCGTGGTGCCGCGGCGTTCAAACCTTCCTACGTCGTTGCAAGAACGCCGGGAGTGCTGCCGTGACGTCACGTTGGAAATTCAGGCTGATCGGCGGATTGGTCATCGCCGTGCTCGCTGCTGCGATCTATTTTCCAATTCTCCGAAGACGGGTGAAGCATGCCGCGAGGCTCCAACAGCAGAGCGAAGAACAGGCGCGGCGCGAATTGACACAACCGATCGTGATCAATCCCGGCGATCCCCGCGTGAAGACCAAGGTCTTCTGGGCTTCGGATACGATCGATTCCACGCTGGTGCCAGTCACGGTTGAGCTGCCGCTTTCGAATGACCCGGTACTGAGATCGAAACAGGTTTTGAACACACTGCTCGCGGGCCCCGTGGATGCGGAGTTGCGCACGTTGCCGCCGGACGCTTTGCTGCTTGCGTTTTATCTGTTGCCGGACGGAACGGCGATTGCGGATTTCTCCGAGGCGCTGGCGACTTCTATTCCGTCCGGGATCGTGAGTGAGCAGTTGGCCGTGGATTCCATCAGACGGACGCTCGAAGCCAATGTGCCGCAGGTGCAACGGCTGAAAATCCTGATTCACGGCCAGGAAGTGGAAACACTTGCGGGGCATCTGGATCTGACGGGGACATTTGTCGTCAGCACCAACCCGGCTCAACCGCCGACGAAGCCCTCGGCGACGCCGTCCGGCGCGGACAAACCGGCATCGCCAGCAGCCGACAAGCCGCCTGCTCTGGCTCCCGGAACGTTGACACCAGACAAAGCGCCCGGCAAACTGGCGCAGCCCGAGCGCAAACCGTAGAATTATTAAACACGGAAGTGCTGACCGCAGGAGGAAGAGTGAGAGTCGACGGCCGAACCGCGGACCAGATGCGTCCCTTGAAAATCACACCTGATTTTATTTCCACGGCCGAAGGCAGCGTGCTCATCGAGCTGGGAAACACTCGGGTGATCTGCACGGCTACGGTGGACGACGGCGTGCCCGGCTTTCTGAAGGGCAGCGGCAAAGGCTGGGTCACCAGTGAATATGGAATGCTGCCGCGCGCGACCGAGGAGCGCACGCCGCGCGAGGCGGCACGGGGAAAACAGTCGGGGCGGACGCTGGAAATTCAACGCTTGATCGGCCGCTCGCTGCGCGCGGTGACAGATCAGGAAGCGCTTGGCGAGCGCACCGTATGGCTGGATTGTGACGTGATTCAGGCGGATGGGGGAACGCGCACGGCGTCAATCACCGGAGCGTTCGTCGCGCTGGCGCTGGCATTCGAGCGCCTGACCGCGGCGGGAATCCTGAAGAGTTCGCCGCTGATCGATAGTGTGGCCGCAACAAGCGTCGGGATCGTGGACGACCGCGCACTGCTGGATCTCGCTTATGAGGAGGATTCGCGCGCCGAAGTGGATATGAACGTCGTCATGACCGGCAACGGGCATTTTGTCGAAATCCAGGCGACGGCGGAGGGACGCGCGTTTTCCGGAAGCGAGATGCAAGACTTGCTGGCACTCGCCGCCGCGGGGATTCGCCGCCTGACGGAAGAACAACGTGCCCTTCTGCCCGTAAAATTCAGTGCGCGCGCCCGCTAAGCTTTTTCTCGCCTCATCGAACCCGGGGAAACTCGCCGAGTATCGCGTACTCGCTAAAGCGCCAGCGTCTTCTCTTCCCGTTGAATTGGCATTGCTGCCGGGTTTCGATGTGCTTCCCGCGTTTGAAGAAAATGCTCCAACATTCGCCGAAAATGCGGCGGGCAAGGCGCTGCATTATTCGCGGCACAGGAACGGGCTGGTCTTCGCCGATGACTCAGGGCTGGTCGTGCCTGCTCTCGGCGGCGCACCCGGAGTTCATTCCGCGAGGTACGCTGGGCCGCAGGCGACAAATTCGCAAAGAATTGAAAAACTGCTGGACGAGATGCGCCACAAAACAGGACCTGACCGCGTTGCGTATTTCGTTTGCGCGATTGCGCTGGCGGAACGCGGGCGAGCCATGGCCATCGTCACGGATCGCGTTGACGGAGAAATCCTGGAAGCGCCGCGCGGATCGGGCGGATTTGGCTACGATCCCGTGTTCTATTTCCCGGCGCTTGAGAAAACATTTGCGGAGCTTCCCGCCGAAGAAAAAAATCAGCGCAGCCATCGAGGAAAAGCTTTCCGCAGATTGCTCGCGGCTCTTTGCTCCATGCTATAGTTTTGGCTCCTATGCCCACGAAAGCTAAGAAAAAACCATCGACGAAGAAGCACCATGCTCCGGCAAAATCAAAAGCGGCGAAATCCGCGAAGACAGCCAAGCCTGCCAAGTCCGCTCGTGCTGCGGGAACCGATCCCAAGCGCGTGGCGGCGATCCTCGCGAAACTGGACGAAGCGTACGGGAATGCGACGTGCGAGTTAAAGCACGAGAATGCATTTCAACTGCTGATCTCCACGATTCTTTCCGCGCAGTGCACGGACGTGCGCGTGAATCAGGTCGCAGAAACACTTTATAAGAAATATCCGGACCCAAAGGCGTTCGCGTACGCCACGCCAGGCGAGTTGGAACAGGACATCCGGCCTACGGGATTTTTCCGCAACAAGACGAAATCCGTGATGGGCGCGAGCAAGGCGATTATTGAAAAGTTTGGCGGGCAAGTGCCGCGCACGATGGAAGAGATACTCACGCTGCCGGGAGTCGCCCGAAAAACGGCGAACGTCGTGCTCGGCACGGCGTATGGAATCGCCAGCGGAGTGGTCGTTGATACGCATGTGCTGCGTCTTTCGAACCGTCTGGATTTGTCGCGAAATGAAGATCCCAAGAAGGTCGAGCAGGATTTGATGAAGATCATTCCGCAGGAGAAGTGGATCCAGTTTTCCCACCAACTGATCTGGCACGGACGCCGGGTCTGCCATGCGCGCAAACCGAAATGCATCGAGTGCAACATGGAATCGTTGTGCTACGCGAAAGACAAAACGATCTGAAGTTCAAAGATCGCGCTCCCCGCCTCGTTGATGAGTTCACACGAAGAATATCTAGCGTGGTTTCTCATCGGTCTTACGCGGAGCGAAGCCCGTTTGGAACCATCGGCAGATTATTGAGACGAACGCCGGTCGCATCGAAGATGGCATTGCCGACTGCCGGCGCCACAGCCATGATGGGTGTCTCGCCAGCTCCTGCCGAGGGGATATCCTTGCGATCCATGAGGATCGCTTCGATTTCCGGTACATCGCGGAATCGCGGCACGCGATAGCTTGCGAAATGCGGATTCTTTATCCGGCCATTTTCGAATTCGATGGCTTCGAAGAGCGCCCCGCCCAGCCCTTGAATCATCGCGCCGACCACTTGGTTGCGCAGACCATCCGGGTTAACGATGGCGCCGCATTCGAACGCCTCCACCATGCGGACGATGCGCACCGCGCCCGAAGTCTTATCCACTGCTACTTCGGCAAAGGTCGCCACATAGCTGCCCTTCTCGTAGCCGCACGCGACTCCGAATCCTTGCCCCTCCTGCGTTTTCTTGCGCGGCCAGCCAAACGATTTCGCCGCTGTCTCCAGTACCGCGCGCAGACGCGGATCGGAAAGATTTTTCATTCGGAAATCGAGCGGGTCCATGTTCGCCGCGCGCGCCAACGCATCCATGTGTGTTTCGCGCGCGAAATGATTCGCGGTCGCCGCAAGCCCGCGATAAGAGCCGCTTCTCAGGATCAACGGCACTGGATGATATTCCGTACGCTGATTCGCAACAGCATAGGGCATGTCGATCCCTGACGTTCCGGAATGGTAGTTGTGAAAGTCCCACGCCGTCAGCGTGCCGTCGCTGGCGATGCCGCTTTTGACTTCGATGACACCAGCGGGCCGGAAGTACGCCCAGGTGAATTCTTCCTCGCGAGTCCACACCACTTTCACAGGTCGCCCGGCAGCGCGCGCCAGACGAGCGGCTTCGAGCGCCGCGTCGCTGGTGTGCTTTCCTCCATACGCCGAGCCCGTGTCCGGGACGATAACGCGCACGCTGCTTTCCGGAACATGAAACACATCGGCAAGCTCGTCGCGGACAGCAAACGGCCGCTGCGTGCCGGTCCACACCGTGAGTTTTCCATCGGCCCACTGAGCTACGGCGGCTCGCGGCTCGAGCGGAGCATGCGCGATGTACGCAACGGTGTAAGTCGCGTCAAGCCGATGCGCCGCGCTTGCCAGCGCCTCTTCGACGGATCCTTTCTGCTTGCGGAATCGATCCTCCGATTTCGCAGCTGCGTTCTGCTTAAGATACGAAAAGATCTCCTTGCTCGAAATCTGCGGCACTTCCTTCCATTGGGCATGAATCGCGTCAAGAGCCCTCTGAGCCTCGTGCGCGCTCGGCGCGGCTACGCCGACAAAGTCTCCATCACGCACGACGAAGGCGCCGGTCATGGCCTTCGCAGCACTGTCATCGCAGGAAGTGAGCGTCGCACCAAACGACGGCGGGCGCAGCACTTTGCCGTAAAGCATGCTCGCAGGCCGCAAATCGCTGGTGTACTGGTGCCTCCCGGTAACGAACGCCTTGCCGTCCACTTTCGGAATCGCTCTTCCCGCAATCGTCCATTGCGTTGCAGGCGTGATCGGATCTTCCGCTGGGAGATTCTGCGCCAGCGTTTTGCCACGCGCGAGTTCCGCATACTTAAGCGAGCGCCCCGACGCGGGATCACTCACTTTCGCGTCTGCCGCAACTAATCCCGCCGGCGCGACATTCCATTCCTTGGCCGCTACTCCAACAAGCAGATCACGCGCGGCCGCTGCTACGCGCCGCAACTGCGGGGTAATCGTCGGCGTCGTCCGGCTGCCAACCGTGCCCGCATCGAATGGTGTCAGCGCGGTATCCGCCGTCACCATCCGAACGCTTTCGAAGGGCACTCGAAGCTCATCGGCGATGGTTTGAGCCAATGCGGTGCGGATGTTTTGTCCGATCTCGGCTTTGCCGGTGAATCCGGTAACGATGCCGTCTTCACCCACGTGCAGCCACGCGCTGATATCCTTGGGCAGTTCTTCATTGTGGAACGCCCGCGGCCCAGGAGCCGTCTCCTGCGTGGCGAGCGCATCTTTCGCAATCGCGAAGACGGCAATTCCCGCGCCAAGAATCTTAAAGAAATCGCGGCGAGCCAATTCGAATTGATGCATCGGAACGGCGCTGAATTCATACCGCTCCGGCTCGATGATAAATTTTCCTTCGACGTTCCTCATCGCCCGTGCTCCTGCATCATCTTGGCCGCCTGGCGGACCGCATCGACGATGCGCGGATGCGTACCGCAACGGCACACATTGCCTTGCAAGGATTGAACGATTTCCGCCTGACTGGGATTCGAATTCGCTTGCAGCAGGCCGACGCTGCTCATAATCATTCCTGAAGTGCAATAAGCGCACTGGAATGCACCAACATCGAGAAACGCCTGCTGCACCGGATTCAACCGGCCGTCCTTTTCAAGACCTTCAATGGTTGTAATAGGTTTCGCGGCAGCCGCGCGGACGGGAATCTGGCAAGAGCGGCGCGGCATTCCTCCAATCAAAACGGTGCAGGCGCCGCATTGCCCTTCCCCGCAACCGTACTTGCTGCCGGTCAGGCCTAGCTCGTCGCGCAGGACATAGAGGAGAGGCGTGTCCGCAGGGTAGCTCACCGGATATCGCTTGCCGTTGATTTCCAGTTCGATCGGTTTCGCCATGATGCCTCCTCACGAGAAAAATTCTCCGTCCGTTTAGTGCTTGTGGCAAGTGTCGCAAGCGGTTTTAGCCTCATTCATTTCGTGGCAGTTCAGGCAGCTATACATCGTGGTGACGCTCGTCACTTCCGACATCGCCTCCATTTGCCGGACTTGCCCGTGGCACGTCTCGCATTTTATTCCGGCATCGAGATGCGCGCGGTGATTCCACGCGACGCCCGGCAGCACGGTATAGACGCGAACCCAGGGAATCGCCTGCTTGGACTTCGCATACTCAGCTAGCTTCTGAATCGAAGGCTTGTCCTTGGCGACAGTGACGTGGCACAGCATACATTTGCTGGGCTCTGGAAATGTCATCAGCTTTCCCGGATCCGGGTTCGCGTGACAGTCCTTGCAATCCAGACCGAGAGAAAGATGTTTCATGTGGCTATAAGGGATGGGCTGAACCGGCGGCGAGTGTTCCGACGGATTGTCCGGGACCATTTGCCTCATCGGTTGCGGTGGCGCAGCCTGTTGTGAGGTCAGAACCGCCGCAGGGAAAAGAAATGCTGCCGGCATTGAAGCGATCACCACTAGAGCGATCCATCCAATTCTTTTCACCATCAGCTGACCTCGCAAATTTGAATCTGCCGCGCTTCTTCGCCCCAACTACGCTTTCTTGTTCACCACTTCCTCGATGCTCGTTCCGAAATCTTTCAGCATTACCGTCGCAGCGTTTCGGCCGGGCGCTCCCGTGACCGAGCCACCCGGAAATGTCGTCGCCCCCGTCTGATATAACCCCGGAATCGGCATGCGATGCTGCGCCCACCCCGGCATAGGGCGCATCGGTCCTACTTGCGACGCGCTCTGCGCTCCCGCGTGCGCGCTTCCGTGCCAGAAGTGCGGATTCATGCGTTCCAGGTCAAGAGGGCTTTCGACAAATCGCGCTAGAATCTTGTCATCCGTCAAATTCGGCGCATAAAGCCGCAAGTATTTGAGATAAGCTTCGGAAACCTCTTTCTTGATCTTGTCCCAGTGCTCCGGCCCTTCCTTCAGTTCGTAAGGCTGCCAGCCGATAATTTTCAGAGTGTGCATCCCGGCGGGAGCGCGCGTCGGATCGGCAACGCTGCAGCAGATGATCTGCATCGGCGGATCCTCCAGATTGACCACTCCTCTGGCGTCATCGTACGCAAAGCGCAGCGCCCGCTCCGGCGAAACCAGGATGCCCGCTTCCACCGGTGAGAGCGTGCCGCCATCCCCGGCAAACTTTGGCGGCTCCGAAGTCGCGCAATGCGTGACGAACATTGCGTGTTCCGCCTGCCAGGTATCCACGCCGTCCACGAAATCCTGGCCCCACAGCTCGCGCGGCGCCATGTCCACCAAATGCTTGATGTGAATCGTCGAGACAACTGCCTTTTCCGCCCGATACGAAGTTCCGTCACTGCATTCCACGCCCACGCATTTCCCGCTCTCCACAATCAGCCGCTTCACCCATTTATTCGTCAGCAGCACACCGTTGTGTGCTTCGACGAACCGCGCCAGCGCCTGCGTCAGCACTCCCGAACCGCCCTTGGGGAACGGCCGTCCAGAGTGTTGCTGGCGCGCTGTACCGTAGGCCAAGCGCCCTGTCATCGGCGCATCCGGCGGCTCAGCGGCCAAGTGGGACATATAAAGCATGAACGTGCGGCAATGTTCTTCCTCAAACGTGTCGCGAATGATTTCCCACGCCGACATCGCCAGCCGCCGCTGCCACAGCTTGCCGCGTGGTTGCTGCGCCAGTTGATCGTTCAACGGTTTCCCAAATCCAATCGGTGTGAAACTCGTTCCCATCAAGATCGGTTTAACCGCATCAAACTCCGCCAGCATTTTCCGGTACGCCGCCGCATCCTTCTTCGAGAATTTCGCGAACTCCGCGCAGGTTCGGTCCAGGTCGCGCCACTGCGTCAAATAGCTGCCATCCGGAAATGGGATATGGAAGATCGGATCGGGGTCGATATATTCCAGTCCATAGTCGCGGAGCTTCAGCTCGTCATTCTTCATCATCGGGTTGTCGAGCAGAAAGGTGTGCGCCGTCGAGCAGACGTCGTCCTTGAATCCCTTGAGTGTCAATTCCGCTGTCTTTACGCCGCCGCCGACGATCGGTCGCCCCTCCAGGAGCAGGCAGCGATAACCGGCCTTCGCCAGGTAAGCGGCCGCAATCATGCTGTTGTGCCCAGCGCCTGCTACGACGATATCGAAACGATCTTCCCTGGACGCTTGTTGGCCGATGGAAAACGGCGTGACCGCAAGCGGTGCGAGCGCCGCCGTTTTCACGAATCCGCGCCGGCTGATTTTGCTCATGGGAACGCCTCCTTGGAACAATCTCCTACGCTTCCTTCTTCACGACTTCCTCGATGCTCGTCCCAAAATCTTTCAGCATCACAGTCGCGGCGTTTCTTCCAGGCCCTCCGGTCACCGATCCGCCCGGATGCGTCGTCGCGCCGGTCTGATAGAGGCCGGGAATCGGCATCCGATGCTGCGCCCAGCCCGGTACGGGGCGCATCGCGCCAGACTGCGCCGGTCCCGATCCGCCTGCGTGACAACTCCCATGCCAGTTGTGCGGGTTCATGCGTTCCAGATCAAGCGGGCTCTTGACGATACGAGCGAGAATCTTGCCATCCGTCAGATTGGGCGCGAACCGCCGCAGAAATTTCAAATTCGCGTCCGAAACTTGATCCTTGATTTCGTCCCAATGCTGCGGGCCCTCTTTCAATTCGTACGGGTGGTAGGCGACGATCTTGATGGTGTGCATGCCAGCGGGCGCACGGGTCGGATCGGCGATGCTGCAACAAATTGCATGGATCGACGGGTTTTCAAGATTCACCGCTCCTCGAGCGTAGTCATAACTCATGCGCAAGACGCGATCAGCGCTGACCATCACTCCGGAATGGACGGGCGAGAGCGTCCCGCCAGCTACCGGATATTTCGGCGGCTCCGTCGTCGCATAATTCGTCTCGAACAGCGTCAGGCCCGCTTTCCACGTGTCCACGCCATCGATGAAATCCTGGCCCCACAATTCGCGCGGCGCCATGTCGATCAGGTGCTTGATGTGGATTGTGGAAAGGACTGCCTTTTCCGCGCGATACGAGCTCCCGTCTTCGCATTCCACGCCCGTGCATTTCCCGTTTTCCACGATCAGTCTTTTGATCCACTTGTTGGTCAGAATCGCTCCGCCATGCGCTTCGATGAACCGCGCCAACGCCATCGTCAACGCTCCCGACCCTCCCTTCGGCAGTGGCCGGCTCTCTCGCTGCTGATGCAGAGGAAGGTACGCGGCCCGGCCCGTCATCGGGTCCTGCACCGGCTGCAGCGGGTAGGGGCAGCCCAACATGAAGGCTCTACAGTGGTCGTCCTCGAATGTATCGCGAACAATTTCCCAGGCCGACATGGCCAGCCGCCGCTGCCATAACTTGCCGTGGGGGTGTTCCGCCAATCGGTCGTTGATGGCTTTCCCAAAGCCAATCGGCGTAAACGTTACGGCGTTCAAAAGAGGCTTGACGGTTTCGTATTCCGTGATCATTCGCCGGTAGGCAAGGCCGTCTTTTTTGGAAAATTTTGCGAATTCCTCACACGTGTGATCCAGGTCGCGCCACTGCGTCAGATAGCTGCCGTCGGGAAACGGCATGTGATAGACAGGATCGGGATGGATGTACTCGAGGCCGTACTCTCCAAGTTTCAGCTCATCGTCGCGCAGGATCGGATTCCCGTGGATTCCGTTGTGCGCCGAAGAGCAAATGTCATGCGTGAATCCACGCAACGTCAATTGCGCGGACTTGACGCCGCCGCCCACGATCGGCCGTCCCTCGAGCACCAGGCAGCGATAGCCCGCTTTCGCCAGATACGCAGCCGCAATCAGGCTGTTGTGTCCGGCGCCGGCCACCACGATTTCGAATCGCTCAGCCATTGCAGTTTGCCGCCTCGATTCTCAATTCACTGGGCTTCCTGCTCCCGTGGATCGGGGCGCTGTGCCCACGCCATCGCCGTCGCCGGCCGCAAGTAGCCCAGCGCGATCGCTGCTGCAACGGCGAAAAGCACTTGCAAGGACGAGTTTGCGTAAGAATCCTTCTTGCGCGGATTGGGCGACGTCATAGTGAGGGCCAGGAGCTACGCGGCGCGAGAAGTATTCATTCCCTTCTAAGGAATTTTGTGAACACAACCGCTACAACACTTTCTCAGGCTCGCGAATGGCGTCCGCCAAATCGCTCAAGAACTCTGCCGCTCGGACCCCGTCCACCACGCGGTGATCGCTCGACAACGTCATCGTCATCATCGGCCGGATACCGGGTTTTCCATCAACGGGAACGACACGATCGGAAATGCTCCCAACCGCCAGAATCGCGGCCTGCGGTGGCGTAATGATCGCGCTGAAAGCATCGACCTTGTACATGCCCAGGTTGCTTATCGTAAAAGTCCCCCCGATAATGTCTGCGGGATGTAGCCGGCCCGCTCGCGCGCGTTCCGTCAATTCGCGCCGCTGCGCGGATATTCCGCCAAGTTGCAACGTGTTGGCCTTGTGAATCACCGCGCCCACCACTCCATCCTTGACCGCCATCGCCAGGCTGACATTGATCTCCGGATTCAAACGAATTTCCTCCCCCATCCAGCTCGAATTCATTCGCGGATGCTTCGCCAAAACTTTCGCCAAGTGCGCAATCAGCAAATCCGTGATCGTCGGCGCCGCGCCCTGCGCCTTCTCCATCTCTTGGCTGAATCGTTTTTGTGCCGCAATCAGTTTGCTGCAGTCAACGTCTCGCACCAGAAAAAAGTGCGGCACGCTGGTCCAGCTCTGGGTGGTGCGCTCGGCCATCAACCGCGCGACTTGGCTCAGCGACTCCGTTCCCCCGCGAGCAGCGGCGGCCTTTCCATCGGCAAAACCCTGCACATCTTCCGACGTGATCGTCCCATCCGGCCCTGTTCCTCGAATCTTGCTGATGTCCACGCCAAGTTCTTTAGCCAGCCGCCGCGCCTTTGGTGAAATTTGCGGAGCCGCCTCCGCGCGCCGTTCTGTCGCTTGCACCGTCGCTGCTGCGCTCGCGCGCTCCGCACTACTCGACCCGCGCGCCGCAGGTGCTGCCGTCACCGACTTTGCAGGAGGCTTCTCGCCCGGACCAACGAGCCACGCAATAGTTTCTCCCACCGGGACCACCGCTCCCACATCCGCGGTTATCCCGGCAAGAATCCCGTCCCCTGGAGCTTCCACCTCGACGACCGCCTTATCCGTCTCGATTTCGAGCAGCGGCTCGCCCTTCGTGACGCGTTCGCCTTCTTTTTTTCTCCAGGCCAGGAGCTTCCCGTTTTCCTGCGCCATTTCGAGCGCGGGCATGACCACACTGATCGCCATAGTTTTTGCCAGGAGCCGGAGACGCGCCTTCAGTCCGTAGCTGCCACTCCTTCGACTTTCGCGCTGGCTGCCACCATCTCTTTCACTCGCCTGCTGGGCGGCGCCTCATTTTCGCGCGTCGTGGAAAGCGGTCCATTTACGGTGAAGTAGTGCGCACCCGCCACCATCAACTGATCTGCCGGAAATCGCGTGATGACTTCATGCCCGGTTTCCGTCACCACAATCTCTTCTTCAATCCGCGCGGCGCTCCAACCGTCCGTCGAAGGCCAGAACGTTTCCAACGCAAACACCATCCCAGGCTTGATCTCGTGCGAATGTTCCAGCGAGACCATCCGGCTGATCACCGGCTTTTCCCAAATCGCCAGCCCAATGCCGTGCCCGAACTGGAGCGCAAAAGCCGCTTCTTCGTCAGGAAATCCAAACTCCTCCGCCTTCGGCCACACCGACGCAATCTCCGCCGTCGTCCGCCCCGGTTGCACAAGCGAAATCGCCGCGTCCAAGTACTCGCGGCAACGTTTGTACGCATCGATCATCGCGTGCGACGCATATCCAATCGTGAAGCACCGGTAGTAACACGTCCGGTATCCCATGTAGGAATGCAGAATGTCGTAGTAAACCGGATCCCCCGGGCGCAGCACGCGATCGGAAAACACGTGGGGATGCGGATTGCAGCGTTCACCCGAAATCGCATTTACCGCTTCCACATATTCCGACCCCAGGTCGTACAACACCTTGCTCGCAAGTCCGACCGCCTGGTTCTCGCTCATCCCCGGCTTCATCGCCCGATACAACTCGTCGTATGCCGCGTCCACCATCATCGCGGAGTGATTCAGCAGCGAAATCTCATCCTGCGTCTTGATTACCCGCGCGTCGGACATCAACTGCTGCCCGTCAACAATCTTGATTCCTTCTTTTTGCAGAGCGAAAAGAATCGGCGGCTCAACCACGTCGATCCCCAGCGGCTCCTTGTGCAGCCCGCGGTTTTCGAGTTCTATTTTTATTTTGCGCGCGACGTTTTCCGCGCGCCCCATCTCCGGTGACATCGCTCCGCGCAGCAGGGGAATTCCCGGCCGCGATCGTTCTCCCAGCCACGGGCAATTTTGTTGATGATGTCTCGCCGCCGACCCGAAATCCCAAAGAATCGGCTCGTCATTCTGCGGCAGCAGCGAAAATCGGCTGACCTTGTCCTGCGCCCACGTCCCGATGTGCGTCGCCGTCAGGTAGCGCACATTGTTCATGTCAAAACACAGCAGCGCCCCCATCTCCGATCTCGCCAACAGCGCTTTCGCCCGCGCCAGTCGTTCGCGGCGCAAGCGGTCAAAATCAATGCGGTTTTCCCAATCCACCGCCATCGGCCCGTAAGTTTTCAGCGCCATCTCACACCTCCCATTCCGCGCAACTACGCCTTCCCGCACAGCGCCCGCGCCGCCTCAAATACCGTCTGCTCCGTCGGCACCGTCACATCTTCCAGCGGCGGCGAAAATGGAATCGGCACGTGCATCGCGCCCATGCGCTTCACCGGAGCTTCCAGGCTATAGAACGCGCCTTCGGCGATGACCGATGCGATCTCTCCAGTCACGCCGTACCGGCCATAACCCTCGTCAACCACCATCGCCCGCGAAGTCTTCTTCGCCGATTCAATCAATGTCTTTTCATCCAGCGGCCACGTCGTCCGCGGATCAATCACTTCCGCGCTCACGCCAATCTTTCCCAGAAGCTCCGCCGCACCCAGCGCCACTTGCACCATGCTGCTCGTTGCCACGATCGTGATGTCATCGCCTTCCCTCTTCACGTCGGCCACACCCAGCGGAATCGTGTACTCCTCTTCCGGCACCGGCCCTTTCAGCTTGTACATCATCTTGTCTTCGAAAAAGACCACCGGGTTCTCGTCGCGAATCGCCGTCTTCAACAATCCCTTCGCATCGTACGGCGTCGATGGCATCACCACTTTCAATCCTGGCACATGGCTCAGCCACGCGTGCAGCGACTGCGAGTGCTGCGCCGCCGAACGCCGCGTCGCTCCGAGCGTCGTCCTCAGCACCATCGGCACTTTCCAAGTCCCTCCGGACATGTAGTGCACCTTCGCCGCCTGATTCACCATCTGGTCCATCGTCAGCGTCAAAAAATCCCCGAACATGATATCGACCACCGGCCGCAAACCCGTCATTGCGGCTCCCACTCCCATTCCCGTAAAGCCTGCCTCCGAAATCGGCGTATCGATCACCCGCTCCGCGCCGAATTCCTCCACAAGACCCGACAACACTTTAAACGGCGTTCCCGCTTCCGCAACGTCCTCGCCAAAAATACACACGCGCGAATCGCGGCGCATCTCTTCCGCAAGCGCTTCGCGGACCGCTTGTGCAAACGTCAGCTCTCTCGTCGCCACTTCAGGCATAAACGTCCTGGTCCACCTGGTCTACTGTCGGATACGGCGCGGCAATCGCAAACTCGACGGCCGCCTTCATTTCCGCCTGCACTTCTTGCTGGATCTGTTTAAACTTTCCTTCATCCGAAAACATTTGCTCGCCCAGCCATTGCGCAAAGTTCTTGATCGGGTCCCGCTTCGTCTTCCATTCAAGCTCTTCTTGTTTCGAACGATAATATTCGCGGTTGATGTCGCCGACGTGATGCCCCGTGTAGCGATACGTGTTGCACACCAGAAACGCCGGCCCTTCGCCCTTCCGCGCCCGCTCCACCAGCCGGTGCGCCGTCGCGTACACTGCTCGCACGTCTTGCCCGTCCACGCTTTCCGCTTGCACTCCGAAAGCAGTTCCCCGCGCCGGAATGTCCCCCGCTGTTGTCTCCGAATAATGCGTGTATTCCGTATAAAGATTGTTCTCGCAAACGTAGATCACCGGTAATTTCCAGAGCGCCGCCAGGTTCATCACTTCATAGAGAACTCCCTGCCCCAGCGCTCCTTCGCCAAAAAAGCACACCGCCACTTGTCCGGTTCCCAATCTCTTGGAAGATAGTGCCGCTCCCGTCGCAATTCCCGCGCTGCCCCCGACGATCGCGTTCGCCCCCAGATTTCCCGTCGCGGGGTCCGCAATATGCATGGACCCGCCTTTGCCACGGCAGTATCCCGCCTCTTTGCCTAGCAGCTCCGCGAACATCCGGTCGGGCGAAGCTCCCTTCGCCACACAATGGCCATGTCCCCGGTGCGTGCTCGTGATGTAGTCGTCCCCGCGAAGCGCCTCGCAAACTCCCACCGCCACCGCTTCTTCGCCAATGTAAAGGTGCGCCAGCCCGGGCATCAGCGCCCGTGTGTAGAGTTCGTTCACCTGCTCTTCAAACTCCCGGATCATCACCATCCGCCGGTACATCCGCATCCACTGTTCGGTTTTCACATCCACTTTGGTTTTGGATTGATCCGTTGCAATTGTCATGGCTTCACTCCGGACATCTGCGCCAAAACATTGAACACTACCGCAAAATCCTTCTCCACCAATCCCATTCCCCGCGCCGCTGTCAGGAACTCGTTCGTGACCGCCGTCGTCGGCATCGGCACGTCCAGTTGCCGCCCCAGCTCCAGTGCCAGATTCATGTCTTTCTGCATCATGTTGACGTTGAACCATGCCTCTTCCGGCATCTTCAAAATAAACGGCCCGCGATACTGCACCATCGGCGACGCAATCACGCTGTGCGTCAGCACGTCCACCGCTGTCTCCCGTGCAATCCCGCTCTTTTCTGCCAGCAGCACTCCCTCGCAAAACGCCAGCATCTGCACCGCGAGGCTCAGGTTTGTCCCGATCTTCATTACCAGCGCCAAGCCGTTATCCCCGACGTGCGTGACTTTTGACCCGATATCGTGGAGAAGCGGCTTCACTTTCTCGAACGTTTCCTTGCGGCCTCCCACCATCACCGACAATTTCCCCTCTTGCAGCGTGATCACGCTCCCGGAAACCGGCGCGTCCACCATGTCGCCGCCCTTTTCCCGCACCTTGCCCGCAATCTCCTGGCTGTATGCCGGGCTCACGGTGCTCATATCCACGAAAATCTTGCCCGGCTTCACTCCTGCCAGCATTCCATCGGGCCCATTCATCACCGCTCCGAGCGCCGCGGAATTCGTAACCATGGAAAATGTAACATCCACTGCTGCAGCTACCGCGCGCGGCGAGTCCGCCCAGTTCATCCCCTTCTTGACTAGCCACTCCGCTTTCGAACGCGTACGGTTGTAGCCCGTAACGCTGTGCCCTTTCCCGAGCAGCCGGTTCACAATTTCGCCGCCCATCACGCCAAGCCCGACAAATCCAAGATTCGCCATGAATCCTTTTTCTCCGACTAAAGACTTAAAACTAATAACTGACAACTGTTCTCAGGATTCCTGCCCGCTCGGCGCCCGCCGCGAATCCTCTCGCACTTGTCGCAAGTGCGCCTTCATCGCGTCTCGCGCTCCCACCGGATCGCGGTGCTCGATGGCCTCCAGAATCCTCTTGTGGTGATACTGCCCGCGCTCCGGGCCACCTTCCACCTGAAAAATTCCCATCCGCTGTTCTCGCAGCAGTCCCACGATCGAATCGATCAACGAAAGAATCAACGGATTTGCAGCGGCTTCCGCGAGAGCCAGGTGAAAATCCAGATCCGCTTCGATGAATGCATCCGGGTCCTTGCGTGCACTATCCATTATTCCGATTTGCTCCCGCATCGAAGCAAGATCTTCGTCGTCGACGCGAGTTGCTGCCAGCGCTGCAATCTCCGGCTCCAGGATTTCACGCACTTCCGCGAGAAACCCGGACCCTTCCGCCTGCCCCACCTTAAACATCCGATCCAGCGACTGCCGCATGGAGTACGAGGTGCCATCGGTAACAAAGGTTCCCCGGCCCGGATAGGCTTCTACCAACCCTTTTTCGCGAAGAGCTTTCACTGCCTCGCGGACGGCCGTGCGACTCACGCCAAATTGTTGAGCGAGTTCACGTTCAGGAGGAAGTTGGTCCCCCGGCTTCAAGACACCCTTGTGAATGGATTCCTCGACCTGCTGAACGATTTGCTCATACAGGCGAGAGGAACGGACGATCTTGTACATGACATCCTCCCAAGTCCAAAAGAGACTACCCCACACCCTGGTACGACCGCCGTACCAAACGAAAGCGGCTTAACGGCAGCCGTTTGACGTGGGACTCGTCAGACTCTGGTCGAGTTGTTGGACCAACCTACCACACGCCTCTTCGCTATCGCAACTCCCTAGGGTGCCTCTTCGATCCATACCGTCTTGATATTCGTGAATTCTCGAATCCCCTGGGCTCCCAGTTCTCGGCCGTGCCCGGACCATTTCACTCCCCCGAAGGGTATACGGGGGTCGGAAGCTACCATGCGGTTTATGAAGACCATTCCAGATTCCAGGTCATTGATGAAGCGTTCGCGCTCATTCTTGTCGTTCGTCCAGGCGCTCGCCCCCAATCCAAACCGGCTGTCGTTCGCGATTCGAATCGCGTCATCCAGGTCCGCAGCCCGGAACACGCTCGCCACCGGCCCGAATAGCTCCTCCTTGTGCGCCGGCGAGCCCTTCGGAATATTTGTCAGCACCGTGGGAGCATAAAAATTCCCAGGACGATCCAGCCGTTTGCCTCCGGTCAAAACCTTCGCCCCTGCCTCGACCGTCTTCTTCACATCGCGGTCGAGATCGGCCAGGCCATCCGCCGTTGACAGTGGCCCCAGTTCCGTCTTTTCGTCAAAGGGGTCTCCCACTTTCAAGGCGGCCATTTTCTCTGCAAACACCCGTTCGAATCGGTCCGCAATGGATTCGGCCACAATAAAGCGCTTGGCCGCAATACACGATTGTCCGTTGTTGAAGATCCGGGCCTTCACCGCCGTGGCCGCCGCAACCTCCAGATTCGCGCTCGGCATCACGATAAAGGGATCGCTGCCTCCGAGTTCCAGCACCACCTTCTT
>Ga0207120_1044_pt1 | contig 30524 bp, 21 predicted proteins | sample Alteio_BWMinHeat_40_FD_153509 | JGI IMG/M metagenome (GOLD analysis project Ga0207120, IMG submission 153509) | Enriched cells from forest soil in Barre Woods Harvard Forest LTER site, Petersham, Massachusetts, United States -... | ecosystem: Environmental > Terrestrial > Soil > Temperate forest >...
CGCCGGGTGGCGGAAGGCGATTTTCGTCGAATTGAAGCGGATCGCACCGGCGATGCGCTGGACGCTCTGGCGATTTCCATGAATAAGACGGCGGCGCGGCTCGACCGCACCATTCGAACGCTGACCGAGGAACGCAATCTTTCCTCCGCGATTCTCGGAAGCATGGTTGAAGGTGTGGCCGTCGTGAATGCTTCCGAGCGCCTGCTCTTCTCAAATCGAGGCTTCGCCGAAATTCTGGACCTCGACGTGCCGCCGCAATCCGGGAGCGCGCTGGTTGAAGTGGTGCGGCAGACGGAGCTGATCGAGGCGGTTCGCGAGGTTTTGAAAGGTGAGCCTCGCGTCGAAACCGAAATCGTCACCGGCACTCTGCGCCAGCACTTTTTTGCGGTCACGGTCGCATCGGTCAGCGCCGCGGAGACCTCCGGCGCGGTCATCGTGCTGCATGACATCACCGAGCTGCGCAAGCTCGAGCGCGTGCGCCGGGATTTCGTTGCCAACGTTTCCCACGAATTCAAGACGCCGCTCACCGCTATTCAGGGCTTTACGGAAACGCTCCTCGCCGGCGCCATCGACGACCCGCAAAATCGCATTCGCTTCCTCGAGATTATTCTCGAGCACTCGCGGCGTCTCGCGCGGCTCACCGACGACCTGCTCAAGCTTTCGAAAATGGATGCCGACAGGCTGGAAGTGGAGATCCGCCGCCTGAACGTTTCCCAATTCGTCGAGAGCTGCATCGAAACCACGCAACGCCCCGCCGCCGAAAAGAATCTCCGTATTTCCGTCAACCTGCCGCAGCGCCTGCCGGACATCGCCGCGGACCGCCGCCGTCTCGCCGAAGTTTTGCAAAATCTGCTCGACAACGCCATGCAATACACTCCGGCCGGCGGCCAGATCAAGGTCAGCGCTTCAGCGGACGGCGCCGAAGTAACCTTCACGGTTTCTGACACCGGTATCGGCATTCCGCGGGCGGATCAGTCCCGCATCTTCGAGCGCTTCTATCGCGTTGATGTTGCGCGTTCCCGCGAAGTCGGCGGCACCGGGCTGGGGCTCTCCATCGCCAAGCATCTTGTCGAAGTTCACGGCGGCCGCATCTGGGTAGAGAGCGAAGTGGGCCAGGGTTCAAAATTCCATTTCACTGTGCCCATCTTCGGCCCGGAGCGCGCTATCCTGCGCCCTGCGCGCTAGCGCAACGGGCGGAGCCATAGCGAAAGTGCATCCCACCTTCTAACTCCCTTCTTTTCCCGCATTTTCACATTCTTGTGAACAAACTGTAACTATTTCCAGGGCAGAGTTTTGCTTAGGAGCGAGTGTGTGACTTCCCCTCCTCCGCTCCGAAAGGGGACCAATGGCAGCAACTGCCGGACTTACGGAAGTCGTGCTCTACGACACGCTCGTGAACTACCTCGTTTCCATGGCGCGCACCGTCGAAGGCGCCATGAACCGCGCGCTCGACGCCATCGTTAGCCTGGAAAGTCCCCACACCTCGGCTCTTCCCAGTGAAGTGTTTCTCCTCGAGCCCCGCATCAACGAAATGGAAATTGTCATCGATGAACATGCCATCCGCCTGCTCCGCCGCGGTTCGTTTAGCGACGACGAAATGCGCCTCATCGTCGCCGCTTTGAAAATCACCAATGACCTCGAGCGCATCGGCGACCTCGCTGTGAATCTCGCCGAGGGTGTGGTCACTCTCCGCGAAATGCAGGGTGCGCAGGTTCCCGAAGAACTGGCTCCGATGGCCTCCGCCGTGCGCGCCATGGTCAGCAAAAGTCTCGGCGCGCTCATTTTCCGCAACGTCGAAATGGCCACCCAGGTTCTCGAAAGTGACGATGTCGTCGATCAATACCGCGATCGCATTTTCGAAAAGTTGCTCCAGCACATGACTCAGGAGCCCACGCTCGTGAGCCCGGGCCTTCAATTCATTCTTGCCACGCGCCACCTCGAGCGCATCGCGGACCACGCTACCAACATTGCCGAGGACATCATCTTTTGGGTCCGTGGCCTAGACGTCCGCCACGGCCGTGGACTCTCTGTCCTCCCCGGCCAGGCCGATCCGACTTCTGCCGGAGTTTCAGCCATCACAGAGAATTCACATGTCCTTCATTCGGACGTGACCCCGGACTGCGAGACTAAGCGCGTTTGATCTTCACCTAAAGTCCTACCACGGGGACCGGTGCACCCCTGGCACCGGTCCCCATCTCCCCCCTCTTGGAATTTTGCACGTCGCCAGGTGTCTGCTTGACCGGGGCGCACAGTCCTACTATCGTCGTAAGAGAGTCGAGATGCATCTGGCCACACATTCACCCGAGCCCGAAGTGCGGCGATGGCGCGCTTGGGTTTGCTTCTGCCTCGCCCTTTTCCTGCTTTACAACCCATACCTGGCTGCGCCGAGTTCCGCCGATGGTCTAAATGTTCGCCATCCGGCGAGTAACCGCGCCACGGTAGGCGCTTCCGAATTGCAGCACTTCTCTCCCGCGGATGGACGAGACAAGCTTTTAGCACATGCGACTGACGCCGTCGAACCCCTCCTTTCGCTTCCGAAAGTCTCCTCTCAAGCCTTCGAATTCCTTCCGCAAGTAGTCTCTCCAACGCAGCAGTTTTTCGGCTCGAGCCTATGGTTCCGGCCGCCACCCGCTCTCTAGCCATTTTTCGTCTCCGCTGAACACCATAGTTTCCGCGGCTGGTTAAAACCAGCGGCGCGCCAAGGTCATCAGAAATTATGCAGGCTTCTGGAGAACCCGTCAGGTCAGATCTTGCCGGGTCCCGCAGCCTGCCGGGGATACAGGAAATGACACAAAAAAGACTGTGGATCGTTATTGCCGTTCTCTTGGCGATTGTCCTCTCGGTCTGGCGCTGGATTGGCCACGCACACACCGAAGCCGATGATCAGAATCATCCGCTCGATACTTCTGCAGAAACCGTCGCGGCCGTGGCGCGCGCCGAACGCCACAACGTCGGCAACACGCTGACCATAGCCGGGGAATTCAAGCCATTTCAGGACGTCAACATTCACGCGAAAGTGGCCGGCTACATCAAAGTGATTTACGTGGATGTCGGCGACCACGTGAAGACCAACCAGACGCTCGCGGTCCTGGAAATCCCCGAGCTGGCCGCGCAACTCGCGGGCGCGGACGCTGGCGTGCGGCGCTCCAAAGAGGAAATTCGGCGTGCGGAAGGAGACCTCGCCCGGGCCCAATCGGCGCACGCCGCCAGCCACTCCGCTTATGCCCGATTGAAACAAGCGGCGGAAGCGCGCTCCGGCTTGGTGGCGCAGCAGGAGATCGACGATTCGCAAGCAAAGGATCTCGAATTCGAGGCCCAGGTTTCCAGTTCGAGTGCGGCGCTCTCAGCCGCACAACAGCAACTTCAAATGGCCGAGGCCAATCAAAAGCAGTACAGCGCCCTCTCGGATTATTCGCGCATCGTGGCGCCGTTCGCCGGCGTGGTTACGTCGCGTTACGCCGATACCGGAGCCCTCATTGCCGCGGGCACTTCCAACAGCACTCAGTCCATGCCGGTGGTCCGGCTGGCTCAAATTTCAAAACTACGCCTCGTTCTCCCCATTCCCGAATCCGTTGCCGCGCAAATTCACCTGGCCGACCCGGTGAAAGTGCGCGTGCAGGCGCTGAACCAGGATTTCGTCGGCAAAGTTTCGCGCTTCGCGGATTCTCTCGACCGGCAGACCCGCACCATGGAGACGGAAATCGATTTTGAAAACGGCGATGGACACCTGATTCCCGGCATGTATGCGGAAACTCAGCTTTCTCTTCGCGAGAAAAAAGATGCTCTCACCGTTCCGCTCGAGTCCGTCACACGCAACGGCGATGATGCGACGGTGCTTGCCGTCAACACGCAAAACATCATCGAAGAACGCCACGTGAAATTGGGACTGGAGGATAGCGTCCGCGTGGAAGTGCTCTCGGGCTTAACGGACAAGGATCGCGTGGTCATCGGCAACCGCAGCCAGTTCCGCAACGGACAGAAAATTCAACCCAAGGAAGTCACCCCAGGCGCCTCAAAAGCGGGGGGACAGAACTGATGTCAGGATTCTCGATTAAGTATCCCTTTTTCATTATCGTCGCCTGCCTCGTGGTGGCCATCGTTGGCACCGTGACCCTCGCGCGCATGCCGGTTGACCTTTTTCCTCCCATCAACATCCCCGTCGTTGTCGTGGCTACCTTTTTTTCCGGCATGCCTCCTCAGCAAATCGAAACGAACATTACCAATCCTTTCGAACGGTTTTTCACCCTGGCCAGCGGTGTGGATCACATCGAATCACGCTCGCTGCCTGGCGTGAGCCTCATCAAGATCTACTTTCAACCGGGCACCAACGCGGATGCCGACGTCAGCACTGTTTCCAGCCTCGCGATGGCGGACCTCCGCCGTCTTCCCCCTGGCACGCTGCCACCGGTAGTGCTGAAATTCGATGCCTCCAGCTTGCCCGTCTGCCTGATCACCCTGAAAGGCCAGGGATTAAACGAAACCGAGTTGCACGACATTGGCCAGTACAACGTGCGAAACCAGATTGCCAACGTTCCAGGGGCTTCGGTTCCGCAGCCCTTCGGCGGAAAGTATCGCCAGATTATGGTGTATGTCGATCCGTTCAAGCTCGAAGCAAATCAGTTGAGCCCCATGGACGTTGTGCGCACGGTCAACGAGAGCAACCTCATTCTCCCCGCGGGCGACGTCAAGATCGGACCAGTCGATTACAACCTCTACTCCAACAGCCAGGCCCCCACCGCCAAATTCATCAACGGCATGCCGCTAAAAACCGTGGGTCAATCCTCGGTGCTCGTGGGCGATGTCGGCAAAGCCGTCGATGCGAACGCCATCCAGACCAATATTGTGCGGGTGGACGGCCAGGCTTCCGTTTACTTGCCGATCCTGAAGCAGGGCGGGGACACCAATACCATCGCGGTGGTGGACGGCATCAAGGAAGCCTTGCAGCACCTCGTTGATATTCCGAAACAACTCATCACTCGCGTTGTCTTTGACCAGTCTCTCTTTGTCAAAACGGCCATCGCCAACCTGATCCGCGAGGGCTCCATCGGACTGGTCCTGACCGGCGTGATGATTCTCCTCTTCCTCGGCAGCATGCGCGCTACCCTCGCGGTCTTTCTTTCCATCCCGCTCTCCGCGCTTGCCGCATTTCTGGCCATCAGCGCCGGTGGCGGCACCGTGAATACCATGGTGCTGGGCGGACTCGCACTGGCGTTCTCGCGCTTGATCGACAATTCCGTCATCGTGCTCGAAAACATCTTCCGCCATCTCGAGATGGGAGAATCTCCAGAAGTCGCCGCGGAGAAAGGCGGGCAGGAAGTCGCCCTGGCTGTGCTTGCCGCCACCATCACCACCGCCATCGTTTTCTTTCCGGTGGTGTTTCTCTATGGCGTCAGTCGTTTCCTTTTCGTGGCTCTCGCCACTGCTGTGATTCTTTCTCTATTCGCTTCCTATTTCGTCGCCATGACGGTCGTCCCGCTGTATTGCGCCAAGCTCATCAAGAAACATGAGGCGGGTGAGAAAGTGAGGGAGCATTCCACCTCGCCGCAGGGCTGGATCGTCAAAAAATTCAATTTCTACTTTGAGAGAATGCTGGAGAAATACGACCGTACACTGGCGGCTTCGCTGCTGAAACCGGTCAACACGGTTCTCGGCCTCGTCGGCGTCGCACTGCTTTCTTTTTCTCTCTACCCCTTTCTCGGGGTCTCCTTCTTTCCCAGAACTGATCCTGGTCAATTCGTGATCAACCTGAAGGCGCCCTCTGGAACCCGGGTCGAGCTTACCGAGGATTATGTGAAACGGGTGGAGCAGATCGTTCACCAGGTCGTGCCTGCCAGCGAGCTCCAAATCATCGTTTCGAACATCGGCATCACCACCGATTTTTCCGCCATTTACACGCCAAACTCGGCCTCGCACACCGCGTTCGTGCAGGTAAGTCTCAAGGAGGGCCACAAGGTCGGCAGCTACGAGTACATGCGGCGCGCGCGCCAGCAACTCAGCCAGCAGCTCCCTCAGCTCAGCACTTACTTTCAGTCTGGCGGGCTAGTCGACGCGGTGATCAATCTGGGCTTGCCCGCGCCCATCGACATACAAGTTAGCGGCAACGATCTCAGCAGCGTTTACGCCACAGCGGCAAAAATCGCTGCGCCGGTTCGCGCACTCGGTGCCGTCAGCGACGTGCTCATTCCCCAGGATATCGACTATCCTGCCTTGCAAATCGACGTTGACCGCGGGAAGGCCAGTCTCCTGGGACTTTCGCAAAAAGAAATCGTCGACAACGTCATCACCGCCCTCACCTCCAACGGCGTGATCGCCCCGAATTACTGGGTCGATCCGAAGAGCGGCAACCCTTACATGCTGGCCGTTCAGTATCCCGAAGACCAGGTCAGGACCATGACCGATCTGAAGCAGATTCCCTTGCGAGGAGGGAAAAGCAGCGAACCTACCTCCCTCGACAGCGTGGTGAAAGTAAGCACCATTCCTTCCCCCACGGAAGTAGACCACTACCAATTGTTTCGCGTGATCGATGTCTACGTATCGCCGAAGAGCGAAGACCTCGGCCGGCTGACAAGCCAGGTCGAGCGCATTATCAAGGGCACACAGTTGCCGGAAGGAGTTCGCGTGAACCTGCGGGGCTCGGTGCAGGGCATGCGCGCTTCCTTCAAGAGCTTTGGAATCGGCTTGATCCTTTCCATCGTGCTGGTCTACCTGATTCTGGTCGCGCAGTTCGCTTCCTGGAAGGATCCCTTCATCATCCTCTTGGCGATACCCCCTGGCCTTGCCGGCGTGCTCTTGTTCCTGCTAGCGACGGGTACGACGTTGAACGTCATGTCCCTCATGGGACTGGTGATGATGGTCGGAATCGTCGTCTCGAACAGCATCTTGATCGTCGAGTTTGCCCGCCATCTCCACGACGAAGGCAAGCCGCTAAAGGAAGCCGTCTCGACTGCCGCTCGCCTGCGCCTTCGCCCTATTTTGATGACTTCCCTGGCAACCCTTCTCGGCTTGATCCCCATGGCTCTCGGCACCGAGGCAGGCAGCGAACAATATGCTCCGCTGGCCCGGGCGATTATTGGTGGCTTGCTTGTTTCTGTCGCAGTAACCGTCTATCTCGTGCCTGCGGCCTACCTCATCGTGCACCGTGGGAAAGAGGCGAGTCCTCAGGAGGCGCAGGCGTGATGCGCAATATTCTTGCTGCCAGCATTCTTTCAGTTTTGCTCTGCGCGCCCCTTCTCGCGCAGATGCCGGCCAGTCCGCAGGCTACTCCCGCTCCGGCGCTGTCTGCCGCGGCTGGCAGGGAACTGACGTTGGCCCAAGCCGAAGCCCTTGCCTTGAAAAACAATCCCCAAATCACGATCGGAAAATTGCGCGCTCTGGTGGCGCGCCAGTATGTCCGGGAGGCTCGTTCGGCTTTGCTCCCCAATGCCTATCTCAGCGTCACCGCGGTAGACGCCAATGGCGGTAGCCGCATCGCCGCCGGTGCTCTCAACAATTCGGTTGTTTTCTCTCGCGCCGCGGCTGGCGCGGCCGTCAGCCAGTTGATCACCGACTTTGGCCGGTCCGCGAATCTGCTCTCCAGCTCCGATTACTTGGCCAAGGCCGAAGATCAAAACGCCGCTGCCACCACCGCTCAAATCATCCTGGCGGTCGACCAGGCTTTCTACAATGTGTTGGAAACCAAGGCGTTGGTGGCCGTGGCGCTGCAAACGGCCGATTCCCGCCAAATCCTCGTCGATAAGATCAAGGCGCTCACCGACGCCAAGCTGAAGTCCGAACTCGATCTGAGTTTCACGAGGGTTGACCTCGCACGCGGAAAGCTCTTGCTGCTGGAAGCCCATAACAACTACCAAACTTCGCTCGCTGCGCTTTCCGCGATCCTCGGCTACCCGGATGAGCAGGATTTCCAACTCCTCGAGGAGCAAACTTCCATCGCCGCCCCCGCGCCCGATGTTCTCCCTCTCATTCAGCAAGCACTGCAGCAGCGCCCCGAAGTTCTCGCGCTTCAGGACGAAGTCCAAGCCGCGCAAAAGTTCGGCAGCTCCGAGCATGACCTTTGGCGTCCCACCGTCAACGCCCTCGGCGTCGTCGGCGTAGCTCCCGTTCGCGACAACAACATCCGTAATTGGTATGGCGCCGTCGGCTTGAATATCAACATCCCCGTTTTCAATGGTTTTCTTTTCAACGCGCGCGCCCAAGCCGCCGATCTTCAAACCGAAGTGAATCGCCAAAAACTTGCCGGCCTTCGCAACAATATTGCCCGCGACGTCCGTACTTCCTGGCAAGACACCGCCCGCGCCTATGAACGCCTCTCCGTCACACAGCAACTTCGCGAACAAGCGAGCCTGGCCTTCGACCTCGCGCAATCCCGCTACAACCTCGGTCTTGGCTCCATCGTTGAATTCAGTCAGGCCGAACTCCAAAAAACCGAGGCCGACATCGCCGACACCGATGCCAAGTACCAATATCGCTTGACCCAAATCGTCCTCGCTTATACCATCTCGGCACCGAAGTAGGTTCCTTCTCGCTGTTCCGAGGGGAAGCCTCCCTTCGGAGATTTCGGATAACTCGCTTTTTCGTACAACTCGCCAACGGACGAGACACTAGCCGGACAGACTTTTCTCGGCCGGTTTCGACCTTTGCCTATTGTTGATGATTCATCGAGAAATCCGCAACCTCTGATATGTCAATGGTTTCCCGTGGTTTCCCAAGCATTGTTACAGGATATTCACATTCGGTTTACGTAGTTGTAAGACGGGGCCTTTACCTTCTGGCTCGGGGTGGTACGCGATCTTTTCGGTACCAGGTCGAATTTTGCTCCAAAGAGAGAGGAAATGAAAAAACTAGCAGCACTCACACTATCGCTGTTCCTTGCTGGTGGAACAGTTCTTGCTGATACACCGAAAGACGCAACTCCTCAAGCCGCAAAGGCTGCGCAGAAGGCGAAGCCCAGAGCTGCTGCCAAGCAGGCTGATAAGTCTGCGGAGATTGCCGCACAGATCGAGGAACTCCGCAAATCTTTGCAAGCGCAACAAGAACAGATTCAGCAGTTGAGGAATGAACTCGCCCGGCGCGATCAGCAGATCACGGACGCGCGCAATGCTGCGGCCGCCGCGGACTCCAAGGCATCGGACGCCGCCGCGAAGGCCACCGCGGCGGTGGCCAACACGGTGGAAGCGAAGACAGCCTCCTCGACGCTGGTCTCCGATGTAAACGATCTAAAGCTGGGTAGTGAAACGCTCAAGGTCGCGGTGCAGGACACCCAGAAGAAAATTATCTCTGCGGAGTCGCCGTCCACGATTCATTACAAGGGCGTCAACCTCACGCCCGGCGGCTTCCTCGCGGCAGAAACGGTTTACCGCGAGCGCGCTACCAGCAGCGACATCAACACGCCATTTAACAGCATTCCCTACCCGGGTAACGCGCTGGGCAAAGTCACAGAGAACAACTTCACCGCCCGCCAATCCCGCCTAACGTTGCTGGCCGAAACCACGATTGGCAGCGCCAAGGTGACTGGCTACTACGAAGGTGATTTCCTCGGGGCTGGCACCACTTCCAACAACCGCCAGAGCAACAGCTATCTCTTCCGCCAGCGGCAATTGTGGGCCAACATCACCTGGGCGAACGGTTTCCAAGTTGCTGGAGGCCAGATGTGGAGCCTGGTGACGGAGAGTAGGAAGGGCATCGCCAATCGTCAGGAAGCGTTTCCCCTCATTATCGATCCTCAATATATCGTGGGCTGGGCTTGGCAGCGCGCCTACGGCTTCCGCGTGATCAAGGATTTCGGCAAGTTTGCCGTGGGTGCCTCGATTGAAGGGCCACAGACCACCATTGGTGGTCGCGGCTTCCCTGCAAACTTCTTCATCAACGCTCCCGGTGCCGCCGGTGGTCTGTACAACTCCTTTGATGGCTCCGGATACACCCTCAATAGGGCTCCCGACTTCTTGGTGAAAGCGACTCTCGATCCGGGATGGGGGCACTACGAAGTGGTTGGAATCCTCAGCGATTTCCGCAATCGCGTCTATCCTTGCGGTAATCTTCCCCTGGTTGTGGCCAATCTTCCTGCAGGCTGCGGTGGCAGCGTAATTTCCACCTTCGGCGCGTTCAACGATTCCAGAGTCGGCGGTGGCGGGGGCTTCACAGCGCGATTGCCGATTGTGGCCAAGAAAGTGGATGTCGCCGCTCATGTCCAGGGCGGCGATGGCATCGCCCGCTTCAGTTCTGGCCAGTTGGCTGATGTAACGGCGAGGCCGGATGGTACGCTCGCTCCTATTCGATCGGCTGCATGGCTGGGTACGCTTGAACTTCATCCCAATCCCAAGCTGGACATTTACGCCTACTACGGCGGCGAATACGCTGCGCGCACGGCCTACACTTTTATCATTCCGGCAACCACGACGCCAGCGGCTCCAGCCAAGATCGTCGCGACGGGCTATGGCTCACCCCTGTTCAACAACGCTGGCTGCTCCACCGAAGGGTTTCCGACGGGGGCAGGCGCGCAACCTCCCGGCACGCCAAATCCGCCGTCTGGCAGCGGCTTCCCGAACACAGGAGCGGGTTGCGCTGGTGATATTCACCACATGGTCGAAGGCACCATCGGCTTCTGGCACAAGTTCTACAATGGTCCCAAGGGCCGCATACAGTGGGGTGTGCAGTATTCCTATCTGACCAAGTATGCGTGGTCCGGCAACGGCTTAACAGGCAGCGCCGTTACGGCTACTCCGGGACCAAGTCTTCGCCCGCACGCCATCGACAACATGGTGTGGACTTCTTTCCGCTATTACCTGCCGTAGTCCAGGCCAGGCAATTGCGGCTCGTCCCTCCCCTGGGGACGGCAAAAGGGCAGCTCCTCACCGAGCTGCCCTTTTTTATTTACCCGCGCGTCGCAGCACAGTAAACCCCTCATCTAGAGGGCCTTACGCCTGGGTTTAGACCCTATCGGGCCGGCGATTCAAGCAACAATGAAGCTGTTGTAACAATGCCGTAACAATCGGGCACCATACTGTACTCCCCCGGGGAAAAGACGAATGTTTCAAACGGAGATGACGTAATGAAGCGAATTGCAGGATTGCTCTTAGTAGCCCTCGCCCTTGCCGGCGTTGTATGGGCGGATAGCGCCCTCTTGATTAACGGGGCTGGTGCCACGTTTCCTTACCCCATATACTCAAAGTGGTTCGACGAATATCACAAGACGAATGGCGCAGCTCAGATAAATTATCAATCGGTAGGCTCTGGCGCAGGGATCAAGCAGGTGACTGAAGGAACGGTCGATTTCGGTGCGACGGATGGCCCGATGAATGACGATCAGCTGAAAACTTACAAAGACAAGCACGGCTCGGCCATTCTGCATTTCCCCACGGTGCTTGGAGCGGTGGTTCCGACTTACAACATTCCAGGAGTGACCGCTCCGCTTAATTTCACCCCGGACGCGCTCGTCGGCATCTTTTTGGGACGCATTTCCAAATGGAATGACCCGGTCATCGCCAATGCCAACAAGGGTGTAAACCTCCCCGCGAACGACATCGTTGTCATTCACCGTTCGGATGGCAGCGGCACCACGTATATCTGGACCGATTATTTTTCCAAGGTCAGCGCGGACTGGAAGGACAAAGTTGGCAAGGGCACTTCGGTGAACTGGCCCGTTGGACTCGGTGGCAAGGGCAACGAGAACGTAACCGGTCTCGTCAAGCAGACGCCCAATTCCATTGGCTACGTCGAGCTCATCTATGCGGTGCAAAACAAGATTCCCTACGGAGCCGTAAAAAATGCCGTGGGGGAATTCGTCACGGCGGATCTGGCTAGCGTTAGTGCCGCCGCGGCTGCCGCCTCCACGACCATGCCGGACGATTTCCGCGTCTCCATCACCAACGCAAAGGGTAAAGGCGTTTATCCCATCTCCAGCTTTACGTGGCTCTTGATTCCGCAAAAGTTTACCGACGCCTCCAAGCGCGACGCCATCAAGGGTTTCGTCACCTGGATGCTGGCCGACGGGCAGAACTATGCGGAAAACCTATCCTATGCGAAACTTCCTAAGGAAGTCGTGGCGAAGGAATTGACGGCCCTCAACAAGATCCAGTAGTACGGCTGCGAGAGTGGCAACGACAACTACAACCGTTCCGAGCGCGGGCCCCGTTGCGGGCTCGCGCTCGTTTTTGTCCCGGCTACGCGAAGGGGACGAAATCGCGCGGATCATTACGTTTCTGTTCGCCGCTTCGGTTGTCTTGATCACTTTGCTCCTCGTTTTTGAGTTGTGGCAGGGCTCCGTTCTTCCGCGTCACAAGTTCGGCTTCAACTTTTTCCGCACCTCCGTCTGGGACCCGATTTTCGATCAATTTGGGGCCCTGCCTTTCATTTACGGCACCCTCGTCACCGCCCTGATATCGTTGTTGATCGCCGTGCCCCTTGGCATCGGCGCCGCCATTTTTCTCGCGGAACTGGCGCCCCCAAGAATTTCGGACACGCTGGAGTTCTTTATCGACTTGCTTGCCGCTGTCCCCAGCGTGATTTATGGTCTGCTGGGTGTGTTTGTCGTGATTCCGTTGATGCGCGAATACATTCAGCCCGCGCTCAAGAACACGCTCGGCTTTCTGCCGTTTTTCCAGGGGCCGATGTATGGCATGGGTTTTCTCACTGCTGGGATTGTGCTGGCCATCATGGTCACTCCCTACATCATTTCCGTTTCGCGTGAGGTGTTGCTTTCTGTCCCGCGCGACCAGCGCGAAGCCGCCCTCTCTCTTGGCTCCACGCACTGGGAATCAACTTGGAAGGTCGTCGTACCCTTTGCCCGTGCCGGCATCATGGGCTCCATTTTCCTGGCACTCGCGCGCGCCCTCGGCGAAACCATGGCCGTCACCATGGTCATCGGCAATGCGCCGGTCATTAGCGCCTCGCTCTTCTCGCCCGGTTATTCGATCGCTGCCATCGTCGCCAACGAGCTCACCGAGGCTACCAGCAATCTGCATTATCAATCCCTTATTGAGTTGGGACTCGTACTCTTTCTTCTGACGTTCATTCTCAACGGGCTCGCCCGCCTGCTGATTGTGGCTACTACCCAGCGCGGCGGCGGAATGGGGAACGCATGAACTCCCGGCTCCGCTGGCGCAAGTTTGTGAGCCGTTTCATGCTGACCATGACCGGCGTGTGCGCCCTGGTTTCGGTTTCCGTGCTCTTCTTCATCCTTGGCCACCTCGTCTACCACGGCGGAACATCGATCAGTTGGGCCTTCTTTACCAAGTTGCCGGCCCCCGTCGGCGAAACCGGTGGCGGCATGGCCAACGCCATTATCGGCAGCGCCAAGATGCTCCTGCTCGCTACCCTCATCGGTGTTCCTGTCGGATTCTTTGGGGCCATTTATCTCGCGGAATTCAGCGGTGGCGCCACTGCTTTTGTCGTGCGTTATGCCGCGGACTTGCTCAACGGCGTGCCTTCCATCGTCATCGGCATTTTTGCCTACAGTATTGCCGTCCTGCCCTTCAAGCGTTTCACCACGCTCGCCGGCGGATTCGCTCTGGGCCTGATGATGATTCCCATCACCCTGCGCAGTACCGAAGATTTTCTCCGTGCCGTGCCAACCGCTTTGCGCGAAGCGGCCATGGCGCTTGGTGCCAGCAAGTGGAAATCGATCGTCACCGTCATCGTGCCTGCCGCTTACCGCGGTATTCTTACCGCGGTTCTGTTAGCATTCGCGCGTGTGGCGGGAGAAACCGCGCCGCTGCTCTTCACGGCCTTGGGCAACCGCTTCTGGAGTCCCGGCTGGAACCAGCCCACGGACTCCCTGCCGGTGGCCATCTATAGGTACGCCATTTCACCATTTGAAGATTGGCATCGTCAGGCTTGGGCCGCCGGGCTCGTCTTGCTCGGTTTGATTTTAGTCATTAACATCGTTGCTCGGGCGATTCTTTCCCGGGGCATTGCGGTTCCGAGGGCTTAACCTATGCATGCTTCCGTGAGGCCAATATTGTCCGTGAAAATACCTCCTACCGTGACCAGCGCAGCGGCCCGCGAGACGGCGGCGGCCCTCTCCATGCGCATGACCATCTCCAAGCTCAATTTCTTTTACGGCAGCAAGCAGGTCCTTTTCGATATCAGCATGGGCATCGCCACCAATAAGGTCACCTCTCTCATTGGCCCCTCCGGTTGCGGCAAGTCCACCCTGCTTCGCACCCTCAACCGCATGCACGAAGCCGTGCGCAGTGCCCGGCTCGAGGGCGAAATTCTTCTCGATGGCCAGGACATCTTTACGCAGGACGTTACCGCGCATCGCCGCCGCGTCGGCATGGTTTTCCAGCGTCCCAATCCGTTCCCCAAGTCGATTTTCGAAAACGTTGCCTATGGCTTGCGGATCAACGGCTCGAATGTTCCCATCCCCGATGCGGTCGAAAAAAGCCTTCGGCATGCGGCTCTCTGGGACGAAGTGAAAGACCACCTCCACAAGTCCGCGTACGAGCTTTCCGGTGGCCAGCAGCAGCGCTTGTGCATCGCGCGCGCTCTTGCCGTCGAGCCCGAAGTGCTTCTTCTCGACGAACCGTGCTCCGCGCTCGATCCCATCAGCACCGCGAAAATCGAAGAGCTGCTCGTGCAATTGAAGGATCTCTGCACCATCGTCACCGTTACCCACAACATGCAGCAGGCCGCGCGCATCAGCGACTTCACGGCGTTCCTGCTCACCGGACAGCTCATCGAGTTCAGCCCGACGCCGCAGCTCTTCACCACGCCGGGTGACCCGCGCACGGAGGCTTACATCACCGGCCGCTTCGGCTGAGGCCGCATGTTTAGCGGGCTTGTCGTCCGGAGGCCATCCGATAAGGATGGCCGATCGATGATTCCGGCTCCTGCCAGAAATGGTACGTTACGGCCTTGTCGGAAGGATCTGAACTGATCCTTAGCGAGAATTTGAAATTGGAGTATTCTTTGAGACAGAAGAGGACAGGATGGAACGCCACTTCGAAAAAGATCTGAACGAAATGAAAGAGCGCCTGCTCTGGATGGGCAGCCTCGCGGAGCGCGCCGTTCATCAGTCCGTTCACGCCGTTTTGGAATCCGATGAACAGCTCGCCAAGCGCGTCCTCGAGGAAGAAGACGCCATCAACGAGCTCCAGATGGAAATTGACGATCGCGTCGTTCAGCTTCTCGCGCTGCACCAGCTCATGGCCATCGATCTCCGCTTCGTCCTGGCTGTCTCGCGCATCAATAACGATCTCGAGCGTATCGGCGATCAGGCCGTCAACATCGCCCAGGGCGCCTTGCGCATCCTTCGCCACCCGCGCGTGAAGCCCTACGTCGATCTGCCGCGCATGAGCGAGCTTGTCGAAGAAATGGTGCGCAACGCCCTCAATGCCGTCGTCCGCCGCGACGTTGAACTCGCACAGAGTGTCCTCGCCACCGACGATAAGGTGGATAGCTACCGCGATCAGATTTTCCGTGAATTGCTTACCTACATGATGGGCGATTCCAGCGTCGTCTTTCCCGCGTTCGAATTGATCCTCGTCGCCAAGAACCTCGAGCGCATCGGCGACCACGCTACCAACATCGCCGAAGACGTCATCTACCTCGTCCAGGGCCAGGACATCCGCCACCCCACCGTCGACCGCCGCTGACTCTGTTCCACTCTCAGAGGCCCATCTCCTCGCGCATCGCACGAGACGCCGGGCATTCCGGCGGTAGCAGGGAAGGCGTGGTCTGACTGGCAAGGCACCTACCCGTAGCTCATAAAGATGCCAAACTTATCGGTACCCCAAATCCGTTCTCACGGCATCATAGTGGTTGCTGGTGATTATGCCTAGACATACGCCCCGGGTATTGTGGTTAAGCATAAGTCTCCTGCTCTGCAGCCTTCCGCCTGCGGCTCAGTCCCAGCAGCCCCCTATTGCACCGGGAGCGGAGAGCGGTCGAACAGACGCACGGGTAAAAGAAGCCCCGCCAGCCGGGCAGCTGCCCGATCAGCGATTGCCAGGAAGCATCAGCGGAACAATTGTCGACCCCACCGGGGCACCAGTCCCTGGAGCAAGTGTGAAACTTTCACATGAAGGTCAATCCCCAGACCAGGAGGCCCTGACTGGCGATGATGGGCAATTCTCGCTTGCCAATGTCGCTCCCGGGCCCTTCCATCTCACAATTATGTCGACCGGCTTCGCGTCACAGGTATCCACGGGAATCCTGCCGTCGGGGGAAAGTTACACCGTCCCGCAGATCGCGTTGGCTCTTGCTACCGCTGTCACTGAGGTGCATGTCGTCCTCTCACGCACGGAAGTGGCGGAAGATCAGATCAAGGTTCAGGAGAAGCAGCGGGTCCTCGGCGTGGTTCCAAATTTCTATGTCAGCTATGACCAACATGCCGTTCCTCTCACCTCGAAGCAAAAGTTCGAACTTGCCTGGAAGACCACCGTGGATCCCGTCAGCGTCGGAGTCACCGGGGTCATTGCGGGAATTCAGCAGGCGCAAAACAATTTCAGTGGATACGGACAAGGCGCGCAAGGCTATGCCAAGCGCTTGGGCGCCGCCTACGGCGATTTTGTTGCAAGCACGTACATCGGGGGCGCCATACTGCCGTCGCTCCTGAAACAAGACCCGCGTTATTTCTACAAGGGCAGCGGCACTAAGCGATCGCGGATTCTGTACGCGCTTGCCACTTCTGTGATTTGCAAGGGCGACAACGGACACTGGCAACCAAATTACTCGGGTATTCTCGGAAGTCTGGCCGCCGGCGGCATCTCTAATCTTTACTATCCTGCCAAGAATCGCGATGGAGTGGAGTTAACCTTCGAAAACGCGCTGATCGGGATTGGCGAATCTGCCGCCGTCAATCTCCTTCAAGAATTTGTCATCCGCAGGCTGACGCCGAATGCTCCTAAGCACGAACTGGCGAGTCCCTGAATCGCGTTGCCCGGCAAGTGATCGTCCGCGCCCAACATCGCCGAAGTCGTCATCTACCTCGTCCAGGGCCAGGACATCCGCCACCCCACCGTCGACCGCCGCTAGCCCTACTCGATTTTTACCGGGCCCATTGCATCGCGCATCGCGCGAAAGGCCGACGTGTCTCTTTTCGCCTGTTCAAAGTGGCCCTCTGGATACTGCCGCGAGAGCTGGACGGTCATAAAACTTCCCCGCATCAGGCTCGAATCGTGGTCGGACCAAAGTTTGCTCGTGCTGCGATCCCCGTAGTGGTCGATGACCATCTTGCAAAACTTGGGCGCCTCGCGCGGATCGTAGCCGTGCTCGATCACATTCTGCAGCCCCAGCCGGTCCGCCTGGTTTTCCAGTTCCCGCTGGTGGCCGTTCACAACGGACGCGATACCCAGCCCAGCCATGAAAGTTCCGAGGTCGCCGATGAACGCTCCGGCAGCCAATCCTGCAATTGTCAGCCCAACGCGCTGTCCGCGCGTTTCGTGCACTTCGCGCCAGTAATGAACCTGCAACACGTGCGCGATCTCGTGGCTGAGCACGAACGCGAGTTGCGATTCGTTCTGTATGGCTCCCAGCAAGCCCGTGTTTACCAGCAGCGTCCCGTCCGGCAGCGACGCCGCATTGATGCTGGAGTCTTCCACAACAAAAAACCGGAATTCCAGTGCTTTTACGGTGCCTCGATTCCCCGGTGGCAGAAGGGAATCGCCGAGTTGCGAAACGTACTCCTGAACGCTCCGCACTGGGAATAGCTTCATCCTCCCTTGCACCTTGTTGCCGTGCCGGAATTCGAGTACTTCGATACCGGTTTGTGCGTCCTTTCCGCTGACCACTTGCATATCGTGGGGCATCTTGTAGGCATCCAGTGGAGCGGGAGCGCCCAGTTCGACTCGATCTGCGGCAATTCGCCCGTCGCTCCGCCGCAGGCCGTTGTATTTCACTTGATAGCCCGCGAACTTCCGATCCCCGGATCCGATGCCGCTTGCTGTCGAGCTCGGCATCGCGATCTTCACGGCGTCCCAATCCCGGTGTGTCTGTGAGCCGAGGTCCAGCCAGTAGCCATCCGTCTTAAGTGCGGCCGTGTCTCCACCGGGAATTTTACTGGCTTCGCTGGGCTCCTCCTGAAGATACGCAGTGCCGTGAACCTGTTTTTCGCCGTCTCTCAAGTTCACGGTAACCTTCTCTGCAAAAAATCTGTGCCGGTCGAGCCACTGCCCCTCTGCTTCGATCAGCATTCCGGGTCCGAGATCTGCCATCGCCATCGCGTGTTCCCCCGAGGCGTCTTGCCCCGCGATGTGGCTCGCGGCCGTAAGTTCCAGCTTGTCATCAAGTATCGCCACAGTGCGATCATCCACTCGCGATGTGATGTACCCGCGCAACTTCACCTTTGCTGTCGCTGGGGCCGGTTGGGGCAGCGCCAGGTACACCGCCACGCAGCACGCTGCCAGTTGCTGCCATCTTTTTGTTTGCGCCGTACGCATCATCGTCCCTCCCGCCCTTGCGTAACCTTTCTTGGAGGTCGCTAGCCCTTCGTTTTGTCTTTAAGTCCTTTCTTGACTTGATGCGCGATCTGCTGTGCCGCTACTTTCGCCATCACTTCTTCATTCCATTTCGGCGAAATTTTTGTTTGCACCTTGATCGCCCCCAGGCTTTGATGGTCGCTGCGCCGTGTGAGGTTCACGTCCAGCTTCAGGCTGCGCGCTCCCACGCCGAATCCGATGATCGCATCGGTCGCGCGGTTGCCCTTCTTGTATTCCATGATCACTCCATCGATAACGACGGAGTTTGCTGCGTCCGCGTCTTCCACGGCTTCTCCTTCGCCGATCACTTGAGCGAACAACTTCGTCTTCGTCAGTTCGTTCCTCAGCTCGGCGTAGAGATAGTCGGAAAACGCAGGGGAAAGCTCGACTCCTTCCACCCGCGTAAAGTGTTTGGCCTCCGCGGTCTTGTACACCCCCTCGGGATCTTTCGCCGCCGCTCCCGGCGCAACCACCAGCGATGCCAGCAGTGCAACTGTTAATAAACGCATTTTGTCACCTCTCCTGAAATCTGGACTTGAAGTTCCGGCCGCTGCTCCCCTCGCCATGGGCGAATGCCATGCCACCGCCGGGAGCCGCTGCCGGGGCACTCGGGTTATTCTTCATGAGCGTCGCCACAGCTTCGCGCAATTGCGTCCCTCGCAAAAGATTTCTCACCGCATCCTCGAGCGCCCCTTCGACGTTGGCTTGCACATTTTTCTGGACGTTTTTCTTCCGCATAGCCGCATTCGCGATCGATGTGCCCACCGCCTGGATCTGCTGAGACTCCTCTGTTTTGGGGTTCTTGACCATCGCCGAAAATTCGACCTTTCCGAAAAAGTCGAGGCCCGAGCCCTGCGCAAGTCCGAAATGGAAGACGTAAATCTGCAGCACCAGGTCTGCCGAGGCTGCATCGGCCGCAAGCAGGTCCGCTGCCTTGAGCGACTGTTCGATCGCCTCACGCGTGATTTGCGTGGGTAGACGGTCGAGGAACATCCCCCCTCGGTCCTTTAACACCAGCATGGGCTGTGGATTCCCGGAGCGGTCGATCACCTCCGAGATAAAGAATTTGGGCGGCTTCGCGAACTTTTGCGGTGGCACCGGCGCCGCCAGCTGCACGTGGATGGTGTTTTCCGGCGTAGGTTTAGGCTCATCGGCCCGCACACTTAACGTCGTCAGCGCGCACGCCAGCAGGATCCCCGCCTGCACCAGTACAACGCGGTAGGAACCCACTTTCGCCTCCGTCACTCCCCATTGCGCCATAAGCTACTCCCAATTTACGTGCGGTTCAATTCTCCAGCCGGGCTTTCATTGCCGCGAAACTACCCGCAATTAGCCCTGTTGGCAAGCGACACGGAACGACATTCGTCCCCCATTCCGGGGTGTCGTCATTTGTCACACACGGCTCCCGCCAACGGAACTATGATCAAGTCTTGAGAACGCTTGGCCCGCTCCGCTCCGTTCACCGCAACCAAAGCGAGAAGGCCCACAATGGACAAAGCCGCGCCAAGCGTGCGATCAAACCTACGCCCGATGAGCCCGCACCGTGGCGGCTCCGCTCCAGCGTCCCCAGGGCCAAGCTTGTTCCATGCCACAGAGGGGACATTTTTATCGAGTTAAGATTGGGGACATTTTTATCGAGGTTCGGCAACTTCGCAACATACTTCTTGACTTGCGGTGCCTCATTTATTACCATACTTGACAGGTAAGAGTGTGGGTCCTCTTCGATCGCGGCGGCTTGTCTGCCGCTTTTTCATTTCTGGGGAGGCAAATTCCGGACAAGTTCTTCGGTTTCATTCACTTTCACCCTCTTTCTTACTTGCCCGTTGGCAGAATCACCGTGCGTTAAGTTATTTAGAATCAACACTTATTGAAAACAGCATTTTGCACAGTTTTGAAGCAACATAAGTCCCTTTAGAATGAACACTTGTAAAAGTGTGTCAAAACAAAGGACTTTAACTACCTTTAGAATAAACACTTATGAAAAACAGGGGGAGGGGGGTCCAGTTATTGTTAACTAGAAACCCTTTTGGAGTGCGGCGGCTTGCCGCCGCTTTTCTTCCACTCCTCACCGGAGACCACGCGCTCCGTCGTTCCAGGTAGCCGGTAGTACCGGCCCAGTCAAATCATTTAGAATCAACATCTATAGGAATGCCCACAAGTGTTGATTCTAAACCACTTACAGAAACACTAAGTCCATTAGATGCAACACTTACAAAAAACTAGGGGGAGGGGTAACTGGATTGTCGCGTCGACTTTCAACCTTCAACTTTCGACTTTCAACGTTTTGACCTACCGCTCAAGGGCTAGCCGACAGTAGCCGCAGACCACCGGCGTTTAAGAGGGCAAGCAGTGTCAGCACTCCCAGCACGGAAATGGCAATCCCCAGTTTCCGATCCGGAGTACGCACAAATTTTGCCGTAATGCGCTGCGTTCCCGCAGAAAGCGACAAGATCATCTGCCCGTTTGTCGCCGCGTGCTGCGGCGTCACGGCCTTGCCGTTGACCTCCACGCGCCACGCCGGATACTTGAGCAGCCGCAGCCCAACTCGCAGCGGCTCGCTTGATGCTAAGCGCAAGTCTCTTTCTTCCGCGGTCCATCGCTCGATATGGATTTCCGCCTTCGGCGCGCTTCCCTCTGATTCCTCGGCCGTCAGAATCTGCACGCGCGGCGCTTTTCCCGGCAAGTTGTAATGATCATCATCGGCCGGATCGTATTCGTCGGTGCCATCGAAACCCCGGTCGTTCGCAATTGCTTCCTGCAAGACAGGGAAGTCTTCGGAATCCCACCACGCTTTTTGAACGAGAAAAGTCGCCGTTCCTATGGTAACGGCAAGCACCAGCACGCCCCAGATCCACCGCATGCGCCGGCGTGCCGTCGCAGCCGCCAGGAAATAACCATACGGCACCGCGAGGATCGCCATCCACCTCCAGGGAAACTGCACGAATCGCAGCTCCGGAAGGTGCTCCCAAAAAACCGAACTGAGGCGAATCATCAGAATCGCCGCCGCGGCCGAGAGCAACAGCAGCACCCGCCACAGTTTCCTTTTCTCACGGCCCTCTTGTTCCTGAGCCGTACTTCGGCGCGCTGCAATCCCGGCGATCCCCGTCATCACCATCAGCAGAATCGCCACGCTCGACGCAATCCAGTTGAATAAGTTGTGTTCCGGATCGTCGATCGCTGTGTAGAGAAAATTCTGTGACGGAAGCAAGCCCGACGAAAGCGCCTGTGCGATATTCACCCAGCGTTGCTCGTAGGCCGCGGGCAAAAGATAAAAACTCGTCAAGCCAAAACCCAACGCCAATCCGCCCGCGCCGCGCCACAACGGCCGCAAGGATTTTTCCCCAACGGCCGCGCACGCAAAAATAATCGCCACGCTGTAGCTGGCCAGCACTCCGGCAGGCGCATTCGATAACCACACCGCCGCGAACACCACCGCGAAGAACGCCATCGCCCGGGCCAGGGCACTGCGGCGATTCCGCGCCAGTTCGCATAATTGCAACGCCGCCAGCACCACCACCGGCATCAACGCGCACGCCAGCAATTCCGCAAAATCACTGCGCATATAAACATTCAAAAGTGCATACGGATTTGCCGCGTAACACGCCGCTCCGAAGAGCGCCGCGCCCACCGGCAGAAACCGCCGCGCCAGCGCAAACGAACAAAGTCCCGCCATCGTCTGGACGATGACGATGAAAACTCCCGGCACGGCATTCCACGGAAACACAAAGCTCAGCGCCGCCCCCAGCATCCACGACAGCGGCGGATAAAAGATAAATCGTGGCTCGCCGAATCCGTGGTTCGCCCACTCCGCCCACCGCGGAAAAACGATTCCTTCTCTCCACTGTCCCGCAACGTCCACCCAGGATGCCGCGTGAAATCCAATATCATGCCCCGAGGCGTTCCCCAGCCAAAAAAACGGCGCAATGACGAGCAACGATGTAGCCAGGGAAACGCCCAGTGCGAGCAACCACCCGCGAAATCCTCGGCCTGCATTTATTTTGTTTGGGTGTTCGGCGGAAAAAGTCATTCAGTGTTCATGCCATTGTAACCGCTCAGGAAATGCGCTGCCGCGCCGCGTCCAGTAATGTGCGGCCACGCGGCAGTTGAGAGATAATACACGCGCTTATGAGCATCGCAAAGATCGCACCCGCTCCGATTATCGAAGCGCGCAAGCTGGAGAAATTCTATCCGCAGCCCGACGGCGGCCGCATCCAGGTTATCGCTCCAACCGATCTCGCCATCTATCCCGGCCAGATCATCGTGCTTCTCGGCCCTTCCGGCTGCGGCAAGTCCACATTGCTTCGCATGTTGACCGGTCTTTCTCCCGCCAGCGCCGGCTCCGTCTACTGGCACGGCCATCCGGTCCGTGACGAATCGCCCAATGTTTCCATCGTCTTTCAAAGTTTCGCACTCTTCCCCTGGCTCACCGTTCTCGAAAACGTCGAAGCCCCGCTCGAGGCTCGCGGCATGCCTCCCATCGACCGCCGCAAGCGCTCCCTGCGCATCATTGACGCCGTCGGCCTCGACGGTTTTGAAATCGCCTATCCCAAGGAACTCTCCGGCGGCATGAAGCAGCGTGTCGGTGTCGCCCGCGCACTCGTCGTTGAACCGGAAGTGCTCTTCATGGACGAGCCGTTCTCCGCGCTGGACGTCCTCACCGCCGAAACTCTTCGCGGCGAGCTCCTCGAGCTCTGGCTCGGTCACAAAATTCCCACGCGCGCGATTTTCATCGTTACTCACAATATCGAAGAAGCCGTCGTCCTTGCCGACCGCATAATCGTACTCGGCCGCAACCCCGCGCATATTCACGCGGACTTCAAAGTTGACATTCCTCATCCACGCGACCGCAAAGGCGCCCACTTCCTCGAATTGGTCGATTCGATCTACCGCATCCTTACGCAACCGGAACACAAGGACGATACCGCTCCGCCTCGCACCTATGGTCCCGGCACGCCCGAGCGGCCGAAGGCCATCATGCTGCCACATACGCGCCCCGGCGGCATGGCCGGACTTCTGGAAATTCTAGCCGACCAGGGCGGCCGCGTTGATTTGCATCACCTCGCCGATGAATTAAGTCTCGAAGTCGATGCACTACTCCCTACCGTCGATACTGCCGTCCTGCTTGGCTTCCTTCGCGTCGAAGAGGGCGACGCCGTCATCACTCCGGAAGGCCAGGTGTTTGCTCAGGCGGACATTCAGGCGCGCAAAGCGATTTTCCGCAAGGCCGCTCTCGCCAACGTCCCCTTGCTCCGCCAGATGGAGCAAGCGCTCAAAGCTAAATCCGACCGCACTCTCTCCGAGGAATTTTTCCGCGACCTCCTCGACGAACACTTCAGCGAGGACGAATCCCGCCGCCAGCTCGAAACTGCCATCCAGTGGGGCCGCTACGCCGAGATTTTCGATTACGACGCCGCCACCGGCAAACTGACGCTCACTGAGGCCTGACGCCCCGTGCCGGATCCCACTCTCTCGACCGCCCAGGTAGATACGCCGCTTCCTCCCACGGTGATGCGGCCCGCGGGCTCGCGCTGGAGCTGGGCATTCCTCATCGACATCGCCGTTTTTCTTTTTGTCTGCGCCGCAATTTTTGGCGTCTACGCGATCGGCCGTTCCTGGCTCGGGCCCGTCCATCCCCACGTCGAGATTTCGCAGAATCCCCACGTCCTCCCTCTTTACGCTCTGTATTCTCTCGCGCGCATCAGCATTGCTTATGCGCTGAGCCTGGTCTTTGCTCTTGGCTACGGCTACATCGCCGCCAGCTCCCGGCGCGCCGAAATCATCATGGTTCCGCTGCTGGATATTCTCCAGTCCATCCCCGTGCTCAGCTTCCTGCCGGGAGTCATGCTGGCCATGGTCGCGATCTTTCCGCACAGCCAGTTCGGCGTCGAGCTGGGCTCCATCCTGCTCATCTTTACGGGCCAGGTCTGGAATATCGCTTTCAGTTTCTACTCTTCGTTGAAGACGATCCCGCGCGAGCTCAGAGAAGTCGCGATCATCTATCGCTTCAGCCGCTGGCAGCGCTTCGCCGAGCTCGACCTTCCGTTTTCCACCATCGGCCTCGTCTGGAATTCCATGATGTCCGTCGCCGGCGGCTGGTTTTTTCTCATGGCCTGCGAGATGTTCGTCCTCGGCAATCGCGACTTTCGCCTCCCCGGCCTTGGTTCTTTTCTTCAAACGGCGGCGAGCCACGGCAACACTCGCGCAATTCTCTGGGGCGTTGCCGCCATGATCGCCGTCATCGTTCTCCTCGATCAACTGGTCTGGCGGCCCATCATCGTTTGGGCGGACAAGTTCAAGTTCGAACAGGTCGAAAGTTCTGGCGCCGCGCAATCCACTCTGCTCAATCTTATCGGCCGCGCTTCCATCGTCCTGCGTTTGTATCGCCTCATCCTTCAGCCCGTCTTTCACTGGCTTACTCTTACCTTCAATCTAGGCGCGCGCCGCGCCGCGGAAACTTTTTCCGCTCCGAAGCAAAACCGCCTCCTCCGCCGCTGGATCGGCTATCTGCTCGCCGCAGGTGTGCTGGTCGGTTTGGGCTTCGCCGTTTTCCACGCGGCCCGCGAATTGTCCGATCTTCACCGCGAGGACTATGACGAGCTACTGGAAAGCGCCGCGCTCACTTTTCTGCGCGTCAACACCGCGCTCATCCTCGGCGCGCTCTGGACCATTCCTGTCGGCGTGGCCATCGGTTCGAATCCCCGCTTGGCGCGCATCGCGCAGCCGCTCGTGCAGATGGCCGCCTCCATTCCCGCCACCGCCCTCTTTCCGATTATTCTCCTTTTTCTGCTTCGCCTCCGCGGCGGCCTCGAGATTGCCGCCATGCTCCTGATGCTCCTCGGCACGCAGTGGTACATCCTCTTCAACGTCATCGCCGGCGCCATGGCCATTCCCACGGACCTCAAGGAAGCCGCGCAAATCTACCGCTTCCGCTCCTGGGATCGCTGGCGCCACCTCATCCTGCCGGCCATTTTTCCGTATCTCGTCACCGGCATGGTGACCGCATCGGGCGGCGCGTGGAACGCCAGCATCGTCGCGGAATATTTTCATTTCCAGGGCCGAATCGTTTCAACCGCCGGCCTCGGCAGCACCATCAGCAGCGCCAGCGACTCCGGCCGCTTCGATGTCCTGCTCGCTTCGACGATCATCATGGCGACCATCGTCGTGCTCATCAACCGCCTGCTCTGGCGCCGCTTATATCGTCTCGCCTCCTCCCGTTTCAAGCTGGAGACGTAGTACAATCAAGGGAGCACGAATTTCTCGGAACCTCCAAACTAAAATGCCTGAATCCAAATTCACCTCCGGCGCTTCCGCGTGGAGCGACGAGGACTTTCTTCGCGCTTTCGAGGATCTATCGTTTCCCGCCGATCTCTTTCACCACCGCGAACACATCCACGTCGCCTGGCTCTACCTGAAATCTAGCGACGCATCTCGCGCCGCAGAACGCATGTCGGAGGGCATTCGCCGGTTCGCGAATCACCATGGCGCGACGCAGAAATACCATCACACGCTTACATTGGCCTGGATGCGCCTGGTTGCCAGCGCCTTGGTGGAAACGCCGGAGGGATACGCGTTCGAGCAGTTCATCACCGCTCATCCACAACTGAAGGACACGAACCTTCTCGCCAAATATTATTCGAAAGAACTCCTGCAGACGGCCGCTGCCCGCGAAGCCTGGGTCGAACCCGACCTCCAGCCGCTCCCGGACTTAAGGATTTACCGCTGCTGCTGATTTCTTCTCCTCCGCTTTCGGCTCGGGCGCCTTCGGTTCCTCCGGTTTCTCGCCCCAGATGTACTGCGCAAACCATTTTTCGTTTTCTTCCATCACCGCGCGCTGCTGCTTCGGCTTCGTGATTCCGTGCCCGAACCCTTTGTACACAACCATTTTTACCGGCACGCCGCGGTCTTCCAGCGCCTGCCGCAGTTCGAACGCGTTCGGGATCGGCACGCGGCGGTCATTCTCTCCGTGTTGGATCAGCGTCGGCGTCTTGGCCTTCGCGATGTAGCTGATCGGCGAAGTCTTCTTGTAAATTTCCGGATCGTCCCACGGCGTTGCGTGCAAATACTGCCGCGTAAACGGCGTGATGTCCGTATTCGCGTAGTACGTCATCCAGTCGGAAATTCCCGCCCCCACCGACACGGCCTTGAACCGGTCGCTCGATGCCGCGATGAACGCCGAAATGTACCCGCCCTGGCTCCAGCCCATCGATCCCAAGCGGTCCTTGTCCACCCAGCCTTTCGCGATCAGCGCATCCACTCCGGAAATCACGTCGGCATAATCTCCGACGCCGAGATTGCGCACGTTCAGCGCGCGGAATTTTTCGCCATAGCCCGCCGATCCCCGGTAGTTCGGCTTCAGCACGAGCGCGCCCTTGGCCACAAACCGCTCAATCGGATAATAACGGTCGGCGTTCACGATCGGCTGATCCACTCCCGTCGGCCCGCCATGAATCACCACCAGCAAAGGATATTTTTTCTTCATACTGAAATCGGATGGCGTGTAAAGCACGCCCTCAATCGTTGTGCCGTCCGCGGACTTCCACGAAATCACCTCGCGGCGCGCCAGCGCGAATCTCTTCAGCTCATCGCTCATCGCCGTGAGTTTCTTGCCCTGCCACGGCGCGATGCCGGACGTGTACACCTCCGCGTATTGATTCTCGATCGCCGCGCGATACGCCACTTCCTTGTAATCGCGCGAAAACGAAAAGGAGAACGCGGCCATGTGCTCGGGCGCACTCAGCTTCTCGACAATCTTCGTCCCGGGATTCAGCCGAAAAAGATGGGCATCCGTTTTCTGCTCCGCGGCGAAATAGATGCCATCCGGCCCCCAGCCAATGAGCCCCGGATCTTCGTCGAATGTTTCCGTCAGAACCTTTGGCGTCCCTCCCTCCGCGGCGACCATCGCAATCCTCACATCCGTGTAGAAGTAATATTTCGCGCCCGCCGTTGTCTCGAAGGCGATATTCTTCCCATCAGGCGACCATTGCGGATTCCTGTCCGGCCCCGGCGTGCTTACAATTTTCTTCACTGCGCCGTCGCTTACCGTCACAACGTACAAATCAGCCGTCTCCGACGAAATCAGGTCCGGATCTTTCTGCGCGCTGAACGCGATGCGCGTCCCGTCCGGCGACCACGAAAACTCTCCCAGGCTGAATTTATCGCCTTCGGTCAAACGCTTCGGTTCCCCAGCCGGCGCGCTTCCTCCGGGAACCTCAATGGTCCAAAGATGTGTCATCTGGTAATCGGCGTGAACCACCGAATACTCGCCGTATTTTTCTTTGCGGTCTTTCAGCGTCTTCGGCTCCGGGTCCGTCATCGAAAAAGCAATCCGCCCCGAATCCGGCGCCCACTCCAAGGCATTGACGTCGTTTTCGACCTTAGTAAGCTGCTGCGCTTCGCCGCCGTCTGCCGAGATTACATACAACTGCTTCTTGCCTTCGGGTGTTCCCGTGATTTGCCCCGGCCGATCGGAAAGGAACGCGATCCATTTACCGTCCGGCGACCACGCCGCGTTCGTGCTCGATTTTTTCGCCGACGTCAGCGCATGCGATTCGCCCGCCGCGATGTCCGCGATCCACAAGTTCCTCTCGAACGCATTCTCTTCCCAATTCGTCTTCTGCAGTTCGTAAACAACGCGCTTCCCATCCGGCGAAATCTTCGGATTGAACGCGCTCTTCCATTCCAGGGACTGGTCGATAGTCGGCGTCTTGGAAGCGGTTGCCGGCGCGGCCTTCCCCGTCTCCTGCGCTGCAGCAGGAATCGCGAGCAATCCGTACACCGCGAGTACAACAGCAATCAAAGACACCTTTCGCATCGCCCCATACCCCCATTGTTGCAAGAGAAAGAAACTCAATACTTGCGGTTCCAGCGGATGAATCCGATGAACAGACCAATTCCCACGACGGCAAATCCCAGGTAGACGTGCCAGCCATGCAGCAGCGTCGCAGACAGGATCGCACCTGCGGCGGACAGCATCAGCAAGAGGGCAGCCTTGCCCTTCGTTAGTCGCTTCTGTTCGACCACTCGCGGTTCGCTTCTCGCCCTTGCGATGCCCACTCTGCACCGCGCGGGCGTTTGTTCCCGGCCTTAAGTTCCCGCCAACTCCCGGCTGAGATACACAATCTGCCCTACATGATGATACGCATGCCCCGCACAACGCACGAAAATTTGGAAGCGATCCGCGGCTTCCGGTTCCAGTTCGGCCGAGTACGCCTTTCCCCAGTCCTCCGCCTTCTGCTTTCGAATCGTCGCCACCACCATCGCAATCGTCCGGTCAAATGCCCGCAGCGCTTCTTCCTTCGGCGGCGGTTGCTTGTCCGTAAACTCGCGGTCCCGGTCGCGCACGTATCCCGTCTCCGCGACGCGAGCTCCGATGTAGTAGTTCAAATTACCCGTCACGTGCAGTACCAGGTGTCCAACGCTGTTCCCGTAAGGATACGGCTTACGCCAGAACTGTTCGTTCGAAAGCGGGTCCACCCATTTGTGTAAGTGCGCTGCAACATATTCGTAATACGCTGTCAGCCCTGCAACCACCGTTTCGTTCACTTCTGCCATGAAAAGCGGACCCCTTTGCACCCATCCTGCGAGTTACCAGGATGAACTCCTGCGCCGCCGGGATTATTCCCCCGGACGCGCTACTCCGGCCATTCTCGTACATGAAGTGTTTCCATCGTTTCCAATCGAATCCTGGAACGCCGACAATAGCCCGTCTCTGCCAAATGTCAAGCAATTCACTTTCGCGCGCGACTTTCAGGAGGCCTCCACGGCCGCTCCATTGTGTCCTTTCTCGTCCGCTTTTTCTCGACGGTTGCGGGCCCCCTCTCTTTTCCACAATCCTCAAGGGGGGGTCCTTCCGTACTATTGACCCTATTACTACGCCCCGCTGACACTGGGTACAGGATGGCTCGCTACTCCGCCTTTCTCGGGCGTCGCGTGGAGGTGCAATATCGCGCCGGCGATATCCTTCTGCCCGCCTCCGGCACTTTTGTCGCCGATTCCGGCCGCTCCATCTTTCTCGAACAGAATTGCGAGCTGCGCGGACAGCACAGGCACTTCCGCTGGGAAATCCCTTATCAATATCTGGTGCGCATCGAAGTAAAACCCGACACCGGCGCCGCTGCAGACGGTGTCTCCGTTACCGCCCCTCCTAAAGCCAAGCCCGAAGCTTCTGCCGCCTCCAAGCCTGACGATCAGCCTCTCAGCGCCGCTGCCGCCGCCTCGGCCGGCGGTGCCCCTGGTCTCCTCCCCCTACCCCACCGCCCCAAGACCGCCTAATTTACGACGTCGGGACCTATCAAACCTCGGCGTTCCTCCCCTTTATAAGTAAGCCCATCAGGAGGCGATAGCCGTTGTCCTCGGTAAAACGCGACGGTAAGCTAGCTGTTGAGTAATTACATTTGGGAATACCCAATGAAAAGCTCATCCTCATCCGTCACGCCGCCTGATTTCCAGGCGTTATTCCAATCAACTCCGGGGCTGTATCTGGTTCTCGCGCCGGACCTCGCCATTGTGGCGGTTACCGACGCCTACCTCCACGCAACCATGACGAGGCGCGAAGATATCCTGGGCCGCGGCGTCTTTGACGTTTTCCCGGACAACCCCAACGATCCTTCCGCCACCGGCGTCCGCAACCTTCGCACCTCCCTCCAGCGCGTGCTCCAAGACAAAACTTCCGACGCCATGGCCGTGCAGAAGTACGACATCCGCAAGCCGGAATCGGAAGGCGGCGGCTTCGAGGAGAGATATTGGAGCCCGGTCAATTCCCCTGTTCTAGGGCCGGACGGAAAAGTCCTCTACATCATCCATCGCGTCGAAGACGTCACTGAATTTATTCGCCTCAAACAGCAAGGACTTGCACAGGAAAAAACTGCCAAAGAGCTGCGCACCCACGCGGGCCAAATGGAAGCGGAAATCTACCAGCGCGCGGCCGAGGTCCAGGAAGCCAACCGCCGCCTCGAGGCCACTAATCAGGAACTCCTCCGCGCCAAGGAAGAGGCCGAGCGCGGCAGCCGGTTCAAAGACCAATTCCTTTCCACCATGAGTCACGAGCTGCGCACCCCGCTCAACGCCGTCCTCGGTTTTTCCGATCTGCTCGCCGACGCATCCTACGGTCCG
>Ga0207120_1043_pt2 | contig 29996 bp, 20 predicted proteins | sample Alteio_BWMinHeat_40_FD_153509 | JGI IMG/M metagenome (GOLD analysis project Ga0207120, IMG submission 153509) | Enriched cells from forest soil in Barre Woods Harvard Forest LTER site, Petersham, Massachusetts, United States -... | ecosystem: Environmental > Terrestrial > Soil > Temperate forest >...
GTGTGATCCCAGTGGTCGAACATCTCCACTAGCGGGCAAACAAGAGAGATTGCCAAAACAAGCGTCACAACAGCTCGCCGAAATTGGTACCTAACTGAAAACACTGTTGAGTTGCCGCACTACCCGCGCGCATCGCGGCGCCGTCCATAGCGCAAAGTCGCGCGCCCAGGAATGCTGTGCCTGTGTTATTGAATAAGTTGTAGCTGATGTAGTACGCGTCTGGCCATACGCCCAGTTTCGGGTAATCGTTGAAACCGGGCTGCGCGAACGCATATCGCGCAAAGCTTCCGGTCGCGTCGGATGTGGTCGAAACGGCCACGCACTGGTAAAAAGGTGGTCCGAACGTCACACTCAGCTGCGACATCACCCATCGATTGTTCAGCTTGTCGTACAGCACGATGATGTCGCCGTCATTGTTCGTCTCGCAAGGCCCGCCAAATCCGGACCACAGCGTATTGCCCGCCACGGGGCCCAGGAGCAGACTGCCGGTCTTGTCGTAGACGGCAAATTCCGTGTTAACCCATTCGACGAACTGCGTCGCGCCCGCCGAACCGTTCGTGTCGGGCGGTGCCGAGCCGTTCGCCGCAACGCCTTCGAAGTTGACCCCTGCCGTCGTTGAAATGTTCGCCAGCGTGGAGGTCTGCATCACACTGTCCGGCATTCGTTTGACTTCGCGTGGTGGGTGGAGCAAGCGAATTTCTTTCGCTTCGGGTGGCCCGGCTGGACGCAGGGGTGGCTTGATGTCACGCAACGGCGGCGAAATATCGTGCCGGATTTCCTGCAAGAGCTCCGGCCCGCGTAGCTGCGGCTCACCTTGCGTGAACGCCGGCCTGCTCAAGAAACCCTGTGCCACGAGAATGATTCCCGTTAGGGCCCATACGGATGGTCGACCGCGCATGTATTTCATCGACGGTTCTCCGTTCGGTTAAGTTGTCGGCAAATTGAACCAGGAACCTTAGGGGATAAGGGGTACGCCGGCGAGTAGCCTATCCGGTTCTACCCGCCTTTTCAATTACTTTTCCTGTTCCTCCCAACAAATCTCAATCCCATGGCCAACTTGCGCTGCGAATAAGCCTTGGTTTCTTCAGAACCACAACCAACCGTGGTCTACTTCGTCTCTCGCCATCTGCGCTCTTGTATCCGACCTGTACTGCCCGATATACTCTGCTCGATGGCATCCAGATTTCCGCGAGCTGTTGTGACGCTTGTTTTGGCAATCTCTCTTGTTTGCCCGCTAGTGGAGATGTTCGACCACTGGGATCACACGATCCAAACCGGGAACGATACCGAGTTCGCTTTGATCGTTCTGGCGTTGTGCGTGGGAGTGGCGTATTCGTTCGCACGCTTCATCGTCAAATGCCCTCTAGCTCGGTGTATTGCAAGGATTGCCTCCACGTCCCCCGTCCAGATGTCTTTCCTGTCCACGCCACGCAGTTTCACCTCACTGCTTTTTAATACGATAAGTCCTCCTGCACTCGCACTGCGTATCTAGAAATCCTCGATAGCTGATCTACTAACTCGCGCTCCGGGACAGGTTCCCCGCTGTTAACCGCGCGCGATGGACCTCCGTGTAGTTCGACTAAGGCGTACTTCTTGTTTTTTATCAGTCGCTGGAGTGGGTGACCTAAGATGATTCTCAACCGCCGTTTGTTGTCTGCACGCCCGGTCGCTATCGACGTTGCCGTGTCATTTCTTTTTCTGGCTTGCGTAGTCTCTGCAGGCGCTCAAACTTCGCGAATTGGAGCGACTCTTCAGGGAACGGTGAATGACAGCAGCGGCGCTGTCATTCCCGATGTAAAAGTTATCCTGCGGAATACCCTGACAAATCAAGGCCGCACCGTAGCAACCGATGAACGGGGTTTATTCCGGGCCGAAGCACTCGTGGTCGGCACCTATGAAGTCCGCGTGGAGCAAGCTGGCTTTACACTCTATCGGCACGCTGGCGTTCAAGTCGGTCTCGGGCAGACGATATATCTCGACATCGCACTTGTCCCGGCTTCAGCATCGGCGGAAGTAACGGTGAGCGCACAGCCGTCGACGATAGATACATCCCAGACCTCAGTTGTATCGTCAATCGACCAGGAAAGAATCGAAGAGCTGCCGGTCCGAAACCGCAATTATCTCGATTTCGTGCTTCTTTCACCGGGTGTGTCGAGCGCTCCTGCCGCGTCCGGGGCCACGGCCACACCCTTGGCCGGCAGCGGTTTCACATTCGGCGGTCTCCGCCCGCGAAGCAACAACGTCTCCATCGATGGCCTCGATAACAATGACGAATTCACTGGTTCCAGCAGGACTGAGCTGTCGCCTGAAATCGTGCAGGAATTTCAGGTTGTCAACAATGGACTATCGGCAGAATCGGGCGGTGCTTCGGGTGGTTCGATCAACGTCATCACACGTTCAGGCACAAATACCGTTCACGGCGATGCTTTCATTTTCGCTCAAGACACTGCTCTGAATGCGCGCGAGCCTTTCGAGTCTGACCCAGCGAAGCCGTTGTTTCGGCGTTTTCGCGGCGGCGCTGCTTTGGGCGGGCCCCTAGTTAGAGATCGGACGTTCTATTATGCGGCGGCGGAGCAGGAGCACAATCGCGGGCAGGCTGGTTCAGATATCGACCCCGCGGTCGTTTCAAGCATAAACACATTTCTCGCATCAGGAGCTTTTCCCGGTTTGGCGACGCGGCATCTCGCCGCCGGTCTCTTTCCGATATCGCGAGCGGAGACCGAAGTTGCGGGAAAGCTCGATCATCAACTCACGAAAAACACCGCGCTGATGCTTCGCTACGTTTTCACGAACAATAAGGAATCCGGCGATGCGTTCAACAACAATGGCTTGATCGATGCCAGCGCTCGCGGCAGCAGCTTCGCCAGCGACAACGCTCTGTCTGCCTCACTCACGTCCGTCCTCGGATCAGAAGCGGTTAGCGATTTTCGGTTTCAAGCCGCCACGCGCCACGCCGTGCTCCGCACGAATGAACGCTTCGGTCCAGGAATTGATATCGCAGGGCTAATTGCTTTCGGGCGGCCCTACGCAGGAAACAGCGCGCGCCGCGAAAACCATTATCAGGCGGGTTACACGTACACGCGCACGCTGGGAAATCATCTCTGGAAAGTCGGCGGCACGGTGAATCGCGTCCGGCTGCGCGCTGACGTCCCAGACGGATTTGGCAGTGTTTATCTGTTCAACTCGCTGACGGATTTTCTTGCCGGGCGCCCCGATCAGTTCCGGCAGGCTTTTGGGAATCCCAATGTGGATTTTCCGGTGACGAGTTTCGGCGGTTTTGTACAGGATCACTGGTCGTTCGCACGGAAACTCACCCTCGACCTCGGTGTGCGATACGACTTCGAGCACCTGCCCGCAGGATTCAATCAACACGCGAATAACGTCAGCCCGCGAATTGGCTTTGCCTGGAGCCCGTCTGCCCAGTGGGTGTTCCGCGCAGGGTACGGAATATTCTTCGACCGCTATGTCCTGGCCAACATAACTCGCCCCATCGAAAAAAACGGCTCACAGGCATTTGAGCAGGTAGCGGATGGTAGCGCATCAGCAAGTCTGTTTGCGGCCACGGGAGGCGGCCTGCTGTCCGCGCCAGCGCCGGCGATTGCGCCATCCATTTTTCGTCCGGACCCAGGCATGGCCACTCCCTATAGTCAGCAGGCCAGCGCGGGAGCTGAATATCTGCTTGCGAAGAATCTCACGGTACGCGGTGACTACTTGTTTGTTCGTGGGCTTAAATTGCCGAGGACCATCAACATAAATCTTTTGCCGCCCGTTGTTCTCACGCCTGCAAATGCTCCTAACCTCGGTATTCCAGATCCGACGCCCCAACAGATCGGCCGCGAAGTCTTTGGGCCGGGTCGCCTCAATACGCAACTTGATGCCATCTATCAGCTGCAGAATTCCGCAGTGTCAACGTACAACGGCGGTTCCCTAACCCTCAGCCAAAGAATGAACGCAGAACTGGAATTCTCCGCGAGCTACACCCTCTCAAAAACATTCGACAATGCCTCCGACTACGACGAGCAGCCTGAAAATCCTTTTAATCTGCGATCAGAGAATGCGATCTCGCGGCAGCACCAACAGCAACGCTTCGTATTCAACGCACTCTGGGACCTGCCTATCGGTGACGAAGAGGAGAAAGGCGGGAAGGCAAAAGAAAACACGGGATGGCTCACGGAAACGTTCAGTCATATCGAAGTGGCACCGATTCTGACACTCGAAAGTGGCCGGCCTGTGAACCCATTGACCGGCCTTGACTCGAATCAGAGTCACGCCTTTCCTCTTTCCGCAAGGCCGCGCGCTCTCGAGAGAAACTCTCTCAAGACACCCGCAGTGTTCTCTATGGATTTGCGTGTCCTTAAGTACTTCCCATTTGGCGGGGCGAAGCGCCTCGACCTTGCAGCAGAGTTCTTCAATCTTTTCAACCGCGCCAACGTCTCACAGATCAATGCGGTCTTTGGTTCAGGCTTAACGCCGATGCCTGGGTTTCGGCAACCGATTGCCGGAACCGGCGCTCGCCAAATCCAGTTCTCATTGGACTTTGAGTTCTGACAACTCGTGAAGCCGGTCCACTTCATAAATTGTCTTTCGCTCCGATGATTCTTCCGTCCGGGCTCACATCGCCTTGCTCGCGTTCCTCCTTCGCCTTTGAGAGGCGCTCCGCTTGCCGTATGCTGTTGTGAGCAATTTCACATTCTTGGCTTGGGCACTCGATTCGTGGAGGCCTGCCTGAGAGTCCTGGCAAGCGAATGAGCGAATCTATATCGAACGAGTCCGGTAATTTTTCCGCTGGCGGGCGCAGCTCCGTCGGGGCTGGAAGAGTCCTCCTCGTTCTGTTTCTGTTGTCTTTGCCGCTGGTGAATCCGATCGTGCATGGGGACGGCGTCGGATATTACGCTTATGCTCGCGCGCCTCTCATACAGCACAATCTGCGATTCGAAGAAGATTGGCGGCACGCGAATCTTTACTTCTCTCAAGCGCGGACCCTCCCCAACGGGCAGCTCAATCCAAGTGAGTACACGGAAACCGGATACGTCAGTAACCTCTTCACCATCGGTCCGGCCATGCTTTGGACTCCCTTTTTGCTTGCGGCGCACGCCTTCGTGCTTTGCGCTGACGTTCTTGGCGCGGACATTCCCGCCAACGGATTTTCCACTCCTTATCTCCTGGCCATGGCCCTGGGTACCGCCATTTACGGCTTCCTCGGCCTGCTGTTTTCTTACCTCCTCGCCAGAAAGTACGTCGAGGAGCGCTGGGCCTTTCTTTCCACTCTCGCCATCTGGGGCGCCAGTTCGCTTCCTGTTTATATGTATTTCAATCCCGCGTGGTCCCATGCGCACTCGGTCTTTGCCGTGGCCCTGTTTCTCTGGTATTGGGATCGCACGCGCGACCGCCGAACCTTTCTTCAATGGATTCTTCTCGGCTTGCTGGCCGGCTTGATGGTCGATGTTTATTTTCCGAACGGCGTGTTTCTTGTTCTCCCTTTGATCGAATCGATTCTCGCGTACTGGAATTCCTGGAAAGAGAAAAACCTTCGCGCCGCCGGCCCGCTCTTCGCCGCAAATATATTTTTCACGCTTGCCCTGGTACTCGCGTTCCTGCCCACTCTCGTCACGCGCTCAATCATCTTCGGTGGACTTTTCCGCTTCGGTTCCTACACCGCTGCCCCCTGGGACTGGAGCGCGCCCTACTGGAGTTTGGTCCTTTTCTCCTCCGAACACGGGCTCCTGAGTTGGACCCCGATCCTGGCTCTGGCCATCCTCGGCCTCTTTTTCGCGCCGCGCCATGCAAAATCCGTTACCCGATATCTCGTAGTGGCCGCTGCTGCTTATTATTACGTCATTTCCAGCTATCCCTCCTGGAACGGGATGGCCTCCTTCGGCAATCGCTTTTTCATTTCATTGACTCCCATCTTCATCTTCGGCCTCGCACTTTTGCTCCAGAGATTCGCCCAACTCTTCCGTTCACCGCGCCGCGCCTTCGCGGCCGGGGCCGCGCTCATTTTTCTCCTGGTTGCATGGAACGTCGGCTTGATGTTCCAGTGGGGCGCCCATCTCATTCCCGCGCGCGGCCCTGTTTCTTTTTCCGAAGTGCTGCACAACCAATTCTTCGTCGTGCCCCGTCAGCTTTCCACCGATCTCCAGCGCTATCTCTTCAAGCGCAAAGCCCTCATGCGGCAGATCGAGGACCGCGACATCCAGCAACTCGAAAAAAATTCATCCCCTCCCTGATTTATCCTGTTTTTGCAGGGGCGCAATTCTTTGCGCCCTTCCCCAATCTTCTTTTTCTTTCAGCCTCCGTCATCCGAGTCTTCTTCTCTTTTCTTTGGTACTCTAGTTAGGGGTTCGTTCCGCTCTCAGGAGTTTTCGCGCAAACACGCATGGCCTCGGTTTCCACACCTAACGCCGTCAACCCCGGCCCCATCGGGGTCGGACAATCCAGCGTCGCTCTCCCGCTCCGCTCCGGCGCCTCTTCCACCATTCGCATTGAGCCTCCCAGCGGCCTTTTCGAGCTTCGCCTCCGCGAAGTCTGGGCCTACCGCGAGCTCCTCTACTTTTTCGTCTGGCGCGACGTCAAGATCCGCTACAAACAAACCGCCATCGGCGTCCTGTGGGTCGTCTTGCAGCCCGTCCTCAACATGCTGGTTTTCACGCTCTTTTTTGGCCGCCTCGCCAAGCTCCCCTCGGACGGTCTTCCTTATCCCGTCTTCTACTTCGCCGCGCTTGTTCCCTGGACGTATTTCGCCTACGCCCTCCAGATGACCACCAACGTCGTCGTCGATAACCAGCGCCTCATCACCAAGGTTTATTTTCCGCGCCTCATTCTTCCGATTTCCGCCGCGCTTTCCGGCCTGGTGGACTTCGCCATCGGCTTCGTCGTCCTCGCTATTTTCACTGTTGTCTACGGCATGCGCCCCACGCTTGCCGCGCTCTGGCTGCCCGCGCTGCTGCTTCTCGCCGTCTTCACCGCTCTTGGCGTCGGCTTGTGGCTGTCTGCGCTCAATGCGCTCTATCGCGACGTGAAATACGTGATTCCCTTCCTCATGCAGTTCTGGATGTTCGCGTCTCCCGTTGCGTATCCTTCGTCGCTCGTTCCGGCGCGGTGGCGCTGGCTGTACGGGCTCAATCCCATGGCGGGGGTCATTGACGGTTTCCGGTGGGCGATCACGGGGCGGGGGCAGGCTCCTGGGTTGCTGCTGCTGGCGTCGAGCGCGATGGTGGCGCTGGTCGTTCTGGGGGGGCTATTTTTCTTCAACCGGATGGAGGCAACGGTGGCGGACCGGGTTTGAAAAAGAGGAAGTAACGAAACAAAGAAGTAAGAAGGTAAGGAAATAAGGAAATAAGGAAGTAAGGAAGTAAGGAAGTAAGGAAGTAAGGAAGTAAGGAAGTAACGACGGATAGAGGCCGAAGAGGGAAATGATCGGCGGGTTCCAAATTGGGAAGAATACCCACACACCCGGGTGTTTTCGTAAGAGTGAGAAACAAAGGAGTTATGGGATACGGAACTTGGAAGAGTGTACGGAGAATGGAAAACGCGTAAGTGCGCTGCTCTCCTCCGAGAGGAAATGCGCGGGACGGGGTACCCCCACCCCGGGTGTTTTGCGCAAAGAGTTCGGAATTGCTTGATTCCAAACGTTTTAACAAAAACGCAAGTGCAAAAGAGTGCGGAAGAGTATGAAAAGATGGGGGATAGTGGGTAGTGAGCAGTGGGTAGTGAAGAAAGAAAGAGAAGGCAGAAACTGGAAAGCAGAAAGTAGAAATTGGGGAAACAGATGGCGGAGAAGCTGGAAAGCGGAAATTAGAAATGGGAGAGGGAGGGAAAGAGGAAAAACCGCCGATAAGGATATCGGCGTTCCCGGAGGTTCCGCGGCGAGGATGCAGCGTCGGATTCACACACAATGATAGCATTAAAGTTACGTGCTGTCAAGAAAAACTTAAACCACTGAAAAGGAAAAACTTAGAACGGTGAGCTCGACGGGCATTGGCGCGAAAGAACCTGCTGGTGGCAACGTCTCCGGGCGGATTCCCGAGCTTGACGGCCTCCGCGGGCTGGCCATCCTGCTGGTCATTCTTTGCCATTACGTCGGGAATCCCGACCATGCCCCGCTCGGATACTTCGTCCACCGTTATCTCCTCTCGTTCACCGTCGGCTGGAGCGGCGTGGACCTCTTCTTCGTGCTCTCGGGATTCCTCATTGGGGGCATTCTTCTCGACGCACGCGATACCCCTCACTACTTCCGCGCTTTTTACATGCGCCGCGTCTTTCGCATCCTGCCCATCTATTACCTCTGGACTATTCTTTTCGCCGCCACCGTCATCGCCGCGCTTGTCTTTTTCCCGGGCCGCCTCGGCATCTCCTCCAGCGATCTCCTCCGCGTTCCCGTTCAGCTTCTCTTCCTCCAGAACATCTTCATCGGCATGCCGCACTTTACCTGGAGCTGGTTCGTGGTCACATGGTCTCTGGCCATCGAGGAACAGTTTTACCTTCTTGCCCCGCCACTGATCCGGTTTCTCTCGCTTCGCCGCTTCGTCATTGCGCTCGCCGCCACCGTAGTTTTGGCTCCCGTGCTGCGCTTCATGCTCTTCCGCTATTGGGCTCCAGGAACGTATCTCTGCGCCTATCTCATGCCCTGCCGTGCCGACTCGCTTTCCTGCGGCATGCTTCTCGCCGTGGCTTGGCGCCATGGCCGCTTTCGCGAATTCATTCGCGGTCACGCCGCGCTTCTGCAGCGCGTCTTGTTGGTCGGCTTCATGGGTGTGGGCGGGCTCCTGTGGTGGCTGGTACACCCCATCAACGCGGTCACCGTCACCATCGGCTACACTTGGCTCGCTCTTTTTTACAGCACCCTTCTGCTGACCGTGGTTTCCCAACCCGCCGGACCGCTCGCCGATGCAATGCGCCGGCCCTTTCTCGGCTGGCTCGGCGGCATCTCCTACTGCGTCTACCTGCTCCACGACGCGTTCAACTTTTTCGCCCACAGCATCTTTCTCCACGCCGAGCCGCGGCTCTACACTCTCCGCCAGCTCGCCGTAAGCGTCTTTGCCCTGCTCGCCACTCTCGGGACCGCGTCGCTTTCCTGGCGCTTCTTCGAAAAGCCCCTCATCCGCCGCGGGCACAGTTATTCCTACGGCGAACACACAGTAGAATCTGCGGGCGCGCCACCTTCGGTTTTGGAAGGTGGGGACTTTTCTTCTCCCGAGGTGGCCCACCCGTGACCAACGCGGCCCTATCAATACGATTCCAAGGAACGCCATCCAAATGAGCCCTTCGTCCCGAGCAGTTAGAACTGCTTTTCGTCTGACCGCAATTGCACTTGGTTTTCTTCAGACCTGGGCGTTTCGCTTCTATATCGAACCGGATGGAGTGAATTACCTGGACATAGCCGGAGCGTATTTGAGGCGCGACTGGACCAATGCCTTAAACGCCTACTGGAGCCCGCTCTATTCCTGGCTGCTGGCCCTAATTCAGTGGACGCTTCATCCGTCGGCTTACTTCGAATCGACGTTTCTTCACCTACTCAACTTTGTTCTGTTTCTGCTCGCGGTTGCCAGCTTCGAGTTTTTCTTTCGTCGCTTCCTTTCGCTCCTCACGGTTTTTTGTCCCCAAGTGGGTGACAACGAAGGCCAACCAGAGTGGACCTGGTGGATGCTCGGTTACACGGCATTTCTCGTTTGTACCCTCAGGCAGATTACTCTGGTAAACGACACTCCAGACATAGCACTCGCCGCCATCATCTTTTTTGCCACTGGAGTCCTCATAGACTTGGCGCAATCCGACCAGGGCATTCTGCACTACGCTTCTTTAGGAATGATCCTGGGCGTAGGGTATCTCACAAAGGGCGTGATGTTTCCCGTCTCCTTCGTTTATATCGTCGCAGCAGCCTTTGCCCGCCGTGGGTTTAAGAAACCCGACTTGCGAGCGTTGGCGACGTTCGCTGGATTTCTTTTGATTAGCACACCTTTCGCAGTCGCGTTATCACGCGCCAAAGGCCGGCTCACCTTTGGTGACACGGGTAAAGTCGCTTATTTCAACGAAGTCACACCAATCTCTTTGAGCGAGGCCGCTTCGTCCAACTTCGCTCATCACCCTCTGCAGCTCTTTGATGAGCCGCCCGTATACACGTACGTCACGCCTTTTACTTCCACCTATCCCGCGTGGTACGACGGGAGCTACTGGTTGGAGGGTGTAAAACCGCATTTCGTTCTGCGCAACCAATTGCGGGCTCTCGAGCGCGCCGCCTCAAGCTACTTTCGGATTTTTTCCACTGAAAAGCAGTGGATCGCCGGCTTGCTCGCCTTGGTCTTCCTTGCCGGTGACTGGCGAAAAACTTTAGAGCGCATTCTCAAGACGTGGTTTCTGTGGCTGCCATCTCTGGCGGCCCTTGGGCTATATTCCTTTGTGCTTGTCGAGCCCCGATACGTGGCCGTGGCGCTGACCATCACCTGTCTCACTCTTTTTGCCGCTGTGCCAAGGTTGCATGTGAACACCACGCGCGCTGTTGCCGCGGTCGTCTTGGCTATCAGTTGCACGACTGGCGTGGCTCTCCTGAAGGAAGGACTGACCAATCTCGCGGTCTGCTTGCAACCCGCCAGGAATGTCCAATGGGAAGTCGCGCAGGGCATGCCTGAGATGGGCCTCGCTCCTGGGAATCAAGTAGCTTTTCTCGGTCATACGACCGTCGCTGACTACTGGGCCCATTTGGCCGGCGTAAGAGTGACTGCCGACATCCCGTTGGAAGCTACACAGTCGTACTGGCTAGCGAGTCCGGAGAAACGTAACCAAATTGCGTCGCAAATGCGCGCACATGGTATCAAGGCCCTAGTTATGACGGGAACTCCACTCGATCCCACAAACTGGCGGAGTATCGGAGATACTGGCTACCACGTGCAAGTGATCGATCCTCCTTTGCCGGTCGCTCTCCGCTGAGATGCGGGAGCAGGGAGCAAGTGCCTCCGTCAACAAAACCCAGTCTCCCTGAAACACGCCCACTAACCAACTCTTCCGCCCCTTCGCGTATACTTATTTTGTCGCCGCCGCCAAACCGGAACGCGCGAACTGACCATGACAACTGCTGTCATTCACGGAGAAGATCTCGGCAAGCGCTACCGGCGTGGCTTGCAGGTAGATGGTGGTCTCCGCCATTCGCTGGAAGAGTTCCTGCGGTCGCCGGTTTCCTCGCTGCGCAGGAAGAAAGAGGAGACGTTCTGGGCGCTGAAGGATGTTTCGCTGGAAGTGAAAGAAGGAGAAGTGCTTGGGCTGATCGGGCGGAACGGGGCGGGCAAGACGACGTTGCTGAAGATTTTGTCGCGAATTACGCGGCCCACCACAGGCTGGGCAGAGATTCATGGGCGCGTCGGCTCACTGCTGGAGGTGGGGACGGGCTTCCATCCTGAGCTCACCGGGCGCGAAAACACTTTCCTCTCCGGAGCCATCCTCGGCATGGGCAGAGCCGAAATCACCCGCAAATTTGATGAAATCGTGGCCTTCGCCGAGCTCGAAAAATTCATCGATACGCCCGTCAAGCACTACTCCTCCGGCATGTACGTCCGCCTCGCCTTTTCCGTCGCCGCCCATCTCGAGCCGGAAATTCTCCTCGTGGACGAGGTCCTGGCCGTGGGCGACATCAGTTTCCAGAAAAAATGCATGGGTAAGATGGACGACGTGTCCAAAACCGGGCGCACTGTTATTCTTGTCAGTCACAACGTTGGCGCCATCGGTCAGTTGTGTCGCCGCTGTGTCTGGCTGGACAACGGCTCTGTCGTTTCGGACGGATCAACTGACGCTACTATTGCCGAATACGTGAAGAGCATGGCCGCAGGACAGGAAAAAGGTACCTGGGAGCGCACCGGCGACGGGAGGGTGCGCTTCACTTCAATCGAGGTTTGCGATCCTGACGGGCTTCCTGTCACGCATATCCCAATGGGGCACGATCTTTCTATTCGCGCCGCCGGGAAATCCGAGGGCGGCGGCACCGAGTTTGATCTTTCTTTCCAACTCGTAACCGCGAATGGGGTTCTCGCCCTATGGGCTTATGATCAGTTCAAGACCTTTCGAGCGAATTCCCAAGGCGAATTCTTGATCGAAATTCGCTTTCCCCAGCTGCTTCTAATGCCCGGTTCCTATTTCCTCAACCTCTGGGCCGGCCGCACGGGCCAAGAAGAGTTCGATTACGTCAGGAATGCAACGTCATTTGAAGTGATCCAGAGTGACCGAATACCCGTGACCTACCCGCTCACGAACCAATACGGCCTCTTTTACGGACGCCCGGAGGGAACGCAGCTAAAGTGATTCCGGCTGTTTGGAAGGCTACTACGTGAATCGTTTGAATCTCGGATGCGGCCACCGTTTCCATCCCGAGTGGGAGAACCTGGACTACGCGCCAGTATCGCCGAAGGTGCGCGCGCATGACTTGCGGAGCGGCATTCCCTATCCCGACGGAGAATTTGACGTGGTTTATCATTCGCACGTGCTGGAGCATTTTTCGCGGCGGGCGGGCGTTCAGTTTCTTCGGGAATGCTATCGAGTATTGAGGAGCGGCGGAATCCTGCGCATCGCGGTTCCGGATCTGGAAAGCGTGGCGCGGCTGTACCTGGAATGGCTGGAAAAAGCGCGGCAGGGCGCGAACGGAGCACGGGAGAACTGTGAATGGATGGTGCTGGAGTTGTACGACCAGACAGTGCGGGAGCAAAGCTGCGGGGATTTCGTGGAATACTTCCGACAAAATCCATTTCCCAACTGGGAGTTCGTTGTATCACGCTGGGGCTCGCAAGCTACCTCGTTTCGGAAAGTTTTCGGGAATGGAGCGAGCGGGGCGGAAAATTCGGCGGGGCAGAGTGCTAGGGCGTGGGGATACGTTTTGCACCATCCGGGGAGAGTTTTGCGCGACAAGTTCCTGCGGTTGGTTCTCGGAGAACAGGATTGGCAAGCGTTGCAAGTGGGACGATTTCGGCGGAGCGGGGAGATTCACCTGTGGATGTATGACTCTTTTTCACTGGGGGAGCTACTGGAAAGAGCGGGCTTTGTCCGACCGCAGCGATCCAGCGCGACGAAAAGCCAGATTCTTGGCTGGAACGATTTTCATCTTGATTCCGAGCCGGACGGTAGCACCTATAAGCCGGACTCGCTGTTCATGGAGGCGGTAAAGCCGTGAGGATCCTGCACATAAGCAGGGCGGACAACGGCGGGGGAGCATCGCGCGCCGCGAACCGGCTCCACGAGGGGTTGCGGCGGGCGGATGAGGATTCTCGGATGTACGTGCTGGACAAATACACCGGCGATCCTTTGGTAACGCAGTTTCACGCTTCGCGGGGCCGAATCGAGTGGGTCGCGCGAAACGCGCGGCGATTGCGGCTGAACCTGGCGCAGCGGCGCTACGTCAAGACGGCTACTGCCGAGCGGACATTTTTCAGCGAAGACCGCACGCCATTTTATGTGGACGCCTGCCGGCAGATGCCCGAGGCGGAGCTGGTGAATCTGCATTGGGTGGCGGGATTTCTTGATTTGGGAGCGTTTTTTGAGTGTTTGCCGGGGGAGATGCCGCTCGTGTGGACGCTGCATGACATGGCGAGTTTCACTGGAGGTTGCTGCTACGACATGGACTGCGGCAAGTTCACGCAGCAATGCGGCGCTTGCCCACAGCTTGGCTCGAAGGAGGAAAGGGATTTAACGCGCCAGGTGTGGCGGCGGAAGGAGAAGTATTACGGGGCGCGGGAGGCGGGGAGATTTCACATCGTGACGCCGAGCCGGTGGCTGGAAGAGGAAGTGAGGAGCAGTCCGCTGCTGGGGCGCTTTCCACGGTCGGTGATCCCTTACGGGCTTGATACGGAGGTGTTTCAGCCGCGAAATCGAGGGGTGGCGCGGGACGTTCTGGGGATACCGCAGGGCGCCAGGGTCGTGCTGTTTGTGTCGCATGAGATTCATACGCAACGAAAGGGCTTTGCGCTGCTGATGGAGGCGCTGGCGGGAATGCAATCTCCGGGGAAAGTGTTTCTCTTGTCACTGGGGGCCGGACCTGCTCCTGAAATTCAGCCGCTGCCCTACGTTCATGTACCGTTGCTCGGTGACGACCGGCTGCTGTCCTGGATTTATAACGCGGCGGATGTGTTTGTGCTGCCGTCGCTGGCGGACAACTTGCCGAACACGATGCTGGAGGCGATGGCGTGCGGAACGCCCGTGGTGGCGTTCGAGACGGGCGGGATTCCGGACGCGGTGCGGCCGGGAGTTACCGGATTACTGGCGAAGACCGGGGATTCGGCGGAACTGCGCGCGGCGATGCTAGAGTTGCTGGGGAACGATACGAAGCGGGCGGAAATGTCGGCGAACTGCCGGCGGATTGCGGTGGCGGAATATGATTTGAGTGTGCAGGCGCGGCGGTACGTGGAGCTGTATACGGAGATGTTGGGGCGGGTAGCGGGCAGGGCGGGCAAAGAGGCGGCGGTGCAAAGCGCGGCTGCGAGGTGCGGAGGCAATCAGATCCCAGCGGTCGAATTCGGCATGTTCCGAGGGGCGCCATGAAGCCACTGATTACCGCGCTGGTGGACACGTACAACCATGAGCGGTACATCGAGCAGGCCCTGCTTAGCGTCCTGGAGCAGGGGCTGTCTCCCGCGGAAATGGAAATCGTCGTGGTGGATGATGGGTCCACAGATCAGACTCCTTCGATTATTCAGAAATTCGTGCCGCGCGTGAAGCACGTGCGCAAGAAAAATGGGGGGCAAGCGTCCGCATTCAATGCGGGCTTCGCGGAAGCACGAGGCGAGATTGTGGCGTTCTTGGACGGAGACGACTGGTGGGCTAAGGGGAAGCTGCTGACGGTGGCGGATGCGCTCGAGCGGCATCCGGCGGTCGCCGCCGTCGGCCATGGACACTACGAATTCCACGAAGGGACGAACGAGACGCGGCTTCGAGTTCCGCAGCAGCGCACGCTCATCAGCATGACGAACCGGGAGGCGACGCGCATGGCGAGCCTCGAAAGGCGCTTTCTTTTACCGAGTGCGCTGACGGTGCGAAGAAAAGTGCTGGAGTGGATAATGCCCATTCCTGAGGAGATGTTGTTCATAGCGGACGTCCCCCTCCAGGCTGCGGCGCTGGTCATGGGTACGCTGATACTGGAACAGCCGCTTTTCTACTATCGCTATCACGCGCAAAACCTCTATACCGTCGATCCGAACGATGACGCGAAGCTCTCCCGCAAGTACGAGATGACTGAGCTGGTATGCGAGCGGCTTCACCGGAGGCTGGTGGAGCTGGGCGTTCCGGAAGAATCGGTTTCCGAGTTTCTCGACGGTGTCTGGGTGGACGCAAAGCGTTTTCGTCTCAGCCGGTTTGGCGGCAGTCGTCTGGATGCTTTTCGTACGGAAATGCAAGCCTTCCGTGCGGCTTTCCCGAATCCCAGCGTTGGATACCGGCTGTTTAGTTACCTTATGGTGGGCGCGGCGGCGCTGCTTCTCCCGGCACGAAGCTTCTACAAACTTCGCAATTGGTATGCAGAGAAGAACCTGGGGCGCTATCGGGACCGGCTGTTTAAGGCGAACGTTTCAGGATCGGATTGAGGTTATGGGCGTGCCACCTTCCCGCTGGAGCGCCGCTACGACTGGTAACTGCTCTTCACTACGCAAGCCTAGTATCACGTTTGCACTTAGCGACCGCTTCACCCACTTGTCGCGGACGATTTTTTCGCTATCCTTGAAGGGTGGATCCGAAGGAAGGCGGCGTCATGTTTTGGTGGGCCCTGGCAATCTTTGTTCTAGTCACTCCATTCCTTCTATATGGTTTGTTCCGCTGGGCATCCGCGGACGAAGGTATCGACCGCGAGCTCTCGAAAGAACGTTTCCGGGCTGAGCAGGAATTGAGAGGTCTGCGGCGCTCCGGCGGGAGCGACCTCGTCTCAGGCCCTGCACCTACAGAGTCCGATTCTTCCGATGTTCGCGAGCTTCCTGCTGACACCTTCTCACGCTAAAGTAGGTCTTCTCTCTCAGGAGGCGTGTGCTCCAGCGCCGACTAGCTTTGCGGGCGCATGCCTTCCCGTTCATAAATTCTTGTTGCTCCTAAATTCCTCCAGTGCTATATTTCCGGGGTTTTATGTAGGATAAGCGGACGTAACGCTTATGCTAACTATATTCACGACCGCAAAGCCCTTCTGCGGACACATCCGGATCATTCAGCGCAACGCACTGCAATCCTGGAAGGCGCTTCATCCGGAGATCGAAATCATTCTCTTTGGCGCGGACGAAGGCGCCGCCGAAGCTGCGCAGGAATTCGGACTGCGCCACGAGCCGCGCGTCGAGCGCAACGAGTGGGGCTCCAAGCGGTTGGACTATCTCTTCGCCACGGCGCAAGCCATAGCCCGGAATGAGATCCTCTGCTACATCAATTGCGACATTATATTGATGCAGGATTTCTGGCGAGCCATCGAGCGCGTCCGCGCCATGCACCGGGAATTTTTGATGGTCGGCCGCCGCTGGGACACCGATATTACCGAGCCGCTGCCGTTCGAACGGCGGGATTGGGCGGAAGAGTTGCGGAGTCGCGCGTCCCGGTGCGGACGAAAGTGCACGGCGGAATGGATTGATTACTTCGCGTTTTCGCGCGGCCTTTACGGACCGGACATGCCCCCGTTTGTGCTGCGCGTCTTCTGGGACAACTGGCTGGTTTGGAAGGCGCTGGATTCGGGAAAGCCGGTGGTTGATGCTTCGCGCACCGTGATGGCGGTGCACCAGAATCATGACTACAGCTACCATCCGCAAGGGAAGGCAGGCATCTGGAGCGGGGAAGAAGCGGGGCTCAACGGGCGGCTTGCCGGAGGATGGCGCCACCTCCGCACCATCGCCGATGCCACCGAAGTGCTCCCCCCGGAGAAGCTGAAGCGCAACGCGCTCCGCCACTGGTCCACCGCAAAGCGCTACGCCAGACAAGCGGGCCGCGTCCTTCTGAACGACGTCTGGCACCCCGCTTGGTTTGAGCTCCTAAATCTCACGCGCCCCCTCCGTGACGCTCTGCGCATCCGATAAGAATGCACATCCTGCCTGCCTCGAGCTTCTCGGGGAGCGACCATCGCAACAGATGGAACATTCCAACCCTGTCGGAATGGACTCTTCTCCTCCACCTGTCTGCCTCTCTCCGGTTCTTTTCTTCACTGACCACTGTTCGCTGACACCTGACCACGGTCCCTTTCAGAAGGGCAGTAGCATTTCCGCTACACAGTGCTTCGCACCCATTGTGGAAATCGGCTCCCCGCTGGACGATAGAAGTGCACTCCAGGCGAAGCCCGCCTCACACGCGTGGCCATTGCCCGACGGGAGCCTAAACATGCCGGCCGTACTTGCGGCCGCCGTGGAAAACGTCATGGGTACGCTCAATCGCACAGAATTGGATAAACTCGAACGCCGCGAACTGCAGCTCACCATCCTGGCCACCGCCTTTGTTCTGGTGCAGGCCGCCGGCTTGGCCATGTTCATGTACCCCCTGGTCTTCCTCCACCCCGTTGGGAACAAGTGGACCCTCCGGGTGGCCTTCTTCGGTTTTTGCGCGCTGACGATCCTCTTTGTCGGCTACCTACTCGACCGCCACCGTACCGTGCGCAAATTGAAGGAGCATATTCTGGCGGAATTGGAACGCAACCTCACCTTGCAGCATCAGGCCAGCGTGGACTTGCTCCAGACCATGCCCGATCAGAATCATTTCTGGGATCGCCTCACGATGGAATACCGGAGGGCCATGACCATGCAGAAGACGCTTTCTCTCTTGCTTGTGAAGGCCAAGTCCGCGAACGCGTCCGCAAAAGTCGACCGTCTTGCGGCCGACACTACAAATGACGCAAGCTCCGAAGCCTGGAGCGATGCCGCGAAAGCCATGTCCCGCAAGCTGCGGCCCACGGATTCCATCTACCGGCTTTCGACGGATGTGTTTGCCCTGGTTCTCCCGGAGACGGACGTTCTAAATGCGAAGCGCATCGCCGTCCGCTTGCAGGAAGAACTACAAGCCGTCCGCGCCAAGCACAATCTGTCGTTTGACATTTCCGCGCACAATTATCCCGAGCACGTGAAGAGCTCGCACGAGCTGGAAGACATCGTGAAATCCCTGCTTCCCGCGGAGGATCAGTGGGCAACTCCCGTCCCCGTAGGGAGAGTTTAGGACTCAGCCGCCCGTTCGGTTTTTTTGTTTTTTTTGATTTTCTCTAGCCGCGCAAATGTTCGAGCGACTTCTGCGCGTGAAAAACTAACCGAGCGCCTGTTTCAAATCTTCGATTAAATCCTCTTTGTCTTCCAAACCAATCGAGACGCGCACCGTTCCCGGACTCACGCCCGCGCGCCGCAATTCTTCGTTCGTCATGTTGTAGTGCGAACTGTAGATCGGAAGAATCACCAGCGACTCCACTCCGCCAAGACTTGCCGCAAGCAGGAACAGCCGCACGCGGTCGCAGAAGCGGCGCGCCGCGGGCAGTCCCCCCTTCATGTCGAACGCCAGCATGCCCCCGAATCCCCGCATCTGCTTCCGGGCGAGTTTGTGATCCGCATGCGACTTCAGGCCGGGATAGTGCACGCGCTCCACTTTGGAATGCTTCTCGAGGAATTTGGCGACGGCCATAGCGTTTTCGCACTGGCGCTCGACTCGAACGCCGAGCGTCTTGATGCCGCGGATGAGGAGATACGCGGCGCCAGGGTCCATTGAGCCGCCCAGGTAAATAATCATTTGGCGGACGCGCTCCATCCAATGCGAATTGCCGACGGCGACGCCTGCGATGATATCGGAGTGGCCAGCAAGAGCTTTTGTGGCGCTGTGAACGACCATGTCATAGCCGAGGGCGATGGGATTCTGCAGAACAGGCGTGGCGAAAGTGTTGTCAATGATGGAAACGAGTTTGTGTTTTTTGGCGAAGGCCACGGCTTTGTGAATATCGACGAGGCGAAGGGTGGGATTGGTGGGCGTTTCGACGTAAAGAACTTTCGAGCGCGGCGTGACGAGATTTTCGATGCCTGCGAGATCGGTTCCGACGTGGCGGACGGTGATGCCCATGTTGGGGAAAACGTCGCGCATGAGGCGATAGGTGCCGCCGTAAGTCTGCGCCGTGGTGATGACTTCGTCGCCGGCTTTGAGCGCGGCAAGGAGCGCGGAGGAAATGGCGGCCATGCCGGAAGAAGTGACAATGGCGGCTTCCGCGCCTTCCAGGGCTGCAATTTTCTTCTGTGCGACAGTGAGCGTTGGATTACCGTAACGAGTGTAGATGTAGGCCTTGTTCTTGCCCTCGGCCCACAGCTTCATTTCTTCCGTGGAAGAAAAAGTAAAAGTGGAAGAGCGGATGATCTCCGTAACGATCGGACCATTGACGCCGTGGCGGTTGGGTTCGCCGCCGTGAATAGCTTGAGTCTGCGGGCCGAGTTTTGCGCGCTTGCTGGTTTTCATGTGCAAGAGTGTGCGCCTTGTGCGCGAACAAAAACAGCCTCCAAATTGGCAGGGACAAAGACAATTTGGGCTGCATGCCGTGTCTTAGAAATAGAGTGCAGAACGGACGCCAAGGGCGCAGCTGCTGAAAGAGTTGGCCAGCAAGTAGTCGCAGATCACCGGTCTGATGGGCACAGGTCGAGTTGCGACCGAAGCTATTCGAAGTCTTTGATCATCCAGATATCTCCGCCCTGCGGCCGGAAGCGGTCGAAGAGCAACCACTTGCCGTCGGGAGACCATACTGGATAGTCGATGCGACTTTCTCCGTCGGGGAATTCGAAGACTTTGGCCGGCTTACCCGACGAAGCGGGGGATACCCAGACCGTCTTGTGCCCCACTACATCCATGAGGAGCGAATAGTCGGGTGAGAAAGACATGTGGGAACCGCCGACGATTTCACTGTTGAGCGGAGCGGGGTCGTCACCGCTGAGCGGCACCTGATACGTTTGTGGCTTTCCGCCACAAGGACACCGGAAGGCCACGCGCGCTCCGTCGCGCGACCAGCGCAGGAAATGTCCTGAAACACCGATCTTCGTGAGTTGACGTTGTTCGCTCCCGTCCGACTTCATCACCCAGACTTCCATCCTTCCACTGCGATCCGATTGAAAGGCGATATAGGCACCATCCGGAGAAAAAAAGGGATTGATGTCGAGGGCCCGGTTCGAAGTCAATTGCGTCAAGGCACTTGTCGCAACGTCGACCAGCCAGATATCCGCGTTGCCCGCGCGAGAAGAGAAGAACACCAAGCGCTTGCCGTCGGGCGACCATTGGGGCTGAAAGTCGCCGCCCTGGCCCTCGGTTACCTGGCGATTCGAATTGTCCACCAGCGAGTGTACGTAGAGGTTCATCTCGCCATTGCGATCGGAATTGAATGCGATTTGGGTTCCATCCGGTGACCACGCGCCACGGCTGTCTTCGCGCGTGCTAGCCACAACCTCCTCAGGGTTGCCGGTGGCCGAGCCGGTTTGAGGGGAGACCGGCAAACGCCAAAGGTCCGCGTTCTGGCGTAAAATCGCAAAAGCCAACTGTCCACCGGTTGGAGACATCGCCAATTGCAGGTCCTGGCCGGAGCCCATGGTCACCTGCTGCGGGGCGCTGATGGGCGTACCGTTCGCTGAGACTTCCACGCGCCAGATGTTCAGTCCGCCGCCCCTGTAAGATGAGAAATAAATATGTTTTCCTGAATGGGACCACACCGGATTCAGGTCCTGAAACCGGCCGTCGGTGAGAGCCGTTACTGTGCGCGTCGCGACGTTGACTACTTTTGCGCTGAATTTCGTGCGTTCCACATTCTGGAAGGCGATGATTTTGCCGTCGGGAGACCAGTTCGGTTCCAAGTGATCCACGGCTTCGGAGCTGTCTGAGGTAATTTGCTGCGGGTTGTGTCCTTGCGCATCGACGACCCAGATGCGCCGAGGGCCAGCCCATGAAGCATCGACGGCGAGCGTCTTTCCGTCCGGGGAGAAAGAAGGATTGAAGGCTTTGTCGAGAAATTTCTCTTCCTTGCCTGAGGCGAGATCCTTTTTCCAGATGTCGCCACCTTCATACAGGCCGAATACATCGCCCGGCTCCAGCTTGCCGCGAGGCTGATTGGAGCGAACGAACAAGATGCTCTGGGCGTCTGGCGACCACTTCGGCTGGATGTCGTCTCCGGTCCCCGCAGTCAATTGTTGCGGTTCTCCCTGAAGCGCTTTGACGAATATCTTCTTGAAACCGTTAACTTCCCTGCTGTAGGCAAAGCTTTTTTCATCGGGCGCCCAAGCCGGAAATTCGTGAAGACCTTCCGTGGTGGTGATCTGAGCGAGTTTGCCCGCGGAAAATGAATTGGCGGGGCTTCCACTGAATCCTTGGCGGAGAAAGTAGCCGGCGAAAAGCACAGCGAGAATCGTTACAACCGCCCACACCGCCCGCCGGCTGCGACCCGGTGGCTGTGCGGCAACGACCGCTCCGGCTGTCGTGCCGGATTCGAATTCGCGCTGCAAGCGCTTGAGATCGGCATTCACTTCCGAGGCGCTTTGGCAGCGCAATTCGCGACTCTTTTCCAAAGCCTTGCTGATGATTTCTTCCAACTTAGGGGAGAGACCGCGCCGCGCGTGCCCGAGCAGCGGCGGGGGTTGATTGAGGATGGCGTTGAAGACGGCGGCAGAAGTGGCGCCCTGAAAAGGCAGGGTTCCTGTGGCCATCTCGTAGAGCACGACGCCGAGGGAGAACAAGTCTGTGCGGGCATCCAGTTCCCGGCCGAGCGCTTGCTCGGGCGACATGTACGCCACAGTGCCCAATGCCGTGCCCGGGCTGGTGTGCTGGCTGGCGTCCGTGCCTGAGATGGTGATGCCCTCACCAGCGTCCGTGGCAGCCCTGGGGGAAGTCAGCTTGGCCAGGCCGAAATCCAGAATCTTTGCGTGGCCGCGCGTGGTGACGAAAATGTTGGCAGGCTTGATGTCCCGATGAACGATGCCCTTGGAGTGTGCGGCGTCAAGAGCATCCGTGATTTCGATAGCCAAGTCCAGCAAGGGTTTGAGTTCCATGGGGCGGCCCGCGATGAAATGCTTCAGAGTCGCGCCTTCCAGGTATTCCATGGCAATGAATGTCTTGCCTTCTGACTCGCCGACATCGTAAATCGTGCAGATATTGGGATGGTTTAACGCAGAGGCCGCCTGTGCTTCTCTCTCGAATCGGGCCCGGGCGTGCGGGTCTCCGGCTACATCGTGAGGGAGGAACTTCAGAGCCACAAACCGGTGCAGTCGCAGATCTTCAGCCTTGTAGACCACGCCCATGCCACCGCGGCCGAGCTTTTCCAGGATGCGATAGTGGGAAACGGTTTGCCGGATGAGTGGTTCGGACTCCGCCATGTGACGCACATCTTAGGTTCCAGACCAAGGCAAGTCAACGAAGAGAACCGATGAGCAAACGGAAGTCTCCCTACGAACCTTGGAGCCGAGGCGCTAAATCCCTAGGGGAGGAGAACGTACGGAAGAATTGGGTGTATACTCCGGCTGACTGGAGAGGCTAACTGTCATTCGGAGGAGGAGTCTCTATCACGGAACTACAAACTTTGATTTGAGCCCGGCCGAGCGCTGGGGAGCAGTAGAACGGCCGGCACTCAGTTAGAGAGGGTGCGATGAAGCAGACCTTCGCTATTGGTATCGGAGGCGCGGCCGGACAGGGTGTCGCTACGCCGGGCGACATTTTCGCAAAGATTTTCAGCCGGCGGGGCCTGCACCTGAATGCCTACAACGCCTACCAATCCATCATTCGCGGCGGCCACACCTTACTGACGATTCGAACGGGCACGGAAAAGGTCACCAACATGGGTGACCGCGTCGATCTTCTCATTCCCCTAAACCAGGACACCATGGATCGGCATTTGCGGCTGCTCACTGCGGGAGCGGCGTGTATCTATAATTCGGACACCATTAAGCCAGGCGCTGCGGCAAGCGGCGTACAGCTTTGCCCTCTTCCGGTTTCCGAGCTAGCCGACATCACCAGAAATAAAGTTGCGCAGAACACGCTGGCGGTCGGCGCCGGCCTTCACATGATCGGTATCGGCTTCCAGGCATTGGAGGAAGTTCTTCGAGAACAGTTCAAGAAAAAAGGCGACGCCGTAGTGGCCGAAAACGTTGGAGTCGCGCGGGCCGGCTACGATTATGCGGCGGCTCACTTTACGGATTTTCCGAATCCGATGCCCAAGACGGAGAATCGATACGCGATCATGAGCGGGAATATCGCGATGGCCATGGGCGGGGCGGCAGCCGGTGTGAAGTTCTATTGTGCCTATCCGATGAGTCCATCGACCGGCGTGCTGCACTGGATGGCGGCGCACGCGCGCAAAGCGGGGATCATGGTGCGCCAAGTGGAGGACGAGATTGGCGTGATCAACATGACGATCGGTGCGGCTCATGCCGGCGTCCGCGCCATGTGCGCCACATCCGGCGGCGGATTCGCCTTGATGAGCGAAGGACTGGGCATGTCCGCGATGATCGAAACCCCGGTGGTGGTTATTAACTGCCAGCGAGCCGGCCCGTCGACTGGCGTTCCCACGAAGACCGAGCAAGGCGACCTCTGGCAGATGCTCGGCGCGGCGTTTGGCGATTATCCGCGGGTGATCGCAGCTCCGCTGGACATCGGCGATTGCTTCAAGCTTATCCCCGAAATCTTCAACCTTGCCGACCGGTTCCAGTGCCCGGGTCTGGTGCTTTGCGATCTCTTGCTTTCCGAGGGCCGCCTTAGCGTCCATCCGAAAGATCTGGATTTCAGCCCGGGCATCGACCGTGGGGAACTCATAAGTACCAACGGAGCGCCTGCCGCGGGTGCGACGAACGGAGGATACAAGCGCTACAAGATCACCGACAGCGGCATTTCCCCGCGTGCTGTTCCCGGTGTTCCCGGCCATATCCACACGGTTGCGACGGACGAACACATGGAGGACGGCGTGCTGATCAGCGACGAATTCACCAATCCGATCAAGCGCCGCGCCATGATGGAAAAGCGCATGCGCAAGGTGGCCGGGATTGAGGCAGCAGTGCCGCCGCCAACGCTGTCGGGTCCTCGCGACGCCGATGTTACCTTGATCGGCTGGGGTTCGACGAGGGGCGTACTCGAAGAAGCCTGCGAGATCCTCAATGATGAAGGAATCTCGGCGAATCAGCTGCAGATCCGTTGGCTTGTGCCCTTGCATGGCGATGCGATTCTCGAAATTCTGAAGGACTCGCGCCACACCATCATCGTGGAGAACAACTATAGCGGCCAGTTTGCTCGCTACCTGCGAAGCGAAACCAGCTTTGTGCCAAACGGCCACATCCGCAAATACGACGGCGAACCCTTCATGCCGCACCACATTGTGGAGGCAGTGAAAGAACAACTCGCCGGGCAGACGAAACTCTCCGTTCCGATGCACGAGATTATGGTCTGAGGAGGAAACGCCGATGGCGACAAGCGTACAGCGTGCCAGTCAACTGACCATTGCAGACATGAAAGGCAAAGTCGATCCCGACTGGTGTCCCGGATGTGGCGATTTCGGCGTGCTCGCTGCCGTGCAAAAAGCCCTGATCGAACTGCGCATACCGAACCATAACGTGGTCACTATCAGCGGCATCGGATGTTCCTCCAACTTCCCCGGGTACATGAATACCTACGGCATGCACACCCTGCACGGCCGTGCCCTGGCGGTGGCTACCGGTCTGAAGCTCGCCAATCATGAGCTCACGGTACTTGTGACGGGTGGCGACGGGGACGGCTTCGGGATCGGAGGGAACCATTTCGTCCACTCGATGCGCCGCAACGTTGACCTGCTCTATATCGTGATGGACAACCAGATCTACGGCCTAACTACGGGCCAGACTTCGCCGACCAGCCGCGTGGGGATGAAGACGAAAAGCATGCCCTTCGGCAACATCGAAGCGCCGATCAACCCCATTTCCCTGGCGCTTGCCGCGGGCGCCACCTATGTCGCGCGCGGCTATAGCGGCGAACAGAAGCATCTCACTGAATTGATCAAGCAAGGTATCGAGCATCGCGGATTCTCGTTCCTGGACGTGTTCAGCCCCTGCGTCACGTATAATCACGACAATACCTATCAGTGGTTCCGTCCGCGCGTGAAGAAGCTTGAAGATGACGCTGGTTACGACGCGGCTGTCTGGACGGCGGCGATGGAGAAATCTTTGCTTTGGGGCGATGAGATCCCGATCGGGAAATTCTTTGAGCGTACCGACGTTCCCACCCTGCACGGTGCGGAGCCGATTCTAAACGAAGGACCCCTGGTCTGTTGCGATCCGAGGGTGCCTCCGGACGTGGCCCGCTTGTTCATTGAAGAGCTGATGTAGCAACGCACGTCGCGGTTGTGACCGGTTCGCTGGCGTTGTACATCAGGGCTTGCGAACGCGGCGGAGCGTGCGCTTTGAATCGGCGGGGCAAACTCGCCAAGCCAGGGCGCAGCATGCTGCGCCCCTACAACAAGAATTTCACCGAAGGTTGAGGTGGCACTCAGCCGTTACGTGGCACCGACTCCGGTTTGGAGGCTTCCGTTGGCAACAGGGTTGGCGGGCCGGCCGCGCCAGGTGGAGAAACCCTCCTTGACGAGGCTGGAAATCGTACGGCGATTTTGATAAATCAATTTCAGCCACGCCAAAGGACCCATTTGAGGGAAATAAATTCCCCGGAAACACATGCGGGCGATGAAAATATTTATCCGGTAGCCCAACGGCTTGTCCTTGAGCGAATCGACAGCTTGCGCCATAGCTTCCGGGCTGTACGCATTGGCCCAGCCCTTTCTCACTTCAGCATGAGCTTCCTCGATTGTCATCTTCAGCGGGGTGTGGGCCATCGCAAACGGGATGAACTCCTGCCAGTGCTTCGGGCGCGTCAATCGCCCGGCGACTTCCAGCCTTTTGTAGAGCGGCGTCGCGGGCAAAGGGGTGAGCAAGCCAAAGATTGGCAGTCCCGCCGGCCAAGTGCGAATCTCTTTAAGGGTGCGCTCCGCGACGCCTACGGTGTCGTTGTCCATGCCGAAAATGAATGAGGTGATCGCGTAAACGTTGCGCTGGGCGAGCCTCTGGAGCACGGCGGCATATTCACCCGGTTTGTTGAAGCCCTTGTTTACGTCGGCAAGGTTTGTAGGATCGATGGACTCCATGCCGATGAAGACCCACTTCCCTCCTGAGGCGGCGATGAGGTCGACGAGTTCCTCATCGCGCAACAGATTGGCGCTGATCTGCGCGACCCAATGCACTTGGGCGCCGGCGGCGATAATGTCGCGCAGCAGGGATTTGGTGCGCTTGATGTTGATGGCGAAATTATCGTCAATGAAGAAGACGGCAATCTGGCCGCCTTCGCTCTTGGCCCGAGCTTTCAAGAGGAGCAGCTCATTCACCACGCTTTCGTTGGTGCGAAAGCGGATGGAGTCGCCAAAAAAGCCGGTTACTGTGCAGAACTCGCAACCATAAGGACAGCCGCGACCGGACTCCATGGGAATGATGCGAAATGTGCCCCAGCCGTCACTTATACGCTGGAGCGTGCGCTTGACCATTTTTGGAACGAGATTGAACTGGTCGAGATTTATCTTGTCCCAGGGAATCGCCGGATATTGCTTGAGGCTGGGTTTGCTTTCCTGGCCGAAGTCATCCACCGGAGCGTAGATATCCCTGAGCTGGCCGCGTGCGGCATCTTCGACGATTTTTGGCCAGGTTTCATCGGCTTCACCAAGAGCCACAGCGTCGGCGTGGCGCGGGCCGCCGTTTCGACCGAGGGCTTCATCGGCCTCTTCCGTGACGTGAGGTCCGCCCATCACGACAGGAACACCAACGGCGCGGATGGCGTCGGCCATCCGGTAGGCCTTGGCGATCATGCGGGTCATCGCGCCGATCCCCACAAGTCCGATATTTTGTTCGCGCACAAAACGGGCGATGCCGGCTTCATCCATAGGTTGCGCGTTGCCGTCGATAAGAACTACTTCGTGGCCTTCCGGAGTCAGCGCCTGTAGGAGAAACATCCAAAGGTGGGGCATGAAATTGCGGGTGACCCCGTTATCGGGGTTGTACAGCAAAATGCGCATGTGCTCATCTCCATTTAGAAGGTGCTTCCTTGGCGCTGGGCCGGACAAGCCGCGATCTAAACGTTCGTTGCCGAGGGGCCATAGGGGGAATCAACAAACCGCACCTGAACATACCACTTTCTTGATACGCCGGTCTGCTGATTCGAGGAACAATTCCTCGCACTAGTAATCAGGTATTGTGCCCAGTCGCAATTCCGCCGCGATGGCGGTGCAGCGTTGTTCCCTTCGCTACCGCTCAGGAAAGAGCCGAGCCTGTACAAAAAGGAACACAAGAAGCACTACTGGCCTCTTCCTCGACGAGTGGTTCACCGTGGGTGGCCTTTGTTTTTGATGTGATGTAAGGTCGTTTGGGATGCTTCCCGCGAATCGTTCACATATTTTTGTTCTTGGACGTGGAGTTTGGCCGTGAGCGGGCACTTCCTTTGAGCTTCTCAGCTACGGAAATCTTCAGTTCCCTCAAACAGCTCTCAGATTCGTGAGAGAGAGAAGTTATAACGAACAATCAGCTTTCTCGCCGGCCGGCTAGGCTTCTTCCTCGACGAGTTGTTCGCCGTGGGCCGCCTTGTGGGCGGCGATGACCTTCTCCGCGAGTTCGTTGGGCACGTAGTCGTAGTGTGAGAACTCCATGGAGTAGGTGGCACGGCCTTGCGTTTTTGAGATGAGGTCGTTGGCGTAGGTGAGCATTTCGGCGAGCGGCACTTGCGCCTTGATGATGACGTTGTGCCCGCGGCTTTCGCTGCCGGCAATGCGACCGCGGCGGCCGCTGAGGTCACCCATCAGGTCGCCAGAGTATTGGTCGGGAGCATAGACTTCGACGTGCATGACGGGTTCGAGGAGCGCGGGACGCGCTTGCTTCATGGCTTCCTTGAAGGCCAGCGAGCCCGCAATCTTGAAAGCCATGTCCGAGGAATCGACATCATGGTACTTGCCGTCGTAGAGGATGGCGCGGAAATCCACTACGGGAAATCCCGCCAGGAAGCCGCGGGCAGCGGCATCGCGAATGCCCTTTTCGACGGAGGGAATCCAGTTCTTCGGGATGGCGCCGCCAAAGACATCGTCGACGAACTCGACGCCCTTGCCGCGCTCGACCGGCTCCATTTTAATGCGGCATACGCCGAATTGACCGTGGCCGCCGGACTGTTTTTTATGCTTGCCTTCGACGTCGGCTTTGCCGCGGATGGTTTCGCGGTACGGGACTTTGGGCGGCTTCAAAGTGAGATCGACGTGATAGCGCTTGTGAAGCTTGGCGACGACGACTTCAATATGCTGCTGGCCGGAACCGGCGAGGAGAAATTCCTTGGTTTGCGGATCGCGTGAAAAGCGGAGCGCGGGATCTTCCTCCAGGATTTTATGAATGGAGACGCCGATCTTGTCTTCATCGGCGCGGGTTTTCGGCTCGATGGCAAAGGTGATGGACGGCTCGGGAAGTTGCGCGGGTGAATAAAAGATGGGCGAAGCTTTGTCGCCAAGAGTTTCGCCGGTAGTCGTTTCCTTCAGTTTGGCGATGGCGCCGATGTCTCCGGCGCGAAGCTCGCCGACCTCAATGAGCTGCTTGCCCTGAACGACCTGGATATGCTGGAAACGTTCCGGAATGTTGCGATTGTAATTGGTGAGTGTGGCGTCATTTTTTAGGATTCCGCTCTTTACCTTGAAGTAGTTGATACGGCCGGCGAAAGGATCGGCAAGCGTTTTGAAGACAAAGAGGGAGAGCGGCTGGGTGTCGTCGTACTTGCGCTCGAGGCGGTCGCCCTTGGCGCCGGGGTCCTTGAAGCCTACCTGGGCGTGCTCATCGGGGTGCGGGAAAGCGTCGGTAAGGAAAGTAAGCAGGCTGGCGGTGCCGATGTTGCGGAGCGCGGAAGTCATCAGGACGGGGAAGATTTTCTCGGCGACGATGGCTTTGCGGACGGCGGGGATGAGGTCGTGGATGGGAATGGTGCCTTCCCGGAAAAACTCTTCCATCATTTCGTCGTCGCCTTCGGCGATCATTTCGACGAGTTTTTCGTGAGCTTCCTTGGCGTCGCCTGCTAGAGCCGCGGGGATCTCCTCGATGGAGGGTTTGCCGTCGCCATCGGGAGTGTAGAGATGTGCTTTCATGGCCACCAGGTCGATGACCCCACGGAAACCTCTTTCCGCGCCGATCGGCAACTGGAGAGCGACGACGTTGCGGCCGAAAACTTGTTCGAGAGATTCCATGGAGCGCTCAAAGCTGGAGAGCTCGCGGTCCATCCAGGTGAGAACGAAGGCGCGGGGAATGTCGTACTCGGTGCAATAGTCCCAGACTTTTTCCGTGGTGACTTGAGAGCCGACGTGGGCGTCAACGGTGATGAGGGCGGCATCAGCGGCGATGAGAGAGGCTTTCGCTTCGGTGATGAAAGTGGAATAGCCGGGGAGGTCGATGAAATTAATTTTGACTTTCTCGGAGGAACCGGAGGGTCCCGTCGGGGTGGCGGGCCATTCGGCATGGGCGAGACCCGTTTGAATGGAGATTTTTCTTGCGATTTCCTCTTCGTCCCAGTCGGTAGTGGTGCTGCCTTCCGCAATTTTTCCCCATCGCGGACTCATGCCCGCGGTAAAGAGCAACGACGACACCAGTTGCGTCTTCCCGGTGCCGCCGTGGCCGACAATGCCAACATTTCGGATGTCCTTGGTGAGATAGCTCTTCATGCAAACCTCCAGAAGGCGAGGTCCGTGCGGAAGAAATCTGGCGCGGGCCTGCGCCTGGCAAGTTATAAATGAGGGAGGAGAACGTGGCCGCTGCACCTGGGTCCCCGTGGGACGGGGGCGAAGGTCTGACGAACAATCCCTGGTCCGGTCTCCTGACGAAGCGGATGCTAGCATAGGGAAGGCAAGGGAGCAACGCAATGCAGAGAAATTGCAGGCGACACAACGGGGACTTGAGAATAGAGAAAGTCGCACCGATGACAGGGAAAAAATACCGGGACTAGTACCCCCAACTCTCTACAGAATTTTCGTAACCGTGCCCTTGTTTCCTGACAACAGGGGACTTAACAAA
>Ga0207120_1015_pt2 | contig 29311 bp, 26 predicted proteins | sample Alteio_BWMinHeat_40_FD_153509 | JGI IMG/M metagenome (GOLD analysis project Ga0207120, IMG submission 153509) | Enriched cells from forest soil in Barre Woods Harvard Forest LTER site, Petersham, Massachusetts, United States -... | ecosystem: Environmental > Terrestrial > Soil > Temperate forest >...
TGCAATGCATCACGTAATATTGGATCGATTGCACCTAACGCTCCACTTGCTTTTTCCATGCCATGGCTATCATTAGCTGTAAGGGCCTTTAACCAATCAATCATTAAGCATTGCAACTGCTGTTGGCTTTCTCTATGTGACTCTAATGTGGTTTTGTAAGCAGTTATAATGGCATTGGAAGTTGCGATAGGATCTAATTTCTCTGATGATGCAGGAGTTTTACCAGCTGGAGGATGTAGGCGAACCATCATATTCATTTGTTCTTCTTCAAATATAGGACGATATTTTTCTGCTAATGCCGCGAATTCTGAATTAGTAGCTCTTTCATGACCAAGCCTAAAATGTTCTCGTATCGCCGCTCGAATTTTTGGTTCTGCAACAGCTTGACGAGCTGCAGTGATAGCTTCTTCTACCGGTGCCGTTTTGCGCCATAGTTTAATGGTGTGATCCCATGATCCTGAAGCAAGAATGGTACCATCAGGGCTGAATGCTACTGAAGTGACAGCTTCTTTGTGTCCTTGAAGAGTTTGTCGTAGTTCGCCAGTTGCTACATTCCAAAGTTTGATGGTGTTATCAAATGATCCCGAGGCAAGGGTTTTTCCATCAGGACTGAATGTTACTGAACGGACAGAGGCTATGTGTCCTTGAAGAGTTTGTCGTAGTTCGCCAGTTGCTACATTCCAGAGCTTGATGGTGCCATCAGAAGATCCCAAAGATTCCGAAGATCCCGAGGCAAGGGTTGTGCCATCAGGACTGAATGCTACTGAAAGGACAGAGCTTGCATATTTTGCAAAGGTTCGTAAGAGTTTGCCAGTTGCTACATCCCAAAGTTTGATGATGCCATCTATTGATCCCGAAGCAAGGGTTGTGCCATCAGGGCTGAATGCTACTGAATTGATAGTACCTTCGTGTCCTTCAAGTGTTTGTAGGAGCGCGCCAGTTGCTGCATTCCAAAATTTGATGGTGCGATCCAGAGATCCTGAGGCAAGGATTGTGCCATCAGGGCTGAATGCTACTGAATTGACAGTGTCTTCGTGTCCTTCAAGTGTTTGTAGGAGCGCGCCAGTTGCTGCATTCCAGAGTTTGATGGTGTGATCCCATGATCCTGAGGCAAGGATTGTGCTATCAGGGCTGAATGCTACCGAAGAAACAGGACCTGTATGTCCCTTTCTGTGTATTGTGACTTTATTTTTTTTTACATCCCGGAGTGTGATGGTGTTATCAAATAATCCTGAGGCAAAGACTGTGTCATCAGGGCTGAATGCTACTGAAGAGATTGAGGTATCAGATCCTATTGTCTTTACGAGTTCATATTCTTCGGGTTCGACCATTCCACTTATAAGTGTTGCAACTTCTGGCGGCAAGCCAAGACCGCTTGTGCTTTTTGGATTGACCTCTCCAGCAAAAAAAGCACCAAGGTCGGCTTCTTCATTTTCTGCAAGAGGACGATTGCGGTTAATGCCTCGACGTTTCATGTCTTCTTCTATCTCTTCAGCAGTCATTTCTGCCATTGGTTTTTCTGGCGGCGCTGCCGTGCGCAGGCCGACAACGCACAAAACTGCGGCGATAATGACGGCTATGGTGATTTTCTTGAACACGGTGATTTCCCTAAGTTTTCTTATTCATCTTCAGCTTCTCGTTTACGCTTCAGGCCTTTTCTCACCATTTCGGCGTGTACTGCATTTGCTATAGCTTTTTGTTGTTGAGGATTGGATAGTGCACGCATTTGTTGCATGTTGTGCTGCAATGCATCACGTAATATTGGATCGATTGCACCTAACGCTCCACTTGCTTTTTCCATGCCATGGCTATCATTAGCTGTAAGGGCCTTTAACCAATCAATCATTAAGCATTGCAACTGCTGTTGGCTTTCTCTATGTGACTCTAATGTGGTTTTGTAAGCAGTTATAATGGCATTGGAAGTTGCGATAGGATCTAATTTCTCTGATGATGCAGGAGTTTTACCAGCTGGAGGATGTAGGCGAACCATCATATTCATTTGTTCTTCTTCAAATATAGGACGATATTTTTCTGCTAACGCCGCGAATTCTGAATTAGTAGCTATTTCATGACCAAGTCTAAAATGCTCTCGTATCACTGCTCGTACTTTTGGTTCTGTAAATTTGTTTCGGGCTGCAGCGATAGTGTCCTGTACCGGTGTCGTTTTGCGCCATAGTTTAGTGGTGCCATTAGAAGATCCAGAAGCAAGCATTTTTCCATCAGAGCTGAATGCTACAGATCTAACCCAGTCTCCATGTTGAAGAGTGTGTATGAGGTTGCCAGTTGCGACATTCCATAGTTTGATCGTGCCATCAGAAGATCCAGAAGCAAGCTTGGTGCCATCAGGGCTGAATGCTACTGAACTGAACCCGCTTCCATCTCCTGGAATAGTTTGTAGGAGGTTGCCAGTTGCGACATCCCATAGTTTGATGGTGCCACCATTAAATCCAGAAGATTCAGAAGCAAGTGTTGTGCCATTAGGGCTGAATGCTACTGAATTGACCCAGTCTCTATGTTGAAGAGTTTGTAGGAGGTTACCAGTTGCGATATCCCATAGTTTGATGGTGCCATCAGAAGACCCAGAAGCAAGCGTTGTGCCATCAGGGTTGAATGCTACTGAATAAACCCGGTCTCCATGTTGAATAGTTTGTAGGAGTTTGCGAGTTGCGACATTCCATAGTTTGATGGTGCCATCAGAAGATCCAGAAGCAAGCGTTGTGCCATCAGGGTTGAATGCTATTGACCAGACCGGCTGTTCAGGTCCTTGAAGAGTGTGAAGGAGTTTGCGAGTTGCGACATTCCATAGTTTGATGGTGCCATCAGAAGACCCAGAAGCAAGCGTTGTGCCATCAGGGTTGAATGCTACTGAATAAACCCGGTCTCCATGTTGAAGAGTTTGTAGGAGTTTGCCAGTTACGATATCCCATAATTTTATGAAACCACCAGAAAATCCAGAAGCAAGGATTTTTCCAGCAGGACTGAATGCCACTGAATTGACTCTGGCATTTGCATCAAGCGTTTGTACCAACTCAAATTTTTCCGGTTCTGCCATGCCACCTATAAGTGCTGCAATTTCTGCTGGTGCACCATAGCCTAAAAGTGCGCCAAGTTTCGCTTCTTCTTCTGGGGAAAGCAGACGATTGCGGTCAATGCCTCGACGGTTCATGTCTTCTTCTAATTTTTCAACTTCTGCTTGTTCTTCAGGAGTCAATTTTTTTTGATGGGGATTGTCGCCTCCGCCAACTTCAATTTTTTGTTCCCGTTCTTTACGTTCTTCTTCTGCCGTGCGCAGGCCAACAACGCACAAAACTGCGGCGATAATGACGGCTATGGTGATTTTTTTGAACATGGTAATTCCCTAAATTTTCTATTTCGCTACTGTACCCCTAATAAACAGCATACTAAAATTATGTTTATAAATTCAATAAGAAAATATCAACGAAGAAGGTGAACCTGGAAAACAGAAGAAAAAACCGTGATTTTTGGAGTCTAGGAAAGGCTGACCTGGAATCGGGACATGGACTGCTTGAGTCCTGTTGGTAGAGCTATCTGCTAAACAAAAATACACCGACCTGATGACAAAGGACATCAGATCGGCGGTGCTTTTTACTCATAAATATTACGATCGAGAACCATCCTTTTTTTGTTTTTTATTGGCTGTATCACTTGGTGCTTGTTGATTATCATGATGCTCATGTTCGTGTTCACTATGCGCATGCACATCACTGCTTGTAGTGCAGAGCGCAACGAGTGAATAGATCTTGAGCAGCATAATGATTGCCAACAGTACGAATGGCAGCCATTGTTCACGAGATTGCATGGCATGTCCTTTGCAATGACGTAGGTTTTGCACAGCGGATGATGCACGCTGCTTACTTCGTGCGCCATCACAACATCAGCTTAACGGGCAGATGTGTGTGCAAAAATCGAGTAAAAAAGATGAGATAAAAGGGCTTTAGTGTATGTGATGATGCATGTACTGCATTTGCTCTGTCATGATGAACTCCTTAAGACTATAATTAGGGACACTGCTTACTTGCTTCTATGATTAACATAGAGCACGTGAGAAGGCAAGATGAATTTAAAAAATGAAGAAATTTTCTCATTGTGATTTTTGCAGTGGGACATCACGATATGTTTTTTATTGATGTACTAACAAAAGGATATTATTTATGAACTATTGCTGTGTGTTGAAACGTAGTGTCACCTTGTGTGCGATGTTTGGTGTTGCAATGATGCATGCTGATACTGAAGTTCGTCGTTATGGTTTACGTGAGCACGTAATAATAAAAAACAATCCAACGATAACGATTGACATCAATACAACATCAAAAGCAACCACTATGACGCATACGGTGCAAACGGTACCAGCACCAATAGCGTCCATGCCCGCGCCGACAGCTAGTACACCCGTGGTGTACGATACAATTGGGGCATATCGATGGTGGATTGCGTTAGGGGTGTCAGTTGTTGCGTATGTCGCATTACTTGCCGATGTGCACTACGCAGCATACTATTGCACACGCCGTACAACCTGGGCAACATGGCATAATGAATTGTCACTTGCACAGTTGCGATCGGTGCCATCAGAGGAATGTGCAACACAATTGTTCAATGCCATCAATACTACGTATGGACATACCGGTGAGTCGGGTGATTTTCTATATCCTATCGTGCAGTTTGTAAACGCACTTGAGTATGAGCGTGCATGGCATGACTATTTTTTATCACTTCATGAGCGGTTTGAGCGGTATCATGTACATGCGGTATTGCCAGCGCAGGTGCACGCACGTAGTCAAATCACTGAGCAACGTGAGCGTCTTATCTATCTTAAACAGCTCTTATTACAGTGGATTTCTACGTATCACTATGACGATCATGCAAAGGGTATCCGATGCATATCGTAGTTATAGTAGCATGCATGGTGAGTGTATGTATCAATGCTGAAGATCGTTCTTTTTCACGAGCATTTTTAAGAGCGGTACATGCAGCACGGCCAAGCATGGCGGTGTATCGTACTACAATGAAACATCGAGGATTTCGGACGGTTATGTGGCATCATCACGATGCACTGGTGCCGGAGCTTGATGCATTTGCGTTACCTAATGATGAACCAGTCACTTCACCGATGTACGATCGTCTATCATTAGCACTTGATGTGGGCATAGGAGTGTATGCAGGATATCGCTTGTATTCCTGCTACTATGCACCACCGTCACAGGATATGGCATACACACTCCTTACATCAGTGATGCCGTCTTCAATTCAAAGCTTTGGTCGATGTGGTTATTTGGTAACCTGTGCGGCTGCTGTAGCACTTGAGGCGTATCTCTATCGAGCGGTTGGCAAGCTTGTCCTTGTGTGCACCGTTGGTGATCTGGGAGATGCGGTTGAGCAATGTGTCCGCCGCTGTCGGCGCGTGATAGGCAGTGCTTTGTGTGGGTGATGCACTTATTCTTGCGAGTGCAGTTTGAGATGTAATAAGGTACTTGCAAGGGTAAAAAGAGGTTTTTTTAAAAGAAGGAATAGTCATGCAAAAAATTATACCAATCAATTTTGTACTCATCAGTCTTTGTGTTGTTCAAACAATCCTTCCTATAACTATCACCAATAGATCAGGATACAAAGTTAAGGTGACTCTCTTTGAACATGTGAGTAAAAAACAGTATCCCTCAGAAACAGCAGAAGATGCGGCGACGTTATTTGATGGGCAGTCGGTGAAACTTGCGGTATTGAATGGCACGTTTGAAATTGATGTACAGTCTCCAAAGAGATTTTTGATGCGTGGTAAATATGCCTGGGGAGAATTTACTGCACCAGAAGATAAGAGCATCGAGATTGTCACTGAAGATGGCAATCTTGTTGTTCGCTCGGAACACGATATGCCGCGGCGAGCTAAGATGCCTAAAGTAACAAAAAAATCTGCTAAATCTGCTCGATCGGTTCGTGTCAATCGACCATAAAAACTAACTTACATACGTTTTTAAACGGTTGCACCACCCTGGCAGCCACCGTTGCTCATTACGTTCAGGCGGTGCATTGTGCACACGTTGCGTAAGAAGATGCTGTGCAGCATGAGCAAATTCTGTAACTGCATCGTTGCGAGCCTGTGATTCACGCATGGTGCTCAGCACGTGCAGCAATCCCCAGCCTTGATTGTTGTAGCGCTCACGTTCATTGATGCCAGTGCCTTTAAAATTGGTGTAGTCAATAAGGGCATACAATCCTTGCGGTGTTTGTTCAAGGCGCTTGAAGTGACGCTCAAGAGTTCGGCGTTGTGCAGGAGCTGCGGCTTGTATAATAGCAGTGCGCGTTGCATCAAATTGTCTAATCATAAACTGTGTTTGTATATCAATTGTGTTGTGCAGCAATGTACGCAATTCGGTAATGCGCGGGTCAGCGTGGGCATGTAACCATTCCTCTCGCGTGTTCCAGGGGCAATGAGTTGTTTCGGTAAGCCATGCAGGTAGGGTGACGCCATGTGTACGCATGAAGGTAAGCAGCGCAGGAAATGTTTCGGAAAATGGTTCGGTACAGTTTTTAGGAAACCAAATAAAGTGGCCAATACCAAGTGATGCAAATTTTTCACCAGTATTCCACCACACAAGTTTATCAACTGATAAGCCACATTCGTTGCGCCAGATTTTGTGACCAAGTTCGCGGGCTTGGTCAGGGGTGAGATGAGGGATAGCATGGATCTGAAAAACACTTAGAGTTAAAATTAATGCGATAATGTGTGTGTTGTTCATGAATTTTTCCTTTACTTGATGGCATTGTTTGTTTCCTATACATAGTGTGCTAAAGTCCACGCGTCACTTCTTATTCTTTTCTACTACTGATGAGGATGCCATGAAAATACTTATTGGTGTGGTGATCTTAGTAGGCGGATATTACGCATGTTATGCCATGGATAGTAGTGATCAATCTCCGCATAGCGATAGTCTTGAGCCGGGATCATGGATTAAGATGAGTAGTAGTAATTTTGAAAATATGCGCGATTGGGGCCCGTCAAGATCCGAGATGACTGCATCTGAATTACAACCCTTACTCAGTAGCAGCCAGCAACAGTCTGAAAGTCCATTATCGTCATCATCAGTATCCATGAACGACACTAATGAAACGCCTGAAGGATCGCCATCAAAAGACGGTCATCAACAACATGACAATCAACAACCACGTAGTGTTCGACGTCGCTATACGTCTGGTTTTAACGGATCGATGTTGCTCACATGCTGTGGCTTAAAATCATTCTGCTCTTTTATGCTGTGTGTACGCTAGAATAGTGAACCCTGGTGCATTGAGTTTCACTGAGTAAAAAAATTACGTACAACATGCAAACGGCCGGGAATAGTTCCCGGCCGTTTGTTCATAGACGATAATTGTTGTTTACTGACATTTTTTGTTTTGCATAGCAGCTACTTGTTTGAGCATGTGTGTACGTATTAATGTTTCAAATTCTGCGTTGTGTTTGAGTGCTTTGAGGTCATTAATAGTTTGTAGTGTTTTTTGATCACGTGCATTGCCATTCATCGCAGTCAAAGCGATATCGATAATGCCAGCAACCATGTGCGCAGCGCTTGAGCTCACTATTTCCATATTGCGTGGTTCAGCAAGAATATTGGCAAAATTACCTACCATATGCATGAAGGTATTGAGAATTGCTTGTATGCGTTCTCTATCACGAGGCTGGCAAAGTTCTTTGTTGACACAATCAGATGTGCATGTGCTGGTGCGTAGATCAAGCATAGGTTTATCTGCTGCTTCAACGAGAGACACAATTTCGCGCAACGTGATATCACCCGGTATGCGCTTGATGCGAATAGCTTCGTGAACAACTTCAATGACGTTATGCAACGTGGTTGATGCATTTTGAGTAATCACGTTATTTTCAACGACTGTTGCCACATTGTTAATCACAGAAGTAACTGCAACCATAGCTTCGCTGAGTGTTAATTCACCTTGATGAGGAAGGTGGGTATGATGGTTATGAAGTTCACACACGAGATTGGCAAATGCCTCTAAAATTTCATCAAGAATTGATTCATCAGGACAATCAATATGACTATGGTGGCAGTGGTGGGGATGATGTCGCACTTGCTGTTCACAGGTTTCTAGCTTGGTATCTTGTTTACCCATGATGGTAATGTTAGTGCTTGCCACAAGCGTAGTGAGCGTAAGCATACGTAGTATTTTCATAGACACTCCCAAGTTTGGTGGTACTGATTTTTTAACCAGACCCATCTTAGAAGAGGTAGTATGAAAAGCGCAACAATTTTACCGAAAATGTATTATTTTTTTCTCTATACCAAATCAGGCACTGATTTTTTTGCTTCAAATACTAATACTTGTAAAACACGTCGATGACTTGCTTTTTGTACCTGAAAGTAAAAACCTTCGTACAGTATCCGTTCACCTTTTTTTGGTAAATGCTGTAGTTGTTCCGTCAGAAAGCCACCAATAGTGCGAGACTCTTCAGTTACAAAGGTGATTTTAAGAGCGACACCAAGATCTTCAAGTGAAGTGCCAGCGGCAACAAGCCAGCCACCTTGCTTAAGTTTGATGATATTTTCAGTAGCCAATTCGTGCTCATCAGAAATATCCCCAACGATTTCTTCAAGTACATCTTCAAGCGTGATAAGACCGGTAATACCGCCATGCTCGTCTAATACAATAGCAAGGTGCATGTGTTGTTGTCTGAATTCGCGCAACAATTGGTTAACTTTAATGCTTTCAGGAACAAATAAGATAGGGCGAATGAGTTCTTTAAGTGGTTTTTCTACGCCACGTGAAAGAAGAGCAAAGATATCCTTCATGTGGACCATACCGATAATATTATCGATTTTATCTTCATATACGGGTAAACGTGTGAAGTGGTATTGCAAAAATACTTCAAGAGAGTCACGAATGCTTGCGGTTGAGCTTATTGAAATGATATCGGTTGCTGGTATAGCAATTTCGTGAACAGGCGTGCGTCCAAGTTCAAAAATATTTTGCAACATCTCTGTTTTTTCTGTTTCAATAAGTCCTTTTTGACTTACATAGCCAATGAGAAATTGAATTTCTCGTTCTGACGATACCCATTCGGTGCCGGTATCACTTGCTTTTTGACCTAAAATGCGGTGAACAAAGAATTCAGAAAATTTAGTGAGAAAGGTAACGATTGGGTAGAGTGCATAGAACATGATGTTAATAACCCACAAGGTCGACTTGAACAGATTTTCACCACGTCCACGGGCAATATTTTTAGGAATAATTTCACCGAAGACGAGGATTGCCATAGTTGCAAGTGCAATACCAGCTGAAAATCCGATGCTTCCCGATAGCTGCAAACGCGCAAAAACCGTTTCCATGATGCTCGTTGCCAGTGCTGCTGTAGTTACATCAGCAAGGCTATTAGCAATCAAAATGGTGATCAACACGCGATGCGGTGTTTTTTCAAGTGCATTAAAAAGAACACGATACTGTTCAGCGGAAGCAGCAAGCTCCTTCAGCTTAAACAAACGCAGTGCGGTAATACTTGTTTCCAAAAAGGAAAAAAGTGCACGTGCGGCAAGTGCTATCACAAATGCGATCGTCGGTGCGGTTAATGAATGTAACATTGCAGGTTCCATAGATCACTCTACCCTTGTTTTACGATTCTACCTTTTTTTTACTCCAATGATTCATCATCATCGGCAACAGGCAACAACTCTTCGTCTTTAATATCCTTCTCGAAGAATGTTTTCAACTTTTTGCTTCGTGAGGGATGACGGAGCTTTCTGAGCGCCTTTACCTCAATCTGACGAATACGCTCACGCGTTACGGAAAAGTCTTTACCAACTTCCTCAAGCGTATGTTCGGAAGCAACATCGATACCAAAACGCATCTTAAGAACTTTTTCTTCGCGAGGCGTTAATGTTTTTAGTACTTCACGTACCCGTTCTTTCAGATCGTTATTTGCAACAGTATCAGATGGGGAAAAATCATTTTCACTTTCGATGAAGTCTTTGATGTAGGCATCATCGCTATCACCAACCGGTGTTTCCAAGGAAATCGGTTCTTTGGAAATTTTTATGATGTTTTTAATCTTCTTTTCATCAAGGTTGAGCTCTTTTGCCAATTCAGCATGAGAAGGCTCACGTCCATGTTTTTGTATAAAGGTGCGTTTAATTTTGTTGATCTTATTGAGTGTTTCAACCATATGGACCGGAACACGAATGGTGCGCGATTGGTCAGCAATAGCACGGGTGATTGCTTGTCTAATCCACCATGTTGCATAGGTTGAAAATTTATAGCCACGTTCAAATTCGAACTTTTCAACAGCTTTCATTAAACCGATATTACCTTCTTGAATCAAATCAAGAAAATGTAAACCGCGGTTAACGTATTTTTTGGCAATATTAACGACAAGACGCAGGTTAGCACGAGCTAAATCATCTTTTGCACGTTTATCGTTTTCTTGCGCTCGAGAAAGTCGTTTGTACAACGTTAAGGTTTCGTTGCGTGGTAGACCAATTTCCGCCTCAAGTTTTCTGATAGTCTTTACGGCTATACGCACATTTTTTTCGAGTTCTTCGAGGTTCTTTTTGTCATCCTCAGTAGGATTTTTGAGGCCTTTATAGGCCTCAAGTTCAGGCTGACTTGCCTTAACAAATTCTTCGCGTTCGTTGATCTTGGTGATGTATTTTTCGATACGTTTGCCGAGCTTTTTGATGAGCTTGTTAGAAAGTTTGATCTCGCGAATAGTTTCGCAGATTTGCTCTTTATTTTCGCGAACCTTTTGAAGCATTTCGGCTTTCTTTTTTGGGTCGCTCAATTTAGATCGATAACTTAAATAAATTTTCTCTTCATTTTCCATCAACGATTTAATGGTGTTGATGGTACCAAGAAGCTTTTTCTTCTCAGTATCAAGCATCGGTAAGTTTTCTTCGTCAAACTCGGAAAACTGAATGATATCTTTGAGTGCAATCGTGTCTTTTTGTAGACGATCGCCAATAGAGACGAATTCTTTATGAATGAATGGAAACCGTGAAATTGCCTTGATAGAAGCTTCTTTGCTTTCGGCAATCATAGTTGAGATAACGGTTTCAGTCTTTTTGTTAAGGAGAGGTATTTTACCGATATCACGCAAGTAGCACTTAACGGCATCGGTAATTTGTGCCGATGGGCTTGTTTCGCGTGTTTCATCTTCAGATTCATCATCGATACTTTCTTCATCATCTTCATCGCCATCGGTAGCGGTGATGGAAGTATCAAGTTTTGCACGGAGCTTAACGCGAGGAGACGTCTCTTCATCTGCAAGGCTTTCTTTGCCTTCTTCATTGCCCTCAAGCTCTTTTTGCATGACGAGTTCGATATGCTCTTGTTCAATTCTGCGCAAAAGATTGTTTGTTTCGCTTTCGCTCAGATTATTTTCATCACCGAATTCAATCACCTCTTCATAGGTGATAATATTATTTTTCTTACCCTTATTGATGAATTCTTCAATAAGTTCTTTTTTAAGATCGAGTGTAGTACCAGGCACCGAGCCGCCAGAAGCAGCCTTTTTTTGTGGCGCCTTTGCTGCTGTTTTTGTTGGTTTCTTTTTCATCCGAACGTCTCCGTGCCTCATTCAAGATTTTTAGATAATAACAGTTGTTTCAACTCTAAGAACTCGCGCATAATTTTTTCAACCGTGTTTTGATCAGCATCACGCTTTGCATTGGCTAATCTTACCTTCATGGTATGCGCTAGGCGCTTCCAATATTTGCGCTGAAGCTGAGCAACCAGATGTGCGAATTCTTGGGGTGATACTTCTTGTTCTCCTGCCAAAATAAGGCTGCTTACTAATTGCTGCTCGTCAAGCGTGAGGGTCTCAAAAAAGGCGGCAAATGAGACCGATGGATTGGCCTCTTGCGCGCGTTCTAACTTGGTCAATATGACCCCTAACGGTTGAGGGAGGTAGTTGGTAAGACAGGTACCAAGCTTGGCATTGAACAATTGTATATTATTCAAGATAGCGAAAAATATTTTTTTTTCTAGCCTCTGGTCACCAGCTGGTTCAGGGTCAGGTGCCTGCTCTGCAGGGTTCTGAGAATCCTTTACAGGCGTACTTTTCTCCTGAGCTACCCTGAGCTCCCGCTGCAATGAAACAAGGGGCACATCGAGGATTTTTGAGGTCCGTTGAAGGAGAATATCTTGTTTGAGTGGGTCATCAATGTGGGCAATGGTGGCGATGATCTTACGAGCTAAACGAATTTTTTCACGTAGTGGTTGCATGGTAAATGATGAACCGAGTGTTTCCACAAAAAAGACCAAGATATCGGTGGCATTGGCAATAAGATTATCCAGATTTCCTCCTTTGGTTAAAAAAGAAGCTGGATCTTCGCCCGAGCCCAGACGAACAACATAAGGATCTATACTTGCCTGCCAACATAGCTCCGCCATACGCATCATTGCTTCATGACCTGCTTTATCACCGTCATATAAGACAAATAAGCGGCTTGCATAGCGAGCAAGCAAAGTCAGGTGTTCAACCGTGCATGCAGTACCAAGCGTTGCAACGGTGTTATGATAACCATGCTGTACCATGGTGATGCAATCAATATACCCTTCAACTAAAAAGACTGATCCATGCTGTTGAATAGATTTTTTGGCACTATCAAGACCAAAAAGGAGAGAACCTTTAGCAAAAAACTGATTTTCACGGGAATTATAATATTTTGCACGAGTGTCATTCTCGCGAAAAATGCGTCCACCAAATCCGCAATAACGACCAAGATGATCTTTTATGGGAAAGATAAGGCGCTCTTCAAATGGCGAATAGACGACCGTTTTCCCTTCTAGCAATAACGATGCTTGTATGAGCTCTTCAAGCAAAAAGTTGTGTTGTTTCATAAAAGCAATATACGAGCGAACATTGGCAAGGCCGCCAGGAAAATAACCGATATCAAAAGCTTGCTGTGTTTGTGGCGTCAGCGCGCGTGTTTCTAGGTAGCGGAGCACAATGGGTGTGCGTTGCAGCATCGCGTGAAACCACTGCGCAGAAAGTTTACATAACGTGAAGTAGCGTTCTTTTTCATGGGTGTCTGCATCGCTTGGCATTGCGCTGCCACCCTCAGGCAAGGTCATGTTATAGCGATTGGCCAAGTGTTGTACCGCTTCAAGTGGCGAACAGTTTTCTATTTTAGCGATGAAGGTGATAACATCACCACCGCTATGACAACCAAAGCAGTAAAAAATTCCCTTGTGTGGACTTACGGTAAATGATGCTGTTTTTTCATGGTGAAAAGGACAGGTTCCCTTCCAGTATAAGCCAGCTTTTTTGAGATTGGTATATTCTTGTACAACATCAATGATCTGCAAACGTGCTTTAACAAAGGTAAAAATATTTGAGCTCATGATGACACGTGATACGCATAGGGACGCATTAATATGCTATAAGCTACACAAGCTGTAGCAATAATACCAAGGGCAAGCCATTGATGAATAGACAGTACAGCAAGTGCTGGTTGCGTAAAGAATTCCTGATCACCGCGGAAAAAATCAATAAAAAAACGCTCTATGCCAATGCACATAAGGCAGAGCATGAATGCTTGACCTGGCAACAATGAGACACGTTGGTAGATGTACCGTAAGAAAAAAAATGCGCCAATGAGTATACCAGTGCTATACAGCTGACTTGGATGTATGGGTATATGCAATGGAGCAAGGCTATCGCTATTCGTGTACATAGTAGCCCAAGGTACTGTTGTTGAAGCGCCATAACAACAACCGGCAAGAAAGCAACCAATGCGGGATATGCCGATAAGTAGCGGCGCATGCAGACCGATAATATCAAGACAGAGCAATATCGGAAGCTGGCGATATGCGAGATACAGTGGCATGAATAGCATGATGCCAATGGTTGATCCGAGTAACGAAAACCCACCTTCCCATACATTAAATATCTCTGTCCAATGTTTAATGGTGTGCCATTCAGTAGCGATATACAAAAGACGGCCTGCTACCGTTGCTGTCAAAACACCAATAAGTACCACATCGGTAAATGCATCAGCAGACATAGTTTGTTTACGCAAAGGATGTTTGTTTGCTAACCAGAGAAATACAATAAGCCCAATGGCAATCATGAAGCCATAGCTATTGATAGAAAGTGGGCCATAAATATGCACAAGTTCTCGACTCATTGGGCAAGCCTTTGGCATCTCATGTGAATAGGTGAACTTTCGGTTGAAGGCATTAGTGTTGCGCAACCATGAGCGGAGATTTTTTCTGCGGCTCAAGCGCTGCTACTACGATAATACGTGGTTCTTCTTTCCATGAAAAGGTGATAGCAACTTCTTTGGTATCATCACTGACATGATAGCTTCTGTCTTCAGTGCCTTTTTTGTAGCTGGTTCCCATCGGTCTAAAATCGTAGGCAAATGAGATCTTCAGCGATTTATTGTGACAGGTGATTGCAGCGCACGCTCCTGGTTCAACAATAGTGCCATTGACCCTTATTGAGTATTCATCAGGATACCACGTTTTGCCCATACGGCGATAGCCGGTCATCTCTTTGGTAACGTCATTACGTACCTGCACAACATGTGTGACAGCAGATGTGGTAGCCGCTGAACTTTTTTTATGTGCTTCAAGCGAAGATGGAAATGTAGGGGGTTGTGATTTTTTTGGTGTTGGAGCGTTTCGCGTTGCTGCATAAACAACACTGACGGCAAGTGCTGCAGTTGCGACAAGAATAAAATAGCGATGTGGCAGGTTCATACATTATCTCCTTTGGTAGAGTCTTTTTTACCATGATTAGCATGCTCACGTATTTTACCAATTAATAATGAAAGTGCGGCAGGCGTCATACCAGGAATAAGTGCTGCTTGTGCAATGGTGGTTGGTTTATGGCGCTCTAGCTTTTGTTGCAACTCTTTCGATAATCCCGGCATATCACGATATACAAGATCGGCAGGAAGTATAAGTTTTTGATACTGCTGCATGCGTTGCGCGTCACGTCGCTCCCGTTCTAGATAAGGGGCGTAGCGAATCTCAGCATGTACCGTTGCAGCAGCGCGGTCAGACAATGATGCAGGACAAACTTTTTTAATTTCATGAATATCTTCAGCTTTTTGGCCGTACAGGCGCAATAAATCAGTACTACGGTGACCTGCGCGTAAATCGTTGATGGTTTGTTCAACGAGTTCTTTTTCATGTCTGAAATCGTGGTAAAGCTGGGCATCAATGAGCCCAAGATTATGAGCTCGATCAGTAAGACGCAAAAAAGCATTGTCTTGGCGTAGGGTTAAACGATGTTCTGCGCGTGAGGTAAACATACGATATGGCTCATCAACACCTAAGGTTACTAAGTCATCAATCATGATGCCAATGTAGCTTTCTGTTCTGTCGAGCACAAATGGTGGTTGTCCAGCTGCTTTGCGTGCGGCGTTAATGCCCGCAACAATACCCTGACCAGCTGCTTCTTCATAGCCGGTGGTACCATTGATTTGCCCTGCAAGGAATAAACCAGAAACTGTTTTTACTTCAAGACTATGGGTAAGTTGGTTTGGTAAGGCGAAATCATATTCAATGGCATACCCTGGTCGTGTAATAATCGCATCTTCAAACCCAACAACACTACGCACATAGGCAAGTTGTACTTCATACGGCAGTGAGGTTGAGATTCCGTTAGGATAAATTTCTTCGGTTGATGCGCCTTCGGGTTCTACAAAAATATGATGTGACGTTTTAGTCGGGAATCGGGCAATTTTGTCTTCGATAGATGGGCAATAGCGAGGACCAATACCGGTAATGTTACCGCTGTACATTGCCGAACGATGAAGATTTTGTTTGATGATTTCGTGCGTATGTTCGTTCGTGTGTGCTATGTAGCACGGGCGTGTATTGGTGACATTGTGGGGATAAAACTCAAACAAATAGGTGAGGTTATCGGGCTCTTGGTATTCAAGTTTTGAAAAATCGATGCTTGAGCGAAGTAAGCGTGGTGGCGTTCCTGTTTTAAGGCGCCCCATACGGATGCCGAGTTTGTGTAGTTGGGCTGAAAGGTTAAGGACGGCCTCTTCGCCTTGGCGACCCGATGAATAATTGGTTTCACCAATGTGCACACGGCCGTTTAAGAAGGTACCGGTAGTGATAACAACTGTTGGTGCCGAGAATGTTGCACCATCACGTACTCGCACGCCATGTATCGCGCCGTTTGGGCCAATGAGTAACTCTTCAACCATACCCATACGCAAGAGCAGATTAGGTTTGTTTTCTAACGTACGTAAGCTGAGATTGTTGTAGGCATATTTATCGATTTGAAGACGCAAGCCTTGGACAGCAGGTCCTTTTTTAGTGTTGAGCATGCGAGCTTGAAGGTAGGTTTGGGTGCATAGTTTGGGCATAAGACCACCAAGAGCACTTATTTCGTACACAATGTGGCCTTTGCCAACACCACCAATAGCGGGGTTGCAGGGCATAAACCCAATTTTTTCTATATTGAGCGTAATGAGCAATGTGCGTGAACCCATGGTGGCTGCTGCATGAGCTGCCTCTATGCCAGCATGGCCACCCCCAACAACAATGACATCAAAATCGTACCCGGTATGGTTGCTCATGATAATTTCTGTGCGCTGGTGTTATGAGATTTTCTTAAACTTATACATGCTACGCATGGCTATTGCGTCATTCTGGCGCAATAAAAAAAGATCCTGGGGCTTTTACACCCCAGGATTTAGTCTACTGTCTTACCAGATGCCGATCAAGCTATCTATCTATAAAAACGCGTGATAGATAGCAATCCCCATTTCCCCTTACACACATATGCACGTGTTTTTAGCGCGAGCATCGATAAGCAAGTGCATCGATTGCATCGCCATCACTAAAGCGGCAATTGCCAGGAATAAGATGTGCAAGCCCTGATTCTTTGAGCTTTGCAGCAAGAATGAGATAGTGATTTCCTTGGTTTTTCTGTAACAAGGTTATGAATGCATTCAAATCTTTATGAAGTGATTTTAATTTTGAACGCAGTTGGTGATTGTGAGTTGCGTTAGCAAACTCATTAAACTGCTGTATAATTTGTTTAAATTCTTGAATGAATGCGGTGATATTTTTACCATCTGTTCTGTTGTGAATAAACTCTTTAAAAGTAGTACTGACCGCAGCATAAATGGCTAAATAACGGGCACGATCTTCTTGAGATACTTCCTCATGTTCCCGAACGTAACGAGTTACCTCATCCGTAGGAATTGGATCGGCCATGATTGATAGTGGTGCAACAAGGCTTATCATTGTAGCAAGAACGACACCAATACGTTGTAGGAACGATTTCATAGATATTCCTTTCGTTTTCTTAATGTAATAAAACCGAGCGTATATACCTGAGGCATATACGGCGGTATACAACCAGGTAAGACAAGGTAAAACCAGACTTAAGACTAGGTATCGAGTACTGCACGCATAATTCTCGCTGTTCATTACTTAGCTTAAAGAATCATATCTTTGCGTCAAATGGGGGGTATTTTGTTGATTAAATGAGGTCATGAAGTATTATATAGCCCATAGTAAAAGTCAAAAAATATCACGTTTTAACCATATAATGCGACTTGCTAGGCGCCTACATTACGTACTATGTTGTATCATATTTCCCTATACGCTAAGAATTATTTGTCATTTTTTAATGTTATCCACTATGTTTCTTTTCGTGCTATTGCCGGTTTATTGAGCACATTATTTTTCTCATTAGTGTTCGGCTCTCGTTTTATTGACAAATGTAAAACTGTATTCAAATCCAAAGTGCGTGAATATGTTCCTGACAGGCATAAAGAAGAAAAAAATGACATGCCAACGATGGGCGGCTTGTTTATTTTGGCCATGGTGACCGGAAATACGTTGCTCTGGTGTGATTTAACAAATCCCAAAGTTTGGGTCATGGTAGCCTGTTTGTGGGGGTTTGGAGCTATAGGCTGTTGGGACGATTGGTGTAAAATATCTCATACCAAGGGTATCACAGCTCGCAACAAATTTATACTTCAATGGGGTGTGGCAGGTTTAGTTGTCCTATCCTGGCTATTTTTCGCAGGCGGAACAACGTTGATTACCATTCCTTTTTTTAAATCATTTTACCCTGATTTAGGTTGGTTTTTTGTGCCATGGGCAATGTTTGTTATTGTGTCACTCAGTAATGCTGTCAATTTAACCGATGGTCTCGATGGTCTTGCCATTGGTTCGCTGATTCCCAATTTTGTTACGTTTGCATTGCTGTGTTATGTAGCAGGACATTTTAAAGTTGCGGCATATCTTAATGTACCATTTGCTGCAACAGCAGAAATAGCGGTTATGGGAGCATTACTTGTAGGCGCTTCACTTGGTTTTTTGTGGTACAACACATATCCTGCACAAATTTTTATGGGTGATGTTGGTTCGCTGGCGCTTGGTGCGGGGCTTGCGCTTATGGGACTTATGGCAAAACAAGAATTATTATTGCCCATCGCAGGCGGTCTTTTTGTTTTAGAAACGGTGTCGGTGATTATTCAAGTACTAACATTTCGCTATGTAGGCAAACGATTTTTCCGCATGGCACCAATTCATCATCATTTTGAGTTGCTTGGCTGGCAAGAATCAAAGATTACCGCACGTTTTGGCATCATCTCACTTGTGCTTTGTTTGCTGGCACTTATTACGTTAAAGCTTCGTTAAAGGCGCGCTATGGTGCCTCGTGGATCTAAAACAATAGGTATACTGGTTGTATGTATGCTCTTGAGCATCTATGGTTATCGCATTCATCGCATACTGCATGCACAAGTTACGTTATTGCCTGATGGCACGCGCTATCTTGTGCATCCTGATTATCTTATTATTGGCCATAAAGTACGAGGCGGCATTGGGTGTGACCGCGGGATTCCTGCGCTCGTTGATCCTGTTTTTATATCTGCTGATGCAGCATGTGCATGGCTTGATGATGATGAACTTGTGCTTGGTCTTGTGCTTGATACTGCAGTGCGTGCATACCCTCGACAGATTATGGTGTGGCACGAGGTAGTCAATGACACCGTCGGTGATACGCCAATCGTAGTTACCTATTGCCCTTTGAGTACAACGAGCACTGCTTACGAACGCACCATTAATGGTCAGATCGTGCAGTTTGGTGTTTCGGGCAAACTCTATAACAGCAATCTTGTGATGTATGACGATATAACGCAGTCATTGTGGTCACAACTTGACGGCCGTGCCATTATTGGTCCTATGACGGGTCATACATTGCGTCCTCTATGTTTACTCTCTATGCCGTGGAAAGTGTGGCGTTCTTTGTACCCAACGACGCAGGTACTTGCGCGAGAAACGGGCTTTATGCGGCGTTATGGTATCGATCCCTATCAACATGAAGCAGTATCGCCATTAGGCCATATTGGTAATGATGATCGTTTACCACCGCATACACCGGTGATTGGTATAACAACAGATGCAGGTGATAAAGCATATCCTAGCGATATGCTCGAGCTGGGTCGAGTTATGAATGATGCTATTGGTGATGTTCCTCTTGTGGTAATTGCCTATGCACTCGATGGGTATTGTCCAGTATCACTATTTTTTGACCGTCGTGTGTGTGATCGTGTGTTGACGTTTGTTATGCATGATACGTGTTGCATTGATACTACAACTGGTAGTGTGTGGGATATGCATGGTATTGCAGTACAAGGACCACTTGCAGGAATACAGTTGCGTCGTATGCCAACAGAAACAACAACCTGGGGAACCTGGGTTGCTTTCTATCCGGATACGCAGGTAGCATATTCATGATTTTGAAAATGCCCATGAACCTACCTAATGGTGGGTGCCTCATTATCACCTGAGCGTACAAAAAAGATAACCCCAGCTATCAAGAGACACAGGAAGACAAGTAATGAGCTGATGCCCGAACGCATGAGTGCGAATATACACGCACAAATGAGGATGGCGCAATTAACAAGTCCGAATGTGGTAACCCAACTTGGTATGGTATCTAATGTGCGTCGTTTTCTGGCAAGGGCCAATGAAACAACACTCAGCGTGTAGGCCATGGTTGTAGCAAGTCCTGCAACTTGTTGGAGAGCAAATTGGTTACCTTGCGAAATAATGAGGTATGCGGCACACAATAGACCTTCAGCAAGAATACAAGCAAAAGGTATGTGGTAACCGTTAAGGCGTGTAAAAAGCTCAGACACGTGACCATGGCGTGCAATGGTATATAAATTCCACCCATTGCTAAACAAAAGTCCGTATGCACCGCCAAATGCAGATACGGTTATGGCAACATTAAAAAACCAACCAAGTTGTCCTGCTTCAATAAGGTGCGCAGGAAGCAATGCAGTGAAAAGCGCAGGGAATGCCATACGGTAGTTTTCTAAACCAGCAAGGCCCGGGCCAAGAGCGCCATAAAAAGCAAATTGATAGAGAATAATAAGAGAAAGTACAATACCGTAGGAAATGTAAATAGCACGCGGTGCATTTTTTTCTGCATCTTTAATTTTATCACTTAATGAACAGGCAGCTTCAAAGCCCATGACGGCATATAACGTGATCGGGAGGGTAAGAGGCAAGCCTGACCAAATAGAGTTAGCTGCACTTACATTGGTTGGGCTGAAAAGATAAAAGCCAATAATAATGGCACACGCAATAGCTAGCGATTTAAAAACAATGAATATTGATTGTATGATACTGCCAGCCTTGATATCGAGCATGTTGAGACTGATAAAACTGCTGAGAATAATACCATCGATAAGGAATGTAGAAATACCTGCAAGTGCCGGCACGAGAAGTTGTAACGTTTTGACCGCAGCATGGATGATAATGGCACACGAAGCAAGCTTGCCGGTAAAATAACTCCAAGCGCTTATAAATCCAGCGAAAACACTGATTTCTTTTCGAGCAAATGTATAAAAGCCACCCTGAGGATGCATGCGTACTAAATGTGCGATAGATGAAATAAGGGGGAGTAAAAGAAGTCCAACAAGAGCATATGCAAGGGCACCAAGGGCACCGGTTTGTTTTCCTATCTCGGTTGTATTCATGAAAATACCTGCGCCAAGCATAATATTGATATTGATCAGAATGGCGGTAGGTAGTGATAGTTTATGCTCATGGGGCATGAATGATCCTTGTCAAGCGCACCGTGTGGTTCTCAATATGATAGTAGGCGAAATACACGCTACTATTCTAGTACTGTATCGATCAAATGTCAGGATGACTATCATTTTTGTTACATCAACGGGGTTTGTAGTGCTACCTTATAAGTACTTGATGGGTCTTTAGGGTACGTAGGAGGGGACTATGAAACTATGGTATGTACACGTCATACTGGTATGGGGTTGCTTGGTATATGGCATGGATGAGTACGAGCTGAAAACGATCTTTTTTGCAACGATGTCTCAACAGCTAGAAGACGCTGAAAAAACAGAAACAGAAACAATCTTAAATGAGCTTGATAATCATTATCCTGATTGTGGTGTGGCTGCTCGTTGGACAAAGCGCAAAGCATTAATTATCAGATTATTAACGGAGTATAACTTTGATCCAAATACCATTTGTTATGGTATACATCGTGCCTATGATGCTCAAAGCGGATCTCTCTATAACATTATTACACACTATGATATACCATGTCGGCCTCTTTTTGATGCTGTTGCACATGATGATGAGTCTTTTTGTACTATGTTGTGTGAACGGACTGCCAGATTTGACAAACATCTTTATCTCGGTCAAGAACCACTCTTATTTTATGCAAAATCAACTGCTGTGGCAGCTAAAATTCTTGAAGGTGGCGGTGGAACAATTTTTGATCGAAGTAAGTGGCAAAAAACATTACTGCACCGTGTTGCGCATCGATCATATAGCGCTGATTTAATACCTTTTTATTGTTCAAAAGTACACACAACATCGATGTGGCAACCTTTAGACGAACCCTATGAATATGGCATTGATCATATAGGACGAACACCATTGGACGAACTTGTTTATGTAGCACAGCAGTATGTTTCTGATGATGCTAGCATGCAAGAATCATATGTTACAAAAGGTAGACTTTATGTGCGATGTGGCGTTCCTTTAGCACCAATTAGTAAAACGCGACCGGGACAATCATTTAAAGAACGTGTTGCACTTGAAATTGTGCGACGCTCCCAGTATAAGACACCACTCCAGACACAATCTATAGAACTTATTAAAAATCTTTATCATGTTGTTATGCGTGAACAGCGTCGTCAACAGCGTAAAGGTGTTGAAATTGTACCCACACCTGTGTATACCGAAGGTGGCCAACATGACGATGCTCAATGGAATGTATACGGTGAAGATAATCATCAAAAACTGCATGCGTTCAAGGAAGATGAGCATGCTCTTGCGACATTGATTGCAAAAGTACACTCTACTGAGGAACGAGATCGGAAAGCGTTTGCAGCAGATCAAATACAAAATAAAGCATCATTTTCGTCCTCATCCTCCTCCTCATCATCTTCTTCTTCGTCTTCTTTAATAGTACAAGATACACCACCACCATTGCCGAGTACGCCACCTCCTCCTCTTCCACCACGTCGACAGCATATGTTGTCCAAAGATGTACATACTAGCTGATCACATAACAGCGCTTCATTGGGGGAAACGTATGAAGTGTTTGAACATAGCGATCATGAGTGTTGCTGTAGTACAGTGCGTGCTCTATGCGATGGATGATGAAGCGCGCAGACAATTTGAACATAAGCGACGCATGTGTGATATTGAAAAAGAAAAAATAAAAACATTACAAACATCAGATGCGTGTATGGTGTCAGCTGAACAATGGCCTTCACGTAAAGCGTGTATTGAACGTGTGATTACTGATGGCGCGCATCCTGATGAATGTTGTTTAGAATATGGTACCGATGGCGACGTCATAACGCCGTTGTGGCATGCCGTATATCATGATGACCGTACGTGTGTTGACATGTTATTAACAAAAAAAGCTGATGCAAATCAGGCATGGTTTGATGGAAGAACACCTTTTTTTAAAGCACGCTCAGTATCGGTTGCACAAGTGCTTTTACATCATAAGGCTCGTCATGATGTACGTACAACACAAGGTCTAACGCTTTTGCATACGAGTGCTACACAGCCACTACATGAAACAGCGCTTATTCCTTGGTATGTGTCACAAGGTCTTGATGTGGACACACCCGATCAATCTGGCAGATCGCCGCTTATGTGTGTTGAAAGACCTCATAGTGTGCATGGAGTGCATGATGAAGATGCGTGTAGAAGGACATCTGAGTTAGTGCGTATGTTTATTAGGTGCGGTGCATCGGTGGATGGATGTTATGCAAGACGTTCAAATACCATGGATTTTATTCCACCACTATCTCGTTCATTATGTCCTGTAGTTATGGATAGTGCATATCGAGCAATGGAAGAGCGATTTGAAGTAATCCATGCACAACTTTATACACCATTACCTGCTGATCTTGTTACACTTGTTATACGATATTACCAAGAATCGTTAGCCTCTCAATACACATATGATTCAGTTAAAAAATATTGCGTAGAACATGACACACATGCCGTAATGCATGATTATGACGTTGATGCCAAAGAATATACAGCATCAATACAGGCTACTCGTATCCCACCAGTTCTTGCACCGCTCGCGCGTGTGCGTCCTGAACAACGCTGTGCGTGGTGTCTTTTATGCTGTGGATGGTGCATCGATCATTGTTCTGTTGATGATTAATCAAGTTTTTCTAATGACATACAATCCAAGTGATCCTGCTACTGCAGCATTGAGGCTTTCGGTATTACCTGGCATTGGTAAGGTAAGTTTTTGTTCACAGTCGCGAATCCACGCATCAGGAATACCATGCGCTTCATTACCAACAACAAGAAGACTATTGGTACAATCGAGAGCATGCGGTGCATTACCACCACTGACAATGAGTGCACATAGGCGATATGAACCTTTGCGTTCTATGAGTTCATTCCAACTCATTACAAAAATATCAACTGACCCTAATGTGCCTGCACTTGCTTGTACTACTTTATGACTCCAAACATCAGCACTATCAACAATAATTACGGTGCGCATGCCAAATGCAGCACAACTTCTTATGAGCGTGCCGACATTGCCTGGTTCACGTACTTGAGCGAGCACAATGCCAGGACCTTGTAGTGTTGTTGGTGATGGCGGAATATGAAATACACCAACTATGCCGCTAGGTGTCGTTGCTTGGCTAATTTTTTCCATAACATGAGGAGAAACAACGGTAATGACAGCGTCAGGAGCAAGCTGCTGAGCGTGTGCAGTCATCTGCTCAGTAATATAAAGATGGTTGAGACGCATACCTGAGGTACATAACGTGGTGCAGACGCGTAACCCTTCAGCAAGAAACAGCTGATAGTGAGCACGCTCGCGTGAGTTAGCAAGTGATGCTATTCGCTTAATGGTTTCATTAGTGCGGGATGTAATGTAGTTCATGAGTGTTATACATCTGCCAAAATATGTTGCATGTCGTCAAGCAATAGTGCAACGCGGTGTAATGCGCGTGCGCATGGTCGTTGATATGGTGAGGTTAAAGCATTAAGATCTGCAATGATTTCACAAAGTTGTTCATAATCATAGTGACGTATATGAGCCCCACAATGTTGGATGCGATGAAGGTGATATACACTATCATCAAGCGCATCACGAATATCAGCAAGTTCATCACCATGAATGCGATAACTATCATTATACGCGGTAATAAATGACATCCAATGGTTACTTGTTGAGCGTAATCTGCGCCCAAGTTCGCGTATATGTGCACAGTCAACACGATGCATAATGCATACTACATCGTCAAAATCATGTTCAATGGCATCGATTGAGCGAGATATTGCAGTAGCGCTGGTACGTGGACGTTCTAAATTGTCAATGTTTCTAACAGCTGGAATGTGATGATGCTCTATATGTGGCTGAGCCAAAGGTATATTAACGGCAAAGCCGGCAGACCAATCATTGCCATGATGGTGACCATGATATGATTTGCCAAATCCAAATCCCAAACCAGGCTTTGTAGGATAATACATCGGCTCTACAATGCGCACTGCAGGCATCGGAAAACCAATATTCAAACGCCATGAAAAGGCATGTGCAGATGGACACATACTTGCAGCAACAACGGCTGGTATAACGGTAAAAAGCTTGTTTCGTTGTGACATGATAAACTCCTTCATTTTTCTTCTTGATTGTTGTGTGCTGCCTCATCTACTTCGTCATCGGTTTCTTTTTCATCATCATCTTCTTCATCATTGTCAACTATGTTCTGCCCATTCAGTGGAAAAATTACAAATCCTTGAGCTGCAAGAAGATTTTGAACGGCGGCTTCTTGTACGATTGGAAAGTTTTGTTGCTGCATTGCAGCCTGGAGCTCTATGATGAGTTGAGCTGCTGCGTCTTGAACCATGGCGATTACATTATTGTTATTAGCTGGTGGTTGTTGTTCCATGCCCAATAAACTACCGCAATTTAGTGTGACAAGACATGTTAAAAGTATGGTATGTTTCATAAAAATTACCCCTAAAATGAATCCCTAATATTCCAATACTAAACGTATAGTATTATTTATCCTTCGCTATTTTTACTGGTACCGACCACACATCGAATTTTGGATAACAGGTAAGCACACGGCTACCATCGCCACTGAGAATGATGACAACACTGATTAAGCCCTCGGCTGCATTGTCTGGGTTACATGGGACGGTTACTGTTATTCTGTAGCGAACTTTTTGTACGCCACTTGTAGCGTAGGTAACAGTCTTTTTTATAGTACCAGAGGTGCGGTATGCCTTCAATGCACGCTCAATGACGTCAAATACCTGATCGCGTGTCCAGGTGCTGGGGAAAAATGTTTTTAAACTGTGTGAATCACCAATGCGTGCTTGATACAAACCAAGAGGGTGATTGTCATTGATGATGGCAACATCAGTTCGTTGTCTACCGTGGTCATGATGCAGACCACTATGGCTATTGTCATGTTGTTTCATACCCGTAAAGATATGATTAAAGTTGATAGTAGTGCCATCAATTGCTATTGCTGGGAATGAGCTTGGTGCTGATGGTGTTGCTTGTTCAGAATCGGTTACGGTGCTCTCTGATTGTAGTGATCCTTCATCATCAGCATCTTCACTTGTATAGGTTGGCGCAGCTTGCGAGCTCATCATTGCTGTATGTAAGTTACGTGCCCCTGGTCCTTCTTTGTCACCATCATGGGAGTTGTGTGGCATCTCACCCCATGGGCGTACTTCTGGACCGCTTGGCATTGGTTGTGGTGGGACGCTACTACGAACGAATGTTGGTTTTTTAGGTTTTGATGGATTCTTTGTTTTGGGTGTATGCGTAGATTCTGCATGGCGCCTTGAACTACCGCTGTGTGCGACGGTTGGGCGAGACGAATGTGGTCGTGCATAGTGTACGCGTGCAGCTGCATGTTGTTTTTTTTCCTCTTCTTCTTCTGCAAGTCTCGTTTTACGCTCACGGTCTTCTTTTCGGTCTTGTTCTGCGCGATCGAGATTGTCAAGTTCTTCTTGCCAGTGTCTTTTGCGTGATACATCGGTGTCATGATCAAGCAAGAGGCGTAAGAAAAAGCGCTGTAAGCTACCAGTGTTTTGGATTGCCTCGTAATGCTCATTACTGATGTCGCGCGCTGGGATAAAGTCACCGAATATACCGTTTACAATATTGGTTGTGGTGAGGTTCAGACGGCTTCTAATGGTGTACGAAAGAAGATCATTGCAGCCATAGCGCACGATAAGTTTTTCTATGAATGGTGTTCGTGTATCCGTTGTACGGCCAAAGATTGCCTCGTAAATGGTGTTTGGCAATTTAGAAAACGGACATTGTTCAAGAAGCTCATCAAATCCATCGACATCATTATCACGCACGAAATCAATGAGACGTTGTTGTGGTGTTTTTTCTTTGGCATGTTTAGTTTTTTTCTTTTTTGATATGGGTGGGTTTGATGTAGCGCCCTCGTCTTTATCTCCTGAGGACATCATAGAGCTTGCAGCAACTCCCTGCTGTGCTAGTGATCTAAGCTTAGATGCTATCGCTAGGGCTAGAGGATTCGATGCTTCAACATGCTGTTTGCTTGAAGATGGTTCATCGTCTTCATCTGATGCCCCCTCAGCACACGAAATGTCTACTGGCGAGCGTGATGATAGTGATATCAAGCTCGATGATGAGCTTGATGACGATGAAATATTAAATGCATGGAGATCAAGAGTACCTGGTGAGTGCGGTATGTTAGTAGAAGCAGAAGCTCTGACATCATCGCTGCCATCAACAGGTGTTAATTCGAGTGCAGGTGCAGGACGTGTTATACGTAAATTTTCGAGCATAAGCGCGGGTACACGTAGCAATGCATCGGTAGGTTCATGGATATCTGATGATGCTGAGCCTTCAGCTGCTTGTTTCTTTTTTTCTTTCTCGCGTCGCTTCTTATTCTTTTTCGCAGCTTTCGATAGTGGCTTTAATGGTGGAAGTCCTGATCGTGTGAGTTGTGTTCTAGGAATGAGATCTTCATCATCATCGTCGTCATCTTCTGGTTGTTCCAGTGATAATAAGCCGTGAGTGGCATGCTTTTTGTGTATGCTTACAGGAACTTGTTGTAGGGTATGGAAGATGCGTTCATGCTTCGAGATATATGCTAGGTAAGATGCGGATAATCCATCTTTATCATGAAGGTCTACGCGAGCGTTGGCATCAAGCAAACATTGCACAACATCAGCGTGACCATTCACTGCAGCTTGCATGAGTGCAGTACGGCCAGTTGAGTTTTGATAATCGATAAGATCGGCACGATTATCTCTCTTTAATCTGTCGATTGATAGTCTGACAGATTCGAGAAAACCTGATTCTGCGCCTGTTAGCATGATTTTGGCAATGTGAACACTGTCGTGAGGCTTGGATGTTGATTGCTCCATGCCCAATGCCGGTGCGGCGCCGAGGGCGATGGCAATAAACAGGTTAAAACTAAATTTCATACGTAACCTCCAGTTTTGCATTACTAAATTTTGTACTACTTTTGAGGATACTAGCTATTTATAAATTTTCAACTGGTCAATAGGTGATGCAATTTCTTCAGGTAGGCCTTCCTGCTTTTTGGCTGTCCTGGTTAGACATAGGGTACTAGTTAGGAGTTACCAAGCACGCCTTCCAGGGTGGGGGGTGTTGCCTAAAGGTGTTACTTTTTGTAAATTATATAAAGATACCTACTTGGCAGACCAAGTAGTCAAAACAGGTTATGGACATGTCTTTTTGGAGGTTTTTCTATGAATAAGCGTTTATTAACAGGTTTACTGGCGTTTGTATGTGTAACGCAGGTTATGCCAAATATGGCAATGGATTTTGGGCGCCACGGGACTAACAGTTTCAGAGTAGGGTGTGTTGGTGCGGCGGTGAGTTTTATTGGTTCACTCATGTACTCATATCTTAAAAGTGCTCCTGAAGAACAGGATGCTCAATCAATTCGTCAGCATCGCGTAAAAGTATTGAAGAGGGCCTTGAAGTGGACGGCAGGTGGTTTTCTAACCTCAGCAGCTGCTGGTTTTGGTTTGAGTATGGCTCCCGTAACTACATGTGCTACTGCTGGAGCTTATGCCGGTGCAAAAATAGGTGCAGAGTATCATAAAGATGTTCATGCTAACTTTCCTGTTGAAAGTGATTGTCGAAAGTATCTAACACCACTAAATACTGCACCCCAACCATCACATAACATTAATTCTACTATGTGTAGCAGAGGAAGTCTTATGGACCGCTATGCGCTGACGGGCGCTGCTTTTTGTGGTGGTCTAGCAGCGTATGTAATGCATAAATATGCACAGGTTTAACATGAATAAGCATGTACTAGCAGGTTTAGTAGCATTGTTATGCATAACGATGGTAACACCAAGTATGGCAATGGATTTTACCCATACGAAACATTATGGACGTGAAGGTTTAATAGTAGGAATTGGTGTTTCTTTGTTGTGTGGCTGCCTGTGTTCAGTGAATGCTAAAAATCCTGTTCAAAGAGCACAACAAGTTAAAAAATGTCTTAAGGTAATGGCGCTTGGATTTGTAGTTCCTGTTCTTAGCTATGTTATTCATGGGTTACTAAGTGACGCTTCAGGTGCTTTAGCTGCACGTATAAGTGCTCGCATGGGTGTACAACCTGGACAATGTATATCTCAAAGACGTCATTACTAATGAATAGTGTTGGTTAGTTTTTAAAAACAAAAAATAGTGAGGTTTTTTATGAATAATCGTTTAAAAATAGCATTCATGCTATCAGTTCTTATGGCTGGATCATTGTTGGTAACACCAATAGCAAGTGAAGCAAATTTCTTC
>Ga0207120_1045_pt1 | contig 29051 bp, 18 predicted proteins | sample Alteio_BWMinHeat_40_FD_153509 | JGI IMG/M metagenome (GOLD analysis project Ga0207120, IMG submission 153509) | Enriched cells from forest soil in Barre Woods Harvard Forest LTER site, Petersham, Massachusetts, United States -... | ecosystem: Environmental > Terrestrial > Soil > Temperate forest >...
GGAATAGGTCTCCTATTTTGAAAACTATTACTCGGGCTCCACTACTCTTGAAATTGGCCAAAACCATGATCCGCTGGCGGATCCGCGGCGGTCACCGGCTTGTGGGAATCTTTGAGCAATTGGGGATGCTCAATTTCGTCGTGCAATATCAATTGGGCCGCGGGGTGAATTTCAGCGTGCCGCTGTTCCGTGCCGACAACTGCTGGGACCAGCGAGACGTTGAAGATTATGAAGCGCAACTGATTAATTCGTTTTGTCGCTTGCTGGAACCGTTGTTCGATGCCGTATTATTCGATTGCGGAGCGGATATTGGAACGTTTTCAGCGCTCGTCTGTTCGCAAACATCCCGCGTCGCGCGAGTCATTGCCTTCGAGCCGAATCCTGACGTAGCGGGGTTCATGAATCGTAATTTGTCCCAACTGCAGGTTCCATCGGAAGCGATCACCAAGGCAGTAAGTTGCTTCGAGGGCCGCGGCCGGCTGGATGTTCCAAATTATGATCACTCCGATCATGCTCGCTTTCTGGTTCCTGGCGATGGACCGCTAGAAGTGGTCACCATCGATAGTTTTGGTGTGCGAGGCGGCAACGTAGCAATCAAGATTGACGTAGAGGGCGGCGAACTTGAGGTGCTCAAGGGTGCTGCGGAAACGATTTCATCGGCTCGAAAGTGTGTGATTAGTGTGGAGGCTAATCCCCGAGTCGCAATGCGCACCAAGCGCGACCCGGTAGAATGTTTAAGATTCCTTCAGTCCTTGAGACTATTTAGTTTTGTCATTGCCGAGACTGCAGAATCTCCATTGATGTCGTCTCCGCTTATCAAGGATGGGCAGAAAGCCAACTGTAATGTTATCGGGTGGAGCGAGTGAATCAGCTGCTCCCTTCGCAGAACGTCTTGGCAAAGGCCTACATTTATTGTGGTGCTCTCGCCGAAATTGAACGGTCCATTAGATATGATCAGGACCTCCCAAACGCGGTTGCTTCGGTTAGGTTCATCACGATGCTGAACCGCTCACTTCGGGGTTCTGAGGACATGTTGGTATTTTGATCGCTCTATCGAAACCCGAAATCGGTTTGACGAAGTTGACCACTCCCTTGACAATACCGGCCCCCAGCAATGCCAAAGTAATCGGGCGCAACTTCATCTTCATGGGCCTGGAAGTGCTGATTACGTTCGTTTGCACATTGTCCACGACCGTAGTCATTGCGCGGACCATCGGGCCGACCCGGCTTGGATACTTCAATCTGGTATTGTGGCTGACCACCATCACGTGCTCGGTCGGTTCGCTGGGCATCCCGCTCACAACTTTCAAGTACATGGGCGAATTCCTCGGCGGCGGCCAGAAGGAGCTTGCGCGCGCCGTATTCTTCTACAACCTTTGGGCCCAGACTGTGATTGCATCGGCGTTGACGGCCATCAGCATGATTGTCGTCTTCACCGTTGTTGACCCAGAGTATCGTTTCTATTCGGCTTTGCTGGTTTTGAGCATGGCGCCCAACATGATTACGTTCGTGCCCTCGCAAGCGAACTCTGCCGCCGAGAATTCAGCACTCAATACGCGGGGCTCCTTGGTAGGAGCTATAGTCTATGTGGTCGCGGTCGCTGTAAGTCTCCTCCTTGGATGGAATCTGGTCGGCATTGCCGCAGGCGTGTTCCTGTACCGCACTGCGGAGTTGGCCGTAAAGATCGGTCCGGTCCTTAAGTCCATGAAAACCGTACACCGGGTCCCACTGCCGGTGGAAATTCGCAAGCGAATGTTTACATTCTCCGGCCTAAGCACCGGGCTCATGATTTTGCAGATCGTAATTTGGGACCGGTCCGACATCATTTTCTTGAAATTGCTGCAGCCCGATATTCGTCAACTGGCTTTCTTCTCGGTTTGTTTCAGCGTGGCGGACAAGCTCATGCGAGTACCGCAAACTTTTGCCAATGCACTCTCGGCCACGCAGATGGCCGAGTACGGACGCGATAAGGATCGCCTCTTTAAGATGACCTCACAGGCCTCCATGTATGTCCTTCTGGGAGCACTTCCGATTTTGATCGGGGTCGCTTGTATCAGCGGTCCTTTTGTACGGGTTATGTATGGGTCGCAATTCTTGCCAGCGATACCGGTTTTTATCCTAGTGGCACTTTTCAGCATTCCGAAGGCAGTACTGACGCCCGCGTTGACGTTGTTGTACTCCGCTGAAGACCTGGGGTTTATCCTGAAGTGGGGCTGTGTAGCCGCGTTGATGAACGTGCTGCTCGATGTCGCGTTGATTCCAAGTCATGGCGCAATTGGTGCAGCTTGGGCAAATGGCATCGCCCAAACGTTCGCCGCACTATTTATCTGGGGGCGTGTACTTGTTCGCTATCCCGTCCGGATCGATATGCCTGTTCTGCTGAGGCTTGCTGCCGCGACTCTTGCGATGGCAATCGTCGTACTCGGCATTGTGGCGATGCCGCTCAGCGCCGTCATGAAGTTGAGCGTTGCTGTACCTGCAGGCGCGATTGTTTTCGTGATCACAAGCCGGATGTTCATGGTGCTGCAGAAGGATGATCGCCGGCGCCTGCTTGTGCTTTCTGCTTTGCTGCCCACGCCGGTCGGTTCCTCGTTTACCCGCTTGGTCGATTTCCTGGTTCCGCAATCACCGGTTGTGGAAGTCTCAAGATGATCCCAAGAAGGCTTCACTCTAATGGGTAGCATCATGGAAGCACCGAGTTTCACGCCTATAGCAACCGCGCTTGCTGAGCGAGCCTCCCCGCTGAGGATCGCGCACGTGGGCGACAGCATGGAAATGGGCGGCGCGGAGAAGCTTACTGCCACGTTGTGCCGATTGCAACGCGACGGGGGCCACACGGCCTCCGTCCACTGCCTTTATCGGCTTGGCGTAATTGGCGAAGAGCTACAGAGCGAAGGCTTTGAGGTCATTCTCCACCCCCCTTGCTCATTTTTTTATCTGATGCGCTCCCTATACAAAGCGTTCAGGCGCTCCTCTCCCGATGTGGTCCATTGCCATAATGCTACGGCCGCTATCCTCGCCGCTCTTCCGGCCCGTCTCGCTGGCGTGAAGACGGTCATAGTAACCCGACATGGCTTGGTTAAACCTCCTTACCAGCTACGTCGTGAGTTGAAATTTGCGCTCGCTTCACGCTGGTGTGATTGGATCGTTGGAGTCTGCGAGGGCACGCGGACCAATTTGCTGGCCGCTCCATTCGCCGCACGCGACAGAATCATTCACATTTATAACGGCGCTTTGCCCGCCGATATCCGGGCTGTGCCCCGGCCGAAGAGCGGCTTTACTTTGCTCTATGTTGGCCGTTTGGCGCCGCTGAAGGACCACGCCACCTTATTGCGGGCGCTTGCACTCACACGCATGCATCATCCTAACGTGCAGCTATGGATAGTTGGCGATGGGCCGCTTGAGTTCAGTCTGCGGAAGCTCAGTGATGAACTCGGGCTGAATGAATGCGTCACTTTTTTCGGTGAACAGGCTGATGTTTCGCCGTTCATGCTCGCGGCTGATCTATTTGTGAGTTCTTCGGTAACCGAAGGATTGCCTGTATCGCTACTGGAAGCAATGTCGGTTGGGCTGCCGGCGCTGGTCACCGATGTTGGAGGTATGGGCGAGATCGCGCGTTTGTCGGGAGCAGTCACGCTCGTGCCATCGTCCGATCCCGAGCGTATGGCAGAGGCTTTGTGCGACGCGGTTGCCCGGCGGCAAGAACTCACTAAAATGGGGCAGCTGGCCAGCTACTGTTACAAGCAATATTTTAGGCCGGAACGTATGTTTGATGATTACATGAGCCTGTACAATCGCTGTATTCCTCACAATCAAGCGTTGCACTCTGCGTAGAAAACCGCACATTCTCAACTAGTCATAAGAAAAGCCGCGCGTTCGCTGGCACGCAGTTCATCACTAAGTGCCTTTTCCTAGGCGCGTCGGGTCGCCGCCGCGTTTTCGCTCACGTTCCGAGGCCTTGCGCTATGCAATTCATATACAACCATCGCACCATGGGCCGCAGTTCCCAAGCCATGCACATTCGTAGCTTGGTGGAAGCATTGAAAGCAGATGGACACGAAGTGACCGTCTTATCCCCCCCGGGAGTTGATCCACTCAAGGCCGCTGGAATGATGCCCTTCTTACGGAAGGGCGATCGTGCAGATGGCCTTCAACGCATTTGGAAATACATAAGCTGCGAGTGTCCTCAGTTCGCATTTGAAGTATTCGAGCTTCTCTACAACCTGTTTCTCCCATTTCGGCTGTTGCCAATTTTGTGGCGGCAGCCGGACGCCGTGCTCTATGAAAGACACGCTTACTTCATGTTTATGGGCGTGCTGTTGGGAAAATGGCTGAGACGGCCAGTCGTGCTCGAAGTGAATGAACTCGCAGGATTCAAGCGAGCCCGTGGCTTGATCATGGAGCGCCTTGCGCGAAGGATCGACGCTTGGGTATTCTCGCGGGCCAGCCACATTCTGTGCGTGTCCCGGGTTCTCGCGGACGAAGCTCAGCGACGCGGCGCCGACGGCGAACGCGTGCATATCTTGCCCAATGCCATTGACGCAAATCGATTCCAATCGTTGGGGCCCGGGCAGTCGCTTCGCGCACGCCTGGGTCTCGAAGGCTCAATCGTCATCGGTCATGTGGGATTGTTCTATTCCTGGGATCGTTTGGATGTGCTGATCGAAGCAGTGAAGAGCATCCGCACCCGGCATCCGGGGATAAAAGTGTTGCTAGTCGGTGATGGTCCTGAGATGGAAAACTTGAAACAGACTGCATGTCGATTGGGAATGGAGAGTACGGTAATTCTTCCCGGACCAGTGCCCCGCGATGACGTGCCTGCGTACATCGATGCGATGGATATTTGCGTACTACCCGATTCTAATGCTTTCGGATCTCCGATTGCCCTGTTTGAGTTCATGGCCATGGGCAAGCCTTGCGTAGTCCCCGATCTCGGGCCAATGCGCGACGTGATCGATGACAATGTGACGGGGATCATGTTTCCTCACGCGGATTATGACGCCTTAGAAATGGCGCTTCTGCGGTTCGTCGAAGATTCAGCGCTCCGGATTCAAATCGGTGCTCGGGCAAGACTCACTGTCTTCAAGCGCCACACGTGGGCTGCGAATGCTCGCTTCATAGTTCAGTTAGCCATCGGTGAGCGCTCGGCTAGACCAATCGCTCAAGTGGAACAACTCGATTGTGACTCCCATTAGACTAGAAGGGGAACCTGAATGCCTTTAGACGCACGTCTCCGGGTCGGATTGGTTGGAGCAGGCTACATAAGCGAGTTTCACGCCCGCGCTGTCCGGCGAGTTCCGAACGCACGGCTTGTTGGAGTCACCGATTCTGTAACTTCTCGCGCTGCGAGTCTGGCTGAGCGCTTCGATATTCCAAGCGTTTTCCCAACCATGGAAGCTATGATTAACGAGGGCGTCGATGTAATTCATGTTCTTACCCCTCCAGAGACGCATGCACAACTGGCGATTGCAGCGCTTAAGAACAGCTGCCACGTGTTGGTGGAAAAACCTTTGGCAATAAATGCGGAAGAAGTCGACTGCATCTCAGCTGCCGCCGCCGCCGCGCAAAAATCCGTTTGCGTCAACCATTCTCTGCTGTACGACCGCTTCGTATCCAAAGCGCTGGGCCTCGTCCGTTCGGGCGCGATCGGAGTTCCACTTAGTTTCGATTATTTCCGCAGTTGCGAATATCCGCCTTACTGCGGAGGGCCCTTGCCGATCCACTATCAGAATGGCGGTTACCCTTTCTTGGACCAGGGCGTACACGCGTTATACCTCGCCGAATCTTTCTTGGGCGCAATTGAAGACGTGAGAGCTTACCATGGCACATACGGAGGCGATTCCAACCTCCTGTTTGACGAGTGGCGCGTGGCAGCGCAATGCCAACGTGGTACCGCAAACATCCAGATATCATGGAATGTACGACCTCTGCAGAGCTGGTTCGTCGTCCAAGGTACCGAAGGCGTGCTGCGGGCGAACCTGTTCGCGATGTGGGTGACTCATAGCCCACGACTCCCGCTCCCGAAAGCGCCGGCACGTGCGTTACAGGCAATGAGCGAGGGGCTCAGTATTTGTGCACAGGTTCCAGCCAACATCGCTCGCTTCGCTTGCAAGAAGATCGTCCAGTACGATGGCCTGCATTCATTAGTGGCGGCGTTTTATCGCGCGTTGCAGACTGGCGCAGCGATGCCGGTGCCGGCCGACCAGGCGCGATCCACAGTTTATTGGACGAATCGCGTGTCTCAGGAAGCCGATGCGGCGAAAATCGAATTTCAGGCGCAATTCCAAAGTGGGGGAGCTGCCAAGGTTTTGGTGACCGGGGCAACTGGCTTAATCGGGCGACATCTGGTTCGACATCTATCGCAAAACGGCATCCGCGTTCGCATCTTCGTTCGACGACCGCCGCCGCCGGAGTTCATCAACGATTGCAACATAGAAGTTTTCCTCGGTGATCTTGGAGATCCCGCCGCTGTGGACCGGGCCGTAGCGGGTACGGAACTTGTTTATCACGTGGGTGCGACCATGAAGGGCAGCGCGTACGACCACGAACGCGGTACCGTGTGCGGCACGAAAAATATTGTTGAAAGTGTGCTTCGGCATCATGTGCAGCGCCTGGTGTACATCAGTTCCCTTAGTTGTCTGCACGCAACGGCTTCGGGGCGCGGCGCCGTCGTAACAGAGGATTGGCCAGTTGAACCATCTCCAACAAAACGAGGGACCTATACCCAAGCAAAGACCGAAGCCGAAAAAATAGTGCGCGATGCGGTTCGTGATCGTCATCTCCGGGCGGTGCTGCTCCGCCCCGGAAGGGTATTCGGTCCGGGGATGACGGTACTAACCCCTGAAGTCGCCCGTCGGATGGGGAACTTTTTTGTCATCCTTGGCGATGGTACTCGCGAGCTACCTTTAGTTTATGTCGATGACGTGGTCAATGCGATCGTCTTGGCCGCCGAAAAGAGCCAATTCGATGGTAGTGTGTTTCACATTGTAGATCGAACCCATATCACCCAGAATCAACTCGTACGTAGCTACATCCTGAAGAATGCAAAAAAAGCGAATGTTATCCACGTGCCGGTGGTTTTCTTATACAGTCTGGCGCTCGGTTTGGAAGTTTTGTCCAAGGTTCTAAGCCGCTCGGTCCCGCTTTCCATTTACCGGCTCAAATCGGCATTGGCTCGCATGCAGTTTGACTGCAGCCGCGCAGAAAGAGAGCTTGGCTGGAAACCTCGCGTCGGCATCGCTTCCGGACTCCAGGAAACCATGGCGGCTGAACCTGCCACCTATAGCCATAACGGTCTTGAACGTGTGCAAGAAAGGCTGGCGGCTAAATGACGCGTCAGCTGCTCCGCTTGTTTCCACCGCCTTCGGCACTCACGTACAGGAAAAGGCCAGCGCGGGAGAATCGTACTTCGCGAGACAGAGATCCAAATCGGAAATTCCGGCTTAGGAGGCGATGAATGTCATTCACTGTCGGACTACCTTATCCAGTATGTTTGTTCGCCACCAAAATTGCGCGCAAACTTAGTCGAAACAATACACCAGCATCCCATTTTGACCAGCAAACATATTTCGAGGAACAGTTCCGCTCTACCGAGCGTTTAATCAGGAGATTTGCTGACTCCATCGAGATAGAGAATAAGATCATTCTTGACGTTGGAGCTGGTTTGGGGGGACGTGCGCCTTGGTTTATCGAGCGTGGCGCCAAAGCAGTCTACTGTATTGACATAAATCGGCAAGAATTAGAAGCTGGCCGGCAGATCGTGAACAGGCTATTCGCGCCAACCCTAGCCTCGCGCGTAATGTTCACTCATCCCACGGACTTCAAAGAAGAGTCATTGGGAGACGTGGCATTTCTAATCGACTGCTTTGAACATCTCACAGATCCCTTGGCAGTCTTACACGACGTGCATCGATGGCTGCGGCCAGGAGGACTGTTGTGGGTCGGATCCATTGGCTGGTACAACTACATGGCCTCACATTGCGCTTCGTACATTCCGATACCGTGGGCTCAAGTGCTGTTTTCCGAGGACGCCATCCTGAAAACCATTCGCACTGTCGTTAGGGATCCAAGCTACAAGCCTAATGTTTGGGATGCACTGGAGGGTATCGATCGCTGGGACAACGTGCACACGCTGCGAAACCGGCCCGGTGAGCCCTTGAATATGCTCAGTTTGCGCCGCGTCAAGAAGGTTTTGCGTGGGTCTGAGTTTGCGTTCGTGAAGTTTCAGACCCACGGATTTGGCGGCGCACGAAGCAAATTCCTGCATCGCCTCGGATTTCTGTCAAAAGTTCCACCCCTGGATGAATTTATGCACAGCTACTATACGGCTCAAGCAGTAAACGCATCGAATACGTCTGCTCTTGAAACTCACTGACTTGTATAACCGGATCAAACGTGAGGTTGGTTCAGTTGCATGAAACAATGGCGGCCGGGCGCGCCAACTCCAGAAACGATGTTCTTGAACGCGCACAAGAAAGCTGGGCGGCTAAGTGATATTTCAGCTCATCACGCGATCTTGCTGAGCGGGAAATGGTCAGGCTAATGACTACTACTATAAATATTCTCTACCATACCGGCCCATTGTCGCCGACGGTCATCGGTTGTGCGTCCGCGCGCAGGTTTATCGTCACGCCATTGATAGTGACTGAACCACCTGCTGAGTTCATGCCTTTGTTGAGCGTTGCACTGTGATTGGCGTCTAACGCGACAGTCCAAGAAGCGCCGTTATCTTTCAGGGTAGGCGTTAGTGAGGTAGCACTTGCGCCCGTGCCCTGGATAGCCACCAAGAAATAACTCTGCGCTCCACTGGGGCTGTTGTCATTGACTTCCAGCCGATATTGACATTCATTGGAAGCACACGTTGCCCCATTGGCGGCTTCATTCACAACCACCAGAGCCGGTGTTGCCGGCAGCAGCACAGAGTAACTGGCCTTTTGAGTTCCATCCACGCAGGTATAATGCGAAGCGTCACTCGAAGTGGGACTGGTCTCGCAGTGGCTCACAAAGGTCTTGCTGCGACTTGCTGTGTCGCCCTGCAAACGGTCTAGGATGAGTAGAACCTCAATGTCGCGGAGGAAGATAAACTCACGTTCCACATGCTGCGCGTAGGGATTTTCTCTCTCCGGGTGGTTGCCGGCACAAACGTTGTTGGTGTACGTCCCGCTGATATCGGCATCGATATACGCATATGTAGGTTGGCTTTCCATGCGCCGGACGACCGCGTTGCTATCCATACAGCCAGCAATTACTTCGGGCAGTCCCCCAATGAGCGGGACGTTGTGCGCATAGCCCAAGCCTCCGTCCACTACACCTGATGAATTATATCCGGCAACAGTCGTAACGTAACTCGGAGTTTCCCGGATCAAGTACGAGCCACCACGAAACCACTGGAAGTTTCCCACATCAAAGTGATTGTGGCCGACACCGAAGGTCTGGCCCATTTGCAAGAACAATGAGCTGGCATTGGTGTTCCAACTGTTGCGCCAATATGCAAACTGCGGGCCGGAAGCGTAATAGTCGAGCGGCAAAGTCGAGAGCGCCTGTGCACTGCCACCCGGATCGATCGCCTTCCACATCGGGGCGATAGTCGGATTCACTGTGTTGATCCACTGTCGGGCCACCTTGCCAATGACCGTACTTGAGAACTCCTGCGCGGAGGCCATCATGAAATCGCCGAAATAACGCGACTGCATCCCGCCGCCACCGTACAGGCCGGCGCCTTGGACCCAGTTTTCGTCGTCGCTCCATGTCCAGCCGTCATAAAGACCGCGCGATACGGTTTGTGTCGGTAAGGTGTTGTAGATCGTCTGCAACACGCTCGCCTTGGAGGCCGCAGTTTCCTGCCACAAGTCGCGCCCCAGCAGCGCGGAAGTTGCTTGCGGCACGGTATAAGAGGACAGCGAGTAGCGCCCGTACTGTGAGCCTTCCTGGGCGGGCATTCCGTAGCCTTTGCCGCTGAGGGGTGTGACGCCGTTCGGGGAAACGAAATTTACCACGTCCGCCCACCGATTCTTCAAGGCGTAATCAATAAAATTGGTGGCTTTGGCGTTATCGCCCAGCGTTGCTACGCCCAAACTGAAGTCCGTACGGAATGCCCCGGCAAAGTAGTTGCTCGAAGGCATTCCGATGTTACCCCAACTAATGCTTGTATCTAGATAGTTCTGCCAAATGTTCCAGTTATTGATGATGGTAGTGCGCTGCGCGGGCGTCATCCGGGCATATAGCCAGTCGTAGGTGAGCATCACAGACTCACCATATACGCGCAGGGTATCGCAACCGAGGCTCTGATAGCAGGTAGCTGCACTCAAGTTTACAGCCCAATTTATCTGTGCATTGCACCACGTTTGATTGTTGGTTATCAGACATGCAAATAACGTATCGTAGGGGTCGAACGGGTTTGGGCTGTTTGGGGGGATTAGGTTGGTATAGTTCGGCGTGGGGCTATTCGCCGTCCACCAACTCTGCGCTTTGGCGAGTTTCGCCGCGTTCCAGAACAGCCTTGGGTGGCTTGCGGGAATATTAAGGCCGTCAATCGTGCTAATAGAATTCACGGGGAAGATAGCCACCGATGTTGAACCCGTCTTGGACGGATCCGCTGAACTAGTCGCCGTGACGGTAACAGTGGCTGGTGAGGGAACCGCCGATGGCGCTGTGTAGAGTCCATTACTATCGATTGTTCCGCAGGCCAGAGCGCTGCATCCGGCTCCTTGCACAGTCCATGTCACAGCTGTATTCGAGGTCCCCACAACAGAAGCGTTTAACTGTTGAGTTGCCCCTGTCACAACCGAGGTGCTGGTTGGCGTCACCGTGACGACAATACCGGACATAATCGTTACGCTTGCTGAGGCTGACTTGGTCGCATCCGCCATGCTGGTCGCCATCACAGTAACGCTTGCTGGTGAAGGTGCCACGAGGGGCGCCGTATAAACGGCCGACAACGAGCTGGTTGAGAGTGTTCCACAGGAGGAGCCGCTGCAGCCCGCGCCAGTCAAACTCCACGCAACCGCCGTATTCGATGTTCCCGTCACGGTCGCCGTGAAAGAGCCCGTGCTGGCAGTAGGAACAGAAGCACTCGTCGGGCTAATGCTCAGCAAAACGGCAGCCGCCGCGACAATGGTGACGCTCGCCGAAGCTGATTTCGTTGGGTCCGCCACGCTGATCGCTGTCACATTGAGTGTCGCAGGCGAGGGCACAGTCACCGGCGCTGTGTAGAGTCCGCCTCCGGAAATCGTACCACACGCTGCGCCGCTGCAACCCGCACCACTCGCACTCCAGGTCACCGCCGCGTTCGAAGTGCCGGTTACCGTTGCTGTGAACTGTTGGATCGCTCCAGCCGTCACTGCCATGCTATTTGGGGACACCGCGATCGCTACACCAGCTGCAGTGGCAACGTTAAGAATGCCAGCACTGCTGGTCACGCTACCCGCGCTGTTGGTAACGACTACCGTGAACAGCGCGCGATTGTCGGAAGCTGTCGTGGGCGGTGTTGTATACGCCGAAGAAGTCGCACCGCTGATTGCAGTTCCGTTCTTCTGCCACTGGTAGCTGAGCGGGGACGAGCCCGCTGCGGTCACCGAGAAAGTCGCGGTTTGCCCGGTCGTAACATCCACACTGACTGGTGGCGTGGTGATCGATGGAGCCACCGCAGTCGTGGTGGCAACGTTAAGAATGCCAGGACTGCTGGTCACGCTGCCCGCGCTGTTGGTAACGACTACCGTGAACAGTGCGCGATTGTCGGAAGCTGTCGTGGGCGGTGTTGTATACGCCGAAGAAGTCGCACCGCTGATCGCAGCTCCGTTCTTCTGCCACTGGTAGCTGAGCGGGGACGAGCCCGCCGCGGTCACCGAGAAAGTCGCGGTTTGCCCGACCGTAACATCCACGCTGACCGGTGGCGCCGTAATAGAGGGAGGCGTGGACGCGCCACTGGCTTTGGCATTGCTTGTCGCGCCACCTGTGTTGCCGGCGACCGCTGCGCATCCCGAAAGGGAGAGGCCTCCAATTAGAACAACTAGGAGAAGCTGTCCAAACTTTTGAGTCCCTGGAGAACGATTGGCAGTCAACATTTGGCTCCGGCTTCCCAATAGGCTCCGTGCCAAAATGCAACACGCGCTTCTACCCACAGTAAATACAGGAGGAGGGCGTCAAATACTGCTGACCAACAGTTCAAAAAAGGTATCTGCCCAAACCCTGAAAAGGGAACTGCCCAAATCCTGTACCTTGATGTCCGAACTGTCTAAACGGCACGGCTTAGGGCAGGTGAAGGGACACCTGGCAGAAATGGTCCATAAGTCCAACTAAACAAAGAACTTGGTCGTAAGAGAATCGCTGCCTCCCGCGAGTCGGAAGAGGAGTGGCTTCGAAAGCCCGCCTCTGGACCGGAACTCGGGAGCCTAGGCCGTTCCGAGGAATGAATCGTTATGTGTGGTATTGCGGGTATGTTCAACCTCGATGGGGCAGCCGTCGCTCCGGAATCCCTCCAGGGGATGATCCGGATGCTGGCCCATCGCGGGCCTGACGATACCGGATTTCATGCGGAAAACGGCGCGGGTCTGGCGCACGCCCGGCTCAGCGTCATCGATCTTGCCGGCGGCCAGCAGCCCATGTGCAACGAGGACTCTTCGCTGTGGATCACGTTCAATGGCGAGATCTTCAACTACCTGGAACTTAGAGAGGAGCTGCTCAGTAAAGGGCATCGGTTCGCCACCCGCTCGGATACCGAGGTCATACTCCATCTTTACGAGGAAAAAGGAGAGGACTGCGTCCGATACTTGAACGGACAATGGGCTTTCGCCATCTGGGACAACCAACGTCGCCGTCTATTCCTATCGCGCGACCGTCTAGGCGTAAGACCTCTCTTCTATACACAGGCGAACAAGACCTTTATCTTCGGCTCTGAGATAAAGGCGATCTTCGCTCTTCCAGGCGTCACGAGAGAAATCGATTTCAACGGGCTGGATGAGGTGTTCACCTACTGGTGCACTATCCCTCCGACGACCCTCTTCCGGAATATCCATGAACTCCCGCCGGGCCATTCGATGACCGTGGATGCTGGCGGCAATGCGTTGCGGTCGTACTGGGATTGCCAATTCGAGAGGACATCTGGAGTCATTGATCCTTCCCAGGAACAGGCATACGCCGACCAGCTCCTCGAGCTTTTGATCAACGCCACACAAATACGCTTGCGTTCCGACGTCCCGGTCGGCGCGTACCTGAGCGGCGGGCTGGACTCAACCGTCACTACGGCATTGGTCAAGAAGTTTACGAACGCCAAACTTCGGACCTTCTCTGTGACCTTCGACGACGCCGAGTTCGATGAGAGCGCCTTCCAGAAGGAGGCGGTGCGCTTTCTGGACACCGAGCACCAGGAGATTCGGTGCAGCAAGAATCAAATCGGTGAGGTTTTTCCGGACGTCATCTGGCACACCGAGAAGCCGGTGCTGCGGACGGCTCCGGCTCCCTTGTATCTTCTCTCGCGGCTGGTGCGGAACAGCGGTTACAAGGTCGTAGTAACTGGAGAAGGGTCCGATGAAGTGCTCGGCGGCTATGACATTTTTAAGGAAACCAAGATCCGCCGTTTTTGGGAATCGCAGCCCGATTCCAAGATGCGGCCGATCCTCCTCCGCCGCCTCTATCCGTACTTGCAGAACTTACAGAACCAGCCCGATGCCTACCGCAAAGCGTTCTTCCACATCAATGTCGACCGCGATCTGCAGCCATTCTTCTCGCACATTCCGCGCTGGCAACTGACGGCTAAGCTCAAGACCTTCTTCTCCGATGCCATCAGGGCGGAGATTGGCGGGGGCGATCGTTACTCCAAAGTCCGAACGCGGCTGCCCCAGTCTTATTCATCATGGGACGGTTTCTGCCAGGCACAATACCTGGAGACGAAATACCTTCTCCCCGGTTATATCTTGTCGTCTCAAGGAGACCGGATGGCAATGGCGCACTCCGTAGAAGGCAGGTTCCCATTCCTCGACTATCGCATAGTTGAATTCGCTTCCAAGCTTCCGGTCTCTCTGAAGATGAAGGTGCTGAATGAAAAGTACCTCTTGAAACGCTGCGCGGCCGGGCTCATTCCTCCATTGGTGGCGAAACGGCATAAGCAGCCCTACCGGGCGCCGGAAGCGTGCAGTTTTCTCCAGCCCGCGGCGCGCGAGTACATGGAGGAGCTGCTTTCCCCAGAGCAAATACGGCGGGATGGCATTTTCGATGCGCGCGCGGTGGCGATGCTCCTGGACAAGTTTCGCAAGGGCGCCGCCATCGGCATCAAGGACAACATGGGATTGGTCGGGATTGTCTCAACCCAGCTTTTATTGCATCAGTTTATAAATCACTTCGAAAACAGGATGACTTCGCATGGCGCTTAATGACGAATTGAGGCAGTTCGTAACAGACAACTTCATGTTTGGCAAGCCCGGCGAAGGCGTCGCCGATGACGACTCCTTTCTGGAGAGGGGCATCATCGACTCCACCGGTGTAATGGAACTGGTGGCCTTTCTGGAAGGGCGCTATGGGATCAAGTTGCAGGACAGGGATTTGACTCCGGACAACTTAGATTCGATCAACGGCTTGGCGCGGTTTGTAGAAAGCCGCCTTCAGCCCAATTAAACAGGAGATCGTGATGCAGGTCGAGTCGTTCTTAGAGCTAAGTGCCGCTAGATCGCCGGAAAAAACGGCCCTGGTATGTAACGGCCGCAGGTTCACGTACAGGGAATTGGAAGTGAGGGCCAATCGGCTGGCGGGGTCGCTGATCGCGGGCGGAGTGGAACGTGGAGATCGGGTCGCAATCTACCTTGAGAACTCGGCGGAAGCCGTCATCTCTGTCTTTGCGATCCTGAAGGCCGGCGCTGTGTTTTTGGTGGTGAATCCGACGACCAAGGCGGATAAGGCGTCGTACATTTTGAATAACTGCCGCGCCACGGGACTGATCACTGATCGAACGAAACTCGGTACTCTTTCAAACGCTGTCCCCGACACTCCTCATCTTCAAGGAGTTTGGGTTGCAGGCGGTATGCCGGGTGCGGAGTTTACGACGGCTAAGCGCCTATTTGACCTGACGGCCGCACTTGAGGACGGCATCCTGCCGGCGATCCCCCCGGCCAAAAAGTGCATTGACATAGACCTCGCCGCTTTGATCTATACATCCGGCTCGACCGGGCGGCCCAAGGGTGTCATGTTGACTCACCTCAATATCGTGTCTGCGGCCTCTTCGATCACCACGTACCTCGAGAACCGGCCCGACGACATCATCCTGAGCGTGCTTCCGCTGTCGTTCGATTACGGACTGTATCAGGTGCTGATGGCGTTCAAGATCGGCGGCACAGTGTTGCTGGAGCGGTCGTTCACGTATCCGTACCGGATCATCGAGCTGCTCAAACAGGAGCACGTGACCGGATTTCCAATTGTGCCAACGATTTCCGCGGTGCTGCTCCAACTGGACCTCTCCGCTCACCGCTTCCCGGCATTGCGCTACATCACGAATACCGCAGCGGCTCTACCCACGGAACACATCCGCCGCCTGCGAAACCTGATCCCCGATGTCAAGATTTTCTCCATGTACGGCCTCACGGAGTGCAAGCGCGTTTCATACCTGCCGCCGGACCAAATCGATATCCGGCCGACATCGGTGGGCCGAGGCATGCCCAACGAGGAGGTCTACATTGTGGATGACACCGGCCGGCGGTCTTCAGCGGGCACCGTTGGCGAACTCGTTGTCCGGGGATCGAACGTGATGAAAGGTTACTGGGAATTACCGGAAGAGACGGACCGAATGCTGAAGCCTGGGCCGCTGCCCGGCGAGAAAGTGCTCTACACCGGTGACCTCTTCCGAATGGACGAAGAGGGGTATCTTTACTTTGTTGGGCGGAAGGACGACATCATCAAGACCCGGGGCGAGAAGGTCAGCCCGCGCGAGGTGGAAGACGTTCTTCACGCAATGCCAGGAGTGGTAGAGGCTGCGGTTATCGGTATTCCCGACGAAGTGCTGGGCGAGGCCATCAAAGCTGTGGTTCGGCTCCAAGCCGGCGTGAACCTGACGGCTGAGGAGGTCATCCATTGGTGTTCGCTCAAACTGGAAAATTTCATGGTGCCCAAGTTTGTTGAGTTTCAAGGCGAGTTTCCGAAGACCTCGACCGGCAAAATTAGCAAGCGGGAACTGGGGATGGCCAGCGCCTCCGCCTTGCAGGTGACCTCGGGGCGATAACGATGAGCATGGCAACTACCGTATTCTCGGCTGACGTATTGAAGATCGATGCCGCCTCAGTCTCGGCCTGCATCGAAAACGAAATTCGCAACATCGTGCTGCAGCGACTGAACCGCAAAGGTGTGGTCGTTGCGCTATCCGGCGGAATCGACAGTAGCGTCGTTGCGGCTCTTTGTGTCAAAGCGCTGGGAAGTGCACAAGTGCTCGGCCTCATGCTGCCCGAGGCGGATTCGTCGCCGGACAGCCTTAGCTTTGCGAACCTGCTTGCGGAATCACTGGGTATTCGAACGCACGTGGAAGACATTGCCGGCATTCTGACTGCGGCCGGCTGTTACCAGCGCCGTGACGAGGCCATCCGCAAGGTCATACCGGAATACACAGAAGGCTATAAGTGCAAGATCGTGCTGCCCGACCAATTGAACGGAAGCGCGTACCCGATTTTCTCGGTCGTCGTCCAATCTCCGCTGGGTGAACGCACGAAAGCCAGACTGACTCTGGATTCATACCTTGGAGTGGTGGCGGCGACTAATTTCAAACAGCGCACTCGCAAGATGATGGAGTATTACTACGCGGACCGATTCAACTATGCGGTCGCCGGAACTCCGAACCGCCTCGAGTATGATCAGGGGTTCTTTGTCAAGAATGGCGACGGCGCTGCCGATTTGAAACCGATCGCTCACCTCTACAAAACCCAGGTCTATCAGTTGGCGGCGTACCTCGGCATACCGGAAGAGATTCGGAAGCGGCCCCCGACGACTGATACCTATCCGTTGGACCAATCGCAGGAAGAGTTTTATTTCCCGCTGCCCTACGACCGCATGGACCTGTGCCTGTATGCGAAGAACCACGATGTCCAGCCGGAGGAAGTCGCGCCCGTAATCGGGCTGACCGCCGAACAGGTGGCTCGCGTCTACCGCGTGATCGATTCAACCCGTAGCGCCACGCGTTATCTCCATCGCCCGCCTGTGCTCTGTGAAGAGGTACCCGAGGTGCCGGATGACGTCCGACGCTGAATCGCCGGCATCGCCAGAATGCGCGTCGAGCAAGTCTTCGACGCGCCGCAAAATGCTGGCAAGCTTCACGAACAGATTTTGGAGTATGCAAGGCATGTGAAGGTTTTAGAAGTACGCGCCGCGAAGGCTCGAGTGTCGTGAAAGAATGGAGTTTTTGATCGTGGCTGAGTACGCGGTGGTTTCCGCCGATCTCGAGAAAGACAGGCAGGTCATCATCGACTTGTGGCGCCGGAACCTCGCCGACATCGGCCACCTTGAGGAAAAGTACGACTGGCATTTCCTCAATAGCCCCTTCGGGCCGGGGCAGATCTGGATCCTGGAAGCGGACGGCCGGCCAATCGGTACGACTTCGTTGGGTATGCGTCCCCTGAAACTCAGGGATACTGTTACCACAGCCGGCGTGGCGTGCGACCTCGCCGTGAACAAGGAACACCGCTTTCTTCAACCTGCCCTGATGCTTCAGCGGGCGTTGATATCCTCGGCGAATGCCGGAATTCGAATTCTTTATGGGGTTCCAAATTCCGGTGGCGCCTCGGTCATGAAGTATGTCGGGTATAGCGAATTCTGTTGTGTACACCGATACGCCAAAGTCCTGCGGATATCTCACTACCTGCAGAGGATTGGGAAGTTCGGCGCAACGGCTCCCCTTATCGGGAGGATTGCCGACCAAGGATTCGCAGCCTTGCAGTCGTTCGGCCGGCGGCGCAAGAACGGGCGGGTCACACAGGTGCTGCCCTGTTTTGATGAACGATTTGACGAGCTCTGGAGCCGACTTAGTGCTGAACATCCGACCCTGACCGTTCGCGACCGGCGGTTCCTGAAGTGGCGCTATTGTGAATGTCCGCTGCGCCAATACAAGACGATAGGTCTACTGACGGAGGATGAGTCGAGGCTGCTGGGCTACTTGATCTACTACGTCGAGGACCATTCGGCAATTTGCGTCGACTTGCTTGCCTCGGGCGGCACCGAAGATCTCGACTGCCTGCTGTCAGCCTGGGCGGCTCTGGCCTGGGGCGATGGACTGGCTTCACTGTCGGTCAGTTGTTCCGGCGGCTCGCTTGCCGCCACTCTAGTACGCCAGGGCTTCACGCAGCGATCTGCTGCGCCGGCAAACAAGCCCAACCGAACGCGGCGGCACGAACAGTGTAAGACTCTCTTTACTCACGAACGGCCCTCTGGAGCCCAACCCTCTGCCGCAGATAGCTGGTATTACACCGAAGGAGACTCACCGTATTAGGTTTGGACTGCGGGTTCCGCCTTTTCTTGGTGCTCCCTCAATGAAAATCGTTCAGCTGCTACCTAGCCTTGATATAGGAGGAATGGAGCGGCTCGCCGTTGACCTGGCGCGCCAGCAAAAGGCCGAAGGCCATAAGCCGTCGATCTATTGCACCTCCCACCCAGGTCAATTGGCGCCGGAAGCCGAGGCTGCGGACGTGCCGGTGCATTCCTTTGGCAAGACCACGGGGTTCTCTCTGCGACTGATCTGGGACCTCGCGTCCAGACTTCGAGTAGACCGCCCTGACGTGCTTCACACACACAACGCGATGGTTCTCCATTACGGGATCGCAGCCGCGCGCCTGGCCCGAGTTCCGGTCGTCGTGAACACCCGTCACGGCGGAAATATGAACTGGGATTCGCACTGCGAACGGATCTGGCGCCGGGGTGTGCGGTGGACTGATGTCGTGATTTTCATTTCGGAAGGAGTGCGGGAGTATTACGTCACCAAGGATCGACTCTCAAGACGCAACACTTCGGTCATCTACAACGGGATCGATGTCGACAAGTTCTCAGCCCATCCCGCGCATCCGGCCGCCGGTCTTCCCCGGTTTCGTGTGGGTTGTGTGGGACGACTGGTGCCTGCCAAGGACCATGTGACTCTGATTCGATCTTTGGCGTTGGTTACGGCGGTGATGCCGGAAGCGGAGTTGCACATCCTGGGCGATGGCCCTTGCCGCGCGGCAATCTCTCAAACCGCGGAATCACTGGGAATTGCGAATCGGGTGTTCCTCCACGGCGCCAGTTTCGATGTCGCTGGTTTTCTGTCCACCCTCGATCTATTCGTGCTTTCGTCAATCAATGAAGGCCTTCCGATTTCCCTGATGGAGGCCATGGCAGCGGGCCTGCCTGTGGTTTCGACGCGGCTTCCCGGCCTCACGGAGCTGGCGCCGGAGAGTGTGGTCGCGGGGTACTGTACGCCTGGTCAGCCGGAATCGCTGGCCGAACATATCCTCCGTGCCGCCAATCGGCGTGATCTGCCGGCTCTGGGAGAAGCGGCTCGCCGATGGGCGCAGCAGAAGTTCACCATCCGGGAAACTTGGCATCAATATCAGGCCGTGTTCGAGGCGAGCCTCGCGAAGAAGAGGCGCTACCACGGGAACCACGTCGCTTCCAGGGCGGAAGAATTCCCAGCGACCGGGCATGGCCAATAACGATTGCAACTCCTGATTGGACTTCTCAATTTCTTTGGACCGAAAAGTGTACAAAATGAGACAGACATCAGGTTTTCCTCTGCCAGAAAATTGCTCGGCCAAGACGGATCAACGAACAGTTGCGAGTGACCAGCCCCGAATTCCCCTACACGGATATTCTCAGCTCGTCCGTAGCGAACGTGAAGACTTAGGACTGGGAGGATCTCATCATGGACGAACAAAAGCCCTATAAGGATCAGTCTATTCGTGTGGAAACTAGAGACACGGTTCCAGCCCCGCGGGATTCGACGCTGCCCTCGGACGCGCCGCGCTCGGGAAGCCGCCGGAGGTTCCTCGGAAACGTGCGGGGAGTCGCCATGGCCGCCGCAACCGTGGGTGCAATCGGCTTGGAACCCCTTCTGGGCTCAAAGCATTCGGTCGCCAGCGCAGCCGACGCTGATGGCAGGTTGCAGGGATCCGAACGCGCCGAGCAAGCGGCGGAAATCCGCATTGCGGCCGCGAAGGCCGAGCGACGGATTCCAACTCCACCTCACACGACGAACGGCGACGAGGAGCGCTATGCGGACAAGTGTGGCACCTACACCAAAGCCCTTCTCCAAGACGGCCCCGGGCGGGTGAATTTGAATGCGTACCAAAGCTTCAAGACAGCGTTGATCAGCGGCAACCCTGCGGACTTCGAGAACATCATCATGGGCGGCGGACGTAAGTTGACTGGTCCGCAAGGTGGGCTGGCCTTCGACTTGGAGGGTACCGACCCCCAGCAGTTCGGCAACGCTCCCTCACCACGGGACCAGGAAGCTGTTGTGATTGTCCCTCCTGCCCCCGCGCTGGCCAGCTCAGCCTACGGAACGGAACTGATCGAATTATATTGGGCTTCCCTGCTGCGTGACGTGCCATTCACCGAGTACAACTCGAATCCGATCGTCAAAAAAGCGGCAATGGAGCTTACGGGTCTGCCAGACTACGCGGGCCCAAGGAGTGGTGGCCATGTCACCCCGGATTTGCTGTTCCGAGGCGGCTTCCCAGGTGAAACGGTGGGGCCATACATGTCCCAGTTCTTCATTACCCCGACGTTCTTCGGCCAGCAGCCCATCAGCCAGCAGCAGGTGACCTATCAGCAGAACGTCGACTATCTCACTGACCTCGCATCCTGGGCTCTCATCCAGAATGGCGGCAAGACCGGTCTACAAAACCAGGACGCTCTGCAACTGTGCTGCGTGCATAGCGGGCGAGACCTCTCCGCATGGACCCACACGGACGTGCTCTTTCAGGGGTATTTCGTGGCGTTCCTTGTACTTAACACCATCGGCGTGCCGGCGAACCCAGGCAACATGTACAGCAACTCGAAGACCCAGGTCGGCTTCGGCACTTTCGGCGGGCCGCACTTTTCCGGGATGCTTGGTGAAGTGGCTTACCGAGCGTTGGTTCGGAGTTGGTACCAGAAGTGGTTTGTCCACCGCCGTCATCGCCCCGAGTCGGGAGGCGGAATTGTGCACCTGATCAAGACCGGCCAGGGAAGCAGCATCGATGGCAGCCCGAACAAGAACGTCCTGAACTCTGAGGCCGTGGAGAGCAGCTTCAATAAATATGGGAGCTACCTACTGTCGCAAGCATTTCCGGAGGGCTCGCCGACACACCCGTCTTATCCCACGGGCCATGGTGTCGTCGCGGGCGCATGCATTACCATTCTGAAGTTCTTCTTCGATGGAAATTTCGTGATCCCGAACCCCCTGGTGCCGACGGATGATGGGCTCTCGCTGATGCCTTACACCGGTTCGGATAGGAGTCAGATCACGGTAAATGGCGAGCTGAACAAGCTCGCGCACAACGTCACCTTCGGTCACGGGATCCACGCCGGAATCCACTGGCGCAGCGACAGCGACGTGTCCATGGTACTGGGCGAGGCAACCGCGATTAGCTTCCTTCAGGACCAGGCGGCGACATTCAACGAGAAGTTCACCGTCCACTTTACCAAGCTCGACGGGACAACTGCCACAATCTCCAACCAATCGAGCCGCGAAGCGGGCGGAAATCATCATGGTCAAGAAAGCCAAGAACGTGAGCAAGGTTAAAGCGGTCCGGAGGGTGAAGCCGATCCCGAAGGGATTCGCACGCTGACGCCTTATTTGGCCAAACTCAAAATTTCGATTCGAGCCACCACGCGGCGGCTCCCCTATTGTCGATACCTCGGAAACTATTCCTGTGCCTTGCAACTCTTCGCCATGCCGTCCTTTTAACTCTTTTAGAATCCGCAGTTCCAAGCGAGTTACTTTCTTATAAATAAATCGCTCCTATAACATTTTTAGAATCAACACTTACGGGCCGCTCCCAAATCACTGAAAATAAAGCCACTTTAAGTCCTCTGGAATCCGCACTTACGAGCTTCGCTCCCGCAACCCCTTTAGAATCCCCACTTCCAAAAAGCAGGGGGTGCGGGACGGCCGTCCCATTCCGAAACTCGTCACTCGCCACGTATCCTGTACAATCCTCCGGATTCAACTGCGCTACCCATGGCAGGGTTTTGAGGTGAGATATTCGCGGAGGAATTCGTGACTTCGAGTGACACTTTCGGTCTGATCGTGATCGGCTGCGGTCCTGCCGGTGAAAAGGGCGGCGCCCAGGCCGCCTACTTTGGCAAACGCGTTGCCATCATCGAGCGCGCCGAGCACATGGGCGGAAGCTGCATCAATACCGGCACCGTTCCCAGCAAGACTCTTCGCGAATCCGCTCTCTACTTTTCCGGCCTCAAGCAGCGCGGCCTCTACGGAATCGACTATTCCCTCAAGGAGAATCTCACCGTCCACGATTTCATGCACCACGAGCGTGAAGTCGTCGACATGGAGCGCCGGCGCATTCTGAAAAACCTTGCACTCCACCACATCGAACTCGTGCCCGGCCAGGCCGCCTTTGTAGACCCTCATACCGTGGCTGTTTCCGGCGCCCAGGGAACACGTCAGTTGAAAGGAGAAGTCATCCTCATTTCAACCGGCTCTAAGCCCCATCGTCCCTCAGAGATCGCGTTCGACGACATTCACACTTTTGACTCCGACACCTTTCTTCAGATGGACCGCATTCCCAAAAGCTTGGCGGTCATCGGCGGCGGCGTCATTGGCTGCGAGTATGCCTCCATCTTCAAAGCCCTCGGTGTTGACGTCACTCTCGTTGACGGGCGCGATCGTCTTCTCCCATTTCTCGACAATGAGATCTCCGATCGACTTCGAGACCGCCTCGCCGCTCTTGGCATGCACTTCTTGTTTAACGAACGGCCGATGAAAACCGAAAACTCCGCCCGTGGCGTGCGTTTGACGATGAAGAGCGGGAAAATTCTTGAGACCGATGCGGCCCTTTTCGCGGCGGGACGCCGTGCCGCTGTCGACGGCCTCGCTCTCGAAAAAACCGGCCTTGCCATCAATGATCGCGGCTATATCCCCGTTGACGAACACTACCGCACGGCTGTCCCGCATATCTATGCCGCTGGCGACGTCATCGGTTTCCCCGCGCTGGCTTCCACTTCCATGGAACAAGGCCGCGTTGCCGTCTGCCACGCTTTTGGCTTGAAGTACAAAGAGCGCGTTGCCTCTCTGCTGCCCATGGGCATTTACACGATTCCGGAAATATCCGCCGCCGGTGAGACCGAAGAATCCTGCAAGGAAAAGAAAATCGACTACGTTGTCGGCCGCGCGCTTTACGAAAACAACGCAAGAGGCCACATCACCGGGGACACCGCTGGCATGCTCAAGCTCATCTTTGCCCGCGCCGATAAGAAGCTCCTGGGCGTCAGCATCATCGGCGAAAACGCCACCGAACTCATCCACATCGGCATGATGGTCCTCGACAACGGCCTCACCATCGACGAATTCATCGAGCAGGTTTTCAATTACCCGACGCTCAGCGAAACCTACAAGTACGCCGCCTACGACGGCCTAGGCAATCTCGCCGGCCACAAGCTCCGCGAAGGCTGATTTGGAGTTCCGCAGCCAGCTGCAGCCTTCTTCATGCTAATGATTGAGAACAAACCGATGATCAAAAGCACTGAAAAGCCAGGAAGAGCAGCTCTTTCTTCCGTCACGTTTTTAGCCGCCGCAACCTTGTTAGCTTGCAGTGTGTCGCCGCAAACTTCCGTGGCTCCCGAGACCACTCCGCGCTCCTACCTCGGCTTCGACCGCAACATTTATCCCGGTGACGCAGCATTGCCGATTCTCCGGAAGACGTTTGTGTTTACAAGCTACTGGCTCAGTCCTTCGCCCGGAGAGAAAACAAATACGTGGCTAGGCAAACGCGAATTTCTTCGCTCCCTAGGTTTCGGCTTCCTGGTTTTGTACCGCGGCCGCGAGAGCGGCGAGCTCAAGAATGAAGCCGCGGCAAAACGAAACGGAACCCAAGACGCAAAGAATGCCGTAGCCGCTGCGAAGTCCGAAGGCTTCGCTTCCGGCACTATCATCTTTCTCGATATCGAAGAAGGCGGCCGTCTGCCCGCCAACTACCACGTGTATCTCGGCGCTTGGTCCGAAGAACTCACCCGCGCCGGCTATCATCCGGGTGTTTATTGCTCCGGCATGCCTGTCAAGGAAGAGCCAGGCGTCACTATCACCACAGCCGACGACATTCGCAACGACGCTGCGTCACGCGACATCACCATCTGGGCCTATAACGATTTCTGTCCGCCTTCCCCAGGCTGCGCTTTCCCGCAAAACCCGCCTCCGCCTTCTTCGAGCGGCATCGGCTACGCCGCCGTCTGGCAATTCGCGCAATCCCCGCGCCGCAAGGAATTCACCGCGCATTGCCCCGCCAAGTACGCATCCGACGGAAACTGCTACGCGCCTGGTGACACTGCCCACGCCTGGTTCCTCGACGTGAATAGCGCCGCATCATCGGATCCGTCAAGTGGCGCTCACCAGCAATGAATTACATTCCACAGGACTGGAAAAGAAAAAAGAGAAGACTCAGTTGGTGGGATTTCTCGGAAACTTGAAATAAGGCAGCCGCACACCCAGATCCATGATTTGATCCGCTCGGATATTTGGAGGCGCTTCGAATCCCTTGGTCCCACCGTTGGTTACGTAATCGTCTTGATCCACGCCATCGCCGCTCACCCCCAAACCGCCGGCCAGAACACCGTTTCGAAATAAACCCGCACTCCCCGGAAAGAAAACGATTCCGCTCTTGTTCGAATTGGCTGCACCACTTTGAAATCCCTGCGTGCAGGGATTTGCCAAATCCATCGTGTACAGGTTGGAAAATGGCCCGGCGTTCGAAGCATCGATTCCGGGCGGATAGAGCGGCTGCGCGCCAAAACTGATCGTCCGGTTCGTCACCGCCGTTCCCATCGGCACACCGTTCAAATCCGCGGTCGTTCGAATGGCGCTGTTGAAGTACACCATGTTGCGCGCTTTGGTCGCGGCCACATCGATGCTGAACACAGTAGAATCCTGCATCCGTCGCAATCCGATGATCGTTCCATCCAGGTCAGCCACCGCGATCACCATGCGAGCTTTCGAGCCCAGCGGCAATCGAATCGCCGCGCGAGTGGTATTCGCTGTCGCTTCGGCGTTATCCAAGATTTGTATCACATCCGCCGCGCTCAACCCGCCCAGCGGTCCCGCCGTAGGTGTAATCAAGTTGCCCTCTGGCGGCTGCCCCTGACTGTTCGCCGGCGACACCACATAGCTTCCCGCTCCCGCAACGGGCCCCGCAGATAAGCCCGCAGGCCGCGCGTTCTGATTCACGAAGGGCAGCGCAATGCCTCCGATAAAAACAACTCCCGGAGCCGCCGGCGTCGGCCCAAACGTATCCATTGGTCCACCGCGCGCCGAGGTCGATCCCGCGAACGCTGCATACTCCGCAACATTCAGGTCGCTCGACGTTGTCACGACACCGATTCCGCCAACCACCACATTTTTGTAAAAAATCGGCACTCCGCCCGGATTCACGGACGCCGCATTCGAATCACTGATGTCGGCTTTGCCGGTAATCACTCCGAGCCCGAACCCACCGCCCAGCGCGAGTGAAGGAGGAATCTTGCTCTGGAAGATCGGATCATTCACCAGCGTGCAGCCGCGATTCGTGTTCTCGATGCCATACAAATCCGCTGGGGGCTGATTCATCACACCCGGCGGAAAATGAATCCCGCTGATGAACCTCACTGTTCGCGACGAAAGGGGCGCCTGATCGTTGCTGAAAAATGCTCCGGTCCTCGCGAGCGCAACGGCCACGTCATCTGCATTTTGCACCTGCGTGAAATTTCCGCTCGCCGTTGCCGGCGCATTTTGCGTTCGAAATACGCCCAGCACAAATCCCGCGCGGTCCACCACCGCCACGGCCATATCGACATTCACGGAATTCACCGCCGCCTGCACGATATTTCGCACGTCGGTTACCTGAAGAGCTTGCACCGAGGGAATTGGCGGCGGCGTCACCGGCGCGCTATTTCCACCACCACACCCGATCAGCAGCATTGCGATCACTCCGGCGATTCCGAACGCCAGCAAAATGCCCAGCGCCAGGGTTTTCTTTCGCTGCTGTAACGCCCGCCGTGATTCCACTGGCTTCCGCAGTCTATGAGTTGTATGCATCGCGAGAGTACTTGCGTTCGTATCACACTCGTTTGCTGCTGCTCAACGCCTTTGCCGGCCCCTTGCGTCGAACTGGTGAACGTATCGCAGCTTTCGTTGCGTTATCGAATGACTCCACTCCTCCGGGAAAACTGTTGCTCGCTGTTCGTCGATATTGTTATCTAGTACGCGAATCCTGTTTCTTTCATCGAATCCGTTCAGGCCGAACGCATGATCCTTTTCTATCCGCGGCAGGTTCGACGCGCGTTCTGCGCGGTTTGCTGCTTTGCCTGCCTCGTTTTTGCGCCGTGCGCCGCCGCAACTCTCCCAAATCAATTCCTTCCCGCGGCGCAAGACTCCCTAAAGCAATCTCGCGAATCCGGCCCGCCGCTGCGCATCCCCCGCCAGCAGGCGCAGACCACCGCCGCGCTCGATGGTCTCGTCCGTGACGCCGGCTTCACCAACATCACTCTTCCGGTTCCCGCTGCAATTCTCACACTGCGCAACGTCCAATCCGGCGAAATCTTCAGCGCCACCACTTCGGGAGAAGGCGTCTTCCGGGTTTTCCCGTTGCCGCCGGGCCAGTACCAACTCCGCGTCGAAGCCAAAGATTACGCGCCGTTCATTCTTCCTGATCTTGCCCTGCAGCCGAACGAAGTCTTGACCCTTGAAATCTCTCTCGTCACCAGTGCAGCCATGGAGACGCGCTCGCGCCTCCCGCGCCTCCCCGAGCTTGGTCCTGCACTCTCTGCCGAAGCGCAACCTTCTTTCGGAACCTATCGCGAGATTCGCCATCGCCTCGATTCCGATCCCGCCTACATCGAAAATATTTCCCCGGACACGCTTCCGCCTGTCGCGGACGTTTTCAACACCGTTCCAAACCGCTGGGCCCTCGAGCAGCCCGATTACCGCCGCTACTCGCAGAAAGGCGAGTATATTTACACCAAGCCTCGTTGGTACGACCCTTTCAATCGAAATCGCTTCAAGGGCGACGAACCCATCTGGCCCGCGCATCTCGGCCAGCAAACTTTTCTGAACATCACTGCTTCTTCCGAATCCTTTTTCGATGGCCGCCGCGTCCCTTCTCCCAGCAACGTCAGCAGCGCTCGCCCGGGCAGCTCCGGTTTCTTTGGTAAAGGGGAACAAGGTTTCTTCGATCAAACGCTTCGCTTTGCGTTTGATCTATTTCACGGCGACGCTTCCTTCAAACCCGTCGACTGGCGCATTCGCATCACTCCGGAGTTCAGCCTCAACAATTTGAAAGTCCGCGAGCTCGGCATCGTTGGCCCCAATCCCCGCAGCGGCGCCAACCGCTTCGACGATCATGTCGGCCTCCAGGAAGCTTTCGTCGAAGTGAAGCTCCACGACCTCGGTCCCAACTACGATTTCATCTCCGCGCGTGCCGGCATTCAGCAGTTCAACGCCGACTTCCGCGGCTTTCTTTTTGTCGACGAACAGCCGGCCCTACGCATCTTCGGCAACCTCCACAGCGATCGCATCGAATACAACGTCGCCTATTTCCATTTCCTCGAGAAAAATACCAACAGCGGCCTCAACACTTTCGACCGCCGTCACCAGCAGGTCCTTCTCGGCAACATTTACCTGCAGGATTTCTTTTTTCCCGGCTACACCGCGGAATTCGTCGCCGCCTGGAACAAAGATGATCCCAGCCTCCACTATGACGACAACGGCTTCCTCGTCCGCCCTTCGCCGATCGGCAATGTCATCAACCAGAATCCCGGCGCCGGCCCCATCCTCCACAGCATTCGCGTCGGCTATTTCGGCTGGCTCGGCAGCGGCCACATCCACCGCCTCAATCTCACGCACGCCTTCTACCAAGCCATCGGTGAGGACACTTTCAATCCCATCGCCGGACGCCGCGTCACCGTCAACGCGCAGATGGCCGCCGCTGAGATCTCGTACGATAAGGATTGGATCCGGTACCGCGTCTCCGCCTTCTACACTTCCGGCGACGCCAATCCTCGCGATGGCCGCGCCCGCGGCTTTGACTCCATCGTCGACTTGCCCAATTTCGCCGGCGGCCTCTTCAGCTTCTGGAATCGCGAAGCCATTCGCCTTCTCGGTTCCGGCATTCTTCTTACCGCGCCCGGTAGCCTGATTCCCTCGCTTCGTTCCAGCAAAGAAGAAGGCCAGGCCAATTTCGTCAACCCCGGCATCTTCCTGGCCAACGCCGGCGCCGACTTCGATATCACTCCTAAGCTGAGGGGATTTGCGAATTTCAACTTTCTCCACTTCGAACGCACCGAGCCGCTCGAATTCCTCCTCTTCCAATCGGCGATTCACCACACCATCGGCGAAGACTTTGGCGTCGGCGTCGAATACCGCCCGCCTCTCTCCGAAAATATCGTCCTCACCGGCGGCGCTTCCGCCCTCCAACCGGGCCAGGGTTTCAAAGACATTTACACGAGCCGCACGCTCTTCTCGCTTTTCGGCTCGGTGAAGTTTGCATTCTGAGCCGCGCCGATCATGAACAGCGAACGCCAATCCGCTCCTTCCTCTCTGCGAACCCGTAGCGTTCTCTGCGTCGCTGCGTTATCTTTTTTCTTGGCTCTTCACGCAAGCTCAAACCCTCCCGCACTCGCCCCGCAAGAAGCCGGCCCGTTCCGCGGCCAATCGCAGGAGGAAGCCGATCGCAAATCGTCCGGTTGTATTTCCTGCCACACTTCGACCGACGAACCCACCATGCATCCCACGAAAACAGTCCATCTCGGCTGCACGGATTGCCACGGCGGCAACTCCTCCGTCTCGGTCGCATCCAACACCGCACCAAATTCTCCCGAATACAATTCCGCCAAGGAAAAAGCCCACGTCCAGCCCCGCGATCCTTCGTTCAGAA
>Ga0207120_1031_pt1 | contig 28987 bp, 20 predicted proteins | sample Alteio_BWMinHeat_40_FD_153509 | JGI IMG/M metagenome (GOLD analysis project Ga0207120, IMG submission 153509) | Enriched cells from forest soil in Barre Woods Harvard Forest LTER site, Petersham, Massachusetts, United States -... | ecosystem: Environmental > Terrestrial > Soil > Temperate forest >...
TCTTTCCTGCCAAAAGGATTTCAAGGATTTCTGCAACGCGGACGAGCTGCAATTCCAGGTCGTCCACCAGGTAGAAGAAATGTGGATGAAGCTGATTGGGTATTCGCTTCTCGACATTGACGACTACCTTCAGAAGGAAAACACCCACAGGGTAATTACGCTGTTTCGCCGCGTGCACATTGCTTTGCGTCTCATGACAGAGCAGCTCGCCCTGCTCGAAACCATGTCTCCGAAGGAATATCAGGAGATCCGTCTTCAGCTGGGCAACGGCAGCGGCCAGGAGTCTCCGGGTTTCCGCTGCCTCCTCAAGATGCATCCGCACATCTGGCACTCCTTCAAGTCGTACTATCTCGACAAGCAAAACCTGACGATCGAACAAATCTACAACTCAAATTATTCACATTCAGACGCCTACGTGGTGGCCGAAGCCCTGGTGGAATATGACGAACTATTTCAACGCTTTCGCTTCGTGCATCTTCAACTGATTCATCGAAGTATCGGACTCGGCTCAGAGTCTCTCAAGGGCCGCTCGGTCGAGCTCTTAAACGAAGGCCTTCGCGCCCGCTTTTTCCCGGAGTTGTGGGAGATCCGCCACCAGATGACGGACTCCTGGGGCGCGCAATACGGCCGTGTTCGGGATTCGATCGGGGGACACTAACACTTCAAGAAACACGCACGGCCGACCTGCTCTTTGGTTTTAGCTGATTCTCAAACTCTTCCGAAACATATGGAAAATCGACTGTCTGTACCGCCAGTCGCTTACTTGCGCATAATCACCGGGCCGGAGAAAAGAGCCGGCGTCGTAGAATGTCTGTATAGAAGCTTCACAGGCGTGCTCATCGGACAACGAACACTATGTGTGCGTCGAAAGAGTAGCCGCGAGGAAAAGCGCGTTCGGGAGATTGGTCGGGATTACCTACGCCGAGGATCTCGCCGTTTTCGTCCACAGCAAAAACCACGCTGAACCTAGTACCGGTTGGAGTCGTTGATATCTGCCGGGCAAAAAGACCAGTGGGTGGGCGCGATGATGGGCCGACCCGGCCAGTAAGAAAAGCGGCGGCTTGCGTAATGGGAGACCGCCCTGGCTAGAACGCGAGACGCAAACCAAACCGCGTCACGAATGGGTTGACGGTGCTGAACGGAGACAGATAGAGGGAGCCAAAGGTGCTTACTTTACCGATTACTGTTTGCGCGTTGGTGGTGTTGAAGAAGTCGACGGCTGGGATCAGGTGCCAGCGATCGCGGACGAAGTCGCGCGAGAAACGCAAATTCAGCATATTCACGCTGGGCAAACGCAGGACTCCGGCCGGCTGGAGAATGACAGACTCGTTGACCGGCTTAGGAGTTCGTTCGCCATCCAGGACCGCAAATGTCTCTGTGGGCTGCAAGGGAAAGCCGGTGTAGTGCTGGAAGTTGACACTGGAACTGAATCTCCAGGGCAGCTGGTAAGTACTGTCCACTTTGAAGACGTAAGTGGCATCAAGGTTCAAGTAGTTGTTCTTGCGGTTGATGTCGAGGTTGGGATCGGTGAAATTGTCCGAGTAAGCTTGATCCGAATAGCCGCGGCTGAACACGCCTTTTTGCCGCTGGATGGTGAAGCCGCCGAGCACTTGCCATCTGTGTGAGAGCCGCTTCACAGTGGTGAATTCGACGCCGTGGTAGGCATTGTCATCCAGCTGCGGGATGTTCGTTACCACAAAATTGAAAGCGCCGTACTTTGCCGGATCACTCGGCTGAAAGCTATAGAGGGTCAAGGGCTGGTTGGTAAGAGGGTTCGTAAAGCCTGAGACCGGGACATAGTCAGATGGTTGCACTGCGGTATTTTCCAGGCCAAACAGATTCTTCTTCGTGCGGTAATAATAGGTTGCTCCAACGCGCAGATTGCGCCAAATCTGTTTTTCGTAGCCAGCACTAAGCTGGTCCGAATACGGGCGGCTCATGTTGGAATTAATGTGCGTGCTGGAGCCCCCAAAAGCGTTTACCGGATCGGTTTTTGCCCCCTGCGGCAGCCATTCATTCTGTTGCGGAATCCGGTCTCCATTGGAATCGTTCCACGCATAGTACTTGCCGAACAGGCCGACGGGGTTCACGGTTTCGGCCAGCCCGGTGCCCTGCATGAGGTAGTAGCGACCATAGCTGAAGCGCACGACCGAGTCGCCTTTACCAGTTACGTCGAACGCCAATCCGATGCGCGGAGAAACCGTGTTCCAATCGACGAGGTGTCCCGATGCAGGATAAGTGGTGATGGGAAACAATTGGGGGAATGTTTCAGTTAGGTCGCTCTTTTGCGCGGGGTAGTAGGTGTAAAAATTGTCGTAGCGAAGGCCAAGATTTAGGGTCAGCCGGTGCTTGAGCGTCCAGGCGTCCTGCACATAGAAGCTCGTATCGCGGAAGTAGTTTTTTTGCGTAGTGGGAGTGTTATAGGCCAGCACTTGAGAGGGTACTGTGAAAGGCTGATGGTCAGAACCACTATTGAAGATGACGTTAATTCCTTGATTGACCCTGTAAATATACGCGTTGTAGCTTTTGCCCCACTTAAATCCAAATTGGAAATTGTGGCTGCCGTAGAGGTCGCCCTTATACCACGAGCCGCCAGCGGACCATTTAAGCACCCATGCCGGATTTTCAAATTGGTTGGGTGCCGCACCAGTTTCGGCATTAGCGGCAACATCCTGGAGATTGAGGGCAGAGCTTGTGACGCCGGGCTGATAGCGAAGCGGGAAGAGGAGCTTGCTCCAGCCGACGCGGAAATCGAGCAAGAAATTATTGGTGATCTGGCTGGTCCAGAGTCCCTGAAGAATGTAGGAATGCTGGATTTGCCGCCAACTGGCATCCTGGGTAACAAATGCATACTTCGTGTCGCGGCGGAAGAAACGATTCTGTTCGTTGTACAGCCAGATGAAGCTGAACTTGTTCTTGGAATTGATCTGCCAGTCGCTGCGCAGGTCCGTATTCGATTGGTGGTTGACGTCCACCACGGGATTGCCGGCTTGATCCGTCACCGAAAGGATTCGCTGGCGGAGATCGTACCGACGATAGGAGCCGAACAGCCACCAACGATCTCTCAGGGTGGGACCGCCAAGACTGGCCGTGGTGTCGCGGGTCATATCAAAAGGCGAGCCAGACTTGGCGGGCTGGCCTTGGTAGGTTGGGAATTTGTCCCCGGCCTGAACACCCGCCGTCAGATAGTAAAGCGTGGCTTGCCCGTGTAACTGGTTCGATCCCGACTTGGTCACCATGTTCATGTAGATTCCGCCGATGGGAACGGAAGCGGGGGCATTGTCCGCCACCACCTGAAATTCATCGAAGGAATCATGATTCGAGTAGAACTGGGTGTAACCTCCATTCAGGCCCGGCCAATTCAAATCCAAGCCATTGAGACTGTAGATCTGCTCTGCAGGCGTGCTGCCATGCACCTGCATGATGGACTGCTGGTAGCTGTTGTTGCCGGCGACATCAAAGGTACTGGACGTGGAACCAGGCACCTGCTCAACGGTAGACCAGGGATCACGGCCACTAGGTATGTCCTGAAGCAACGTCTGGTCAAACGTCGTTGAGGTTTGCACGTTCTGCAGGTCCACGACTGGCTGCCCCTGTACGAATACGGCTTGCGTTATTTCACCAAGCTGCAGCTCGGCGTTCACGGTGGCAGTAAAGCCGGCGGTGATGACAACTCCGGTTTCATGCAACTCCCGAAATCCCTTTGCCGTGATGGTGACTTCATACGTGCCAGATGGCAGGAGATCAAACAAATAGCCGCCGTCCCCTTGTGTTAGGACGGAGCGGTTGGACATTAGCGCCGGGCTTTTCACCTTGACCGTTGCATTCGGAATATCGCCTCCGGAGCGGTCGGTGACGACACCGGTGATCTTCCCGGTTGTGGATACCTGAGACCAGGATGAAGGAAGGAGGCAAAGACCGAGGACCAAACTCAACAGATAGACACGAAAACGTCGAACCGAAGAGACACGTGAGGAAACCATAGAGACTTCCCCGATCTGAAATTAGATTGTGTCTGTACGGTTTCGGACCTCGACGTACCATCTTCGCGAAATCGAGCAGATGCGCCGATATTCTACTCCCGGATATCGGTCAGTCAAGCACCACGTACGCGCGTTCTTGTAAGTTGTTGTAAAACCTCACCGCGCTTCGTTGCCAGGAATATTGTCAGGAATTTTCGGACGCGTTCGGTGCCAGCGCGTCAGACGGCCGAAGGTGAGGACGCTGTCACCTCGTTGCGCAGGGTGAACTGAAAGGTCGCGCCTCGTCCCGGGTTGGCGGTCGCCCACAAGCGGCCGCCATGCGACTCGACGATCGTCCGACTGATAGAGAGTCCCATGCCGGTGCCCTGCGACTTCGTGGTGAAGAACGCTTCGAAAATGCGGTCGGGTTGTTCCTGCGGGAGCCCGATTCCCGAATCACTCACCGAAATCAGTAATTGACCATCCTCGGTCCTCTTTGAAGTTACCGTCAGCTCACCGCCCGTATCTTTCATCGCCTCGATGCCGTTGACCATGAGGTTCATCAATACCTGCTGCACCTGTACGCGATCGGCCATGACTTTGGGCAGACTGGTGGCGAGCTCGGCACGGATCGCTATAGAGTGCCGATTCGACGTATCGTATAGCAGAACGATCATCTCTTGAATGATTTCGTTCAGGTCGACCAGCTCCCGTTGTGGGGTACCTCGCCTATAGAGGGAGCGAACCCGGTCGACGATGTTGGAGGCGCGCGTCGCGTCCTTGACCGTTCTCGAGGCAGCCTCGCACGCCTCTGTGACATCGGGCGAATCACCCTGTAGCCATCGCACACACGTCTTGGCATTCAATACAGCGGCGGCAATCGGCTGCTTGATCTCGTGAGCGAGCGATGCCGCCAGCTCTCCGACCGTGATTACCTGGCTCATATAGGCCAAGTCAGCTTGGGCCTGACGCAGTCTCTCGCGCTCTTCTTCTGCGCGCTTGCGCTCCGTGAGGTCGAGTACGAATGCCAGGGTCTCACTCCGGGCGTCCCCAATCACCGTGGCAGCGATCAGCACCGGCACGCGGCTGCCGTCCTTCCTGACGTACTCCTTTTCGAAGAGGTCGGCGATTCCTGTGGCGCGTATCTGGGCCTCGGCCCGTTGGCTGGCGGCTTGCCATTCGGGAGGCGTCAGCTCTGGCCACCGGAGTCGTCCCGAGGTGAGATTGTCGCGGCTATATCCCACCATCTGGAGAAAGGCGTCGTTCGCCTCGATGATCTGCCCTTCAGCATTCGAGATCAACACCCCGACAATATTGGCGTCCACCAGCCGCTTGATCTTGGCTTCGCGTTCCTGGAGCTCACGATACAAACGGCTGTTTTCGAGCGAAATCGCCGCCGCCGAGGCGAGCACATTTAACACCGCAATTCTCGCCGGAGTAAACACATTGGCCGCCAAGTTGTTTTCTAGGTAGAGCACTGCAATCAGTCGGCCTTGTTTTACGAGCGGGAGGCACAGGATGGACCGCGCGTGCTCGCGACGAATGTACTCGTCATCAGAGAACGAGCCCCGAGCCGAGGCATCATCGAGGATGACGCTCTCCTGTGTACGCGCGGCATATTGAATGACGGGCTCCGGCAGTTCAGCGCTGGAGATTGGCACGTCGCAGAGCTCGATTCTGACCGAGCTGCCGCCAGTAGTCGCTTCCGCCTGGACCCGCAGCTCGGCACCTCGCGGCAGAATAAGCAGTCCACGTTCCGCGCCGGCGTGCTCGATGGCGGTGCGGAGCAGCGCGTCGATGAGGTTTTCCAGCACAATTTCGCCGGAAACCGTCTGCGAGATCTTGAGAACCGTTGCAAGCTCCAAGTGTTCGATCGGCGTGCCGATCGTGCTCTTCGGACCAGCCACGGGCTGCTCTTCCCGGAGGTGCGGGTATGACTCGTCGAGTTGCCGCACCTTGCCGTCGGCGCCCCAGCGGTGATAGCAGCACCGGGCGTTTCCCAGATAGAGATGCGCGATCTGCTCGAGCCCACGCGCGGCGTAGAAGCGCGCCGCAAGCTCATTGGTGAGCGCCTCGTGGTGGATAAAGCCGTTTGCGCGGGCCGAGCGAATGGCCTGTTCGTAGAGGCGCATTGCGTCAACATCGCGGCCTTCGATGCGGGCTCGCTCCGCCGAAACCAAGGTAGAACGATTCTGAAAGTTCTCAGGACAGGATTGTGCCCAGAGCTCGAGCTGCTGCTGGTGGGCTACTAGTGCGGTCAGAAGGTGTGATCGCTCATCGGCCGATGCCTCGTCGTAGTATGCCGCCGACGCCAGCGCACCGTAAAAATGGTATTCGGCCTCCTGGACCATGCCGACATTCGACCAGAGAAGAGGGGTTGCCCTTGCTCTGGCCGCGATGGCCGCGCGGTAATCGCCGGAGATCACCCGAGCCTGGAGCTTCATGATGTGATAGCCGCACACAATACTTGTCCAGCCAAAGCGCTCCATAAACCGTTCATATTCATCCTCGTCAAAGTCGGAGCTAGTCCATGTCGAGAGGTCGGCCGTGAATCCCCGCATTGCTTGGATGAAGCGCCGCGTCCGAATGAGGATCTGACTGGAGGGATCGAACTTGGCCTTGCGGGTAAAGTCCAGAAGTGCCTCCGATTCGACATAGACCTTGTCGAGTGGCTCTCCGGCCGCCAGCTTGTGTGATACCAAATGATCGCAGGCGTAGCTGGCGAAATTCAGGTCGCCGACAGCGACCGCGGCCTTGAAGGCGGAATAGAGGTGCTCAATTGCCCGAGTTCGAGGCTCGTTCCAGAAGCTGATGTATGCCCCGATAATGAGCTCGATCTTGGCCTTGTAGGCCACAAGCTGTCGCTTCGCCACCAGATCATAGCCCAGCCGTCCGAACTGAAAGCCTCGCCGGTAATCTCCAAAGAATGGGCCTAGGTCCATGCCGAGACAGCCATATGCCATGACGGAGGCGTCGCAGTTACCAAAGCGAATCGTCATGTTGACCATGTGGCAGGAGCAGAGGAGGAACAGGTTGCGGTCGGCGCCGATGGCGGGGGCAAAGAGGATGACCAGGATGCCCAGGGCGGCTTCGACCTCTGGGTCCGTCATTAACGGCAGATCGATCAAATCCTCTATCTGCCGCCCATTGAGGTTGTTCCAGATCGCGTCGTACTCGCGAGCCACTTCCTCACGGCTCGGATGGCGAGGGATATCGATGCCGAACAAGCGAAGAGCGCCGAGTCCGCGGGCGATAGCCTCGTCGATCTCGACGTTGGCCGTGTGGATATCGATCACCACGCGATGGATGCCAGCTTTTTCGAGCGTCGTTCTCGCGTGTGCCAGCAGCGCATTGAACAGACGCAGAGCCTCATCGAAGTTGCGGCTCAGAAACTCGCACTCTGCCTGCTCGAAACTTAGCCGATAGGCCAGCTCATGCTGACTCGCCCACAGGTCGCCGCCGAGAAGTCCTATCCCGGTGGAAAAATAATTCAGCGCGGATCTGTAGGCTGTCGAGGATTTCGCTCTCCGGCCAGCAATCAAGTTCAGCTCGGCAAGCTGGATCTTTTCTCGCCGGGACGTCATCAACGTGGCGCCGCGATTTAGCTGATTGACGATCTCGAAGATCGTCTCCTCCCGCTTCTCCGGGGGCGTGTGCGCTGCGAGCAGTCTTCCGATCCGGAGATGGACTGCGTCGCGTAGTTCCTCCGGGATCAGGGAATAGGCGGCTTCCTGGACACGGTCATGGACAAACGTGTAGGAATCCGCCAGGCGGACGATCAGCTCTTGAAGGACAGCCTCCCAGAGATCCGCGTGGACCGCTTCCGCCCCCGTCCCGCGAACGATGCAAAGCATCGCGACCTCGGCGACGTTGCCGAGGCAGGCCAGCAGCTGCAAGACCTGCTGGGTTTCGAAAGGTAGGCGGGTCAACTTCCCGACCATGAGGTCCACCACATTGTCGGTGAAACCCTTGGCGTGAATGCGATTGAGATCCCAGGACCATCGCGCAACACCATGATCGAAGGTGAGCAAGTCCTCTTCGGCGAGCGCAGACATGAACTGAAGGGCGAAAAAGGGGTTTCCACCCGTCTTCTCATGCACCAGTTGCGCGAGCGGCGCAGCGCGCTCCGGTTCGCAGCGAAGCGCTTCCGCAATCAACTGCGCGAGGTGTTCGCTGGCGAGAGGCGCAAGAGTGATCTCCTCTATCTTTGCACCGGCGTTCTTGACGGCCTCAAGCTTGCCCGCCAGCGGATGAGTGGCATCGACCTCGTTGTCCCGGTAAGCGCCGATCAGCATCAGGTGCTGTATATCCGATCGGGTCAAGAGATCCCCCAGCAAGTCGAGCGTTGCCGCGTCGAGCCATTGCAGGTCGTCGAGGAACAGCGCCAGCGGATGTTCCGGCCGCGCAAATACGCCGATAAATCGTCGGAATACCAGTTGGAAGCGACCTTGCGCCTGCTGCGGTGGAAGCTCCGGGACCGGCGGCTGGTCTCCTATGATGAGCTTCAGTTCGGGGACAAGATCGACTATGAGCTTACCGTTCGGATCCAGCGCGTCGCGAAGGACGTCACGCCAGGGAGCGAGGTCGGCCTCGCTCTTGGCGAGAAGGGCCCGAATCAGGCTCTGAAAGGCTTGCGCGAGCGTGGAATAGGGGATGTCCCGCTTGTACTGATCGAACTTGCCGGACGCGAACAGGCCGCGCGGCCAAACGAGCGCCTTGTGCAGCTCATTGACGACGGAGGACTTGCCAATACCTGAATATCCGGAGACCAGCATCAACTCCGGAGTCCCACTCTTGACGACCCGGTCGAACGAGGCGAGCAGGGTCCCGACCTCGCGCTGTCGTCCGTACAGTTTCTCAGGAATCAGTAGCCGGTCTGGCCTGTCGTGTTCGCCCAACAGGAATTCGCCGATGCGATGGTCGCAGTCCCATTCAGCAAGGCAGCGGCGAAGATCGCTCTCCAAGCCGGCCGCGGTCTGATAGCGTTCCTCAGCAGTCTTGGCGAGCAACTTCGTAATGATTCCCGATACGGAGCGCGGAACATCTTTTCGCCGCTCGGCAGGCGGCAGCGGCTGTTTGGCTATGTGGCAATGTACCCACTCCATCGGATCGGACGCCGTGAAGGGCAGAGTGCCGGTCAGCATTTCGTACAGCGTGACCCCGAGGGCATAGAGATCACTGCGTGAATCGATCGAACGATTCATCCTTCCAGTTTGCTCGGGTGCCATGTAGGCGAGCGTTCCCGCGATGAATTCGGGAGGTTCCGCCGACTGGCGCTCGCGTGGCAATCGAGAGGCGATCCCAAAGCCCATCAGCCAAACCTGGCCGGTGCTGGGCTCGATCATGACATTGGCCGGTTTAAGGTCCTTGTGGATGAGGCCCCGACCATGCAGCTGCCTGATTGCGGCGGAAAGACCGATCGCAACGCGCAGGAACTGTCCCATCTCCATCGGCGTTCCGACCAGTTGATCGAGCGGCTCGCCCCCGGGATCCTCAAGGACAAGCACGGTTCGCCCCGCGTGTCGCGTGAGCTCAACTGTCGGAACTGCCCATGCCGGATCCAACTCGGCCCGCAAGGAGTGCTCGTGTTCCAGCATCCGGACACTCTCTTGTCGGGGATGCTCAGATCTCAACATCAGCACGAGGACAGAGGGCGGATGCGGGCTTGTGCCTGTTCGGGGGCGGCCCCTGCAAAGCACGAACTCCCCGTGCCTGTGAAGCGTGTCGAGAGTGTAGTCCGAGAGATCCAACCCAGGATCCTTCGATTCAGCTGCCGCTTCAAGTGGCGTCAATGCCGATCACTGCAATGTGGGATGCCCCGTATTGTTATATTGTTACGGGTTCCGAACCGGTGAGAGCGCTGCAGCGCCGGGGCCAACGCCGACAAGTCAGAACACCAGTTTGAGCGCGTATTCGCAACATACTCCATTTCCCGCCCGGCGCGCCAGACCGTAATTGCGAATCGAACGGGTGCGAGGATTGTCCACGTACGGCTGGCGATCGGTTCCCTTCACCGTGGGCCTGAGACCCCGCCTCGGCCGATATCTGTGGCAAATGTGGAACCGGCAGAATCTGCGCCAAGCACGCCCGCATCAAATCCGCATGGATTTGCAACTTGAAGGCAAACGCGCACTAATTACCGGATCTACCGCAGGCATCGGATTCTCCATCGCCGAGGCTTTAGCTAAAGAAGGCGCCGCCGTGATCGTTAATGGACGTACAAAACAGAGGGTGGATGAGGCTGTAAACCGTCTAAAGCAAGGCAACCGCCGGGGTAAGGTCGAAGGATTGGCGGCAGATTTGGCCAAGGCTGAAGGCGCTCGCGAGGCCATCGGACGCTACCCCGACGTGGAAATTCTGGTCAACAATCTTGGCATTTTCGAACCCAAGGCGTTCGAGCAAATTCCCGACGAAGACTGGTTTCGTTTCTTTGAGACGAATGTGCTCAGCGGCGTGCGTCTCAGCCGGCACTATTTGCCGCGCATGAAGCAGCGCAATTGCGGACGCATCGTGTTCATTTCGAGCGAATCAGCGTTGCAGATTCCGGCGGAAATGATCCACTACGGCATGACCAAGACCGCCCAACTGGCAATCTCCCGAGGTTTGGCGGAGACCACTATGGGCACGAATGTGACCGTCAACTGCGTACTCCCTGGTCCAACCGCTTCGGAAGGAGTTGACACGTTCCTGTCGCAAATGGCGGCCGAAAGAAAAACCGGCCGCTCCACGCTCGAACGCGAGTTCTTCCGTTCTGTGCGCCCGACTTCGCTGCTGCAGCGCTTCGAGACCACCGAGGAGATCGCATCCGTGGTCGCTTTCGTGTGCAGCCCGCGATCATCGGCCATCAATGGCGCGGCCTTACGGGCGGAGGGAGGCCTAGTGAGGGCGATTGCGTAGGCATTTCCGATTATGATAGTCAACAAAGCTTTCGGCTCGTTCCCGAAGAGTTGGCTCTTGGAGAAGTCGAATTCGGAGCCGACATCACAGGAGAGACCTCGAGACGTGGGAGTAGTTTCCGTGTAGCCGACCAACCGAGAACTACTCCATTCGTGGACACATGCGCGTTCTATAAAGGGGAGAGTCAAGAGAAAAAACATCTCTGGCGACTGGAAGGAGCGGGGCTGTTCGCTGTGCTCTCCAGCCCATGTCATGTTGAGAGGCTCTGGGGAATTCGCTCTTGGTAGATCCATTCTGTTCTCGTGACGGCGCTTTCGGATTCTGAAGCAAGACAAGCTGCGCGGTTGAACGTTGTCAACCATGGTTCTATCTGAGGCTCGAGCCCTATAGCTTTTTCTGGTTATCCGAGGGGGGCCTATAGTTTATCAAGAGACTCGCGGTGCTCGGAGCACACTCTCCGCCTAACGCGCTTGTGGAGACTCACCCTCGAACCAAAGCGTCAGAAGAACCGAAAAGCCATCACCAGAAATAAATCCAGCAAAGGACGGTCCTCACGCAACGCTTAAGCTGCTTGTTGTTTCAGATGTTCTGCGTCGAAACGAACTCCTTTCTTCCAAACGAGCAAAGTGGTGGCCGCGATCTTACGCGCCAAGGTGAGGCGCGCCAAATGCGGCTTCACGCCTCGGGCGACGCAGGCTTGGTAAAAGTCTTGGAAAGGTCCCACGCTCGAGGCGGCTCGCGTCGCTGCACCCTTGAAGATATTTTTCAGATCGTGATTATGGTTGATGTTGAGCCCGCGGACGGCCAGGACCTTCTTGGAGCGTTTCAGTTGGCCACCGACGAAGCGATATTCCCCACTGGTGTACGTCCGCAGCGCCAAGCCACAGTAGGCCCAGAGTTGTCGCTTGGTCCGGAAGCGATGGGCGTCTGCATCAGAGCGATCAACAAAGCGGCGCGGATGGGGCCAATGGTAGGAATCTGCCGCAGTAATTTCATGGCTGGATGTTTCCGGGCTTCCGCTAATAGTTCTCGCCGCGCTTGCTGGCGCAATGCCGCTAAGGCGTCGAACTGCTGGTAGTAGAGTCCGGCACGACGGCGTACGCCGGCTTCCGAAATCTTTGCGAGCCATTCGGCTCGGTAGCGCGGTGCATACACCTGCTGGCCGGCACAAGGAATCCCCCAGCTTCGGTACAACAACTCCGACAGCTTGCGAGCATCGATGCGGTCGTTCTTGTTCCCGACTTTCAACAGGGCATTCTTGCGCGGATCGCAGACCAGCACTCGGGTGACGTGAGGCTGGAGCAGATCGTGCAACCAGGCGGCCCAGGTTCCTTCTTCAAAGGTCACCGACAAACTGCCGCGCAGGCCGCGAATAAACTGGAGAATCGTCTCCGCTTCCGTTTCGACAATAGCCTCCATCACCAGATTCCCGCGCGAATCCCGAACGGCCACCGAGATCGTTGCCTGATGCACATCCATCCCAATATACTTGGCGTCATTCATGAGGGCGCTCCTTGTTGTAGGTAGAGATGCGAACGATCAAAACCTACTCCAAAGGGGCGCCCTTTTATAATGCGTTTCTCGGTACTAATCCGGCGGACGAACCGATAACTTCCGGGTTGCCATCACTCGGGAGTTATTCGGCGATCTGACGCCATGTACGCTCTTGACGCAAAGGCGGCGATATTTCGAAGGGCGTGGCGACTCTTGCCGGCTTTGGCCGCCATCCTGATTCCGGCAAGCGTGCTCTCAAAGAAGTCCGCCATGCTGTCCAGATCCGCATCTGAGCGAATTTCTCTCTGTTTTTTTGCTCTCGTGAGCACGCGCATTAGTGTCTGACGCTGCCGCCGCGCCGCATTACGCGTGATACGCGTTACGCCGGCATCTCGCTGACCGAATTCGCTGATGGCGTTGAGCCCCATGCAGCCTTCTGCGCTGGACAAGTCTTTCCGTTGAGCGAAAGTCACCAGGGCGTTTTGCACGGCGGCGAGGGCCGAGCCAGGTCTTTCCAATTCCACGTTGATGGAATGAACGCTCTCTGTGACGTACAACTCCAAGGCTTTCAAAAACAGCGCCCGCTTGTCGCCGAACGTGTCATACATGCTCTGCCGCCCGACTTCCATGACGCGCATCAAGTCATCGGTGGATGTGGCGGCAAAGCCTTGCTGAGAAAAAAGGCGTATCGCCTTCCGAAGCGCTTTCTCTTGATGGAACTCCTTCGGTCGCGCCATGCGCCTCTTCTCTTTCGATGTTCTCGTTCCGATTATGCGACGTATCCGCCGTCGATGGTAAGGCTGGCTCCGGTGATGAAGCCCGCTTCTTCCGACGCGAGGTAAGAGACGAAGCTGGCGACCTCCGATACGTCACCCATCCGTTTCAAAGGAATGAGCGTCTTAACCAACTCTGCGTGCGGTGAACCCATATCGGTCGCCGTCGGTCCCGGCTGAACATTGTTGACCGTGATGGCACGCGGGGCGAGATCGATTGCCGCACCGCGAACAAGTCCTACGAGCGCAGCCTTAGTCATGCTGTAGACACTTCCGCCAGGGAAGGCAGTGCGGATAGCTGTGATGCTACCGATGACAACGATCCGGCCACCATCGTTCATTTCTTGGGCGGCTGCTTGAATACCGACGAAGGCAGCACGGACGTTGATGGCCACCATGCGGTCGAAGTCTTCGAGAGTATAAGTGTCGATTGTGCCCCTGGTGAGAATGCCCGCGTTGCTGACGAAGATGTCAAGAGTGCCGAAGGCTTCTGCAGTTCTGGTCACAGCGCCCCGGAGCTCTTCGGCCGAGCCGCTGTTGGCCTTGAGAGATAGCGCCTTGCCTCCTGCGGATTCGATTTCGCGAACAAGTTCGAGGGCCTTTTCTGGGGAACTGGAGTAAGTGAAGGCAACGGACGCGCCATCCGCCGCGAGTCGGCGGACGATGCCTGCTCTGATGCCTCTTGAACCACCCGTGACGAGAGCTACTTTGCCGTTGAACGATTTTGTCTGCATAGGTCACCAAAATCCTCTCAGGCACCTGTTATGCCTATTGTGGATTGGTGTGTCCAGAATGGCAGTTCAACCGGTCCATTAGCCGTGGATTGCGTCATGGATGCCGGAGCCAAGGCAAATTGGGGAAATTGGATGCAGCCCCGCCGAAGCGTCCCTAACTCGAGGGGCAGAAAAAGAAGAACCAAGAACTAAGAACTGCAAACTGAATACTGAATACTGAAAACTAAGGCATGAATCCTTGCCTCCGGCACACCTGCACGATGCCCAGGCGATCGTCTGCCCCGATTTTCTGCTTCATCCGATACAAGTGGTTTTTCACTGTTTGCTCCGACAGACAGAACCGATTGGCGATCTCCTTGTTCGTGAGCCCCTCGGCTATCAGTGGGATCAGCTGCTGTTCTCGCCGCGTTAATCCCAGCCGTTGATGCACGCTCGCAGAAGGAAAGGAGGTCGCTTCTCGTTCGAAATACCGGAACAGGGTTGCGCACAGCGCGCCAGGGCAAATCGCTTCGCCTCCTTGCAGCGCTCGCACGCCTTTCACCACGTCCTCCGCCGAAGCCTCTTTCGGCAGGTACCCGTGAACGCCCGCCCGCACGCACTGCAAAAACTCTCCTTCCTCTCCCGTCACACCAATCAGAAGAATTCGCACCTTGGGAGCGATCGTCCGTACCCTTCGAACCGCGGTCAGATCTTCGTTTCTGCTTCCACGCGATGACAGCAGCAGGACGTCCGTTTCCTCCTCGAGCAGGTCTTCCGTCCGGAAAGGTTCCGCTATGTCCGTTCCGACCACTTCGATTTCCTCGCTTTTGACCAGCATCCTGGAAAGTGCCTCTCTGAGCAGGCGATTCTCAGCCGCCACGAAGACGCGCGGCTTCTGTCTCGCGATCGCACCGTCGTTCGCGCGCGCGGCACTTTCTCCCACCGCGATATTTGTCCGGCGATCGCCATTCGAATTGATCTTCTTTTTTTGGGCTTGCTCGGCTGCCTGCAATATCTGGCGCGTTCCTGCATTCATTGTGGGACATCCTCCATGAGTCTCCGCACTGATGCTAATTCCAACCAGCTGATCAGCGATTTGCTGGAGCCCTACGCTTCCGCCTCACTTCTGCAATTTTGCAGCCGCACCTTCATCCGCCCCCATTCCCAACTTCCGCTTTAAACCCCCAACAAAAGAACAATTTAAGTTAGCAGCTGTGGATAACCCTCCCCCTCCACTGTCTCGATTTGGTACCAGACCGGGTTTTCAGCCTCAATTTGGAACCACTTTCTCCCTACTTCCTATCTATCAGCGCTTTGCCCTTCTTTTTCCTCATTCCCTGCCTTCCTTTTCTGGTACTTCCGTACTACCATTTTCCTGGAACGTCCTGCTGCCTTCCGGTACGTTTCCGCTATAGGTTTACTTGCCGCCATCGAATTACACTCTTCTCGGATAGCGCGCGGCAGTTTTCCGGAAAGATGGTCTACCCCTGGCGACCCAGCTTGATCTGATGACGAAAAAACTCCCAACAGGCAGTTCACCCAAGAAGCCGTTTTCACTTACGGAGCGCCGCGGCAGCCGCCGCTGCAAGATCACGCAGCTTATGCGCATCCGTCCTTCCGACCCGAACAAAGAGCACTTTGAAGACTTGCGCGGCTCGGTTAGTGTTTCCCCCTCCGGTGTTTTTTTTCAGTCCAGTGAACCTGGTTATGAAGTTGGCATGCGGCTGTTCGTGACCATGCCGTACTCACAAGATCCCGCTTCCAGGGTCCGCGAGTACCTCGCAGAAGTCGTTCGAAGGGACGTTCTCCCGACCGGCATGTTCGGGATCGGGATCAAGATCCTCATGGAAATGGGAATCCAACACTCCTATAACTTTGGCGCCGGCAACTCGCGTTAGTTTACGCGGACCTTCAAGCCGTTCCGCCAAGCCGATAAAAGCAAGAACGGGCGCCCCGGATGATTGGGACGCCCGTTCTTGTGTTTGGGGGGTGGAGAAAAGTTAATCTAAGTCGTCTGCGCGAACATCCGCATGGCCCGGTGTCTTATTATTCCTAGCTGCCGGTTGAGCGGGTGTGTCCGCCCGAGAAAACTCAGGACAGGAGACCGGCGCGCCGTAAGTTTGTTCATTGCGATCGTCAGCCGGATATCGCGGCGTGCAAATTTCAGCCCAGTCTGCAAAGCGTCTACGGCGTCGTCCCTCCGCCCAGCGGTGGCATACACTTCAGCAAGATTCAAATAGAGCTGGGCCTGATTCCGCTTCATTCGAACCGCGGAGTCGCACAGCCTTTCCGCTTCGCCCCATTTCCCCTCCGAGCGAGCCAGCACCACGCCCAGGTAGGACATGTAATAGGGATTGTTCTTGTCCAGGTCCACCGCGCGCCGCATATGCGGCAGCGCCTTTATGGCGTAATTGTCTCGCAGGAGCGTTAATCCAGTCTTGAATTCGCGGAACGCTTCCGTATCCATCATCAGCTCACCTCATCCACCGCCGTGCGATCCGATGAAGAAACCGGGCCCGTGGCGGTTACAGGAGAATAGAATTTTCCGGAGATTGGGAAGTTCCCGCGCGGCGCGCTCGAGAATCGCGCCAACTTCATTGGTGAATCTTCATGAAGTAATGTTCCACCCAGCCAGGCTAAGAGCGGAACAGCGAGGAACACGGTTACGAGTAAGCTTCCCATCCCAGTACTTCTTGAAGTTACCCGCAGTCTTATTCGGAAACTACTGACCCAGAGGACAGTCTTGGGTCAGCGGCACTCAAGTTGGATGGACAAGAACGAGGACAGGTCTCCCGCCAGCGTCTAACGCGGCGCTAAACGCTTCCAATCGCTCTGCCACTTTTGCCAATCTTTCAGGGTTGCCGCCAGCATGGCCTTTGAGGCTTTGTGGAGCCATCGTCCCCGCCGTGATGCAAGGTCGTGCTGCACTTTGGCGGTCGCTTGCGGCGTGGAGAAGTGCATGTTGGCAGTTTCCCAGCCCATGGAATAAAGCAGCCGCGCTTCGTCGCGATCCTTCACCAGGGAAGCGAGTTCAATTCGCGAGCAGTCGGGTGCCAGACGCCGCACCACCCAGCGGCCGTGGAAACGCAAAAAGGGATCGGGCACGCGAATGGAGCGCTGCACCATCTTTTCGCAATAAATTTCCATGGAAGAGGCCTTCCTGGCCCAAACCCATGCCGAGGGCCGGATCGCCTTCGCTTCCCGGGCAATGAACGCTCCCCGCCATCTGGACAACACGAGGATCCTGGGGTGCCCAAGGCTTCCCAGTCCTGCGATCCTTCTTTTCAATAGATATTCCTGCCGCGCTGAAGGAAACGAACTCTCCAGCAGCGCGCGGACATCCTCCGGTGGTTTGGCGGTGTAAGGGGGCAGGTGCTCCAGCTTATTCCAGAATTGCACAGGGTCGCGCAGCTTGCCGAGGGCGAGCAAGCGCAGCCAGCGATGGTCTTCCGCCAGGATGAACGCTTTGCCGCCCGCGGCCAGGGCGTCTCGATAACCCTCTTCGATCGCTTCGGCAGCCACCCGCTTCGCAAGGCTCAGGTGTTCTTCCCCGATTGCAACATATACGCTGGTGGTCAACCGCACCAGATCGAGGGTGTAGGGAGCCGGCCATGCTTCATCCAGATCGTTCACGCCCCAAATGAGGCGTCCTTCTTCATCCCGCCACGTCCCGAAGTTTTCGATGTGCAGATCGCCGACACCCAATACGGCCGGCGTCTTCACCAGATCGGCACAAAGCTCCGGCCAGAGCTGCAGCCAGCGATAGAAGGTGGCGCGGAAAAAAGGAAATGCGGCTTCCGCCATGTGCTGGTGCTTGAGCGCGAGATCCTGGCGAATGATCGGCAGCTGCCCTGCCAACCAATGCTCGAAATCGGCCGTGGCTTTGAAGATATTCATGCCGAGCTTATAGGATTTTCCGTGGGACTAAACGTGAGCGTGTTCGGTTCGCGTTGGATCGCCTCGCAGGCGCGCTTCGTAGATCGGAAATCGCGATGCGAGTTCGGCCACTTGTTTGCGGACGCGCTGCTCGACCTCCGCGTTGCCGATGTTCGAGAGAATTTCCGCGATCCAGCGGCCGATCTGTTCCATCTCTGGTTCGCGCATGCCGCGCGTGGTGACGGAAGGGCTGCCCAGGCGGATTCCGCCACCTTTCATGGGGGGCAGGGGATCGAAGGGGATTGAATTCTTGTTGACCGTGATGCCTGCGCGGTCGAGGGCCTTTTCGGCGTCCGTACCGGTGATGCCGCGCGAGTGCACTTCGATCAGGAACAGATGGTTGTCCGTGCCGCCAGTTACGATGCGAAACCCGTGCTTGGCGACGGCCGCGGCCAAGGTTTTGGTGTTGGCCACTACCTGCTTCTGATACTCCTTGAAGGACGGCTCCATGGCTTCTTTCAGGCAGACCGCTTTTGCGGCGATGGTGTGCACCAGCGGACCGCCCTGCGTCCCGGGAAACGTCAGTTTGTCCAGTTCCTTAGCAAACGCCGCTTTGCACAGGACCAAGCCGCCGCGCGGTCCGCGCAACGTTTTGTGAGTCGTCGTTGAGACGATATCGGCATGGGGCACGGGGCTGGGATGCAGGCCCGCAGCCACGAGTCCGGCAATGTGCGCCATGTCCACAAAAAAGAGCGCGCCAACGGACTTCGCGGCTTTGGAAATGCGCTCGAAATCAATGATGCGCGAATAGGCGCTTGCGCCCGCGACGATCATCTTTGGTTTGTGTTCGGCGGCAAGCTTCTCAATTTCGTCGTAGTCGATGCGCTCGTCTTCCTTTTTCACACCATAAGCGACGAATTTGTACATCCGGCCGGAGAAATTAAGCGGATGCCCATGTGTCAGGTGGCCGCCATGCGAAAGATTCATGCCTAGAACCACGTCGTCCTTCTGCAGGGTGGACATATAAACGGCCACATTCGCGGATGTGCCCGAATGCGCCTGCACGTTGGCGTGTTCTCCGCCGAATAGTTCTTTTGCGCGATCGATGGCGAGCTGCTCCACTTTGTCCGCGTATTCGCAACCGCCGTAGTAGCGCTTTCCCGGATAGCCTTCGGCGTACTTGTTCGTGAAGATTGAGCCCATGGCTTCGAGGACCGCTTCGGAAACGAGATTCTCCGAAGGAATGAGTTCCAGACCGGTGGCTTGGCGCTTGGCTTCGTCGCGGAGGAGGTTGGCAATTTGCGGGTCGACGGAATCCAACGGACGGTTCATGCGGTCATTGGCGTCTGTGGTCTTACTCATGGTGAGTCCTCGTTTGCCCGGTCCATTTGTCCGCAGGGCGTAGGCAGTGAGGCGATTTTATCGGATGGAGTGGAAGAAAGCCAATTTGGTGATTGGTGGGAGGGGGTTTACGGCTGAAAGTTGAAAGCTGAAAGTGGAAAGAAAAAGAAGGATTTAACGCAGAGGGCATAGAGAACTCAGAGTTCGCAGAGAAGAGGGAGGCAGCGAATGGGGAAGTCCAAGAGCCACTGAAGAAGAAAACAAAGGGTAGAGCTCACTGTGCATCCGCGCAAGGGTTTAAGAGTACTGGAATGCGGTGGGGCCGGTGTGGACAGTCGACCGGGCGGAGGTTAACAGTCCCGACAAGGTGGGGATCTTAATCAGAGGCCGTGTTTGGCGGACTCGAGTGCGACTCTTTCCAAGGTGCGAGCTTTAGCCTTTGCCGCTTGTTCTTCTCGATTCCTCGGTGGTGCGTTCGTTTCGAGGGAGTGAATGAGACGGGTGGAGATCTTGGCTATTTCGTCGACAGCAGCCAGGAACGAGGCCTCATTTGCTCTCGACGGTTTGTTAAAACCGCTGATTTTCCTCACGAACTGAAGAGAGGCATTCTTGATCTCTTCGGGGGTAACGGGAGGATCAAAGTTGAAGAGTGTTTTGATATTTCTGCACATTTCTCTGACCTCGACGAGACTTGATAGGATCCCTTGTGCTGTCCTGTTGACAGCTTAAAGCGGGTTTCTGTTTTCGCGAAATCGCCCGCAGCCGCTATTGTGTACCGCGGGCCGACTTCGTCTTCTGGCAAGAAGCGAGGCGCTGGCGGGCGTAACCACACCAGGGGCTTAACGGGTCCAGCGTGACATACGCTTGCCAGTGCCTTTGCGCTTCGTTGCGCGCGCCCAGCTTTTCGCAAACAAAAGCCAAATTGTAATGAGCGTCGGGATAACCTGGATCGAGACGCACGGCGTTGCGAAGATGCAGTCGCGCCGCTTCCAGCCTTCCGACTTCTTCGAGAACGCTTCCTAAATTGAAGTGAGCCAAAGCGCTATCGGGATCGGCCTGCAAAGCGCGCATGAAATATTCCGCGGCCTTTTTGAGGTTTCCTTCTTCGTAGCAAAGCGTTCCGCAATTGAGCAAAGCATCGACTTTCTGTGGATCAATGCTCAAAGCATGTTCGTACGCTTCGATCGCTTGCGCCCTGGTATTTTCCTCGGCGTCGTATTCGAGGGCGGTGGCCAGCCAGTCATCGGCATTAGGCCCGGCCATGACGCGCACTTTTTCGCCAAGCTCGCGAGTCTCGAAATTCAAGACGAACTGGCCCGATAGCGGTTCCAGCCGCGCTCCCTGGCTTTCAATAACAACGTCCTTTCCATCGGACAGAACCCGCAGCTCTGCCAGCGGCGCGTGGACATGGGCAAGTTTCTCGCGAAGCACGGCAAGCGATCGTCGCAGACGGTTAGCGGGCACTCCTTCTTCGACCAACTGCTTTACTGTGCGCAGGCCAATCAGGTCGCGAAAATCGTAGTAGCGGTTTCCTTCTTCTTTTCGAGGAGAGACGAGTCGTAAGCGATCCCAATACTCCAGCTGCTTCGCGGTCAGACCCACAATGCGCTGGACATCTTCTGTGCTGAATGTGTCCGTCGCGCCCATGTTGAAATTAACCGGTGGCCTTCTTTCCTGCCCTCTTCGGCACGGTGGAGATCGGTTGCACGGCTCGAGCGGGGGGCTTCTTGCCCACGGGCGCTTCCGCTGCCACTGCGGGCGCGGCGGCCGCAGCCGGCGCCTGCTTTTCCGCCAGACTCTTCTTGAGGGCTTCCATCAAATCAATCACCGGAGCCATATGCGGTTGCGCTACTTCGGTCACTTCCTGGCCCTTGAGCTTGGCGGCAATCATAGTGCGGACATTTTCTTGGTATTCGTCGCGATATTTTTCCGGCGCAAACGGAGCCGCCAGGCTCTCAATCAGCTGGTTCGCAAGCTTCTTTTCCTGGTCTTTCAATTCCACCTTGTCCGTCGGAACGGATTCCGCCGCGCGAATCTCGTTCGAATAGAACATGGTGTGAAGTGTCATTCCCCGGCTGCCCGGCCGAAGGATCACAATGTGTTCTCGCTGATGCATGGTGAGCTTGGCGATGGCCCCGTAGCCGGACTCTTGCATGGCGCTCAGCAGCAGCTTGTAGGCCTTCACGCCGGCGTCCTCCGGCGCAACGTAATAGGAAGAGTCGAAATAGAGCGGGTCCATGTGGTCCAGTTTCACGAATTCCAGGATTTCCATGACCTTCGCCGAGGAAGGCTCGATCTTGTCGAGCTCCTCTTCGGTGAAGAGGACGTACTGATCCTTTTCATACTCGTGACCCTTCACGATTTCGGAGCGCTCCACGTTGCGGTTACAAACAGGGCAAAATAGCGGCTGCTTGAGCCTCGAATGACACACATTGTGGAGCTGGTTGAAGCTGATGCGCTCGCCGCGCGCGGCGGCCGACATTCGCATAGGAATGGAAATCAACCCAAAGGTGAGGTGGCCTTTCCAGACGGTCGTGGCCATGGGGACGCTCCTTCGACAACAGGCTTGGGACTGTGCACGAGCTCTTAAGATTAGCCGTCCGCGGGGCAAGAAACAAGATGCATCGGTGCTCGGTAATGCTCATTTTGCAACGTAAGTCAGGGTGTCCGGCGCTCTACTCCTCCAAAGCGCCGTACACGTCCTTGATGACAATTCCGCTAGTCACAAAGCGCCTGTTGGCTTCAGCCACCAACCGGTTCCTCTCGTGTTCGGAAATTACGAGATCCAATGCCCGCTCGATGGTTTCTGTTTCGGAAGCGGTTCCCAATACCCTCTGGGCGCGCTTGATTTTCATCGCGTCCAATCGGAAGTGCTTGTGTGACCGCGTTCTGCCAGTTGCCATAATCGCTTGTCCCTATTCCAAGTCTACCAAGCGCATATATGCAAAACTGCGCCTTAGGAATATAGAGACATTCCGGCAATGTGTGCACGGCGGTTCAAGGCAAGTCTGCGACTCCCACGACGGCCTAAGATACAATCCATCCATGGCCAAGCTCGGAGAATACCAGCGAAAACGCCGCTTCGACCGGACGCCTGAGCCGTCCGGCGAGCCGGAACCAGTCGCCGATAAGGTCCAGGACCAGTCCTCCCCGGCCGTCAAACGCACACGCCTGCCCAAGCCGAAACTGCCACAATTGGAAATCCGTCCTGGGGCCGAGCATGGCGATACGTTCGTGGTTCAGAAGCACCGGGCAACGCGGCTGCACTACGATTTCCGGCTGGCGATCGATGGGACGCTGAAGTCGTGGGCCGTGCCCAAGGGACCTTCCCAGAGCCACGCCGACAAGCGGCTGGCGGTGCAAACGGAAGATCATCCGCTGGACTACGCCAACTTCGAAGGGAAGATTCCTGAAGGCAATTATGGCGCGGGAACGGTAATGATATGGGACCGCGGAACTTTTCATGTGGAGGGCAATCTCGACGCGCTGAAGCAATTGGAAAAAGGAGAAATCAAGTTCAGCTTGAACGGGGAAAAGCTAAAAGGCAGCTTTGTTTTGGTGAAACTGAAACAAAGCGAAAAAGGCAACGAATGGTTGATGATCAAGCACAAGGACGGCTCCGAAGATTCCTCCTGGAACATCGACGAGCACGACGGTTCCGCCCTTACGGGACGCACAATAGAAGAGATTAAGGAAGAGCTGCCGCCCAAACGCAAGCCAACTCTAATTCAGGCGTCTGAGTTGCAAGGCGCACGCAAGGGCGCAATGCCGTCTCGCTTGGAACCCATGCTCGCGACGCTCGCCGACCATCCCTTTTCCGATCCCAACTGGCTCTTTGAGATCAAGTGGGACGGCGTGCGCGCGCTTGCTCGGATCGAAAATAACGCCCTTGCGCTGCGCTCTCGTAACAGCATTGACATCACCAAACGCTATCCCGAACTGGCCTCTCTTCCCGTTGCACTAGCCGCCCGCCAGGTAATTCTTGACGGGGAGATCGTCGCTCTGGATGCCCAAGGTCACAGCAGCTTCGAGCGCTTGCAGGAACGCATGCACGTGCGTGCGCCCAGCGAGAGCCTTGTCACGCAAATACGCGTCGTTTATTTCGCTTTCGATCTTCTTTACTGCGACGGCTACGACCTTCGCGAAGCGCCTCTGCTCGAGCGCAAACAGCTTCTCCAACGCTTGCTTTATACGTCGGAACGATTTCGCTACGCCGATCATCAGTTGGAACACGGAAAAGAGCTGTTCGCGCTGGCGGAACAAAACGGTTTGGAAGGAATCGTCGCGAAGCGAGCCGACAGCCCCTACGTTTCCGATCGAGGCGCGTACTGGGTGAAGCTGAAGATTACCAAGACAGTTGACGCCGTCGTCGGCGGCTGGACTGAATCTCGCACACCCGCGCTTCCCTTTGGCTCACTGCTGCTAGGCTTGTATCAAGATAAAAAACTTCGATTCATCGGGCACGTTGGCAGCGGATTTGACGCGAAAAAGCTGAAGGATTTGAGTAGTAGGTTGAAAGAACTGGAGGTTCCCGCAAGACCCTTCGACGCTCTGCCAGAGACGAATGAGAAGCCTTCGTGGGTCTCGCCGACCTTGGTCGCGCGCGTCAAATTCAGCGGATGGACGCAGGAGCACGCTCTGCGCCACCCCGTTTTCATCGCCCTGCGCGAGGATGCGCGTCCCACGGATTGCCAATGGGAAAACGAAGTTGCCACTGCCACTCCCGCAGCCGCCCCAGCCGTGGTTCGCGCGCCCGAGATTGTCGGCAAGATTCTCAACACGACAGCCCAGATCGAAGCTGAGTTGTTCAAGGGGCGCTCAGAAACCGTCACCATCGAGTTGGACGGCAAACGGCTGCGGCTAAGCAATCTGAACAAAGTCTATTTTCCCGAGTCGGGCCACACGAAACGGAATCTGCTGGCCTACTACTACCGCATGGCGGATTTCATCTTGCCCTTTCTACGCGATCGGGCTTTGGTTTTGCGACGCTACCCTGATGGAATCAAGGGCCAGGCTTTTTTTCAAAAAGATTTGCGCGAAGGCGTACCGGAGTGGTTCAAAACCGTGCCGATTGATTCGGAAAAAAAAGGCGAACCAATCCAGTATGCGACCGCCAACGACCGCGCTTCCCTGCTTTTCCTGACCGGCCTGGGTTGCATCGATCACAATCCGTGGTCCAATCGTTATGACGATTTCGATCATCCCGACTACTTCTTTTTTGATTTGGATCCCTCGGATGGTACGGAATTTTCTGTGGTCGTGACCATCGCTAGAGCACTTCACGAAAAATTGGAAGAATTGCGCCTCGCCCACTTTGTGAAAACTTCAGGCGCAACAGGAATGCACATCTTTATTCCCGTCGAACCCATCTACACGTACGAGCAGCTGCGTACCTTCGGCGAGATTATCGCTCGAACGGTGACTGCCGAGCACCCCAATCTGGTCACCAGCGAACGCATCGTTGCGAAGAGGCCAGCAGGACGCGTGTTGATCGACGTTCAGCAAAACGCCCATGGCCGGCCGCTGGCTGCCGCGTATTCGGTGCGCGCTTTCCCGCAAGCGCCAGTTTCTGCTCCTTTGTTGCCCCGCGAATTACGTCCCGGACTGCGCCCCGAAGTGTTGAACATAAAGACGGTCTTTGCGCGCCTAAAGGAGAAGGGCGATCTGTGGGGAGATTTCTGGAAACGACGTCAACGGCTGGAGGATGCCATCGAATTGCTCAGCCGCCGCCTACCGCCAGCAGCAAGAAGGAATCGCTAAACGCAAAGGGGCCCGTCCCTGTTTGGCCTACGTGGGTGCTGCCGTTAGTTGCTTAGGTGAGAAGTTCGCCCGGCGGAGAAACTCAGCAAACTGCGGGTCGCCGCGTAGCGAATCGAAGAACGGATGTACTTTGAGGAACTGCATGATGTTCGATCGTTCCTCGGAGGCACGCTCTAGCCACGCAAATGCTTCCTCCGTGTCGCCGAGTCCCAGGTAAGCATTCAGGAAGGCGGCCGCCGGGACGTAACCCTTCTGCCGGCGTCGGTGAAGCTCGTCGAGAACTTGCAACGCTTCGGTGCGGCGACCGCCGCGCGCGTACGCCCGCACAAGCACGCCTAGCACAGCCGAACTGCGCTGCGAAACGGAAGCGGCTTTTTCCAGTGTACGGATCGCTTCGTCGAACTGCTCGGCGCCGATGAGTGCAAAGCCGAGAAACCACAGAGCCATCGGGCTCTCAGGTTCTATGGTCAGCACAGTGCGCAATTCCCGAATGGCTTCGTCGTAGCGGCGAGCATGAAAGAAGATCCAGCCAACTTCGATGCCGTGAAGCGCCAGTGGGTCAAGCTCCTGCGCGCGTCGCGCCCAAGAAAGCGCCTCCTGAGTCCGCCCCTGGCAGAGAAACCAGTACGAAAAGCTAGCGTGAGCGCCGGCATCGCTTGGGCTCAGCGCAATGGCTTGCTTGTATTCCGCCTCGGCTTCCGCCCACTGCCAGTCTTTCTGCAGCGCGTCCGCGAGCAGGACGCGTGCTTCAACAAGCTCGGGGTCCAGTTCCAGCGCCTTCCTGGCGGCGGCGAGCACCTTCGGGCGAACTTCGAGAGGGGAAGCCCCAAAGAAAACTAATCCCAACTCACTGTGGGCGGCCGCCAAGCCCGCGTAGGCCGGAGCGAAGGTCGCCTCGCGATTGATCGCCTCCTGGAAATGCGCAATAGCTTCCTTGAACCCGAGTTGGGTGTTCTTGTGCAGGGCGAATCGGCCCTTGAGGTACGCTTCGTAGACCTCGGGCGCCACCGTACGCGGGGCTACGGGTGAGCCTCTCCGCCCGCCGGTAACCGCGCTCTCAATATGACCCGCAATGCCCTGGGTCACATCGCTCTGCAGCGCCAGCACATCCTGCAGCTCTCGGTCATACGTACCAGACCACAAGTGCTCGTCGGTGTCGGCCCGAATCAACTGGACAGTGATACGAATCTTGTCTCCCGATCGCAGCACCGAGCCTTCGATGACCGCATCGACGTTTAGTTCCTTCCCAATCGCAGGCACAGACTTCCGCGTGCCCTTGAACTGCATCGCTGACGTGCGCGAGATCACACGTAGAGCGTGAATCGCCGAGAGCCTGGCTATCAGCGCCTCCGTCATGCCATCGGAGAGGTAGTCCTGCTCGGGATTGCCGGAGAAGTTTTGCAGTGGAAGAACAGCGAGTGACCGGATGCCCCCGCTGGCGCTCGCCGGCTGAATGGTGGTCCGTTCGCGCACAAGCCATATCAGGCCAGCGGCTAGCGCCAACGCCAGCGCTGCGAGAGCCGCCGCTCTACGCGCATGAGCCCCACTTCGGACGACCTCTGATACCTGGCGAACATCTGGAGCATCCGTTGCGGCCGTAGGCGCCCGTTTATCCCGCCATGCGTCCAGTTCTGGCGCGTAAGCGTAGACCGACCCGAGTCGGCTGTGGTGGAGGCGGTGCACGGGCAGGCCCTCGCGCTTCTCCCACCGGCGGACGGTCGTGACGTCACGGCCCAGATAGGCCGCAATCTCCTTCCAGGATTCTAGACGCCGCCCTTGGGCATCCGCACTGGTCTTGGGGGTTAGTGTCGCCTCGACAGACATGGGCTTGAGGACTCCTACTACGTAAGTGAAGTATCACACCTGTTCGTTTCCGTGGCAACCGCCTAAACAGACGAGAAAAGCCGCCGCTGCTGCACTTTGCTCTTCTTTACCTCTCTTTGCCCGTTGCGCCGCAGCGTATGCCGGGCGCACCATCCCGGTACAAATTCCGGATGACGTCAGCAACACGAGCCGAGGATGCAGAAACTACCCGAAAGGACAACTACTAATGACACCGAAGAGATTTATCAAACCCGCGGCAGCTGTCGCAATATTTGCCGCGGTCATACTTGCGGGAATGTTGAGCAGTTCTCCCCGCGTAACAGCTACTGACAATGAGGATGAGGACAGCAACGAATCAAGGATTCATCGTGGATTAGAGATAGCACCCGTCCCGCTGAATCTGGAGGGGAAAAACCGGGCTCTCGTCGGACTAGGCAGCTATATTGTCAACGCACACGTCCCCTGCAACGAGTGCCACGGCGCCGGCCCTGCGCTCACTCAATTCCTACCAGGTAGCAATCCATACTTTGGCCAGACGGCGGTAATCAATCCGGCGACCTACTTTGGTGGCGGCAGAGATTTTGGTGCAATAGCGCCAGGCGCCGCGCACATAATCTCCCGCAACCTGACACCTGATAAAACTGGTCTGCCCGTAGGAGGCCACACGTTCGCGGAATTTGTTCAGATTATGAGAACGGGCGTCGACTTGGATAACCTCCACCCGGCCTGTCCACCGGGAGTCGTTAACACGAGCTGCGTTCCAGCTCCGTTCCGCGCAGACCTTCTCCAGACGATGCCCTGGCCTGGTCTCAGCCACCTAACGGATCATGACCTCCGGGCCATCTACGAATATCTCAGCGCCATCCCCTGCGTCGCGGGCCCGCCAGCACCTGACCCACGGCACAACGATTGTCCTTGAGGCTGACGCGGGTCCACTTCTGAGAGGTACGAAAAAGCTGGTTTACAGACCAGAAGGTTTTTCAAAACCCGGTTTTGGTTCTCCTAAATTGCAGATTCTAAAGGAAGTAAAGTGGTCTTGAAACCAGATCTAATAGCTTTTCTTCCGGAACTAGCCTGGGCGGCAAGGCAGTATCGCAACCAATATACAATCTGCGACGTCAGTGTTCAGAACGGAACAGACACGAATGTTCGCCGCGTCTAGCATCCTGTTGTGGTGCTCACGTGCAACCTCAACCGCGGAAAAAAGTAGCCCGAGTATATAGAATCGATGGGACTATACTTCTGTATCGCTCGGCAGCGAGAAGTCAATTGAAAGCGGAAAGATCGCTCCCCCGCGCGGAGCCGTGGTGGAGTATGGTCTTGGGGATCCCGCTCTTTCTACGGACTCTGCTTCGTCTTGTTCTTGTCTGTCGCCATCGGCATAAGGGTCCTCCGATAACATTGCGCGAACCAATCCCATCGAACCTATCCGGATGCCGACCTGTCGATGGCCGAGGAACGTACATCACTTGCTTGGATTGCGGTCAAAAATTCGCTTACAACCACAAGACCGGTCGGCTGGTAGATTTCTGGGGCGTCCAGGACGCAGAAGCACGGGCAGGAGTTCGTCGGGGAGTTGAGGGATTCTTTTCGCCTCTTCGAGGTCTCGCTGCAAGGTTCGGCAGGCTGAAGATGAGGATTCCGATGAGTGAGCTTGTCAGGTCCGTGCAGCGCCTCGGAATTTTGACGAAGGGCCAATGGACTAAGTCTCGACGCTCGATTGCCGGTAAATGGGCACCTCGGTCAGCCTTGAAACAAACGCAAACCCGACCAGAAAACAACTAGACTACAACGGAACGAGCGACGAAGCGCGGACCCAAGTCTGATCCTAAGTTCAGGTTGGGCTCACGAGTGGCTTTCCATTCGGGCGATTTTGTCGAGGCGGCGCTGGTGGCGGCCGCCGAGATAGGCGGTGGTCAGGAAAGTCTGCACCATTTCCACGGCGGCTTCGGGGGTGACGATGCGGCCGCCTAGGGCAAGGACGTTGGCGTCGTTGTGTTCGCGGGCGAGGCGGGTGGTCATTACGTCATGGGCCAGGGCGGCGCGAATGCCCGGCACTTTGTTGGCGGCGATGGAAATCCCGATGCCCGATCCGCAGACGGCGATGCCCAGATCGGCCTGTTTTGAGGCGACGCGTTCGCCAACGGCTTTTCCATAGTCGGGATAGTCGACGGACTCTTCCGACGAGGTTCCTTGGTCGTCGACTGCGTATCCCGCTGCTTCCAGATATTTTCGAATGGCCTCTTTGACGGGGAATCCCGCGTGATCGGAACCAATGGCGATGCGCGGCTTGGCAGGGGATTCGCTCATAAGCACCAACGCGCGGGATTCTATCGGAGGCAGATGC
>Ga0207120_1046_pt1 | contig 28786 bp, 23 predicted proteins | sample Alteio_BWMinHeat_40_FD_153509 | JGI IMG/M metagenome (GOLD analysis project Ga0207120, IMG submission 153509) | Enriched cells from forest soil in Barre Woods Harvard Forest LTER site, Petersham, Massachusetts, United States -... | ecosystem: Environmental > Terrestrial > Soil > Temperate forest >...
GTTATTGATGTATCGCAACCATTAGTTCTCCATGCTGTAGGTCAGATTTGGGAAGTGAGGCCAACCAAGAGCAAAGCGTTTTGTGGCCGACTAAAGGCAACAAAATACAAGCGACGCAAATCATCCCAAGCACGGTCGATTGGATCGCGCTGAGTTCGCGCATTACCGACTGGGCAGAACGGAGCTACAATTTGCTCAATTTCATGGACTTGGTCGGGGGTCTCCGGGCAGCGGAATCGGCGTTGCTGAACATGGTTTGTTCTGAAGTCTGACCCGACATCAACGACAACAAGCGGAAATTCTAGACCTTTGGCCTGATGAACCGTCATGATTGGGAAATACCGACGCGGGACGTATGGCATGATCTCTTCGTCAACTTCGACATCTCCGTTAGCAATGTTCTCAAAAACCTCGCGTATCGCCGCACGCGCAGAATTGGGATCATGCACGCCCTGTCCATTTAGGATGCGCGCGCCATAAGAAGAGAATTGCCCGGCCTCAGAGACTGTGCGAGCCAGTGCCTCCAAATAGACCTGCCCTTCCGGGTCCGACTGGAACTCAGGTATCCACGTAACCAAGGTGAAGAAAAGCTCCAAGAGTGGCCACTCGGAGGGCCATGCAGCCATGTTGGTGGGCGTTCGCGTCTGCCAGTTTTGGATAAAGGCCGCTAATCCGCCTGGTGCCGGATTCGATTGAGCGAAGGCCGCAGCCGTCGCTCGCCACGCCTGCATGCGTGCCCGCGCGGATTGAGACAAGCTTGTGATCGCCTGTGATACTGCTTCGTTCGGATCGATGCAGAGCAGGGCTAACCCGAGGAGCCGACTAACTGTCTCGATTTGGAAAAGACTGCGTCCTCTCGGATTGAAAACTGGTATGTGGTGTGTATTCTCTAGACGCTGGCGTAGCAATAAAGGCAGTCTTGGTCTCGGATTGTTACCATACGAGTATTCGCTGGCAGAACGGGAGAGCAATACCGCATCACCGAAATCACCATCGACGGCTCTCACGATTGTGTGATCGGCATCTTGGCAGTGCACTACGTGGCCGCCGTTTCTGAATACGTTCGTCAGAAATTCTGTAAGGTCATTGGCCAGAGAATCGCAGTCCTGGCGAAACATGGCCAGCACCGGAAGATGCTCGTGAGGGGCGTGTGCCGCTGCGGGTAGTAGCGGTTGCTTTCCTGGTACGCGTGCAGCCTGGTATGTTGGGTCAAGCTGAATAAAGCTATTACAAAAGTTGACGATTCGCCCCGACGACCTGTAATTGCTAACTAAGTCCACGCGTTGCGGATTCCATTCAACTCCTAATGCAGTTGTGATGCGGGTGTGAAAATTCGCGAACAATTCAACAGTTGCTCCCCGGAATCGAAAGATGGATTGGTCATCGTCGCCCACGACGGTGAGGCTCGCACCAGTTCTCCGACAGAGTTCAAAATATATCTGTTCCTGTAGGTAATTAGTATCTTGAAACTCGTCCACGAGAACCGCACGAATGCCGTCAGTGACCCGGTGCAAGTTGTCAGCGAGCAAACCGTCGAGGAACAATCGTTCGAGGCGCGCAAAATCGGCAAGATAGTTGGCTTGGAGGTAGCTGAAATAATCGGCCAGAATGGAACAGAGTACGTTCTGTCCCTGCCCCGACGCTTGAAAGTTCACTAGGTTAATCTCGTCATGGCGCGCACGGTCGGAAAAGGCTAATGAGACGCCAAGTTTGACCCTCGTTGGTCGAGGGCCAGGGTAACTCGGAACGAATGTACCAATAAACGCTTCAAGATGCGCATCTCGATGTCTTGCGTTGGGAAATAGTCCGTGGCGACGCATAATCGCGGAAGAGAGAAACCCTTCGATAGTCGCGGGAGTAATTCCTCCGGGCGGACGACAAGTAGCAATGATATCCTCTGAAAGCGAATCCAAGGTTCCGACTAGTACGGCGTTCGCGTCGATTTCCCTGAGCCAGGCAGTGAGCTCAGCGTCCGCCGTCTGACTTCTTGCATGGGTCACGACCGCGTATCCCCAAGCCAAGATACGAGATCTGAGTTCTGCGGCTGCCTTGCGCGTGAATGTGGTCGCGACGATGCCGTTCGGTGGTATGCCGTCGACCAATATCAATTTCAGAGCGCGCATTGCAAGCACAGTCGTTTTTCCAGCTCCTGGGCCTGCCACAATGAAGGTAGGGGGATGGGGGGGCGGCTGCAACCGCAGCGGCCTGTTCGTCATTCAACCATTCAACGCTGAAACGTTGGATTGATGCTCGGATGTACTCTACGAACTGTGCATAGGTCAGCACCCTTTAGTGCTCCCGCCCCGGTTGAGGTGCAGTCAGTTGGGCATAGAGTTGAAGGGTATTATGGGCACCACGGCGCTTGTTTCGATTGAGGCCACGAAAAATCAGGACATCTATTCCAATCTTGCGGCAGACGGCGCACTGGCAATGTCTCCAGGGTCGAGACTCTAAAGTCTTGCGGTATCCTTCACTCAAGTCCTTCCGTTCGGTCGCGGCCCTGGTGAGTAAGGAGTCGTATGCATGGAGAGCTTTCAAACACTCCGTTATAGAAATGCCACGGCGGTCGTAACTTCGCAATGCCGACAATGCCTTCTGTTCAAGACTTTTGATCCTACGTTCAGATAAACCTGACTTTTTCAAGCGGATCAATGTTCGCGCATCCCTAGTGGGGGGGACACGAATAGCCGCATACCACTCGCCGTCGACAGCCAAGTAGTTTTGGTCTGATCTGAGCCAAGCCTTTCGGAAGTAAGTGGCGCTATCAAAACTGTTAATCCCACAACGCCTGAAGTGTTCCTGCAGGGTTGGGCGGTAGATGCCCAGAAGATGAATCCAAGGAGGTCTTCGCAGTTGCTGTACGCGATCACTTACCTTCCGAACGATCTCTCGCACCTCTGCATCACCTCGGGGAACAAGCCCTCCCAACGCCACATGCGTGTAACCGATGTCAACGTAATCCGTTATCTGCCGGGCGTAATCGTTGGCATCTAGGCCCTGAATAATTCCAACGGGTACAAAATCGGCTCCCTGTTCTCGATGTTTGGAAAAAAATGATTCAGCATTCCGTCGTGTCAACCGAATTCGGCTCTTTTGTTCAAATTCAGTCAGTCTAATCTTTTTCCCGTCCTGGTCGATTTCGGCGACGGGAATGTGATCAACGCTAGCGCCATAATCAAACTCGTAAAGATCATATAGGGAGACAGCCTGTTCGACAGATATTGTGGGTGACTCTTGATTCACATAAGAAAATGCGCCGCAGTCACCAAACGCATATTGGTCCTCGTTAAGTTTGAAGTGCGTGCGAACAGGATTCGGAGCCAAACTCTCGCTGTCCGTGTGACCTATGCGTTTCAATAATCCTTTGCTTCCGAGGTGCTGGGCAAGGCTGACTAGCACGCCATCACACATTCTCTGTGGACGCATTAATGCGATGCTGTGTTCTTCGTTCCGGCTTGCTCGATCAAGTGAAGAGAATGAATCTTTCTTAAAATCGTAGTCCACATCGAGAAAATCATCCCAGTCTGGCAGAAAATATAAAGGGCGCTGAGTCCGACTTAGGTGATGACGAGGCCGTCTACGCTGGTGGGGTATGCAACGGAGTAGGTCATGCAGCCGGTTAAGTTTCATGCCAATTGCGCCTGCGGCAAAGCGGAATCTCGTGCCGTCAACCTGAGCGGCCTGGAGATCAATGCTCTCCAAATAGTCTTTCCCCATTACTAAATCAACGTTTTGATGGTTCATCACCAACTTCTGGAGGGAGGCAGTTACGGATGGACTAAGTTGGACCGCCCGGACAGAAGTCATCTTCCGGTTGTAATAGGGAATCTGCGCTAGACCTCCGATCAAACCGAATTTTGCAGATAGAACCGCGAGCGATAAGGAGTGTGGCCACGTATTCTCACGAAGAAATGATCGCAGAACTCGAAAAGTCGGTCCGTCATACAAGTGGATGGCTGGAAGGACACCCTCCGTCTCAACTTTTGTCGCCGAGCACCCGAGGATAACGAGATTCCTGGGCGATGAAGTATTAGAATCTAGCATTGCCTTTGAAGTGACTCGTTTATCGGACGGAACACTTATAACTCCGGGGACGGTATCTCACAAGTACAAATGTGGCGCATCAATTTAATCGATGTCATGACAGGGGTCAACGGTGACTTCCCCAAAGGAAAGGCGAAAAAGTGGTGTCAACGTCATAGTAGTCGATCTGCTCTCTCTTCTTCAAGAAGCGCACGACCGCATAAGTTGCGGGAGTCGCGGCGATTTCGTAAAGCACCTTGAATGCGTAGAGCGACATTCCTGTGAAGACGACATATTTCGCGGGCCAGACCCCGAGAAAACCAATAGTGACAAAAGTGAAGGTGTCCAATGCTTGTCCCACAATCGTAGACCCGATGGTCCTAGCCCAAAGATGGCGGCCTCGTGTCCAAAGTTTCATCTTGGCTAGCACGAATGAATTTGCGAATTCCCCAATCAGGTAGGCGACGAATGACGCTAAGACGATGCGCGGTACTTGGCCCAAGGTCAGCGCGAATGCCTCCTGGTTTCGCCAGAACTTGGCCGGAGGCAGCGCAATGACAGCCAGATAGACAAAGGCCATCAGCACGTTTGCTAAGAAGCCTGTCCAGATTATCTGTCGGGAACGAGCGTAGCCATAAACTTCGGTAAGAACATCTCCGAAGATGTAAGAAATTGGGAACAAAATAGAACCACCTGGAAATACAAATTTCCCGACTTCCCAAGGTTTTCCAGCGGTTGTATTCGAAATGAGTAGGGTGGCCACGAAAAGTCCGCCAATGAGACTGAGATAACGAAACTCGCCATTCCTGTGTTCCAAATCTGAGCGGTCGGTTTCTGGCATGTGTATCCTACCTTTCGGTCCGTGTAAGCTTTAGCGCCTGATCCGCACGTGCGGTCCATTTCTACGCCACTTGATGGCGAGTTTATTCCACTGCGGTCGGCGGTAGGCGAACTACACAGAGCCGAAATAGACTTTGTGCCCGCGCTCAGTCAGACCTTTATGAACTCTATATAGTGCGCACTTGGCAAAAAACGGCAGGGTCTTCGCCGGTCTCCCTAACGAGACCATGCACAGACTCCAGTCCGCGTTGTCTGGCCGCGACTTCAGCCAACTGGCGTCCACTTCGCGATGATATTTCTTGAAGACCTTTGCGAGTTCCACGCGGTAAGCCCCGTCAACATTGAAGAGAAGCTCAGCAGTCCTACGGACTTGCTCTACAAGGTGGCTCATACCGCTCGACTTCGCTCCAACTTTTGAGAAGAAGAGCGTCTTTGATTTCTGGTGCAGGAAATCACAGAACTCGAACCTCGACAAGCCGCCGCCGAACATAACGTCAGCCGAGTCAAAGTGTAGAAACCCTGGTGCATTTCCGCATCTGGTGTTGAATGATGCTTCGCTCTCAGCCCCGTTCCAAGCAGGGAGCGGGACGGTCGGCTTCGCAATTTGGTCAACGTACCGGTTTACTCGGACGAGGAAATCTGGAACAACTTGGTGCCAGGTGCCGGATGATAGGACGTAAGGGATGCCGCCATATGTAAGTTCGTACCCGAAGCAGTCAAAGACGGTGTAGTTCATGAAGGATTCCTTCTCGTCATCCAAAAGATGAATCCGTGTGTCTTTTGCAGTTTGGACTGAGGGCGCGACGCCCTCCTCTTCCAGATGAGTCAACCAGCCCTCGATGCGCAGGAATGGCCTAGTCGCCGGGTTTTTAGACATACGGCCGTAGACGTACGATTCTGCAAGCTGCGATTCTGCCTCGCGTCGTTCTGCTGGTGTGAAGAGCACGACTTTCTTCACTGCTTGTCCCACCGCCAGTTCGGAATCCAACTGTGCTTCCAGACCGGCAATCAGCGACGGGTCCGCTACAGGGGTGACATTTCCCACTTCTGGCCAACCTTGCTTGTATTGATTGCTCTGAAAGAGCACTCCCGCCTTGTCAAGCACCGCACCCAATTTCGAGAACGGAACCTGTACCCTGAGGGATGTTCCGCCTCGAACGGTCTTTCCGAGGAGCTTGTAGGATGAAAGGCCCTCTAGGGCACCCACCAAGTCCCTATCGAACTCAACACCAAATTCTTCTACGAACGTTGCACGAGGAGCTCGTTCACTGGCGATGTGCCATTTCGCGAACACCTGCTCTGCGCGGATTCCTACGAGTTTGTCGCGACGAATGGAATTCAGTGCCACGCGTAGACCAAAATCAATCTGCAGCCAGTGATTTTCGAGCTTTTGCCATGCGTGTCCAAAGCTGAGCACGAAAGTATTAGAAGCCCGACGGACTACAAGTAGGCCTGCTGGTGACTGGGAATTCAGGGCCAGTCCAACCGAATTCTGGAGTGCTCCGCGAATCACGCTCACCCATGATGGCTCGCCTATGGTTGAGGGAAGAGGGATGAACTCGCCGTCAAGAGGCGGAGCAAGAGGCCGCACATCTCTGCCGGACTTCAATTCGCTTTCGAACGCTGCGACCTTATCAGGCTTCAAAAGATAGATTGTCAGACCGATTTTCGTGTCGACCACGGTCGAACCCCAAGGCCGCGCGTTCGTGGATAGTAACCCAATGGTTGATTGTCCTGGCTCTTACTTACGAACGTCTAGTGTTCAGGTATTCTTATAGACGAGGACGTTATTGGCCGGTTAGACATTCACAACTGGTCCCCTGCACTTCGCCCGCTGCTGTCCAAGGGCGGTCATCTGCTCACTTATATGCTCGCCTGAGAGTGAGCGACTGTCCCTTGTTTTCAGGATCGAGGGAAGACGAGTGATACCATGATGGCCCGAGGTAGACCTATGCCGGATAAGGCGCTGGACAGAAGGCTGGTCGCTCTGCAGAAGAAAGCCGATCTCGTTTACGCGCTGATGGACTTCTTGAAGAAACACCCGGCCATCGTCCCGTATTGCACGCTGAAGCAGTTGAGCACAGGGACCGGTCTAAACTTTCAAGAGAAGTGCTTGATCCGACCTGTTTGGGACGGCAAGCCCACTCTCAGGCTCATCCGCTACATCTCTGAGTTCGATGACGATGGAAGCCCGACACTTTTGCATAACGACGTAAGCGGTCTTTCATTCGATGAGCTGGCTGCTCTGCTGAAGCACAAGGCGAAGGTCGACCTAAGCAAGCCTCCAGACTGGGACCCCGACGAAGATGAAGAAATAACCACTGAATGATATCCTTGTGGCTGATTATCCCGTGAGACGACCCGGCCAGGTTCAGAGTTGAATCTTGGCGAGAACCCTTGCTTTTTGCTCCTGTTGCGCAACTCTGAGCTGCAATTGAGCACGCATTTGCAGCTGATTCTGATTATGTTCCTCGGTCACCTGCTTTGCGTATTCCTCGTTCGCGGCTTCGCAGTATTGTTTGAACATCGTCATGGCCATCGGCAGATGGTATTCATCAACGTGTAGATTTGCCGTGTCCGCTTGAAAAACTACCGCTGACGCAGAAAAATTGGCATTGAAGGCTGTCGCGCGGTGACGAAAGCATGATTGCCATTTCGGGTTGACAGCCCGGTTAAGACGCAGCGTGAGAGTGCTGGACTTGTAGTCCACAGTTTCGATCGCTCGGATCGGGTCGTCAACAATTTGGTCGTTTAACTTTGACGCCGGGACTATTTCCTTCTTAAGAGCGTCAAGCCGCTGGAATGCGATGAACTGATTTCCTCGTCCTATCAATTCTTCCTTGACGACTTGCACCGATTGCAGGCGATCCTCGGGTTGCTGCTTTATCATCAGAGCGACCAACGGATCAAGGTATTCGAACTGGGGCGACGCAGATTTTATGTTTTTATAGTCGGTTCCCTGCGGAACGTGGCCGGTGAACATTTCGTTGAGGATCAGGCCCAGCGCGAAAATATCCGCGCGGTGGTCAACGGGTGCACCCGCTTTCCGCTGCTCCGGCGCTGAATACTGAAAGTTCGCCAGTCTGTCGTGCGTCTCGGTTTTGACTTGGGTGAGCAGATCTTCTTCTTTAAAGTGCGCTATTCCGAAATCTGCGACAACGACATCGTCGGTGCCTTTGGCATAGAGCAGGTTCGCAGGCTTTATGTCGCGATGCACGACATTGAAAAGATGGGCGGCCTCGACGCCATCCAGAATACGGCCGTAAAGGTGCAGGACTTCGCCGGGTGGAATACCGGAGCTGATGCGTTCCCTGAGCGTGCTCGAATATAGCGGCATAACGTAAAACATCGAGCCGTCGCGCGTCTTTGCGAAATCGAGGACTTCGATAATCGCTGGCGAGACGCGCTTCAGGCAGAAAAAATATTTCGTTTCTGAATCTCTTGAGCTTTGATGTGCTGGTTGCGGTGAGCAACTTCAGAGCGAGCTGCTGTCCCGTAGAATCTGTAACTTCGAAGACGGTTCCCGATCCTCCCCCACCTATCTGCCGGACGAACTTGTAAGTGTCAAAGGAACCTTCAAAACGGATGGGCGTTTTGGATGTCATCTGCTCATATTACTCGACTTAGTAACAAAAGGTTGGGGCCTCGGGATAGTAACGGGGTTAAAATAGTGCAAAGAGGCGCAACAAATGTGCCCCAAACCCGACGCGGAAGACCCACGGATAGCAAAATGCCTCTCAGCCACGCGTGAATCAAAGGCGATAGAGTTCAAAGAACAGTTTGTTCCAACCGATGCGCGGCAATCCCTCGAAATTCTGAAAGACATTGTTGCTATCGCCAATTCCGGCGGCGGAGCATTAGCAATTGGAGTTACTAACGCCGGCAAGGGCTGCCAATCGGACGTTAAGCCGGTTTTCGAATACGATCACGCGAAATACTGCGATGTGATCAGAAAATATACCGGGCAGCACTTCGCGGATTTCGAAGTCATTGAGGCGAAGAAGGACGGGCATACAATAGCGATTTTTTTTGATCAACGCTCCTGACTATCCGCTTGTTTTTGAGAAGCCGGGGAACTTATGCGGTCGATAAAAACCATCAGGAGACCACATTCTCGCGAGGCACTGTTTACTTCAGGCATGGGGCAAAGTCCGAAGCCGGAACTACGGACGACTTGCGCAGATTTATCGAAAAGCGTGTCCGTGAAATGCAGCAACAGCTTGTCAAAGGGATGAGGCGCGTCTCCGAAGCGCCGCGTGGGTCAGAACTGCTTGTCGCTCCGCGCGGGAGCGTTGTGACCGATCATGGTAACGCACTCGCCGTGAGAATCACGTCTGACAAGGACGCTAGAGATGCAATCCAGATTGATAAGAATATTCTGTTTCCGTATCGACGGAGAGAGCTTGCAGAGCGTCTAAAAAAGGAGCTGGACAAGGGTTTGTCTCCAAACACCTACGACTTGCAAGCGATCAATCACATTTACGATATTGCAGAAGACGAGTACCTGTCGTGGAAGCCGCAGTTTTCAAGCAGGCAGTATGGAGAAGCTTTCGTTGGATGGATTGTGGATAAGATATCCAAAAACAAAGACTTCCTAGCAGAGACTCGTCGGAAATTCCGGGAAAAGAAGCGCAGCAAGGAATGATATGGTGCGAGGCCGAACCTTGTTAAGGAGGCCCTTGTTTAGTCTCTATCACCCCCTGGCGTGGCGCGTCAGCGTTAATTGCGTCATATTTTCCACTTCGCTGGCTTGAGCGTTCCGGGCAGATAAAGAGGGTGACACGGTCGTCCACTCTTAGTGAGTTTAATGTAGTGGAGCGGCATGCCGAATTCTTTGAACCAGGTAATCATCTCCTGATCTCTGTTGGGAAATACCGGGTGGAGGCGCGCAGCGCGATGGCCGCCCCAGGCCGCAATGCATATTCCATTGTCGCGGCGAATAATGTGGAGCATCGCTTCCAAGTGCTTCTTGGCATCATGAGGATTTGGGCGAGCGTGATTCAGTAGATCATCGGGGTCGGTGGAACGCAGGGCGAAGAGATTTATAACGTACAGTGTTTTGTAACCCCATGACATTGCGTACGCAATACAGCGCTTGATAGTGCGGTCGTCTTTCCTCTCGTCAGCCGTCGAAGGATTGAGCATGATGAACAAACAAGGTTTGCCGTCTCCCCAATGACGTTCGAGGTGGTATCTGTATTTTCGGCATGAACTGATGAGCGCGTCTTTTTTCATGATTTCTCCATCTCTCGCGTTGCTTCAGCAACAGGAGAATAAATCTCTCTGATAGTTACTTTCGACCATGACGCGGTCTCTATCTTCATCGCCCTTGGGCTGGTGGATTAGGGTTGGGAATGGAATTCAACTACCGATTTTCCGCAACTCATCAAGCGTGGGAGTGAGAGGGCTTGTCAGATCGGAGTGTGTTATGGTGCAGGGAATATTTTTGGTTTTCACCCAAATATTCACTTCGTCAAATTCTTGATTGGTCGCCCAAGGCGACAATCGAACCTCAGTCACGAGTGTTTTCAGATCAATGCGGCGACGTTTGCATTTGTGAACCCATTCGTGGAGGGGATTTAATTCATCCAACGGCTCACGGTGAGCGAAATTGTTTAAGTCGTAGTGGCGATTGCCTCCAGCTACCGGATCGTAGGATTGCAAGACAACGCGGAGTTCTCGCTCTTTCATAAAGCAGCGACGCTTGGTGAAAAGAAACCGAATGAGGTTGTAACCCGTCATGTCTTTGTCGCCGTAGTGAACGATGCCGAGAAAAATGTCGTCAAGCATTGTCGAAACTGCAGATTTCAGAAAATCGAACCGAGAAAAGACCGCGACGCCATTACCATATGTTTTCCACATGTCGAGCGTCTCTCCTTCGAATAGCTGCCAACAGCTGATGAAATACGCTTCGCTGTTTTGCCGGGCGAATGCCTGATTGTTGTTCAGGGCTCGCTCATCGTCGAGATGGTATTTTCTGAGTCCGCATGCTGCTCTTACATATTCATCGGAAGGCAAAGCTTCGCTGGGGTCGGTCTCTTTGAAAAGATCGGTTCGACGGAAATAGAGTTCTTCATTTGCGAAGAGATCCCTGAATTTGTGGAAGTCCATGAAGCGGCAAATAGATGCGTCGGGCGCTGGTTCGGTGCAGGCAGGATGTTGGTTTATGGGCATCTTATGCCCCATTTTAGCGCTTGTATAGAGTTTGTCCGGTCAACTTCCGGGTCCACCCGGAAGCGCCGTCAATCTCTGACCTTGCGCGCTGGCTATGCTGCGAGCCGAATCAGTTCCAATCTGAACGGTAGAACTAGCAAATTCGGATGGTTGCAGGCCCCCGCAACCAATTGTTAGTTTAGATACAACGGCTTAGGAGTCTCCACTCCTGAGCCGTTTTCTTTCAGGGTCCAACTGGACACTGCTGCTCGGTTGCTGCCGAAATAATAGGCGTTCCCATGAAACTCCGCAGTTCCCGATTCGGGTTTCTACATTTACGACTATTCCGCTTTTCGCATCTCAAAACGACCAGCTGAGGGTTGTGTGGATGGATCGGGGACTTCCAGGCTGGACATACACATTGTTGTATGAGCCTGTGAAATACCGCTTGTCGGCCAGATTATAGGCATTCAACTGCCATCTCAGATGCTCGCGGCGGTAGTAAATCGACGCGTCCGTCAGCCCGTACGAGGGAATTGAGAACGTATCCAGCAAATCGCCGGACTGATCCGTGTAGTAACGTCCGCCAAATCCGAGTCCCACCCCTTTCAAGCGTCCATGCTGCAGTTCATACGTGGTCCAGATGTTGAAGCTGTTTCTCGGAACGTTTTGTGTGGGTGTGCCGATGGGAATGTCGTTGTCCCTCACCACCTTGGCGTCCGTATACGCGTAAGCAAGCGTGAGATTCCAACTCCGGTGCAATTGGTAGTTGCTTTCAAGTTCAACGCCCTTACTGCGCTGCGTGCCGGTCAGCAAGAAAAAATTTGGGTGCGCCGGATCCGACGTGAGCACGCCGTTGCGCGTGAGCCGGTAAACCGACACCGTATTCACCATCCGCCCAGAAAGCAGGGAGCTTTTCAGCCCTCCCTCCCACTGATCGCCCGTTTCCGGCCTTACGAAAGCTCCGCTTGATGAGCCGTCGTACACCCTTCCCGATTGTGGCAGAAAAGACTTGCTGTAGCTCGCATAGAGAGCAACGCTCGGCACGATGCGGTAGTTCACGCCCACTCGCGGTGAGAAGGCGTTATTGTCATTACTCTCCGGCTGCGACAAATCGCGATTCGACGCAAAGTCCAACCGACCACCGGCAGTCAAAGAAAGCCGTTTGGTCAGTTGCATGCGGTCCTGGAGATACAGTCCGACGTAGCGTGCACGGGTCTCGCCGCTGGTATACGGAGAAATTGGCGGAAACAGAGTTCCGTACTTCGGGTGGAAGAGATCCAGAGGCATGTACGCCGATGGGTCGGAAAAATCGATGGATTCTCCTTTGTACTTGTTCGGTTCGCGGTAGTAGTCGACTCCGGCAACGAAATCATGTTGAATGCGGCCAGTCTGCAGCCGGAAGCGCATTCCCGTGTCCACTGCGTAGTCGCTCCATTCCCCTCTCCACGAGAGTGGATAACGATACAACGTCCTCTGATCGTTTCCAAGATAAGCCGGATAAAGAAGTTTGTGCCAGTGATTCTCGTACCAGTCGAATCGCAAGTCCTGGTAGAAAGACACAGAGTCGCTGAAACGGTGAGTCAGTTCATAGCCGAACTGCTTGTTGACTTCAGAAACGGGATTAGGGTTCGAAGGCTCACCGACAAAAAGATTGAGCGGAATTTCCCCGTTCGGGTTGGGCAACACCGTGCCAGCGGCCGGAAGCGGAAATCCGAGATGGCCGGTGTCGTGCTGATATCTGCCGAGGAAGGTCAGCCTCGTACTCGGATTGATCTCCCAGGTCAGCGCTGGTGCGATGTACACGCGATGGCGGGTGACATAGTCTACGAAGGAATCCGTCGGGCGGTAGAGCAGATTGATACGCGCGTAGAGTGTGTCCGATCGGTTCAGCGAAGTCCCTGCGTCAATGGCTGATTCGTAAAATCCGTAGGACCCACCTGTGAATTGAACCCGGGTAAATGCGTCTGGCCGAGGCTGCTTGCTGCGCACGTTAACGATGCCGCCAAGGACGCTCTGGCCGTAGAGTGTCGAGGAAGGACCTTTCATGACCTCAACGGATTCGAGGCCAAAGGTCTCTTCGTTCATGCCATTGCGCTCGCGTAATCCATCGATGTACGTGTTGAACGAAGCATCGAAACCGCGGATGCGGTAGTAGTCCCAAGCTTCGTAGTATCCCCCTGGCATCACTCCCGCCACATTTTTTAGAACGTCGTCGAGCTTGTACGCACCCTGGTCGTTCAGCAGTTCACGATCAACGACGGTGATGGCCTGCGGCACATCAAGCACCGACGCTTGCACCTTGCTGCCGGCCGTGGTCTCCGAGACCGCATAGCCAGAATCCGCTGTGACCAGAACCTGATTTTGAACCGTAGCCACGGACAGAGTGACTCTCCACTCCTCGACTGCATCTGCGCTAGAAATTACGATTTCTTTTTCCGCAGGCGCAAATTTCTCGGCCGTCACGCGCACGCGGTATTTGCCGGGCGACAACGACAAGCTGTAAGCGCCGCCACTGTCCGTTGTAGCCGTTTGCCGATAGGAACCACACGACGCGACTACGACGGCCCCTGCAATCCCTGCACCCGAGGGATCGGAAACCACTCCTCGAAAGGCTTTTGTTTCCGCTTGCGCGGCGTGTTCGCATTCAGGCTCGCCACTACTTTCCTCTGCCGCGGAACGCTGCCCCCAAAGTGACATCGCCCCCAAGATAAGCATGGCCAGCGCACTGCTCCGCCCGATCCATCTCCAGCTACGTGGTTGAATGCGGCTGCTGAACGATCCACGTGACAGTTGGCCCGGTGATGATCGCGCTAGGTCTTCAAGTTTATCGGCCCAAGACATAAGTCACATCTGGAGCTGCTGGAAGCCGGCTTGGCGTTCGGTGCACGCGGTTGAGAATGGACTTTCCAGCAACGGCTGAGGAGCGGCCGTCCGTGTTGCTCCCGGTCATCCAGTTAATCTTGAGTGCGCGCGCTCGCTCGGTAGAGTGAAATAGAACGTTACTCCTCGCTCGGCGTTTGCGCCGGCCCACAACCGACCGCTGTGTGATTCGATGATCGAGCGGCTGATGGTCAGGCCCATGCCGGAGCCCTGCGGTTTGGTCGTAAAGAAGGCGTCGAAGATATGGTCCGCCTTTTCGGTCGGCAGTCCCACACCGCTGTCACTGATCGACATCAGCAGTTCACCGTTCTCGCCGCGTTCCGATTTGATCGTCAGTTCACCGCCGGTGTCCTTCATTGCTTCGATGCCGTTAAGCATGAGGTTCATCACTACCTGCTGCAGTTGGACGCGATCTGCCGAAACTCTGGGAAGTTCGGCGGCAAGGTCCGTGCGCACGCAAATTGAGTAGCGGGCGGCCTCGCTGCGCAAGAGCTCGAGCATTTCACGCACAACTTCATTCACATCGACCAACTCACGTTCCAGTGGAGCACCTTTCGTGTAGAAGGATCTCAAACGGTTGATGATCTCGGCCGCGCGGTTTCCATCTTTGACAACTCTCATCGTCGCCTCGCGCGCCCCCTCAATATCCGGGTGTTCGCGCGCAAGCCAACGCAAGCAGGTCTTGGCGTTTGTGATGGCCGCGGCTATAGGCTGTTTTAGCTCGTGGGATAGGGAGGCGGCCAACTCTCCCATCGTGCTGACCCGGTTGACATGCGCAAGATCCGCCTCTAGCTGCAGTAATCTCTCGCGTTCCTGTTCTGCCTTTTTGCGACCTTCAATGTCCGTCAGGGTTCCATACCATTTGAGGATGTTTCCATGCGCGTCGCGCAGCGGCACAGCCCGAACTAAAAACCAGCGGTATTCACCTTTGGCACTCCGGCGGCGTGCTTCATTCTCGAACGGCTCACCGCTCGCCAGGGACCTCTGCCACTTTTTCACATGTTCATCAAGATCGTCTGGATGAACCATGGATCGCCAACCTGATCCCGAACTGGCTTCCGGTGACAAACCTGAATATTCCACCCAACGTCGATTCACCCATTCATTCTTCCCGTCGGGCGAACTGGAAAACGCCAACGCCGGAATCGTGTCAATCACATCCCGCAACTGCTTTTCCTGGCGCTGGACTTGCTGAATGCGCCATTGATAAAGCATCCAAAGCAATATCAGAAAAACGGCCAGAGAGACCCCACGAAACCACCAGGTCTGGTACCAGGCGGCGGCTAGGCTGAAGGCCAGAGTTGCGCCCTCTTCGTTCCAGACACCGTCGTTATTGCACGCCATCACACGAAAACGGTACTTTCCCGGACGTAGATCGGCGTAGAAAGCCTGACGCCGTGTTCCAGGATCTTGCCATTCCGAGTCGTGACCCTCCAGCTTGTAGCGAAAGCGCACCTTCTGAGGAGCTATGAAGCTCAACGCCGTATAGTCAATTTCGAGGTCACGCGTGAGGGCAGGGAGACGAAGACCATCCCGCGGCGCATAGCGTCTGCGGTCGGCAATGATCTCTTCAACGTGCACTGGCGGCAGTATCAGATCGCCGTCCAGGTGAGCTGGGTCGATCATCTGGACCACGTTTTCATTGGCGAACCACAATCGTCCGTCCGGAGACTGGGATGCGTTTGGCCGGAAAGGAGTAGACATAGGTCGGGCGCCGTCAAACACGTCAAGGAGTCTGGACTTCACTATCACGTCGGGGGTTTCCCACCATCGCTGCAGCTCCGCATTTGGGATCGCTATAAGTCCGCATGCCGTGTAAAGCCAAAGGGCAGATTTCCTGTCAGAGATGAGGGTATAAATGGCATCGCAGGGAAGGCCATTCCGCACCGTGAGTCTCTGCACCCTCCCGTTGCGCCATCCGACAACGCCCGACGGCGTCGCTGCCAAGACAGAACCGTCGGAATTTACAAGAAGGCCATGGACTGGGCCATCGCGCGGGCCGTTATCGAAAGAAAAGAATTCCGTTTGGCCATTTCGGTATCTGACCAAGCCACCGCTACTAAGGCCTAACCAGACACCACCGTGCGGATCAGAAGCAAGCGTGTTTGTGGCTGTCAATTGAAGGGAGGAGATCTCTTCACGGATTCTGAGATCCTGAATGCGAAGGAGCCGAGGACGTGTGTCGTTTACGCTTTTAGTCACTACCCAGATGCTACCATCGACGTCTTCGGCCATTGCGCGAACGGCGCCTAACGGACTGCCATCACGCGTAGGAATCTTTCTAAACTTTCCCTGCTCATAGAGCGTCAATTCTTGGTCGACGCCGACCCAAAGCCGACCGGCTCGGTCCTCCAGCAACGATGTGACCGCCCGTCCCGGTAGACCGGTCCCTGGCTGAATGGAAGTGACCTTGCCTGACCGGAGAACATCCAAACTATAATTTCCAATCCACACACTGCCATCCCGCGAAGCGAGAACGGAAATGACCTGATCCGCACTCAGCCCTTGCCGTGTGGAAAAGCTAGCCACTCGAAGGTCATGGAAGTTATCGATCCCCCTGGATGTCACAATCCAGATATTCCCCTCGCGATCTTGGAAGAGGCCGTTCGTGGACACGGCATCACCCGATAAGCCATCCGAGCCGCGAAAGTGATCTACCCTGTTTCCTTGAATGCGGTAGATACCTCGGTTTAAGGTTCCGACCCAGAGAGAGTTGTCTCGGTCTAATAGCAACGCTGTGACCTCGAGCGTACTGCCATCGAACTCCGGAGCGATGAATGGTTTCCACGCCCCCTGCGCGAGTTGCTGTAGCCCGCCACCCTTTCCGGCATGCACCAACCCGACCCAAACGGACCCATCTGGTCTGCCCGCGAGGGCTAGCACTCCGTTGAATATTTCGGCTGGGTTTAGCCCGGCTGGGACGTACGTGTCGGCGGAACTGATTTGCCAACGCGAAACCATGAGGCCACCTCCCAGCCAGATATTGCCGAGGCTATCGTTGGCCAGTGTCACGGCATAAGGAAGCGCGATTCCATCATCTCTTCCGAAGCATCGGACTTCTGTATCTGCGACTTTACAAAGCGGACCTTTCGCATCAGAAAGATTCGCCCGCGCGATCCAGATTGTGCCGGCGCGGTCCTCAAGGATCGCCATAATGCTTCCAGGCGCGTCCCTATAGGCGGTCAGGTTTCCATTCCGCCAACGGGCTAACCCCATGCTGGTTCCAATCCACAGACTTCCATCCCGCGCTCCGAGCAGAGAAATGATGCGGGATGACGGTAATTCCTTCCCCTCAGGTGGTTGCCATGAGATGAAACGAACGCCATCAAAGCGCATCAACCCGGATTGCGTTCCAATCCAAAGATATCCGTCCGTGGTTTGGGCAATGGCGTTGGGTGCCCCACTAAAAACTCCATCCTCTACCCGCCATGCCGTGTGCCCATACTGCGAGATCTGCCTACTCGTATTGAGCGCGTCGACTGGACTTATGGTGAAGAAAAACAAGATAACGCAGAACAGAAGCAGTCTCGGAGTGCCCAGCTTCGCTGGGACTGGTTCGCGTGCCCAGGTCTTCGAAGCGAGACTTACCATCTGTACTTGACGCTGTTCAACGTCGAACCCTTTAGCCGTTTGTTCGCGTGAGATTCGCATGGAATCCGCGGCTTCCTGGAGGGGCTCCAGCACGTATCCAGAAGGCGCTGTCATAGTGGACATCCTCGTCGCCACGGCTGCACGAACCAGGAACATTCATGTTTTTGAGAGGCTAGAAGGACGTCCAACAACCCGAGTGCGCTCACATGGACATAAGCGCAAGAACGTAGCGCCGAACAAGGAGAGCAGTCGAAACTGGAGGAGCCGATGGTCATGGCTCGTCTCGCTTGCGTTCCGCCAGAGCCGGGTTCCGCAGCCGGCTTTCCGAAGGAGAAGATCATACCTCAGAAGCCTCCACCGGACGAGGTCGGGAGTTTTGAGCCCCCAATTGAAGAGAGTCTCCGCAATTACGGCGCGACCCTGATCAGACTCGCGCTGTCAAAGGAGCAGCTTGCCCTGCTTCGGGTGGTCAGCATGGAATCGGCCAAGTTCCCTGAATTGGGGAAACATTTTTATGAACTTGGACCGAAGCGCGGCGAGGAAACACTGGCGCGTACTTAGCGAAGCAAGCCGAGAAGGGGCGTCTATCGAACGAAGATACCAACCAAATGGCTCAGCACTTCATGAGCCTGATTACAGGTGGTCCTGTACGTCATCGTCTTCGAACCGCGGGCGGCGCTCTTCGCAGATGCCTTCGAATCCCGGTCCTGGGACCGAGCGGAAGATTTTTCCCTAATCTGGATCGCTCATTTCTCCGGTTCGCACCCGAAGAGGGTTGGCAGGATTGACCACGTACTGTTGGTGGTCAACGGTGAACGTCCTTCGGCCGTACATCTTCACTTCAACAGACGTCTCGTCCCGGCAAGGAAGCCAAAAACCATCAATTCTTTGATATTGCCGGACAAATGCAGCTCGATTGATCCAAAAGGACGGTTTTTTAGCAGGATGGCCGGCGATTCTCACGATCGCGAAGTCCTCGGTGTCGATCCATATTTTCCCCTCGAACAGATACTTCTCTTCGCGTTTCGGAGCGGCCTCGAGAACAAAGCAATGATACGGGCCGAGATCCTCCTCCCCGGCCAGCGTGAACGTATAGTTCGCGGTCGTGATCGCACTATCATGATGCTCCCGACCAGAAGATGTCTCGCTCTCGCTCTGCATCAGGCGATCAAACACCAGGTGACGCACGATCCCCGATCCCTCTTCGGATGTCTTGTTGAACGTTTTCTTGTCGGGCGCCCGGTACTCCACGCGGACCACCGCCTGCGCAGCCAATTTCCCGTCGGAGTTTCTGATTTCATACGTTCGGACTGCCGAGTAGCGCTGCAACTGCTCATTTCGTAAGCGGTTACGCTCGAGCATATTTGCGATGACTTCGTCGCCCGCCAGAGCAGCTGGAGCCCTGTACTTCGACAAAACTATCTCCTCCGTCGTGTGACCCGCGGAGCTTTGGCTTTCCGCAACTGGCGCCGCTGAAGCCGCTCCCAAGATAAGAGCGATCGCGACCACCCCTTCGATTCGTCTCAGGTGCCCGGTCATAACCTCTGAGTGCTCCTCTCGACAAATGTTCACTTCAGTCGTTGTGTGCCATATATTCAGTTCCCGAAACTAAGAAGGAAGCCATCCACGCGGCGCTGAAAACCATTGAACTTGCCAAAGAAAGGCGAGCTCTCGTTGTTGTAAACGTCATGAAAATTGCCGTGATTTGTGAGATTGATCGAATAGAGACCTAGCCGGACTTTGCGCCGGCTCCCGTGCTCCGTGAAAGGCAAGTGTAGATGAAAGTCCCGATAAACCTGCGCGTCGAGCGAAAAAAACGTCGGGAAGCGCTGGCCATTCGGCAATCCTGCGTAGTTCTGCAGCACGTCCACGTTGGAGTACGGAAAACCGGTGTGCACGTCAACGACAGGGCTCACTACCATTGACCACGGAAGTTCGAACATTCCCCAGCTGACCACACGATTGGGAACGTCGGAAGGCAGAATGCCCGAAACATTGGGGCGAATGACGGGTTGCTCGAAAGGAAGGAAAATGTTGGATACGGTATTCAGATCACCACGTGCCCGGCTCCAGATGTAGGAAATATTCAAGTCGGCGTGCCGAACGGGCCGGAAATGTAGTGTGGCCTCGAATTCATGATAGTTCGCTTGGCCCGTATTGAAGAGGCCTAACAGGCCATTACCGCCGAAAACCGCCGGCACGGGATTCACAATGAACAAATCGCGCGTCTGGCTATAAAGCCAGCTAACGCGAAGGGTCGCGGTAGACCACAATTGACGGTCGACTTCGATGTTTCCTACGAAACTGCGGGGACTGGAGTCGGGCGCGGACCGCACACGCGATGAAAGAGGGCCGGCCCCATTTCCGATGTAGGCGTTGTGATAGAGAACGGGCATTCCTATGGGATTTCCCGTCTCGTCAAAAACGCTCACGGTGCGCGCCGGATTGCGAGCGAAGCTTGCCTCCAGTAAGGACACGCGGTCGTAGAAAAGCCCTGCTCCGACGCGAAAGATGGTTTTCTGCTTTTTTCCAGGCGAATAGGCCACGCCAACGCGCGGCGCGAAGGCCGCAGCCCTTCCTACAGTCTCGTTGGTCAGCCGGCCACCCAGGGAGATCGCTAAGTGCTCGTTGAGCGTCCATTGGTCCTGGATGAACCCTTCTACATCCGTGACAGAAGCGCTCAGGCGCCCGTTGCTCGTGAAACTGATCTCCTCCGCAAGCGTCCCGTCTTGCCTCAACAGTTGAACGGGGTGCGACAGGCTGTTGCCAGCAAAAGACCTGTGTGTCACGTCCGCGCCAATTTTCAACTCATGCCGGCCAAGCCACTTTTTGGGCGCAAACTGAAATGTTGGGTATGCTTCGAACTGATTGGCAGCCCTGGTCCAGGAGTCAAAGAAATTCCCACTCCAGCCCTCGGGATTGATCAGCATATCCGCCGATCCCTGACCATGGGCGTTGCTATCAAACCGTGTGTAACGCAAAGCAATCCTAAGCAATGCGCCCGAGTTGAAACTATGAAGGTCCGCGATGCCTGCCGAAACTCCTTTCTGGTTGTAATCCGAGGACGCGGTCTGCGGCACCAGCGCCGAGATATTGGCGAACTGCGTGCGCATTGGAAAGACATTGATGTCAGCACTTAACACGTGGTGTGGAGACAGAATGTCCTGAACACGTGTAAAGGAATTGAAACCTTGGGTCTTGATTTCGTTGTTGGGCCACGCCAGGCCGCGAACCGGATCTCTTCTGACGTCATACTCGAACACTTCGGAAAAGTTCACCTTGCTGCCCCTGAGGGGACCTCCGAAAGAAACCCGAGGCGTCGCTTGTGAGACGCCTACGAAGTGGCCGTTCTTGCCGCGCAAGCTTACGTTGAAGTCTTTGACTTTGTAGAACCAATCGCTCGGAGGCGGGATGGTTTCGATTCTTGTCAGCCCTCCGGAAAAACCTCCGTTCTCGGCGCTGAAGGGCGTCTTGTCAACATTGACCGTCTGAATCGCGTCGATCGGTACGGGGATTGAGAAGGAGCCAGTGACGGGATCAACCGTCTTCGCAGAATCCACCACCAGCATTCCTTGATTCTCGGACGTTCCCCTGACAGCCAGTTTTCCGTCTAGGCCGCGAATCACGCCGGGAACGAGGGGCAGCGCATTCTGGAACTTCTGTTGTGCCAGCGGCAAGGCCTCCAGCTGTGCGTTGTTGATAGTTGAAGCCGGAGAAGAATCTTCTGGCGAAACGCCTGCGGCCTGCCCCTTGACTTCCACCTTCTCCACTACCGTGTCGAGGGTGAGGGCAACGTCGACCACGGAGGTTTGATTCGCGCTTAGCGAAATAGATTGAGCAAACGGCTTGAAGCCTTGTTGACTGGCATGAAGGGTGTACGTACCTGCAGGCAATTGCGTGAATTCGTAATGCCCTGCGGAGTCTGTGCGGGTAGCAAGGGGTTGCGAATCCTTGGTGCTCTCCCTTAGCTCCACGCTGACGCCTTCGAGGGAACTTGGTTCCGCCTGTTGGCTGACTACCGTCACGACGCCTCGTATCGTTCCCTTCGAGGATTGTGGCAGGCTCCCCAGCGTTGTCTGCGCGCGCGCCGCGCTTGCGGCTGCACACAGAGCCAACAATACACTGAGCATGCAGTTGGGTTTGGAGGCTTCGCACGCCCTATGCAGCTCCAGATGGCGCATACAACCAATTCCCTTCCAATGCTCCTTTTCCGTGCGGCGCTTCTGGGCTCCGTCCGGATCGAAGAAGCACGGCTCCGCTGGAACCGCGTGATGGAGTCACCGGGGCTCCTTCCTTCGTAAAACCTCTGATGCTCGGGAAAAGCAGAACGACACAAAAAGAATCGATGAGCTCACAATTGAATCGCTTGCGCGGGGACGAACGAGCGGATTCCTAGGGGCGAATTACTCCACTGCAAATACGATATTTGCGCCGCGGCGAGCAATCGGGCATACAACGCCGCGGGCGCTCCCAACTCGCGCGCCTGTCTAGCACCTTTAGATACCGGACCGGAAAGGAAGGATACAAGTTTTCGAGCGAATCCCTAGCCCGCTTTTCGACTTGTGCCTGGCTCTACCAGGCGCAGGGGTCTTCCCTCAAATTCTTTGCGTCTTTTTGCCGTCATCGAGAATCCAATCGGGCGCAGGTGAAGTCCACATGCACGTTTGTCGGCCGTCCGGCACGGTGGGCTGGAGGGTCAAGAAAGCGCGGAGGTGGTATGTCCGAATTGCAGCAGTTCCCGACTTTGCCCAATCAGCCGTTCCGGCTCGATGTTCCTCTACACGAACTCCTGCAACAGTCTTCACGGGAAGTATCGCCTCAGCCGCAGACGTTGACGGAGCCCGCGACGTTACCTACGGCTGTGTTTCCTCAATATCCGGAATTATTTCACGATCTAGATGAGCAGGATATCGCCGCGCATGAATCAGTTCTCCAGACCGGCAAGCGGCACTGGCCTGCATCGAAGGTTTTGAAGACCATGAAGGGCTGGATGTTTCCGTATTTCAAGTCGCGCATCCTGCCGGGCGAGTTTCAGCCGATCATTGCCTACCTCTTCACCGAATGGAAATGCAATCTGGACTGCCACTACTGCTGGTCGTATGACAACCGCATCAAAGGCATGACCGAAGACACGGCGCGGCGGGCCATCGACTGGCTCGAATCCACGCCCTGCCGCGTGCTCGCTCCAACCGGCGGCGAGCCACTCATCCGCCCGGACTTTGTTCACAAAGTGATCTACTACGCCGCCAAGAAAGATTTCTGGGTGTACCTGGCGACCAACGCCCGGCTCTTGCGGCCGGAAGTTACCGATCGCCTCGCCGACGCCGGCATTGCCACAGTCAACTTCGCCGTGGATACGATTAAGGAAAAGCCGGGACTCCCGAAAGCCTTTGAGCACGTGCGTGCAAACTTCGACCATCTCGTGCGGCGGCAATACCGCTACGGCTATACCGTGTTCTTCAACACCAACATCTGCCGCACTAACATCGATGATGTGAAAGAGCTCGCCACCATCGCGCACGAAAATGGGATTTCCATCACCTTTCACATCAACGAAGCTCCGATGATGGAGCAGGGGCACTTCAAACATCTCCACGAAAACGACACGTACATCCGGCCGGAAGATTTTCCCGTGGTGGACGAGCTGCTCGACTGGCTCATCGACAAGCAACGCCAGGGCTGGAAGATGGTCGATTCGATTCCGCGTCTGCAGAATATGAAAGGGTTCATGCGCGGTGCCGGCGAGCACTGGGGATGCCGCGCCGGACAGAACTGGCTGATCATCAGGACCAACGGAACTCTCGCCCCTTGCTTTCCGATGTACAACGCGACGTACGACTGGGGCACCGTCGGCAATCAAAAGTTCGATGTCCAACAACTCTCGGAAATGAAAAAGGGCTGCGAGCCGAATTGCTTTTCGACGCTGGGGTACAACGTCGCCTACTGCTACAGCGCGGCTCGCGTGATGAAGTGGCTGTGGAAACAGGCCATGAACGGCTTCCAGGGCGTCACAGGGAGCTTTGAATAGTTCGTCGAAAGAATGCAAGGAAGGACTGAGACGGTCAATGTCAGAACCCGCACTCATTTCGCCCCCACTGCAAAGGACTGCCGAAGTCCCCTTTGCGATCTACAAGCGGCGTCAGGCCGCTCACGCTCGCTATCGTCTCTACCCGCTGACTGTCTTCTACACTCTGTACGCGCTCCTCGTGTTGATTATCGCGTTTTCGACAACGCACCCATGGACCGCTGCAGCTTTCTTTTCGGCAGGTTGCTTGACCTGGACTCTCGTCGAATATTGTTTCCACCGCTATGTCTTGCACGGCCGCTTTGCGCCAGGCAAAGGCGTCATCGGGCGGTTCCTGCATGAGCGGCTCGATCCTCTCCACTGGGATCACCATATGCGGCCTTTCGATGGAAGGCACATCAGCGGTGAATTGAGGGACATACTTCCGTTGTTTTTCGTCGCAGCCCCGGTCAGTTTTCTGTTTCCTGTTTACACCGCGCCCGTCGTGCTCGCAGGTGTTGTGCAGAGCTACGTCAGCGAAGAATGGCTGCACTACGCGCTGCACTTTTCGAATTCCAAGTTCCCCCTCTTTCGGCGCTTGAAGAAATATCACCTGTACCACCACAGTCCCCGTGGGATCGACAAAGGCTACGGCATCACCACTCGTTTCTGGGACGGCGTGTTCAATACTCGATTCCCACAATCTGTACGCCGCTCTCTGAGCAAGAATTGACATGAAGCAGGAAAACTTTGCTCTCATAACCGGTGCTTCCCGCGGCCTGGGAATGGCGTTCGCCCGCGCCCTCGCGGGGCGCCATTACAATCTTGTACTCGTCGCCCGTTCTCCAGAACCTCTCCACGCTTTCGCGTCAGAATTGCGCCGGTCGACGCCGGCCTCCGTGATCGATATTCAGGTTGATCTATCTACCCCCGGAGCAGGCCAAATCCTGGCGGAGCAGCTCTCTAGTGGCGATATTCCAATCAACCTGCTCGTCAACAACGCCGGCTTTGGTCTCCGCGGAGAATTCCGCGGTCTCTCTCTCCTTCGGCAACTCGAAATGCTTCGCCTCAACAACCAAGCCATCGTCGAGCTCACCTACAGCCTACTTCCGGGAATGTTGGAGCGACGGCAAAAGGGCATCATCAATGTCTCGTCGACTGCAGGCTTTCAGCCCATTCCCTTTGCGAGCGCCTACTCCGCGACAAAGGCATTCCTGACCACGTTTTCTCTAGCCCTGGAACAGGAGTTGCGCGACGCTGGCGTAACCGTCGTGACGGTCTGCCCGGGAAGGCTGAGGAAGAATCAGAACGGCGAGTCGGGGCAACCCACCCGGGGAAAGTGGGCAGGCATTTATCAGAGTCCGGACGAAGTCGTCAAGGAGGCACTGCGAGTGCTCGCCAACGGCGGCGGGCTGACGGTTCCCGGAGCTCTCAATAAGTTCAGCATTTTCGCGCAGCGCTTGATTCCCCGGAGGCTTGTGCCGAGGTTGGTCGCGAAGATGTCGAAAGCATGATGCAGGGCCACGTGAACGAACCCCCTGGGTTCGCATTCATGTTTTGTCACCGTGAGCCCGAGAAAGAGACTCCGGCTTTAGGGATGCCACAAGAAACGTTAGAGAGGAGCCAGCCATGAGTTTTTGCAACCTTCTTGCACATTCACGCCGCTTCATTGCTTACGCACTCTTCGCAGTGCTACTCGTTTCTAACGCTCCGCAAGCCTCGGCGCACGATCACCCCATGCATTCCGGACACGAGGCTATGTCTATGGCCATGGACGAGCAAACACAATTGGACGGTTCGCAACAGAGCAAGCTCTTGGCCGACAAGAAAGAAAGTGAATTCAACCACCATTTGGCGGGATTTTTCGTCGTTCTTGCCGGCCTTTTCATCCTTGCTGAAGGCACGCTGTCCCAACGCGGGTCCTTCCTTCGCTTCGCGTGGCCTTCTTGTTTTCTACTTTCCGGGCTGTTCTTGCTCGTCTTCAGCGACACAGAGCTGTGGCCCTTCGGTCCCCAGAGCTGGTGGTACGGTCTCACCCACAATCCAGAAGATTTGCAGCACAAGACGTTTGCCGTAATTCTGCTTGCTCTCGGCATCTTCGAGGTTCAACGCGCCCGGGGCCTGTTTAAATCGGTCTGGGCAGGATGGCTGTTCCCAGTTCTCGCCTGCTGTGGTTCTGTGATGCTCCTTTTTCACGAGCACCACAGCGGGATGCACGGTGCTGAGCACATGACGGCGATGGCGCGCATCCAGGCCGAGCACCTTAATTTTGCTGCCACCGGATTCGGTATTGGAGTTTTCAGAGGGTTGTCCGAGGTACCCACTCGCTGGCAAGTGATGTTTGCGAGGCTCTGGCCACTTCTGATGACTGTACTCGGCGTCCTTCTCATGCTCTACCATGAGTAACTCTGTTACGATCGCCGCTCGCTCTACTTTCTCTCAAATAGTCGGAAGCCGAAGTTGAATCGATACAGGAAAACCGTGAATCAAACTCTTATGCTCCCGAATACGTTTCTCGCAGCAGTTTCGAATAGTCCCATCGGCCGCATTCTATCTCGGCGCCAAGTCTACTTGGCTCGCAACGCTTGCGCTGCGTTCGCCATTGCTCTCCTGTTTTGGGTAACCACGGCGTTCGCGCAATCTTCCCCGCCGCAGCAGGAGCCCGATTCGAACAAGCAGCCGCAATCGAGTGGCGTGCCCACATCCGTTGATGCAAATTCGCTCGGAAGTGCTGTCGAAGTCAAACAGTCCAAGCGCATTCTTTGGATTTTTCCCAACTACCGTGCCGTGAGCGCCAACACACAACTGCCTCCGCTGTCGTTGAAGAATAAGTTCTGGCTGGCCACCCAGGACAGCTTCGATTATTCGTCTTTCGTTACCGCGGGGATTCTCGCGGGTTTCAGCCAAGCGAAAAAGTCTTATCCGGAGTTTGGACAGGGTGCTAAAGGCTATGGCCGCTACTACTGGCATGCGGTGGCCGACCAGGCTGTTGGGAACTATCTGACGGAAGCTATCGTACCTGCGGTAACTCACGAAGACCCGCGATACTACACGCTCGGGCATGGTGAGTTTTTCAAGCGCACGGGCTATGCGGTAAGCCGCCTGCTAATCACGCGCACGGATGCGGGCGGCCGAACTTTTGACTTTGCTGAAATTGTGGGCAACGGAGCCGGCGCAGGAATATCGAACCTATATTACCCCTCGAGAGAACGCACCTGGACGAAGACCGGCCAAAAGTGGGTGACTCAAATCGCGTTAGACGGCGTTTTCAACATCGTGAAAGAGTTTTGGCCTGACATCAATCACGCTGTTTTCCATTCAAAGTATTGACTGCGCGGCTCGACTTCACACCAGGCTGGAGAAGTCACACTCTTCCGGTCCCAGAGCCAGAGCGAGAGAGTAGGCTTGGCGGAATGTGACACTGCGGGCTGGTCAAGTATCTATTCTGGGGTGGAAACAACATACCGGCTACTGGTAATCTGACACCCGCCTTGGCGGTGTCTTCGGCGAGAGGAGTTGAACTCGCCGAACAGACACGCTAGGCAAAGAGTGTGGCCGGATTAAATGAGGGGCCTGCTTGGAGGGATCTGGTGCTGCCGAATAGGGGCGGGAAAAAAGTGGACAGGACATCTGGACCCGTCTGTTCGATGAAATCCCAGATAGGGGGTTCAAAGAGGTAACGGCCGGAGATGCCGAATCGAGGTGGAATCACTGCCTAACGGACTTTTGAGCTAGCGGACGTTGCAAGCACGTTCACAGGAGAGTAAGGATAGAAAATCCGACGCGGGAGAGAGTTGCCGCGCAGATCAGGGCGCGAACCGCTACGCTTTGGCGGAAGACTGCACCGATTCCCACTTCATCTCGGCGGCTCTCAATTTCGGGTGGGAAACCAAAAGATGCCAGATCATCGCTTGAAAGGATTCGGTGTGGGGAGTAATCGTAGATGAGTTGACGACAGGAACGAGGACACAGACGTCCGCGACTTGTGCAGTGTACCCTCCATCCCGGCCGACGATACCGCAAATGACTGCGCGCATCTCCCTCGCATAGTCGAGGGCGCGAACCAAGTTGGTGCTTATGTTTTTCTTCGCGTCCCCGCCACCGACGGAGAGCACGAAGACCAAGTCGTTCTTATTCAACCGGGACCCGCGAAGCCAATTGGCATAGCAAGTGTCCCAACCGTCGTCGTTCACTCGCGCGGTGAGCTCGGACACATTATCCGAGGGCGCATACGCCTCGATCAGGGCGATCTTGCGGAAGTCACAAACCGCATGTGAGGCGTGACTTGCACCGCCACCGACACCAAGCAGAAAGAGCCTGCCGGACTTCTCACGCAATTCCAGAAGGAGATCAGCGATGCGTTCAATCGCCGGCTGATCCAGAAGGTCCAAGATTTCCGTTGCTTCCTGAATGTATTGAGCAACGTAGCCCATGCGATCCGCCTTTCGTAAGCAGATAAAGCGGCTCCACAAACGAGCGGCGGAAGCAGCTCACGCCTGTGTTGAGGGGCATTTGTGTGAGGAAGCCGCACAGGCGTTTGGCGTCATTTCCGAACGAATGATCTGCGCCGCCTCCCAGAGGTCTTTCGCTACAAGAGCCGGGTGCGCGTTCGCAGCTGCCGTAAACTGGCAGATTTCGCACTTCCAACGGCCGACAAAGACCGTTCTGCAGCCGGCCCGGATTCCTGCTAACAAGTCGGGAATTCCGTCTCCAATCAGGTAGCACTCCTCAAGCGGCGTGTGCAAGTGTGCCGCCGCTTGCTCGAGCAGGCCGATCTCAGGCTTGCGGCAATGACAGCGCTGCCGGAGGCTGGGGTCGTTCGCATTCGGATGATGCAGACAATAATAGATGCCATCGATGCGCCCGCCCGCTGCGCGAATTCTTGAAAGCATCATACGATCGAATGTCTTTAGCACTTCCGGCTTCAGGTGTCCTTTGGCGATTCCCGGCTGATTGGAGACAATGGCGACGCCCAAGCCGAGATCGTTCAGAAGGCGGATCGCTTCAGGGACATGGGGAAACAGCTTGAATTGCGATCGTGCGAAAGGCGCATCAATCACGCCGGCGTCTTCATAGTAGACCAGCGGGTTGATTACGCCATCGCGATCGAGTAAGACGGCCTTCATCGTGAGAAGGATGCTTGGGGCAGGTTGACCGGGAATTCTCAAGAATGCCGCAGGCGCAACGCATCTGGCAAAAAGCACTATCCACCGTTTTTCTTGGCTAGTGCTAGTTCATGATGATTCTGGCGGTGAATGTGGGCCAGCCGGCCGTCGCGGGAGACGACGTCAA
>Ga0207120_1048_pt1 | contig 28554 bp, 25 predicted proteins | sample Alteio_BWMinHeat_40_FD_153509 | JGI IMG/M metagenome (GOLD analysis project Ga0207120, IMG submission 153509) | Enriched cells from forest soil in Barre Woods Harvard Forest LTER site, Petersham, Massachusetts, United States -... | ecosystem: Environmental > Terrestrial > Soil > Temperate forest >...
GGCGCGGGTGTCGTTGCGTTCGAGCCAGCCGTAGGTGGCGATGGGGCCGCCGCTGGCACCGTGGGCGCGGGCGTCCATCATGACGACGCTATAGCCGGCGCGGAGCAGGAATTCCGACTGACCGATGACTCCGATGCGGTTGTCCGCAACGCCGTGGAAAAGGATGACCCAGCTGCCGTTGGGGTTTTTCGGGCGGACTTTCCAGCCACGGAGCGGGGCTCCATCCGGTGCGCGAACGTCAAAGTCCTCGCGGGTTGCGCCGGTGACGGCGAAGGAAGCGTCGGCCTCTCGAATGAGGTCAGTCGTCAGGTCGCGGCGAATAGGATGGAGGAACGCCGGGGCGGAGAGCCATCCGGCCACGGCCGCCACGAGAGGCGGGAAGAGCAATAAAATCAGAGCGATGCGAATCAGGCGTCGGCGCATGGATCCAATTCCAAGATACGAGAATGAGGTCATTGGTGTTTGGTCAATCTTTCGGGAAGCTGCCAAGTCGGCAGGGGTACCGTACACCCCCCGTCAAGATGAAAAGAGTGCGCAAGCGATTGAAAGAAAACCACTTGCGGGAAGGCCGTTGCGCTGAAGAGTCCGCAAGGATTTCAAAACAAAGGGGATACATGCGTGATGGTGAAGAGCGGCAGCGGCTCTCAAGTCGGCACACGGTCACGGTACCCTCACCGCGGCGGTTGTGTTTTTTGACGCAAAGTGCGGAAACGATTGAAAACAAGAGGGTTGCATTCTTTGTGAGTGCAAAAAAATGCAGAAGAGTGTGGAAGCAGCAGGAAGTAAAGGAGATAGATGAGGCAAAGGAAATAAAGGAGTGAAGAGCAGCAGGCCGGACGGGCCAGCTGGGCGGTGGTGGAGCCGAGAATTCACGACTCACGGTACCATATATTACTATGTTTGTCAAGTACTAATAAGGTATTTATATTGAGTAAGTTGCCACGTCGTTCGAACGGGCGCGTAAAAGAAAGAAAACAAGGGGGTAGAGCTCACTGTGTGTCTGTGCAAGGGTTCAAGAGCTACGATCGACAGTTGAAAGTTAAAAGTTAAAAGTTGAAAGTAAGGACGAATGGAGAACGCCCCTGGAAGGAAATCCAGTCTTGCCGCTGGCGGGCGGCGCCCGGCTGACCCGCGCGCCATCGGCCCCCGGGGGATTGACGGGCGGGTTGTGAAGCACGTAAAATAGTGCTGCACGCATTTGCGTGCTAACAATGAAAACGAACATTACCTTGAAACTCGACGCGGAGGTTTTGCGGGAAGCGCGAATACTGGCCGCCGAAGAGGGCAGCTCGATCAGCGGCCTGCTGACCGCGAAACTCGAGGAACTGGTGGAAGAACGCAAAGGATACGATCGCGCACGAAAGCGCGCTTTAGCGCGGCTCCGAACGGGCCTGGATTTGGGCTGGCGTCCTGCTGCTTCACGGGACGAACTTCATGAGCGATAAATGCTTCGTGGACACCAACATATTGGTGTACGCGCATGACTTCGGGACGGGAGCGAAACACGAGCGGGCGCGAACGTTGATTGAGAAGCTGTGGAGTTCCGGCGGCGGGGTGCTGAGCATTCAGGTTCTCCAAGAACTGTGCATCAACCTGCGGCGCAAAAGCGCCCGCCCATTGTCCGTGGAGGAGACAAGACGGTTGATCGAGGACTATGCGAGCTGGGATGTGGTGGTGAACACCGCAGAGTCCGTGCTGGAGGCACTGACCATCGAATCGCGCTATAAGATTTCGTTTTGGGATGCACTCATTCTGCAAGCCGCCGGGAGTTCCGGCGCCACGGTGCTCTATTCAGAAGACTTGGGGGAAGGGCAGACTTACGGCGCGGTTCGCGTTGTCAACCCGTTGCGTTGAAAGTTATAAGTTATAAGTTGAAAGTCCTGAGCAGGTCGGGATCTTCGATCGACAGTTGAAAGTTAAGAGTTGAGAGTTGAAAGTTGAAAGTAAGGACGAATCGAGAACGCTCCCGGAAGGAATCCGGTCTTGCCGATGAGAATCAGTTTTCAGTTGTAAGTTCTAAGTCATTAGTTAAAGAACGAAACTGAAAGGCTGAAGAATCTCCGCACGCCCCAACCCGGTCGGGGGATGCGGAGCACCAAGGACTTTCTCTTCTCTGGTTTCTAGTTTCACTTTTCTAGTTTGGCTCTCCCGCCTGGTGCAGCCGTTCCCGGAAGTATTCCTTCCAGCTCTCGGGCAATTCTTCCACTCGCAACGCCCGCCGCACGGCGCGGATCTCCGCGTCACCATACCTTTTCGCTACATATAAATGCGTGATCTCCGAAACCGCAACGGCGTTGGCCTCCCCCGAGATCACTTCGATGTCATCGCCCGCGCTGACTTCTCCCTCGCGCAGGACCGCGACGTAGAATCCGGTCCTCCCGCTCGCCAGAAATCGCTTCACCATGTCGTCGGACCCGAATCTCACGCCCAGTTTGTAGCAAGGCAGCCGCGGCTGCGTCACCACCACCTCCGACGTGCCGACGGAGAATCGGTCGCCCAGATGAACGGACTCTTCCAGCAATCCCTGGCCGCCGTCATCAATGGTAAAGTTTTCTCCAAACATGCCCATCGGCAGTTCCCGCCCAGCGAACTCGCTCTTCCAGTAGGCGTAGTGCGCCAGCGAGTAGCAGTAAACGGCTTTGTGCTCGCCTCCATGCACGGTCAGGTCCGCCTGGCGGTCTCCGTCCAGATTCAGCTTGCGCAATGCCACCCGTCCCCCGACCGGCTCCTTGAAGATACCCGTTGTCACGATTCTCCCGTGCCAGCTCACTTCGCGCGGCATTCCGGTATTCACTGAAACGAGTTTCATGGTCCGTCTATCCCCGCTCCTTCTTTGCGGATGGAGCGGGAGCCCCGTCAAGCGCGCGATCCGAGAAAAGTCTTTGTCGAGAGTGAACACGCTGGCGCGATGCTCCAGGGCAATCGCCGCGATGAGGGCATCAATGGTTGTCAGGCTTACACTTTTGGTGCGCGCCAGCCGGAAGATCGCGGCCGCATCACGGTAGGTCCGGAAGCCACGCGGCTCGAGCAGCTCCCACTGGGAAAGATAGTGCGCGATCCGGCGGGCATCTCGCGTGAGGCCTTGAAGGATCTCGGCGACCACCACCCCAGTCAGAGCAAAAGGCTCGGCGTCGCTGATCATCCGCCGCAACTCATCTCCCGCGCGGCCAGGGGCTGAACTGAAAAAATCGATCCACACCGAGCTGTCCACGAGGATCAACCGCGGTTCCTGCGCATCGACTTCAAGTCACCTTTCCAGATTCCCTTTCCATAATGCCGAAGGATGCCCTTGCGGGTTTCCGAGCGCACCAGGAGTTCCAGCGCTTTGTCCACAATTTCCCGCTTGGTCTTAAGCCGCGTCAGTTTGCGCGCCTTGCTCACTAGGCTCTCGTCAATCTCAATGTTTGTTCTGCCCATCCCGAAACTATACACCATTTCTTAAGAATGTGGTGTATGTTTCGATGGGCGCGCGGGCCAGGCTTTTGAATTCGGTGGCGCGTCCGTTGAGAGGGGCGCCCGGCCGATTTTAGTCGCTGCTGAGGACGGCTGAAGGGGCAGATACTCCAGGAGCGGCCGGAGCTCTTGCAGGAGCCGGGGAGGTACGACGAAGCTCCTGCCATTGCAGGACGACGTCGGCGAAAAGCAGGGAGAAGGCGAGGCAGCCCCAGACAATCGTTTCGAGGGCGTGTTCGCCGAGAGCTTCCCAGCCGGTGACACCGGCGACGACGCGAACTTCAAGAAATACGATGGCAACGGCAAAACTGCGAGTCATCCACTGGCGATGCTGCTGGACTTTGCCGTTGAGAATGAAGGCCATGGCGATGCCGGTGGTGAGCATCCATAAAATGGCATCCACTGCAGCGGCGATGCTAAAGGAGCGGGCGCCGCCAGCGCGCTCGTTGAAGTATTGGATGTAGAAGCCTAAGGGAGCGGCGACAAATACGCCGGCGACATAGAAGCGTCCAACGACGCGATGGAACTTGGTGAAGCGGTGGCGGAGCCGTTCGGAGAACTGCATGGGGCCGAGCAAGAGGGCGCAGGCGCCCATCAAACCGTGCGGCAGGAGCCACCACTTGAAGGGCTGGATGTGCGGCCATTCAGGATCCTTGGCGTCAATGAGGAAATGCTCGTTATGGCGAAGAACGTAGGCGGCCATGACGCCGATGACTGCGAACAAAACGTATTTTGGGCGCGGCCACGCGAGGCGCTGGGGCACCAGTGGGGCGGTCGACATTTTTTGGCTCCTGCATGAGGCGGGGATATGGCGACAGCATACACTGAAAAGGCGCGCCACAAGCGGAAAAAAAATGCTTGCCGCTTCACGGCACGGATAGGGAGGGCGTCGACCGTGCAAAGACTTGGAGTTCCTTGAGAATTACTTTGGGGTGGTGACGAGTTTGGCGGCGGGGGTGGCGGCGCGTTGCTCGGCGCGTCTTTCTTGTTCGACGTGCTGGGTGCAGTCGGCGATTTCGTCGTCGAGGGCTTTGATTTCGCGGGCGAGGAGAAAATTTTGAGGGTCCTTGGTGTAGGCAGCGAATAGCGAGTTTCGCTTGGCTTTCAGGTCGTCATATTTCTTCTTCCAAACACTTGCAGCAGCAACCATAGATTTAACCTCGGAGCCAGTGTGCGCCTTTTTATGGTTTGCCGATAGGGGCGCGAAGCGATGTGCTTAGAGTCGCACGATGGAAAAAAGCTAGGAGCGGAAGAGGACGGATTCGCGCTGGAACATTTTGATGGCGAGGAAGAGCGCGAAGGCGGCGTAGACGCACGTAGACGAAAAAATGATGGCGATGTAGTTCCAGTGATAGGTGCCAGCCACGAGTTCTTTGCACAGCAGGCTGACGTTCAGAATTGGGATGAGGGAGAGCTTGGGATTGAGCTCCACACCGGGAAGCATGGCGGCGACGGCGGGAAAGATGACGACGAAAGTCATCGGCGTGAGGTAGCTCTGCGCTTCCTTGTACGTCTTGGCGAACAGGGCGATGGTCATTAGGGTGGCGGAGAAAAGGACGGCAATGGGAAGAGCCATGAGGAAGACGGATGCAACGGCCTTGGGTCCGAGTTTGAGGACAAATTCGGCAGCAGCAGCGCGTCCACCAGCGGTTTTTCCCGTGTAGTGACTCAAGACCGAGAAGGAAACGCCCATCGACAAAACGGAAAGAGCGGCCGTGCCCAATGCGGCGGTAAGGATCAGAAAGAATTTACCCAAGACAAGATGCATGCGGGAGATGGGGCTGGAGAGTATGGTTTCCATGGTGCCGCGTTCTTTTTCGCCGGCCGTCAGGTCCATGGCGGGATACATCGCGCCGGTCATGCAGAGAAGGATGACCATATAGCCGATGATGCCGCCGAAAGCGGCGCCGCTGACTTTTTCTTCAGGTGCGACGTTTTCCCGCTTAACCTCGAAAGGATTGAGAACAGTTTCCGCGAGATTCTTCGCCGCAAGACGCTCCTTCACTACTTTGTCGCGATATTCCTTCATGTACGTTTCGATCTTGTCGGTGGCAAATTCGGATTTCATTTCTCCCTGGTAATTTGAAATCTTGACCGTGTCCGATTTTTGATGATCCACATCGGACTGAAAACCGGCAGGGATCTCGACAGCGGCCCGGACTTCTTTGTTGATGATCTGGTCTTTCCAGTCGGGGGCGGCCGGGACGATCTGGATCGTTCCGAGCTTCTTGAGCCCTTCGACGACGGCGGGAGAATCTTCGCCGCCGCGAAGCATGACTTTGGGGACTTCTTCCTTGGCCTTGCCGACAAGAGCGACAGCGAGGGAGCCAAACCCAACGCTAAGAACGGGGAAGAGCAAGAGAGGCACGAGGATCGCGGAGATGACCGTGCGGCGGTCGCGGATGGCTTCCGTGAGTTCCTTGCGATAGACGATGCCTACGTTGCGGATGGACATGTCAGTTGGACTCCTCGGCGGCGTAGTGGGGAGTGACGACTTTGATGAAGATTTCCTCGAGATCGTGCTCGGCGTACTTGTCGCGGAGCTGTCCGAGTGTGCCTTCGACGAGGAGTTTGCCAGACTGGATGATGCCGATGGTGTCGCAGAGTTTTTCCACTTCGCTCATGATGTGGGTGGAAAAGATGACAGTCTTGCCGTTATTGCGACATTCGCGGATGAAAGAGGTGATGGTGCGCGCGGTCATGATGTCGAGGCCGTTGGTAGGCTCGTCGAAGATCATCACCGGGGGATCATGAACCAGGGTGCGGGCGATGGAGGTTTTCTGCATCATGCCGGTGGAGAGCTTGTCGCAGCGGCGGTCGCGGAAGCTGTTCATGTCAAGACGATTAAAGATATCGTCGATGCGCTTTTTCAGCGTAGCTTCGTCTAAGCCATTCAGGCGGCCAAAGTACTCGACAAATTCCTGGGCGGTGAGCCTGCGATAGAGAGCGGTGGCAGTGGAAAGGAAGCCAACGTTGGCACGGACTTTCTCGGGTTGCTCGACAATGTCGTGGCCGCAGACGATGGCGGTGCCGTCGGTGGGCTCGAGGATGGTAGCGAGCATGCGAAGCGTGGTGGTTTTGCCGGCGCCATTGGCGCCAAGAAGACCGTAAATCTTGCCGGGTTGGCAGGTGAAACTGACGTTATCGACGGCGCGGATTTCCCCGCGCTTCTTGTCCTGGAAGCGCTTGGACAGGCCGCGAGCTTCAATCATCGAAGGACCCCTAGCTGGGAGTTCGTAAGACAGGGCACAGAGGGTTCACAGTGTACTACGCGGCGAGGGAAGAAATGTTACGGGGAGGGAAAGGGCATAGTGCGTGAGGATTAGATAATTGGGAAATGAAGGAAACACGGATTGGAGCCGAACTGGCGGCTTCGAAAAGGATTAAGTGGCTATAGGAGTTTAGCCCTTGTGACAGATTGGGCACTGCTTGGCATCAAACCTATCAGGCGAGACGCGGAACATATTGTTGCACTGGATGCAGACACGGTGGATGACAGGGCTTACGACGGCGCCAGGCTGAATTGGCTTGTCCAAGCCACTCGCAGGAGGAGCGATGGTTTTCTCAGGGATGCTCTCAGCGGACATGGGAGGATTCTAGCACGTCGAGGTCTTTGGTCCATAGGGAGTGGACGGCATCCCTGGGATACAAAAGACGCATCCGTTATAGGTGAGAGATGCTGGATCCGAGGACAGGGCGAAGAGAGAGCAGGGCGCAGGATAAACAACGCCTGCAAGGAATCTAGAGAAAGCCGCGCCGCTCTTGCTAGAATGAAGTACCTTGGCACCTTCCTGACAGGAGTCAAGCAAGCCACGGACAAGTAAGAGAAATGCTGCGCCGGAGGAATGTGTCCTTGCGCCTTGCGGAGAGCGGGACCGCGCAGAATAGGAAAGTATGGATAGCAGGCTGCGAAACCGAATCTTGCTGTACCTGCTGCTGGCGGGAGTGCTGGCGTACGCGCTGGTGCAGTTAAGCGGGCGAAAGCCGGTGCCAAAGATATCGGCGGTGACACCGATGCGGGAAAACCTGGTGTCGTCCATCAGCAGCAATGGAAAGGTAGAGCCCATCGCGCCGTACGTGATGCGAGCGCAACTGGATACGTTTGTGGAAAGGGTGCGCGCGACAGAGGGACAGGGCGTCAAGAAAGGGCAAGTGATCCTGGAATTGGATGTAAAGGATGCGGCGGCGAGACTCTCCGAGGCGAAGGGAAGGCTCCTGCGGGCAGAGGACGATTTGCGGGCGGCCAAGGCGGGCGGCAGAACGGACGACGTGGCGAGAGTGGCGGGGAACCTGGCAAGAGCGCAAGCCGAGCGCGACCGGCTGCAGAAAAATCACGAAGTGTTGCAGCGGCTGATCGTATTGCAAGCCGCGACGCAGGATGAGCTCGCGGCGAACGACCTGGCCTTGATGACAGCGCGAGCGGAAGTGACGCGGCTGGCGGCGACGAAGCAGGAGTTTGACCGGGGCGTGGGGTTGGACACGAACCAAGCAGCGCTGCGCGTGCAACAGATCCAAAACGAAGTAGCAGCGCTCGATGAAAAGGTGCAGCAAGGCCGAATCACCGCACCGGCTGATGGAACGCTGTACTCGTTGCCGGTGAGAGCCGGGGATTACGTGAAGCTCGGGGATCTGCTGGCGGAAATGGCGGACCTGCACAAGGTTCGCGTGCGGGCGTTCATCGATGAGCCGGAGCTGGGGGCGCTGGAAGCGAATGAGCCGGTGAAGATCACTTGGGACGCGCTGCCGAGCAAGACGTGGGTGGGTAAAACGGAGACCATTCCGAAGCAAGTGGTGCCGCACGGAGCGCGGAGCGTGGGTGAACTGCTTTGCGCCGTCAGCAACGACAAGCTGGAGCTGCTGCCGAATATCAACGTGAACGTGCGCATCAATTCGCGGGAACGGATCGGCGTGCTGTCCGTACCGCGGGGCGCGGTGGCCGCGGAGGGCGGAAGGCGGTACGTGTTTGTGGTGAGAAGGAACCAGCTCAGCGTGAGCAAATCGACACTGGAGAAACGCGAGATTCACGTTGGCATAGCGGACGCCACCAACTACGAAGTTGTGAGCGGGCTCCAGGAGGGGGAGATGGTGGCATTGCCCGGGGACGTAGATTTACGGGATGGGATGACGGTCACCGTTCTTATTACAGAAGTTTTCAATTTCCAGGAAGGATGGAATGGTTAACCGGATGAAGCGACTGGTCGCAACCCTTTGCATTGCAAGCGCGGTGATGGCGGAGGCAAATGTAAAGATAGAAGCGGGTCTCGACGCGGGACGGCGAGCTTACGAGGCCAGCGATTATGCGAAGGCCATCCAGGAGTTGCAAGCGGCCGCGGCCACAGAGCCGCAAAATGGCGACGTGCAATTGCTGCTGGCGAAAAGCTATTTGGAGCTGCAGCAGCACGACCCGGCGATCAAGAGTGCGGAGAACGCGGTGACCATCGACCCGCGGAATTCGATTTACCACGAGTGGCTGGGGAAAGCGTACGGAGAAAAGGCCGATCATGCGGGCTGGTTCTCGGCGATATCGTTCGCGAAGAAGACGCGCAAGGAATTCGAGACAGCGGTACAACTAGACGGCAACAATTTTTCGGCGCGGCAGGCGCTAATCGAATTCGATTGCAGCGCTCCGGGCCTGGTGGGAGGCGGTGAAGAGAAAGCGTTGCCGCAGATCAAGCAATTGGCAGCGATGGACGCCGCCGAAGGGCATTACGCGGCGGGAAATTGCCGGCGGCAGAAGAAAGATTACGCCGTGGCGGACGAGGAATTTGCGAAAGCGCTGGAGAGCAATCCAAAATCGGCGGAGCTGATCTACGACATCGGGGATTACGAAGTGAAGCGCGGGCAGCCGGAGCGGCTGCTGGCGGTCGCGGACCTGGGAGAGCGTGCGGCACCCGGCGACCCAAGGGGAGAGTTTTACCGGGGCGTTGCGCTGGTTTTGAAGAAGGAAAACCCGGAGGAAGCGGAGCGATTGTTGAGGGAATACGCCAAGAAAGCGCCGACGCGATCGGGATATCCGCGACCGGCCGCGGCACACGCATGGCTCGGGCGCCTCTTCGAAGACCAAAGCCGGACGGAAGACGCAGCGAAGGAATTTCAGAGCGCGCTGAAATTGGATCCAAAAAACAAAATGGCGCAGGAAGCGTTGAAGCGGCTGAAGAAGGGCTGAGAGTTTCAACGGCGGCTGCCGGAAAATTCCGGTCAAAGGTCAAGGATGGACATCCGAGAGACGATATCCGTGGCGATCGACGCGCTGCGAGCGAATAAACTGCGCGCGATCCTGACGTCGCTGGGCGTAATTATCGGGAGCGCTTCCATCGTTCTGGTGGTCACGGTGGCCCTGACCAGCAAGAAATTCGTGCTTTCCCAGATCGAGAGTATCGGTTCCAACCTGGTGTGGGTGGAGCTAGTCCAGAGGCCGGACAAAGCACAACCGCTAAGTTATGAAATGTCGTTGGACGACATGGAGGCCGTCAGGACCATCCCCACGGTGATCGAGGTTGCGGGAACTCGGGAATTGGAGACGGCAGTGGTGGTGGACGGTGTGGAGCGTCCGGTGCACATGGTCGGAGTGACGGAGGGTTACCAGACGATCCGCCGGTTGCTCATTCTGCGGGGACGGTATTTCGATGCGGCGGACATGGAGATGCGCAGCAAAGTCTGCCTGATCACCACACAACTCGAGGAGCGGATTTTCGGACAGGAGAATCCGATCGGCAAATCGATGCGCATGGGAGAGCTGACGTTCACGGTAATCGGCGTCTTCCGTGAGCGCGTCGAGACCTTCGGGCTTTCCGACATTCAGGAGAATTCCGTTATCATCCCCTTCACGCTTATGAAGTACTACACCGGCCTGGAGGTGGTGCGGTTGCTCGACGTACAAGCGGCGCGGGCGGAAGACGTGCCATCCGTCGAGCGGCAAGTGGGCCAGTTGTTGCGGAGCCGGCATCCAGCCGAAGCGGAATACAAGGTGCAATCGCTGACCGCCATTCTGGGGGCGGCGAAGAATATCTCGCTGGCGCTGACCATCGTGCTTATCGTGATTGCGTTCATTGCGCTGGTGATCAGCGGAATCGGGATCATGAACATCATGCTGGTGACGGTAAAAGAAAGGACGCGCGAGATCGGAATCCGCAAGGCCATTGGAGCATCGCGGCGGGAGATCATGTATCAGTTTTTGATCGAATCCTTCGTGATCAGCGGAGGAGGGGCGGTCATCGGGATTTTGATCGGCATTGCCATACCGGTGGGCGCGCAGTTTTTCTTGCCGGGAAATCTGCGGGTTCCGGTGTCGAGTCTCAGCGTTGTGATCGCCTTCGTGGTGTCGTGCTCCACGGGGCTTTTCTTCGGGTACTTGCCGGCGAACCAGGCGGCGAGCCTGCAACCGGTCGAGTCGTTGAGATATGAATGATCGAAGCGGATAGGGAACAGGGAAGAAAGTGAACCAAGGGGCGGCGATTGGCGGCCCTTTTTATTTTTCGGGTGAATGAGTTTCGGCGAGGAGTCCGGAAAGTGTTGACCGAAACTCTGTAAGTCTTTGTTGAGGCGAGCCCATGGAAATTACGCGGCGGCGAAGGAGCATGAAAATGCAATTACTGGGGCGTGTTGCGGGGATGACGGCGCTGCTCGTGTTGGGGGGCGGCGCTGCTTGTGCGCAAGAGACGTCTGCGCCGAAAACGAGTCAGCCCGCGGCACAGGAAGCGCCGAAGGACGGGGCGCCGGTGGCGCTGACGCTAAAACGCGCGATTGAACTGGCGCTGCAGAACAGCAAAGAGATTCAAGTGGCGAAGATTCAAGCAAGCGTGGCGGATCGCGCCGCGCAGATTACGAAGGCGCAGTTCATGCCGAATCTTTATGCCGGCTCGGGAGCGGGGTATACGCTGGGCATACCGGAAACACCGGGCGGGCGTGCGCCATCGATCTTCAACGTGTCGTACACGGAACAAGTTTTTAACGAACCGCTGCGGGGCCAGGCGAAAGAGACGCAGGAGCAGTCCAAAGCGCAGAGGATTGCGCTCGAAGATACAAAGAACAGCGTTATCACGCGAACGGCGATGGCCTACTTGGAACTAGGGAAGGTACGGCATTCTCTGGAGCTCTTGCGCAAAGAGCAGGAGAGCGCGGAGAAGATTCTGCAAGTGACGCAGGAGCGTCAGGGGGAAGGATACGAGCTGCCCGTGGAAGTGACGAGAGCCCAGCTCACGAAGGCGCAGGTGATCCAGCGAATTTTGCAGCTTGAGGGCCGGGAAGATGAGCTGGAAGTCTTTCTGAGATACCAGGTCGGATTTTCAGAGGCGCAGGCCATCGAGGTCACGCCCGAGGAATTGCCTGGGGAAGCCGAGCAGGCGGGAGACAACCTCGTGGCGATGGCGATGACGCACAATGCGGGCTTGCAACTAGCGGCGTCCGACGTCCGCGCGAAAGAGTTTCGACTGAAGGGTGAAAGGCGAGGCTATTGGCCGACGCTGGAACTTGTCAGCATTTATAGCGTGCTGGCGCAGTTCAACAATTTCTCCCAGTTTTTCCGGACGTTTCAGCGAAACAATTTCAACGCAGGAATCGACATGCGCGTGCCGATTTTCAGCGCGCAGACCAAAGCAGCGATAGGCTTGGCGCAAATAAACCTGGAGGCGGCGCAAGTCAACCTGACAAACAAGAAAAACGAATTGACCGGGGAGGTCAGGCAAAAGACGCGGCGAGTGCGCGAGAGGGATGCGGCAAAAGAAGTGGCGCGGCTGGAATTGCAGCTCGCGCAACAGCAGGTGGCGGTGTTGCAGGCGCAATTCGCGGAAGGAAAGCTGAATTTGCGCGATATGGAGAGGGCGCGGCTTGAAGAGAATGAAAAGTGGATGGCTTATCTGGACGCTAATTTCCAGAAGCAACAGGCGCAGTTGGAATTGCTGAGGACGGCGGGGCAATTGGATAAGGTGTGGCAGTGAAGAAGTGACTGGCGATTCGTGACTGGTGACTGGTGATGCTGGATCAAGAAGGATTGCCGGCCTTTTTCGAGGCATTGCAAAGGATGGAGGCTGGATTTTCTGAGTTGCCAGCGTATGAGAGTGCCGCGCCGGGGATTGAGCGGCTTGCGGAGACGCTTAACGCGACGGTAGAACGGCTCCGGGACAACTATCCGTATTTTCATCCGTTGTACGCGGGACAGATGCTGAAGCCACCACATCCGGTGGCGCGGCTGGCGTATACGCTGGCCATGTGGATCAATCCAAACAATCACGCGCTGGATGGCGGGCGGGCAACGTCGGCGATGGAAAAAGAAGCGGTCGCGGAGATCGCCGGCATGTGCGGTTGGAAGAATTTTCTGGGGCATCTGTGCGGCGGCGGAACGATGGCGAATCTCGAAGCCTTGTGGGTGGCGGGCCAATTGCAATCGGGAAAGAAAATTCTCGCCAGCGAACAGGCTCACTATACGCACGGGCGGATCAGCGGTGTTCTGCAACTGCCATTCGAAACGGTGCCGTGCGATGCGCGGGGCCGCATGGACGTGAATGCGCTGGCGAAGCGGGTGGGGCGCGGCGACGTGGGGACGGTCGTCGCGACGATGGGTACCACGGCAACGGGTTCGGTGGATCCGCTGCCGGAGATTCTCGCGGTGCGCGCAAAATATGGATTCAGGATTCACGCGGACGCGGCCTACGGCGGATATTTCGTGCTGGCAGAGAATCTTGGGGAAGGGGCAGAGCGAGCTCTTGCGCGGATCGGAGAAGCGGACTCGATTGTGATCGATCCGCACAAGCACGGTTTGCAACCCTACGGGTGCGGGTGCGTGCTCTTTCGCGACCCGGAAGTGGGCCGATTGTACAAGCACGATTCGCCCTACACGTATTTCAGTTCCGCGGAACTGCACTTGGGTGAGATAAGTCTGGAGTGCTCCCGTCCGGGTGCGGCCGCGGCGGCCTTGTGGGCGACGCAGAGATTGCTGCCGCTGAAAAAGGGGGGCGAATTCGCGCGCGGGTTGGAACGCGGAAGGAAGGCGGCCCTAGCGCTTTTCGAGAAAGTGCACAGGGATGCGCGATTTGTGACTCCCTTCTCACCCGAACTCGACATTGTTGTATTTGCGCCGAAAGCCGCGAGCGCCAGCGAGTCTTCTGCTTTAAGCCGCAAGATATTCGAAGCGGCGGCGAAGCGCGATCTGCATCTGGCGGTAGCGGAATTGCCGATGCTTTTTTGGGAGGAGCATCTGGGAGCGATGAAGCCTGATCGCGGAACTCTCACTTGCCTGCGCTCCGTGCTCATGAAGCCCGAGCATTTCGACTGGGTAGAACGCATTTGGGAGCTGCTCTCTGCCTCTACGGACGAGATCCTCAACATTCGCCACTGAAGACGACGACGATATGAAGCGCCCTCCAAGAAAGTAGAGAGGCATTCCTGGGTGCCTGGGTCGAGCTGGGGAGCCTGCAAAAGCCCCATTCAATGCGGTATTTAGCGTTTCGCTGCAGGATAGCACTCCTTGGCAGAAAGGTTTGAGGGGATGCAACGAAATCGGGTAAACTACTATCTATTGATTGGGGGCCAAGCTACGCCTGTACGCGCGGGCCTTCCATTGCATACCTAGACGCAGAAGCCAGTGATTTGACAGGGCCAAGTTCGTTAACCGAAGCCTGAGGGTGAAGAATGCCGGATGTAATGAAGACATTGTTGTTGAATCCGCCGAGTTTTGAGAATTTCGACGGCGGTGCGAGTTCGCGTTGGCCTGCAACGCGCGAGATTGAATCTTACTGGTACCCGGTTTGGCTGACGTACCCCGCGGGAATGATCCCCGGTAGCCGGCTGCTGGACGCGTCTCCCCACAAAGTCAATTGGCAACAGACAATCCAGATCTGCAAGGATTACGAGTTTCTGATCCTCTTCACGTCCACGGTCGGTTTGGAGAGCGACGTCAAGCTCATCCGGAAAATCAAGGAAGTCAACCCGGGCATGAAGATTGCTTTCGTCGGGCCAACCGGACACATCAAGCCCGATGAGACGCTGAATGCCAGTGCGGACATCGATTTTGTGACGCGCGGGGAGTTCGATCACTCGGTGGTGGAATACGCGCACGGGAAGCCGCTGAGCGAGATTCTGGGTGTGAGTTACCGCAAAGACGGAAAGATCGTGCACAACGCGCTACGGCCGCAACTGCACACGGAAGAGCTGGACGCGCTGCCGTTCGCCACGGACATTTACAAGCGTGACCTGGAAATCGAACGCTACAACGTGCCGTTCCTGCTGCACCCCTATGTATCGTTCTACACCACGCGCGGATGCCCGGCGCTTTGCACGTTCTGCATGTGGCCGCAAACGATTTCGGGACATGCCTGGCGAACGCGTTCGACGGAAAACGTGGCGCGGGAAGTGAAGCAGACGATCGAACATTTCCCGCAGATGAAAGAGATTTTCTTCGACGACGACACCTTCAACATCCGCAAGGACCGCGTGCTGGATCTTTGCGCCAAGTTCAAACCGCTGAAGTTCCAGTGGTCTTCGACGGCGCGCGTGCATAGCGACTACGACACGGTAAAGGCGATGGCGGACGGCGGAGCTCGGCTCTTTATCGTGGGCTTCGAATCCGGCGACGCGCAAATCCTCAAGAACATCAAGAAGGGCGCAACGGTGGAGATGGGGCGCGCGTTCATGAAGAACTGCCGCAAAGTCGGGATCAAGGTGCACGGCGACTTCATTATCGGCCTGCCGGGCGAGACCAAAGACACGATCCAGAAGACCATCGACTACGCGAAGGAATTGGACTGCGAGACGATCCAGGTTTCGCTGGCGCATGCCATGCCGGGAACGGAATTGCACGACACCATGGCGGCGCAAGGCTTCCTGAAGGTCGAAGCCCTGGCGGATTCCGGCGGCCATCAACTGCCGCACATTGAGTACCCGCACCTGTCGAAAGTGGAAATGATGTCGGGTGTGAACCGCTTCTATGATGAGTATTACTTCCGGCCCAAGGTCGTGTGGCGCATCGTGAAGGAAGCGCTCTGGGACAGCCACGAGCGGAAGCGCCTGTACCACGAAGCAACGGAGTTCCTGCAGCTGCGCGCGGAACGCCTGAAGTGGGCACGCAAGGGCGGCGATTACGACAAGCCCATGGTTTCCGTGCCTGGAGCGTCTTCCGCTTCCGGAAACGATTAACCCCCGCAAAATGGCAAGCGAAAGAAGACTGCGAATCAAGACGCTGGTCATGGTCTTGGCAATGGTGGTGTGCGCCAATGCCGGGGACCTGATGCTGAAGCGCGGAATGTCGCAGATCGGCGCGGTTCAACTGACGGCTTCGGGACTCGCGCAAGCGTTCCGGCTGACGGTGACGAACGGGACGATCTGGGTCGGGATTCTCTTTCTGACCGGCTTCATGCTGAGTTACATGACGGTGCTGAGCTGGGCGGACTACAGCTACGTAATGCCGGCGGGCGCATTTGGATATGCTTTACTTACTTTGCTGGCGGTTATTTTTTTGCACGAGCCGGTGTCGCCGCGGCGCTGGATTGGTGTTGTCTTGATCTGCGTGGGTGTGCTGCTGGTGGGGCAAACCAAACCACGGACGACCGCAGTGGCCAGTGAGGTCGCGGCTTGATGCGCGTCATTCTGGCACTCGCTGTCCTGATTCTTGGCAGCACGGGAGGCGAGATCGCCATCACGCACGGAATGAAGGCGACCGGTGAGCCTGCCCGATTGCGGCCGCTGGCGTTACTTCAATTCCTGGGGCGGGCCGTGCGCAATGGGTGGTTCTGGGCGGGCGTGCCGCTAATGGCACTGTCTTTTTATGCGCTGCTGATATTACTTTCCTGGGAGCCGATCAGCCTCGTGATTCCCGCATCGGCGCTCAGCTACGTTGTCGGTACGCTGGGCGCCAAGTACATCCTGGGCGAACAGGTAAGCGCCGCGCGATGGGCGGGCGTTGTGCTGGTTTGCGCGGGGGTTGCGCTGGTTGCAGCCGGTTAAGAACCAGTCCCGCCAATCAAATATTCGTCAACAAATTAGAAAGTGGTGATAGGGTTTAGGGAACGGATTGGTGCCGGCGCGGGACTCCAGGCCTGGCCCGTGGCAACCCATCAAACCAGGGTGGCATCTGAGTCGAAAAGGCAGTCCGTAAACCAGGATTCTTGCGTGACAGACAGGATCCCATTGCATCGGTTTTCGTCGTGCGAAAGGGATTTGGGCTACTGGAATGCTGTTGCATACCCTTTATTGGATCGCGTTCGTCCTAGCGGCCGCGCCGCTGGCTTATTACCTTCTGTCGTTGCACTGCGTTGTTAGCTATTTCCGCGAGTTGCGGAAATTGCCTCCCCTGAATTCTTCCTATGCGCCGCCCGTGAGCATTCTCAAGCCTGTGCGCGGCGTGGACCGCGAGGCTTACGAAAATTTTGCCAGTTATTGCCGGCTGGACTATCCGGAATACGAAATCATTTTTGCCGTGGCCGAGCCGGATGACCCTGCGGTGCCCGTGATCGAGAGATTGCAAGCTGATTTTCCGCGATGCTCCATCCGGCTAATCAAGGGCGCGGAGCGAATTGGAACGAACCGCAAAGTGAACAGCTTGTACCGGCTGGTGCAAGAGGCGAAATACGATCTCGTGGTGATGAGCGACAGCGATGTGCGCGTCGATCCCGATTACCTACGGGTAGTTGCGCCGCCATTTGCCGATCCCCAAGTTGGTGCGGTCACCGCTTTTTACCGGTGCATTACCGCCGGCAGCGTCGCCGCGGATTTAGAAGCACTGGGAATGTATTTGGACTCCGCTCCGGGCGCGCTGGTGGCGCGAAGGCTCGAGGGCAAGATGCAATTCGCTTTCGGCTGGACGATGGCGACAACCAAGAGACACCTGTCGGAGATTGGCGGCTGGGAAGCCATGGCGAATTATCATTCCGACGACTTTGAGCTGGGAAACCGAATCGCACGCCGTAGCTATCGAGTGGAATTGATGCGAAAGCCGGTGTGGATGGTGTTTCCACAAGAGACGATCGGGCAGTATTTTCGACACGAGCTGCGCTGGTCGATCGGATTGAAGAATGTGCGCCCCACTGGATACCGGTGGCTGATACTGACCCACGGGTTGCCCTGGGCGCTGCTGGCGGCAGCGCTAGCGGCCAGAGCCGGATGGGAGGGAATTGCGGCAGGGCATCTCATCGCGTACCTTGCGTTGCGTCTCGGGCTGGCCTGGACGACAGGTACTTGGGGCTTGGGCGATACCGGAGTATGGAAGAAACTGTGGCTTGTTCCGCTGCGCGATGCCATCAATTTTATCGCTTGGGTGAGTGGATTCTTTTCAGAACGGATCTTGTGGCGCGGTCTTGCATACCGCGTGAAAAATGGCCAACTCTTCCCATTGGCAAGCGCGAGCCTCATGAAAGAAAGCACTGCCCGAGGATTGAGCGCCAACATCACGAATTCCGAGAATATTACTTAAGAGAGATTCAATTTGCGGGGACGCAGCACGACCTGCAATTCGCCTTAGTGGAAAGACCATCGTTTCGACCGCAGTTGTTCTCTTCGCTTTCGCCGGTTCAAGAAATCTCGAGCCAATTTCCCATTGTCTGGCAACCTGTTAAAGTGGCCTGAGAAGTGAATCGGGTGCGAAACTTTTGTCGATGACGAGTAGACCCGCATGATGGCGCACTCCGCGATGTGGCGCGATGCAGTGCTCCTGCTGGCTCTGGCTCCGCTCGTCTACTATGCACTTGCGACCCTGGCGGCGCTGCGGTTTTTCGGGTGTGAGCGCGCGCGGGAGTTTCCCAATTACACTCCCCCGGTGAGCGTACTTAAACCGGTGCTTGGCGTGGACTTCGGATCCTACGAAAATTTCGCGAGTTTTTGCCGGCAGGAATACCCGGAGTACGAGATTCTGTTTGCGGTGAATGACGACGATGACCCCGCGGTGCCGGTGATCCGGCGAATCATCGCGGAATTTCCCGAGCGGAAAATCCGCTTGCTCGTGGGCGCGGAGCACTTCGGCGCAAACCGCAAGGTGAACAAGCTGGCGCGGCTTGCCCGGGAAGCGCAAAACGAAGTACTCGTGTTGACCGATGGCGATGTGCGCGTGGGGCCGCACTATTTGCGGGAAGTTGTTGCACCGCTGGGGAACCGCAAGACCGGCGCGGTGACTTCCTTCTATCGCGGGATCGCCGAGAATAATGTTGGCGCAGAAATCGAAGCCGTCGGCGCTTCAAGCGATTTTTTCGCGGGAGTGTTGATGGCGGGATGGACGGAAGGAATCACCTTTGCGCTGGGAGCTTCCATCGCGACGACCAAGGAATGGCTCGGGAAAATGGGCGGATTCGAGACCATTGCCGATGCGCTTGCGGATGACTATGAGCTCGGCCACCGGATCGCCAAAGCGGGTGGCGAGGTCGTCCTCTCTCGCGAAGCCGTTTGGACCATGTATCCCGCGCAGACCCTTCGCAGCTTCTGGGACCATCAAGTGCGCTGGGCGCGGACAGTGCGATTGTGCAGGCCGCTGTCTTACGTGGGATTGTTGTTTACGCAAGGACTGCCATGGGCTCTGCTCGCCGCACTCGTCGCGCCGGCGAAATGGATCGCAGGCGTCTATCTGTTTGCTTACTTGATCCTGCGTTTTGCGATGGCCTGGACGGTGGGGATTTGGGGCGTCGGGGACGAAATCCTGCGCAGGAAGATTTGGCTGGTGCCGCTGCGGGATGCGATCCATTTCTTGATCTGGCTGGCAAGTTTCGGTTCGAATCACATCCACTGGGGCAACGGCGAATATGTGATTCGCCACGGTCGAATGGTGCCCCTCGCCGGCGGCGAGAGAACGGCGGCAAAGCCCGCGGAAGACGCCCCGCGATCGTAGAATTGGGGTTGCGCCGTCCCCGGTGCGCGGTTGACGGTTGGGGAAAAGCCGATTAAATTAGATAGGTAGAATCGTGGCTGTCCCGATCATCGGGAACGCGCTGCGATTCGTTTTTTTCCTCGCAACGGGTGGGAGATCGTCCAACGGTAGGACTCCAGATTCTGGATCTGGCTATCTAGGTTCGAATCCTAGTCTCCCAGCCAACTCTTTTTTGCCCTCTCCGCTCCACTTCTCACTTGCCCACCTGAATACTTGCTACAGGTGGTTCTGGCATTCTCGCAAAGAAGAGAGCAATGACTCCGATCGCCGCCACGGCCGAGTTCACTTCGAATGCCAGTTTGTAGCTGTGATACAAGTCAAATAGCTTTCCACCCAGGTAACCCGACAGCGCGCAAAAGGGAGCCGCGCGCATTAGTATCATTCCGCTCACCTTTGGAAAAGCCGCCGGTCCGTAGTAGTGACCTGTGACCGTATTCAGGCAAATAAACGTCCATCCAAACCCTGTTCCATAGAGAATCGCGGCGCTGTAGGCGATCCACAGCGCTTCTGGCGAAACGCGAATCGCCAGGAAGGACCCCAAGAAATAACAGCAGAAGCCCAGCATGAACGCGTAGCGCCCCTCCATGCCGTCCATCAGCCAGCCACCAATCAGCCGGCCAAACACGGCCCCCAGCGTGAAGAGACCCATGGCGAATGCGGCGTCCGCGGGACGCACGCCGAGTCCTTTCAAGTGGAGCAGCCAGTGGGCCGTAAAGAAAAAAAACGGGAATTGGCAGGCCACCGCCCCGGCGAGTATCATCCAGTACGCGCGTGTTCCGTAAGCCTGTTGGGGGTCCCACGGAAATTTTGTCACCCGCGCAGTTGCCGCCGTCGCCTTCGCCGATGGCGCCGCGCCCGGCCCACCGTCCACCATTTGGCCCAGATCTTCCGGACGCTCCCTCACAAACAGAAACGCAACAATTGCCGAAAACACAGAAACCCCGGCCACAATCGCCCAAGCTTGCCGCCAATTTCCTCCATTCGCCGTCAGGATTCGGTTGGTCAGCGGTGCAACGAGAAAACCCGCGAATCCAGAAGCCGATAACGTCACCGCCATGGTCCTTCCACGATAGCGGCTGAACCAGCGCGTGACGGCCGTAGCTGCAGGAATGATGGTACCGAAACTGATTCCCATCGCAGTGAGCACACCGAATCCCACCCAGTAGTGCCAGGGCTGCGAAGCGATCACCGCGAGCCATAGCGCGCCAACAAAAATCATCGCCGAACCAATCCCGAATGTTTTGCGAATGCCCCATTTAACAATGGACGCCGCAACGAGGATTGAGGGAATACCCACAAAGAGGTTTAAGAGCGTAAATCCCAGCCCGAACGTGCTGCGGCTCATCGGGATTTCCTTCAACATGTAGGTGTTGATCACCGCGCCGCCGTAAAGCGGGAATCCCATGTTCAGAAAATCCAGAAGCCAGAGGAAGAAGACAAGCTTCCAGCCATAAAAGCCGCGGTCCGAGGTCATATCTAGTTTTGTCCGGCGCCCGGTCAGGGCATATAGCTGTAGCGTTACGGCAAAAAAACAAAGAGCTTGGAGGATATCAGGTTCTAGGGGAATCAGAAAAATCGCGGCGATTACTCGAAAAAGTACCGCGTGAAGCTCTCGCGCTCGGCCCGTATATCATCTCCACGCAACTCGCGCAGCGCATACGTCACAAATTCAGCGGTGACCCTTTTGCGCCAGGTCATGTCGAAATCCGTGTTGTCCAGCGGCTTGGCGATTCGAGCTGCAAGTACCGCGGCTTCTTCGATGGCCTGCTGATTCAAGGGGCGGCCTAGCAGCGATTTTGCGGCATCCGTAGCGGCCAGCGGACGGCAGGCTGCCGCGCCCACGACAATGCGTGCATCCTCGACCACATTATCTCTGGAGAGGCGCGCCGCCGCGGCGACGGAGAGCACGGGGAAGTCGAACGAGCCGCGGCGCCGGAGTTTCCAGTAGGTGCTCTTCCATCCGCGCAAAGAATCCAGCAAGACTTCCGCCAGAATTTCATCCGGTCTGCGCTTGATGTAGTCGATGCCATCATTGTTATAAAGATCGGCGAGCGCCACTTCGCGTTCTCCCGAGCGGGACACGAGACGAACCCGGGCCCCGAGCGCCATCAGCGCCGGGCCCGTATCCGTCGAGGACACCGCCAGGCACTTCGAACTTCCCGGTGCGACCCAGCAGGTCGTGCCGTCTTTTTTCAGGCAGAAATTGATCGACTTCCTCCACTCGTAGCTTTGATCGTAGTAATTGCAGCGCGTATCAAGACAGATGTTTCCGCCGAGCGTTGCCATGTTGCGGATTTGCGGAGTGGCCACCAGAGAAGCCGCTTGCGCCAGCGCCGTCAATCCATTTCGAAAGCGCGGATCTCCGGCGATATCGGAGAGTGTGAGGCACGCGCCGAGCCGCAAACCGGAATCGCTCGATTCAATTTCGCTCAAGGATTGGATGTGACGCAGGCTCATCAGCGTCCGCGGCACTTGTTGCCGCCGTTTCATGTTCGGCAGCAGGTCCGTGCCGCCCGCGAGGGGCATCGCATTGGCCCCCTCGCCGCCCAGAATCCGCGCGGCTTCTTCGAGCGTGCGCGGGGCGCGGAATTCGAAAAGAGGCAGCCGCATCATGGCGCGAGTACCTTCTCTTTTTCCTGGCGAGATTTTTGCCGGCGGGGAGCGTCGTTCACCGCGTTGCCATCTCCCCCTTCCCACGGCGGAGGAACGCGCAGAGCCTCGGGCCAATTCACATGAGGGAAATGGGTCGGTCCATAGCGCGGGTCACGTCCCGCTTTTTTTTCGGCAAGCGCCTTCATGATTTTTTCGGGAGTGACGGGAATTTCATCAATCCTCACTCCAACAGCATCGTAGACGGCATTGGCGACCGCGGGCATGATCGGCAGGAGCGGGCCTTGACCGACTTCCTTCGCGCCAAAAGGGCCGCGGGGATCAGGTTCCTCGATCAGCTCCGTGAACACTTCGGGCATATCCAGAGAGGTCGGACTCTTGTATTCCAGAATCGAGGGGAACTTGTGCACCAGCGCATGAGAAAGTTTTTTCGGAAGGCGCCGGAACTCCTGCTCTTCCATCAGCGCCTCGCCGAGACCCATGTAGACGCTGCCTTCGACCTGGCCGCGCACAAGTGTGGGGTTCAGCGCGCGGCCGATGTCATGCGCGATCCAGATCTTTGGAACGGTGACCCAGCCAGTCACTGGATTTACTTCGACTTCGACGACGGCAGCGGAATAAGAGTACGTGGGAGACGGCCCTACGCCGCCGCCTTTGTACAGCGCGGGGGATTTCGGCGGAGTGTAGGAACCCACCGTGCCAATCGTGCCGAAGCTTGCTTCTGCTATGCAAACGGCTTCCTGAAAGGTGACGCCCTTTTCCGGCGCGGCGGAATCGAATACGCGTTTGTCAGCAAAGCGCAGCCGTTCTTTAGGTACTTCAAGTTTTTCCGCAACTGCGTCTGCAATGATTGCTTTTCCGCGTTCTGCGGCTTGCAATGCTGCGTTTCCCGCCATTAGCGTGACACGGCTCGAATACGATCCCAGGTCTACCGGCCCGAGGTCCGTGTCGCCTGTGAACAGCCGGATGTCGAACGTGTCGATGCCCAGAACCTCGGCAACGATTCCCGCGAGAACATCATCCGATCCCTGCCCGATTTCCGTCGCTCCGCAAAAAATCGAGACGCCGCCGCTGCGGTCGAATTTGAGTTGAACTCCCGAGTGCGGCATTTTGTTCCAGTAAATGGGAAGGCCCGCCCCGGTCAGATAAGCAGAGCAGGCCAGACCCACGCCGCGGCCCTCAGAGAGTTTGCGAAATTTCTCTTTCCAATCGGAGACCTTGACGACGCGGCGAATACACTCAGGAAGATTGACGGTTCCGAGCCGGAAGAAATTTGCCGTCACGGCGTTCGAAGATTCAACGATGCGGAGCCGTAGATCCGCCGGATCAATCTTGAGTTTCTCCGCGATCTTGTCGAGCTGAACTTCCTGACCGAAGCGCGGTTGCGGAGTGCCATGTCCGCGCTTGGGCCCGCAGGGCGGTTTGTTGGTGAAGGTACGGCAGCCTTGATAGCGATAGCGCGGAATGTGGTACGTGGTGGTTTGTAGTGCGCCGGCGTAGAACGTGCTGGCGACTCCGTACGAGCCGTAGGCGCCACCGTCGATCAGCGTTTGAAGATGCATTCCAGTAATCGCGCCGTCCTTCTTGACACCGGTTTTGAATTTCATCAGGACCGGATGGCGGCCGCGATGACAATAAAAAACTTCTTCGCGTGTCAGGCAAATCTTGACGGGCCGATCGAGCATGAGAGCGGCCTTTGCTACGACGATTTCGTGATTGAACGGATCGCTTTTTCCTCCGAAACCTCCGCCGTTGGGCGTGGCAATCACGCGAATGTGCGCGGCCGGCATTTCCAGCACCTTGGCAAGGGCGCGATGGACATAATGGGGGGTTTGCGTGCTGGACCAGATGGTCAGCTTGCCCTCCGGATCCTTGATGGCGACCGAAGCGTGCTGCTCGATGGGGAGATGGGTGTTCCCCTGAAAGAAAAAAGTGTCCTCGAAAATTTCGTCTGCTTCGGCGAAACCTTCTTCCACGTTGCCAAACTCCAGCGCCACTAGCTTATGAATGTTCCCCTCTTCGCCGTAGTCGTGAATCCGCGGCTCAGGTGTCGCCAGAGCTTCCTCGGGATCGGATATCGTCGTAAGGATTTCATAATCGACGTCGATCAAATCGAGCGCCTCAAAGGCCGTTAGCTCTTCGCGCGCGATGACGGCAGCGACTGGATCTCCGACGTGCCGCACGCGGTCGACACAAAGGGCTTGCTCGTCCTGGCTGACGGGCAGAATCCCGTACTGGATGGGAACGTCCTTCCCCGTCAGCACAAGATACACTCCTGGGTGAGAGGCGGCGCGCGACGCGTCGATTTTTCGGATGCGCGCATGAGGATGGGGAGACCGCAGCAGCTTGCAGTGTGCCATTCGCGGCAGGAAAATGTCGTCGGCGAAGCGCGTTTGGCCTGTCACTTTCGCGCGGGCATCGACTCTGCGCCGGGGGACTCCGATCACGCGAAGTTCATCTCCGTTGGCCTTTGGAGCATCAACGGGTGTCTTCCGCGAACCCTTTTCATCCGGCATGCGCCCTCCTGAGTGCTTGTCCAAACCTTCGCCCCGGAATCTAGGTTACAGAACACTTCTGGTCTGCGATCTTGAGCACCGCGGCTTCGACGGCTTCGAAAATCTGAAGATATCCCGTGCACCGGCACAGATTTCCCGAGATCGCTTCGCGGATTTGATCGCGGCTGGGGTGAGGATTTTGATCCAGCAAAGCCTTCGCGGTGACCAGAATTGCCGGCGTGCAATAGCCGCATTGCGCCGCTCCGAGATCGGCAAAGGCATCCTGCAAGGGATGAAGGTTTCCATCTTCTCCGAGGCCTTCCACAGTCAGTACTTGCCTTCCGCCACATTCGAGTGCCAGCACGAGACAGGAAAGCACGGGCTTGCCGTCGAGAAGAACGGCGCAAGCCCCGCATTCTCCCAGCTCACAGCCGTGTTTCGTGCCCGTGTGACCGAGATCCTCGCGCAGTACCTCCAACAAAGTCTTATAGGGTGCGAAAGAAACATCGGTCTCTTCGCCGTTTAGCTGGAATCGTATCTGTGCCGTCTTTTGCGATTCGATGGGCAGCGTTGTCACGTTCAAGCACCTCTCGAAAGTATTACCGGGCCGATGCGCGCTTTTTCACTTCTTGTGGAACGGGCTCGCGCGGAGCGCGGCGCGTGTCCCTGTCAAAGGAGAGGCGCTGTAGAGTATCTGGTCTCGCCAGCAATCCTCGGATCAGATAATCCGCAAACCTCTCCGCGATCTCCGCTGCCGTTAGCGGTCCCTCCGGGCTGAACCACTGCACGCTCCAGTTCAGACCCCCAAGGATGGCCCGCACCGCAAGGGCCGGATCGCAGGGAACGAATTCCCCTGATCGCGTACCTGCGGCGATCAAATTGCGCACGCCTTCTTCATATTTGTCGCGTTTTGCCACGACATAGCGTTGTTGGCGGGGTGGCAACGCCGTTGTCAAAAGATGCGCCGCGGATCCCTCGACTTCGTCGAGTACGCATCGCAAATGCGACACGATCACCATGCGCAGCTTCGTCGCTGCGCTGGTTCTCATCCGGCGAGCTTTTTCGAGCGCGGCGATCATCCGATCCAGGGAATTGTCCTGACAAAAGAAGAGAATGTCGTGCTTTCCCCGGAAGTAGTTGTAGAGATTTGCCGGAGAAAGATCCGCGGCCGCTGCAATGTCGCGCATGCCGGTCTCCGTAAACCCACGCGCGCGAAACTCCCTACCTGCGGCGCGCAAGATCTCCAGTCGCCGTGCAAGATAGCGCCGTTTGAGGTGGCCATTGCGCTGACTCTTCGCTTGGCTCTTGGACAACGTCATTCTCCAGCGTCCGAACGGCAAGAAGGTTGCAGGGTCGACCCGCCTCCCTAGTGTCCATCTTCAGGCCGTCGGTGTCAAAGGTTTCTGAACAATGGTTCAGAAAGAGAACAGCTGTTCAGAGAATGGCTGGCGAGAAGTACAAGAGCCGAAGGAAAATCCCAGGAACACACGATCTGCCGCGGTCACGGCGGCGGCCTGAACACTTCACCGTGGGAACAGCCGCGCCGCATTGCCGTACAAAATCTTGCGCTTCGTCGCGGCCCGAATCGGCAGAGCGTCGAACTTCTCAATGTTTCCCTTGATCTCCGGAACGCCCGGCCCAGGCCAGTCCGTGCCCCACAAAACTTTATCTGCGACGTCTTCGATTCGCGGAAAGTACTCCATCAGTTTCTGCGGAGGAATGCCGGAGATATCCATGTACATGTTCTTGTGCCGGCGAACCAGGAAGAACGCCTCGTTCATCCACAGCGGTCTGCCGCCATGCGCAAGGATCACCACGAGATTCGGATAGTCAACGCACAAATCATCGCAGAGCATCGGTTGCGCATGTAGATTTCTTGCGCCGGGGAAAATCGAAGTCCCCGTATGAATCATGACCGGCAGTCCGTTTGCCTGAGCCCGCTCATAAACCGCCGCCAGGCCGCGATTGCCGTCCATGTAATCATTGGGCGAAAGCGCCTGATGCGAGGGATGCATTTTGATAGCGCGAATCCCGAGCTTGGCAATGCGGTCCACTTCCGCGCCCGGATCGGGAACCGTCCCAGGAAGCACTCCGCCGAACGCGATCAGACGATCCGGCGCCGCGCTGCAATACTTCGCGCTCCAGTCATTCACTTCCGGCGTGAACCCAATGATCTTTGGCGCCACATAGTTGATCAGCCCCGCGCGCTCCACCCCGAGGCGATCGAGCAGCCCGAGAAATTCCTTGGGATCGGCACAATAGCGCTCAACATCCGCGTAATCCTTGCGGCCGCGCTTCATCAGTTCATGGGCCGACGGCTTCATCATGTGGTACGGCATGATGTGAACGTGAATGTCTATGATCGGTTCCAGAGATCGCCGTCCTTCGCCGAAGCTTGCGCTTCCCAACGGGTACGCTAATTGAAACGAACGTATTCAAAGTTCAAAGGTTGACTGTTAATCCCGCGCGCCGGCGGAGCAATCCAATTCACAAACTTGCCCGGCTCCACGACTCGCCCGCTCATCAGCGACTGGACGTACGCATAATCCTTGGGATTCGGGAGCCATTCGAATTCGTGGTTCTTCCACGCCTCTTCGCTCAAAACTTCTCCATCGGGGCTTATAAAATGCCCTGTGAAATTGCCGATTTCGCGATGGAAACCTTTGTGTGGCAAGGTCAACCGGAATGGAATGCCCGCATTATCAATCACCCGCTGCCAGCGGCCAACTCCATCGGCAATCTCATCGATGTAATCATCGCGCAGGCGTTCGTTCAACGCCGTCAATGCCGGCACGTTCTTGGTGACGATTTTTCCGCCCACAACTTCAGAGACCGGATACTCCGCGTCGGCCAGCACGTGATCGTCATCCAGCTTGGTCTCGCGGAAGCGCCCTTTCAGCCCGCTGGTGTAATAGTTCGCGGCGTTCGAAGAAACATCCGAGCCGTAAAGGTCGAGCGTGACGCTGTAGTGAAAGTTCAAGTATCTCTGTATCGTCGGCAAGTCAATCACTCCGAGCGCCCGCACATCCGACGGATCTTCGACCTTGTTTTCCTTCATCACCTCGCAGGTCCGCTGAATAATGCGGCTAATTCCCGTCTCGCCGACAAACATATGGTGCGCTTCCTCGGTTAGCATGAACCGGCAGGTTCGCGCCAACGGATCGAAGCCGGATTCCGCCAGGGCGCAGAGTTGGAATTTTCCATCCCGGTCGGTGAAGAACGTGAACATGTAGAACGCGAGCCAGTCCGGCGTTGGCTCGTTGAAAGCGCCGAGAATGCGCGGGTTATCGGCATCTCCGGATCGCCGCGCGAGCAAAGACTCGGCTTCCTCGCGGCCATCGCGTCCGAAGTAGCGATGCAGCAAGTACACCATGGCCCACAGGTGACGACCTTCTTCGACGTTCACCTGGAAAATGTTTCGCAGATCGTACATCGACGGACAAGAAGACCCCAGCATCCGCTGCTGCTCCACCGAAGCTGGCTCGGTGTCTCCCTGCGTCACGATCACACGCCGCAAAGTCGAGCGGTATTCGCCCGGGACCTCTTGCCAGGCCGCTTGTCCTTTGTGAATTCCGAAATTCACTTCGCGCTTCTCGTCGCGCGGCTGCAAGAAAATGCCCCAGCGGTAGTCCGGCATCTTCACATAGCCGAACTGCGCCCAGCCGTCGGGTTCCACGCTGGTTGCCGTTCGCAGGTACACCTCATAGTTGTGGCTCTCGTTCGGCCCCATGTCATACCACCAGCCCATGTACGCGGGCTGCCAATGCTCCAACGCGCGTTGTAACACTCGATCTCTGCCCAAGTCCACGTTGTTCGGGATTTTTTCCGTGTAGTTAATCATTGCGATCTCCTCAGAATTTCGGACCCCACCCTGCCGGCTAGACTCTTTCCCAGTTGAATTTCACCGGCGCTCCCGTTCCATACACTTTCAGCGCCCCGCTCGCACCGACGGCGTTCGGGCGGATGAATATCCAGTTTTGCCACGCGGAGAGGCGGCCGAAGATTCGCGTCTCAAGCGTCTCCACCGGTCCAAAGCGCAGATTCGCTTCGAGCCCCGTGAGGGCATCGGGCGACTGCGCGGCACGCGATTCGATGGCCTGGCGGATTTCGTCTTCCCAGTCGAGATCATCCGGTGCAGCGGTAACCAGGCCTGCG
>Ga0207120_1050_pt1 | contig 28238 bp, 16 predicted proteins | sample Alteio_BWMinHeat_40_FD_153509 | JGI IMG/M metagenome (GOLD analysis project Ga0207120, IMG submission 153509) | Enriched cells from forest soil in Barre Woods Harvard Forest LTER site, Petersham, Massachusetts, United States -... | ecosystem: Environmental > Terrestrial > Soil > Temperate forest >...
TGTACAAGTACTTCTCGTCCGGCGAAAAACAGATGCCGTTCGGCCGCGGAAGGTCCTTAATTACAAGCTGGATTTGGTCCCGTGCCGGTTCTGTCCCAGGCTTCTGGTGCCGCGCTCCAGGAATGCGATAGACACCGTTGACCTGCAACTCCTTTTGCGGATCGTTGTCCTCTTGGGTGGGCAGACCGTAAGGAGGATCAGTGAAGTACAGCGAGCCATCAGATTTGTACACCAGATCATTGGGGCTATTGAACTTCTTTCCTTGATAGGAGTCGGCCAGAATCGTGATTTGTGCTTTCGGGTCGAGGGACTCCATGCGCCATACATTGCGTCTGGCGTGTCCCGCCACGCTCACGCGACCATCAGGATCCAAGATCATTCCATTTGAGCCTGGTTCCGGCCCTTTGAATGGCTCTGCACCTGTATATCCACTGGGGTGCATGAAAACGCGCACGCCCTTACCCGGGATCCACAGGTCGATGTTGTTTGCAGGGATCTCCGCAAACAGGAGAGTTCCTTCGTGCGTCCAAACTGGGCCTTCAGTCCACTTGTTGAAGCCAGTGGCTATGCGTTCCAGCTTGGAATCAGGGCCTACCAACTGCTCGAGAGCGGGGTCGAGCTTCTGAATGTCCTGCGCCAATGCGGACACGGTGAAAGCCGTTACAGTCACGATCAAGAGAAAGAGCCGGTGTATCGCGATCGAGGTCATGGTGCGGCGAAAACCACAGCGTTCTGGAAATGTGTTCATGTTTCCTCTTCGAGACTTCTCTACTGCATCGAACAAAAGGGTCTGCTCCGACCCGACGGCCTCTGCAGCGTGCTTAGAGATCAGCGCGAATCTGCGTAAGCCGGGCGAGTTGACCAATCCACCTGTCGAAGGGCGCCGACAATAAATATCCAGGACAGTGAGCCCAGCAAGGCGATGACCGCAGTGATGATGAAAGCCCAAAAGAACCGTCCCGTCTTGTCCACGACCAAACCCGTCGCCACAGGCGCGATCCACCCAGCCAGATTACCTAAGAAGTTTTGCAGTCCGGTCCACTTGCCAGCTGCTTGCGGTCCCGCAAGCGTTTGAGTAATTGCCCAGTATTGGAAGCGCTGATTCCCCAGAACGCCGCCGCCAACAGCAGACATACTACCGAGAGCACTGGCCCACTGACGACGCAGGCGGCAAGCGAGATCCCCGCCCCCACCTGTCCCACGACCATAAACGACTTGCGAACCAGGGTTGGAGTTTTTCCTGAGGCAATGCAGCGATCGGAGACCCATCCTGCGGACGTGGCTGCGACAGCCATCAGAAAATGAGCCAACCCAGCGATCTTCGCCATCGCGGCCAAGGAAAAATGACGTTCGTGCATGAGGTAGAACGGAAGCCAGGTCAGGAGAAAGTACATCAAGTAGTTCATACAGAAGAGACCTACACACGTTCCCCATGCCGACCGCTGCTCCAAAATCTGCAACATGCCGGGCGCGTAGAGTCCCGATTGCGAGGAGAAATCCCTATTGCCTTTGGGCATCCAGCGAAGCCATGGCAGTAGCCATAACAGGCTAGTCAGGCCCACCACGAGAAAAACTGGGCGCCATCCAAATCGGCTCATCAGAATTCCGCCAGCGAGCGTGCCGAGCGCTGGCCCCAGGGCCATGCCGGCAACTATGCTCGCATTGGCGAAGCCACGTTTGTGCTCCGGGAAATACCGCGACAAAATGGTCGAGCATGCTGGATAAGAAACCGATTCTCCTGCGCCCAGCGCCAATCGCGCGAGGAGCAATGTGCCGAATGCATGCACCGCGCCGGTAGCCGCGGTTGCTGCGGACCAGAGGAAAAAACCGCTGGCCAGGACCCATTTCACATCGAAGCGATCAACCAGCCAGCCGGAAACCGGCAGAAAGAATGAGTAGGTCCGAAAGAAGGACGACAGCAGAACTCCGAGCTTCGTCGCCGAAAGTTGGAACTCATTCTTGAGCAGCGGCGCTGCAATCGAGAGATTGGCGCGGTCCAAGTAATTAACGAAAACGGAAAGCGCGAGCAGGAACAGCACGTGCGAGAGCCGGATCTCGTCCACTGCCGGTTTGGCAGTCATAGTGTCACAATCACGATTCGACAATTGTGCCTCGCCGACACGCTGCGGCAATCAGGCAACGCTAGCACTCAAATCTCAAATATCTCTTCAACAAGTACGTCACGCATTCCAAACATCTGCCGATTGCAGGTGGAAAGTCGCATCATTGTACCGATCAGCGGCTCATTTCACGGTACTCAGTTCAGCAGCTCGGGATCCCTCAACCAGAACAGGCCGATAGCCGCGCACCGCGAAGTAGAGCACATAGGCCTGGCAGATTAAGGGCACTATGAAAGCCACGCGAATGTTGCTGTGGTCAGAAATAAATCCCATAATGGCGGGGCAGATGGCCCCACCGAGGATCGAAGCCACCAACAAGGACGACCCCAGTTTTGTGTATCGCCCAAGCTGCTTGATGCTTAGAGCAAAGATGGTTGGGAACATGATCGAATGAAAAAAACCGATCAGGACGACCGCCCACAGGGGAGCCACGCCGGAGCCGAGAAGAACCACGAGGAGACCGATCAGAGTCGAGAGCGCAAACAATGAAAGCAGCCTGGCAGCAGGCACGCGCTTCATGATGTAGGATCCGGAGAACCTTCCGAGCATGAATCCAATCAAATGCAACTTCAAATAGAACGAAGCATCCTTTTGGGGCATTCCAGGAATACTATGCTGCGCTAGTCGAATGACGAAGCTTCCCACGCCGATTTGAGCCCCAACGTAGAAGAATTGTGCGATAACTCCTTTTACCAGGTGGCCATAACGCCAGATATCACGCAGCTCTTTCCCGGTTGACTCCTGCTTCACAGCTCCGTCAGCTGCGCCGACCTCTGGCAATTGGGAAAGAAAAATGACAGCAGCATAGGCGAGAAAAAGTCCTGCTATGACGAGGTAAGGCATCCTTACGGTGCTGACCACGGCCGTGCGATACATAGCCGTCTCTGCGGGTGTCATGATCGTCAACTGCTCACGCGAATACTCGAGAGCAGAGAGGATAAAAGCCGCGCCAATGAACGGCGTCACCACTGCGCCCACCGCATTGAACGACTGTGCCAGATTTAACCGCCGCTCTGAGCTATCTACTGGCCCCAGCAGTGTCACGTAAGGGTTAGCAGCCACCTCGAGGACCCCTTGGCCACACGCCATAACAAATGAAGCAAAAAGAAATAATCCATATACCTGAATTGAGGCCGCGGGAATAAACAGCAGCGCGCCCGCCGCGCATGTAACCAAACCAACGACTATTCCATTCTTGTAGCCGATCCTTTCCAGCAGCCGTCCTGCAGGCAACGCGGAAAGGCAATAACCGCCGAAGAATGCCACCTGGATGAGTGCCGATTGAAAGTCGGTCAGATCGAAGACCTTCTTCAAATGTGGGATGAGAACATCATTGAGGTTGACCCCCAGAGCCCAGAGGAAAAATAGGGTGGTGACGAGAATTAGTGGGGCTACATAACGTCGCTCGGTGATGGGTGCTGCGGTTGTCATTTCTTAAGTCATCGCTCGATCGAGGTGCGTGTAGCCGCCATCCACGAACACATGCTGGCCGCTCGACATAGAGCCTGCTGGTCGTCCATTTCGGAGGATAGGGAAACTAGCCTGTGCACGGCGGGCTCCAATAGGTTTAGCTTATAAAACCATATATTCGGTAATAAAACTACTCAAACTGTATATTGGTCTCGGTCTCTGCTTGTCAAGCAGTTTTTATTGCATACCCAATGGTTTCTGTTGGGGCAGTGAAGTTAACCTTTGCCTGGCTGCATTAGGTCAGCCGCGCAAGACTTCAAGGCAGAATGAATCTTAAGACGGATGTACGCATAATGAACAGGAAGCGCGGCGGGAAGTTGATGCTTGGGACAGCCGATCAAGGCCGGCAATAGCTAGCGAAGCAGGCCACCGGGACCTATCGTAGTAAGTTAAGGTGAGGGCAGACTTGATCCCTTTCGGTCTGAGGCGCTGATAATTCGTCATTCGACGAGAGACCCCAGCTGAGACAGCTTGCTTTGGTCGGAACGTCGTTTGTTTGCATGCCTCCACAATTTTGACGGAGCGTAACCTCATCTTCAGCACCACCATCCACGTAGTCGAATACCGCTTTCGGCAAGCGTCGCTTTGCAAGAGTCAGCAAGTCATTTACGTTCACGACTCGCGGGAGCGGCAGTTTTCTTTGCACATGGTCAATTCAATTATCCCTAACACTCTTCCTCGCATTGAAGCTGTTTCGGTGTCGCTTGGGAACAGTTCCGACTTCGGTGTATGGTTATCCGTTGAATTAGGAGATCAAAATCCAATGAGTTCATGGTGGCCGATTTTCCCTAACGTGGCAGCCCTTAGGCACGCCGGGCAACGCTGATGCGCGTTGAAATGACAAATAGCCGTATTCCGTTGCTGATTGTCCTGTCTGCCGCACTCGGGAACCCATGCGCCGAAGTGCTTTGGGCTCAAACCCAGAGCGCCCCCTCGTCGAGCGGCAACCCTCCTTGGGTCACCGATCGCGATGCCGAGGTGCGATCCAACAGCGTCGTCTGGGATCAGGAGCGCTGGCAACCGTTGGTCGTCGACTTGAAGCCGGAAGATATAACACACCTGGCTGGGTATAACGCCAAGCTCAGCGGGAATGTTCATCTCACCTCTGCGACCGATGTGGAACCTCGGAGGGCCCCCTACGGTTTCATCATAGCCACAGACCATTTGGCGTGGACGGTCGTAGCCCCGGAGGCAGCGAACTATCAGATAGCGGTTCTGTATCATTCGGGAGGGGAAGACAATGTGGGTTCGAAACTGGTGGTTTCGAGCGGAAGTGACTCGGTTGCGGCGTTCGTGGCGAACGTGAAACAGGGCGCTTGGCAAGGAGGACCGCAGGACAGGCCTTCGTTCAGACGCGAGTGGCTGCCGGGCAGCTTGAGACTCAACAAGGGTGTGAACGAACTTAAGTTGTCCGTAATACCTACGGCGCGCCAGCGGGAATTCGCGGAGGCCGATTTGCAAAGGCCGCTGACCGGATGGCCGAAACGTAGCCTGCATGTTTTCGCAATTGAGCTTGTCCGACCGGCGGTGCTGTCGAAGATGCGGCGGGATGCGCCGCATCTGAAGAGCAGCGCTGAGTGGATGGTTCAGGGTAAGTACGGGATCATGATCCACTGGGTCCCGGAGTCGTATAGTTTATATGGTGATACGCCTGCATGGAAACGGTATGAACAGGCTGTTAATCAGTTCGACGTAGAAGCCTTCGCTGACATGGTTGCCAAAACGGGAGCTGCCTGGGTGGTGTTCACAAGCACTCACGGAAAGTACTTCTTCCCGGGCCCGTTGCATACGCTGGACGCGGTGCTGCCGGGCCGCACTTGCCACCGCGATCTTATCGGTGAAGTTGCGGATGCGCTGGAAAGACGGCATATCCGACTGATGCTCTACTTTCATCCCGGGCCTGGGCCGACGGAGGATTTGGAGTGGGCGCGAGCTGCGGGCATAAGTCCGGTGGACGACGCGAAGAATATTGGCATCATGCTCAGAATGTACCGGGAAATCGGTGACCGGTATGGAACGCGACTGGCGGGATGGTTTATCGATGGAGGGAGTGCGTATTACTGGCGGAACTTCAGTTTTCGTCAGCTGCTGATCGCCCTCAAGACGGGGAATCCGTCCCGGGTGGTCACATTCTTCCAGTGGATCTTTCCGACGTTTTCTCCGTACTCCGGCGACTTCACCTCAGATCTCGTCGATTTTGGCGCGCCTCTCGCACCACCGTTTCCGCACGAGTGGAAATTGCCGGGCGGTCCTTATGAGGGGCTACAGCCTCAGTTCAACTTCACGCTCGAGGACGAGTGGTACCCTGAGAAGCCGATGCACGGGCAGTGGCCTAAGCCAATCTATCCAACCACTATGCTGGCCCATTATTGCAAGCGTATGGCTCAGGCTAAGGTAGCTTTATCAATCAACATCGTCATTACACAGGACGTAACGGCGCATCAGCCATTTGTGAGCCCTGCGTCACTGGGGGAAATGGCAGCGGTTCGCAAAGCGGTCCGCGGCCATTGAGCGCTCTGTAGTGGTCAACCTGAGGGCAGACATGACCCCCCTTCGGTAGGGAGACTCTGACAATTCCTTCATTCGACGATTGCGGGCAACGAGGGCATGGAAGGCACGCCCGCACTGCTCAAAGCGATCACAGTATAGACGTGCTTGGCGCCAGATTGGGCAGACATGTCAACGTGCTTCATCTGAGGGATCGGTGCCACGGGTGTGTCGTGATATGAGAGCCCCTGGAAGAGTGGGCGCCCGTACACCACTTCTGGAGGTTGCGTGGGAAGCTTCGCGATCCCGTGCCCGTCTCGAAGGACAATGAAGCCACCAAGTCCACTGACGATATCGGCCTCGGCTTCCCAACTGATCTCATTGCCGCGATTTGCATCAGCGTGCGCGCGCACATTGACTGGAGCGGCGGGTGCTCCTGCGTCGCTTACGGTTCCGGTTCGGACATACTCTCTCCAGATTTTTGCTGTGGCCTCATTTGGTAACCACGCGGCCTTGTTAGGATCTCCTTTGAATTCCGCCGCAGCTGTGGCTGTATCCCCGAACGGAATTGCCAGCCATGCAGAACTCGGGTCCACCGGTCTTAGGATGTTGCTCCATTCCGTTAAGCGCATTTGAAGGCAAGCGTCGAAGAACGGGATGGCGAGATAACGGGCATCCCCACAGAAGTGTCCGGTACGGGGATCGGGAGCGAACCCAATGGGAGCGCCCTGGGCCCGGTACTCCTGGAAAGTCGCAATGGAGCCGTCCCAGGGGCGGTTTCCTCTTTCTCCTACGCCGAAGTTAACCATCATGGGAATCTCATAGATTGCAGGCGGAACTTCAGGCTGGACAAACTCGGGCCTCGAACGAAACATCGCCGCAGTACCCGAACGAAGAAAAGCAGCGAGCACTCGGTCAGGGTGAAGAATGCTCATCACATTGGCCCATATCCCGCCACCAGAGTGTCCCCAGAGACACCAAGGAACCGTAGCGATTTCCGCGTGGCCCGACTTTGTCGCAAACTCGTCCAGGGCCCGAAGGAAAGCACGGTCAGAACCCTGTCTCGGGTCGAACCACAGCTCTGCGCCTCCTGGAGTTAAGTCAATGGCATCGTTCAGAACATGATAGGAAGGTCCAAGAAGAACGCAGTTCCATTTCTTTGCAAGAGCTTGCCAGTGCAAATCGTAAGCAGAAGTTGCCCCCGCCTGAGCGGCTGGAATGCTTGCGCCGTGCTGATGAACGATCACCGCCCTCACGGTCTTGATATTGTCAGGAATCCAGAGGGTGTATATGACACCAATCTGCAGCCCCCCTTTGGTTGTGGACGGCGGGTAAACAACTTGGAGATATCGACCTTCACCGCTCGATGGAGTAAAAGGTCCCCACCCAACCTGGTCTGGAGGTACCTGATTGCCGGGAGCCCCCGGCTGATGACTCTGAGTCTGAGCAGCGATAGCCGCAGAGAGCGAGGAAGACACAAGCGTCGCGCCAAGGCCTGCCATCCCTTTCATAAGTAAGCGTCGCGTCGGCGACTCCAGACTAGATAGCCTTTCTGAGGCTATCCTCTCGCTTTGGGTAATCTCGTTCATTGTCTCTTGTCCTTATCCGGAAATTATGTCAGTGCACTTCCGCACCGATAAAGCGTCCGTTGGATGGAATTTCATGTTGAATCCTCTGCGTTGGCATCGTTAAGGCGGTGGCCTATATTGATCTCCGCCCCGGTAATGCATCTACCGCTGGTGGCTCAGGATGAAATCCACCACCGGCTTCGGATCCTTGCGCGACAATGGGAAGTGACCCTCACCCTCGGCCACCAGCACCGTGATCTTCCCGCCGAGTTCCTTGTACCGCTTCTCCACCACCCGTGTCTGGTCCTTCAGCCACGGGTCGAGACTCCCGCAGTCGTGCAGAATAGGCACTCCGGCTTTGGCCAGCGGCGCCAGGTTGTCGATCGGCGGCGTCTTCGACATGAGGCTGCGCATAAGCGGATTCCGGGCGTAAATCACCGAGACCTTGTCAGGGTTCGCGATCGCCCACGCGTACGACTCGCCCGCCTTCGCCCCGGTCCCCTCCATCACCACCTTCGTGGCAAATCCGTTGTCGACCATCCGCTGATAGACCTCGTCCCACTGCTTTTGCACGGCGCCCGGCCCCGAGATTGGTGGCAGCACGATGTAGTAACCGTTGGCCAGTAGCGCCATAGCCACCGCCGAGTCGCGCTCGAGAAAGCTCGGATGGAACACCCACAGTTTGCCCGGCGCCGGCTTCTGCGGCACCACGATCGACATGTCATCCGCTTGGAAGTTAGCCGGCGGACTTGAAGAGCCGTTACGACTATAGCGATCGTAGGAGGGAACGTATCCCGGTCCGCGCACAGTCGCGTAAGTATCCTCCTCCTTCAGGTACAGGTAGGAATTTTCGAGGCTGTAGTAGTGCGTCTTGGTGTAGGTTGAATCCGCGAACGCCGGCCGGTTCGCCTCGACCGGATGCATGTGCTGCTCGATCCAGTCCGCGATCGGCGTCGGGTCGATGAGACTGTGCGGGTGATGCGCAACGCCTTCCTTCATGATCACGGTGATTGAGCCGCCCAACTCGTGATAAATCTTCTCCACGGTCATTGTGTACCGTAGCACCCAATCCTCAGTGCCCACGACGTGCAGCAGGGGTATGTCATGCTTGGACAACTCAGGGATCTTGGCGAAATCTTCGTCAAAGAGCGCCGGATTGTCCGCGTAGATACAGGCCACCTTGTCGGGGTTGGCGACACCCCAGTTGAACTCATTGACTCCGCCCTTGCTCATCCCGATGAAGGCCGCTTTCTTCGCTAGGCCGTGGTTTTCCGTCAGGAACTTGTACCATACGTCCCACGCCTTGCCCTGTCTGCCGGGGTCGGGCGCGACATAGGCGATGTGAAAACCGCGTCTCAGTAGCTCGACTTCGGTTTGAGGCTGGTGGTTCCAATAGCAGCCTTGCCATGACCACGGATTGCCGGGCGCCGCCTTTTTGGGGACGACTACGACGCAGCGGTGCTTGCCGTCCTTTAAACTCACGTCGATTCCGAAGCTTGTCACCTCGCTCGCCGGGGCCGTCATAGGCGTGATCGTCCCAGTGGCATCGTCCATTATGAAGTCATAGCGGTCGAACCCTTCGTGCCAGGTGGTTTTCTCGCCTTGGAAGGGGACGTACACGTCCGCTGCCGTGGCGTTGGAAGTCCAAACGATGGCCGCTGCGCAGAACTTCGCCCCGGTCTCAAGAAACTGTCTTCTTGAACTGTTCATGATCATTACTCCTTCCGGATTCTGGCGAGGGAACGAAAACCGCAGCGGATGGCCCTGACGGCGCTCCTGCGCTGTTAATTCTTAGCAGGAATCTTCTTTTTTCGGCCCCAACTCCATGGGATTCTAACGCTAATGGAGATAGAAATTCACCATTAAAAGTATCGTTTTATGTGCGAAAATATGACTGTGAGGATAGGCGCGCTGATACGTAAATGAGGATCTACATTACTGGTCGCTTGCAATGCCCCTCCTAAGAGCATCCATGAATCGACGGGCAAATAGGAGAAGCGCGTGGTCCCTAACCCGAGGAAGGTCGGAGGGATGTAGGAAGGGATCAGGGGTGTTCCTGCTTCCGGGTATTTTGGTGGCCACAGCGTTTGCTTTCGCGCAGGTGCCGAATGCATCGAAAAACAACCAGGCAACCGTCAAGCCGAACGCAGTCCACTTTGAGAATATCGCGCGTCAAGCTGGCCTGACGGCACTTAATGTGAACGGGAACGACAAACATAATGTGTTCCTGATCGAAGGTACTGGCATGGGTGCGGTAATCTTCGACTACGATAACGACGGATGGCCCGATATTTTCCTGCCGAATGGCACTCGAGTAGAAAGATTCCCCAAAGGACAGGAACCTACGGGGCACCTTTATCACAACAATCAAGATGGCACCTTTACAGATGTAACAGAAAAAGCTGGACTCGCGCATCCAGGATGGGCCCAGGGTGGCTGTGTCGGCGACTACGATAACGATGGGTATTTGGATTTATTTGTTACCTATTGGGGACAGAACATCCTGTATCACAATAACGGCGATGGGACTTTCAGTGAGGTGAGCGAAACGGCCGGGCTGAAAACTAGCAAAAGTGAATGGAGCACGGGATGCAGTTTTCTCGACTATGACCGCGATGGCAAAGTCGACCTTTTCGTGGCGCGCTACGTGGATTTCAGTTATGACACGGTGCCTAGGCCTGGCGAGGGCGAGTGGTGCAGATGGAAGGGAATATACGTTATGTGTGGACCGCGCGGCCTTAAAATGAGCGTCAACGCGCTTTACCACAATAACGGGGACGGCACATTCACCGATGTTTCAGAAGCCTCCGGAATCACCAAAGCCTCCGGCTGCTATGGGTTTACTGCGCTGTCTGCCGATTTCGACAACGATGGATGGCCCGACGTGTACGTTGCTTGTGATACGACTCCAAATCTTCTCTACCACAACAATCACGACGGTACTTTTACCGAAATCGGCAAAACGGCCGGTGTTGCATACAGCGAAGAGGGCTCCATGCAGGCGGGTATGGGCGCCTCCGCGGGCGACTACACGCACGATGGCTATCAGGATATTGTGAAGACCAACTTTAGCGACGATACGCCAACAGTCTTTCTCAACCGCGGCAACAATGTATTTGACGACGTCACACGTACAGTCGGCCTGGGAAGGATTACGACCTGGCTCGGATGGGGAGTGCAGTTCTACGATTTCGATAACAGCGGGTGGCCCGGTGTTTTGATTTGCAACGGCCATATCTACCCGGAGGTGGACGGCAAGAATCTGGGAACGAGCTATCGCCAGCCGAAAGTGCTCTACTACAATTTGCACGACGGAAAGTTTGCCAACATTACCGCGCACGCCGGAAACACCCTCAATGAGATGCACTCCGCTCGTGGCTTGGCCCTCGGCGACTTTTTTAACAACGGTCGCGAAGAGGCACTTGTGAATAACATGAACGAAACTCCTTCGCTTTATTACAACACGGCGCCGGTGGGCAACTTCATCAGCATTCACCTGATTGGTGTGAAATCAAACCGCGCCGCTTTGGGAGCGCAGGTGACGCTGGAACAAAATGGCGCCAAGTACCAGAAAGAAATTCGGAGTGGCGGCGGTTTTATTTCGCAAAGCGACTTGCGAGTTCACTTCGGTCTTGGGAAGGCCGAAAATGCAGAAAAAATCGTGATACGTTGGCCCAGCGGACTGCTTGAAACCCTGAAGGATCTTGAGGCAAATCGGTACTACGTTGTACGCGAAGGCAGTGGGATGGATTCAAAACAGACCCGCAATGTCAATAAGATGCAAATCAAACCCCCGGGAGGGTGATCTTACGGAGGTATGGAGGCGTGCGTTTCGTGGGGCTCAGCAGGTTAATAATTCTCGCGGGTGCAATCCCGGCTGTCGCGCAGAATCACGCGACTATCGGCCGCAACGGGGATCCCACTTCCAAGCAGACACAGCAGCTTCCGAGGTCATGTCTGATTCAGGAGAATTCGTCGGAGCAGATCAAAGTTTTGCTCGAAACGATTAACGATCATCCCACAGCCGATGCATACAACGCGCTCGGAGATTTGTACGCTCGGGGTCGTCACACAGAATGCGCTATCTCAGCGTTCAAAGCTGCGCTGCGCCTGGACGGTCAGAATTGGCAATCCCACTATAACCTGGGCCTCGCGCTTCTAACGAAGGGCGATCGGAGCCGCGCCGCCAATGAATTACAAGCTGCGATTCGACAGCAACCCGATTCAGCTGCTTCCCATTTCGCCCTGGCTACTCTGCTTCAGGAAGAAGGAAGGCTAGACGGAGCCGAAAGGGAATTCGAAGCTGTCCTGCAAATTGATCCTAAATTTGCGCCTGGGTACGTGAGCCTGGCGACCTTATACACTCAACAAGGGAAGAATGCGGAAGCTGAAACCCTATTTCGGCTGGCGATCCAGAGCGATCCCAATAATGCACAAGCTCACGCGAAATTGGGCCTGACCATGGCGAAGCAAGGCGAATTTACCGCAGCGGAACAAGAATTCCAGTCGGCAATAGGAATCGACCCTCAAATGGTAGAGGCTTACACCTCGCTTGGGATGGTGGAAACTAAGATGGGCCGGGGAAAAGAGGCGGTCGAAAACCTTCGAAAAGTAGTAGCGCTGCGGCCGGATTCGGCCGACGCACACTTGAACCTTGGCATTGCCCTCGTGGACCAGTACGATCGGAAAGCCGGATTTGAAGAGTTCACCAAAGCCGCACAGCTCAATCCTAATTCAGGCCGACCTCACTACAACCTCGGTCGGTTCTATTTCGAATCCGGCAGATACGATGAAGCACGCAAGGAACTCGAAAGAGCCACGCGTCTGGAACCGAACTTCGCAAGCGCATTCTATTTTCTAGCTCTGACGGAGAGGCAAGATAATAATCTAGAGCGGGCGACAGAACTATTGCAAAAAGTCGTCGCCCTTAGCCCCAACAACGCGGACGCACAATACCTTCTGGGGCAAAACCTTGAGCGCATGGGAAAAACAACTGAGGCCATCGAGCACTGGAAAATGGCTGTCAAGGCCGATCCCAATGAATCCGAAGCTCTCTACAGCCTGGCCAGAATTTTGAATAAGTTGCGCGACCCCCAGGCACAGCAATTTCAGGACCGGTACGACAAACTGCAAAGGAATGAGCAGACGACTGACCGGGTTGCCAACTTGGGAAATTCCGCGATTCAGTCCGCCAACGCCCAAGATTGGCCGCGAGCTTTGGCACAAATGAAAGAAGCTATTGCTGTTTGTGGGGAGTGCGCTGAGGCCGCTCACCTTCACAGGAACCTAGGATTGATGTACTGCCGCACCGGGAATGTCGAAGATGGGGAAAAGGAGCTTCGGGCAGCGCTGGAATTAGACCCGAGTGATGTTACCGCGAAGAAGACAATTGAAATGCTTGAGAATCTGCGCGGTGCCTCTGGAGGCGTTCGATGAAATGTCCCCACGTTCGGAAAAAGCCAAATCACGAGTCAGCGCCTGCTTTCAAGGGACGGCGTTCCTTCATAGGCGGCATGGCAACCCTAGGAGCAGGGTTAGCCGGTTCGGTCATCTTACGCGCAACCGCGATTGCTCAGTCCACGCCGGAAGCCCCCTCGAAAACAAAACTCACAGCAAGCAGTTATGGACGCGGCACGGTCATTGCCTCTGACGCGGCAACAGTCGCCGAAACAACCGCTGGGAAAATCCGCGGCTTCAAGCGGAACGGGGTGTACATTTTCAAAGGTGTGCCCTATGGTGCCTCAACCGCTGGCGCCAGGCGCTTCATGCCGCCAGTCAAGCCTGAACCGTGGACGGGAATTCGCAATGCGCTGCAGTATGGCCGTATTTGTCCATACCAGGACTCCGCGCACTTTGATACTAACGGGAAAAACCTGGCGAACTCGGATGAAGATGCATTCGTACTGCATCGTGGCGCGGCTGCCACGGTCCCCGGCGAGGACTGCCTGCGTGTAAATTTATGGACGCCGGAGATCAATGCGTCGCATAAGCGCCCAGTCATGGTCTACATGCACGGCGGAGGATTTTCCGCCGGCAGCGGGCACGATCTTCTTTCCTACGACGGCGAAAGTCTTGCCCGCAATCACGATGCAGTGGTCGTGACTCACAATCATCGGCTCAACGTGTATGGCTATCTCAACCTTGCACACTTGGGAGGAGAAGAATATGCCAGCTCCGCCAACGCTGGCATGCTTGACCTCGTAGCTGTTTTAGAGTGGGTTCGAGATAACATCGCAACTTTCGGGGGCGACCCGGGCAATGTAACCATTTTTGGTCAGTCGGGCGGCGGTGGAAAAGTTGTTGCCCTTATGGCGATGCCGGCAGCCAAGGGTCTATTTCACCGTGCGATTGTGCAGAGCGGACCCTTTCTTAAATCGCTCTCTCCTGATTACTCAGGGCGACTGGCTGAGCTCGTGGTCGCAGAGCTGAGTTTATCCAAATCGCAGGTAAGCGAACTGCAGCTAATCCCCGTTGATCGGCTTTCGGGCGCTGCGGCGGAAGCTATGAAGAAAATGCCTCGGCCCAAATCTTCGCTTCGCAGAGTGTACGGTGAATACGATTGGGGGCCGACAGTAGACGGCCTCATACTGCCTCGTCATCCATTCGATCCAGGAGCTCCAGAAGTATCTGCGGACGTTCCATTGGTAACCGGCACAAATCTTCACGAGGGTGTGAGTGGGCTAGACCGTCCCGATGCTGGTTCAATAAGAGTAGAGGAACTTAACCGATTGGTTAAAGAAGAATTTGGCGACGGTAGCCAGACGATCATCGACGCCTATCGGCGCGATTACCCTAAAGCGACTCCATTTGACCTCTATGCCATAATTGCCGCCGCTTCCTTCCGCCGCCCTGCGTTCGAGCAGGCTATCAGGAAGGCTGCTTTGGGTAGCGCGCCGGCATACTCTTATATATATTCTTGGCGGACGCCCGTGCTGGACAATCGCCCCGGTTCCTTCCACGCCTGTGAAATCGCGTTCACGTTCGACAATGCTGAAATTTGCGACCATTACAGTGGGGGCACTCCCGAGGCATTCGTTCTATCGAAGCAGATCAGTACTGCTTGGGTGAACTTTGCCCGAACCGGGAATCCTAATCACGACGGCCTGCCGCATTGGCCTACATACACGGCTGAACACCGGGCAACCATGTATTTCAACACGCCCTGCGAATTGCGCAACGATCCTGAAGGAGAAGGACTGCGGCTGATGGCCCGGTCCTGAGTGAAGAAATGCCAGAACTATCTAATATCGCTCGCAACTGCTTAATTCTCCTCGGAAAACATCCGCTCCGGTAAGGTGTGATTGAGTAAAATAGACGGCTGTTAACCGAATGCTGGGAATCACTGTGCCAATACTGTGCCAGAATCCAACGTTTTCAATTCATTCGAGTTACCTTTGAGCGAAAAGCAGATTCCCCGATTTGTTGGAAACGTTAGTAGTTATGAAAAGTGAATGGAGTTGTTGGAGTCGCGGGCTGTGCGCCCAAGGCAGGCGCGCTACCAGGCTGCGCTACGCCCCGACTTAAAGTGCTGAATCGATTCTAAAGCACTTTCCAGCTTTGTTGCCACTCCGAATCGCCAAGGCCGACTTCAGCCTCTCCGGCACAAAGCCAGCTCTATATCGACTTTAAAGGCGCGACGCCAACCTAGACAACTTTCATGCATGCGGGCCTCGTGATGGCTTCTAAGCGTGCCCAGACCTGGGTAATTAGAGGGCCGAGGTAACGAGCGTCGAGTTGCAAGCGCGGTCCAACCTCTGTACCACCTTTACGTCCGGCCTCACCTCATCACTATTTTAAATGCACTCAATCAAGGAATTGCTTGACAGCTTCTATCATATGGTGGTACAGCGGCTATACCTATTTTGTGGGGGAGGTCCTCATGCAGTCCAATGTTCAGGGGAAAGTCTTGCCGGGGTGTGTCAGCCTGGCTCAGATTCTTCGAGTCCTGGCGGCGGTTTGCGTCGCGCTACTCGCCAGTGTCGCAGCTCACCCGCAAGGCAGTACGGGCCGAATTCTGGGTGTAGTCACGGACGAGTCCAGCGGCAACGTTGGCAACGCCACGGTAACCATTACTGACGTCGCTAGAGGCGTGTCGCAGACTTTGACCACCGATTCCGATGGCGCATACGTTGCGGTGAACCTTCTCCCCGGTACCTATTCCGTTCGTGCCGAATACAAGGGTTTCAAGACTTTCGAGCGCAAAAACATCTTGGTGGAAGTTGGCAAGGACGTTCGTATCGACGCCGTCCTTCACCCTGGCTCAACAACAGAAACCATCACCATCACCGAAGAAGTCCCCATGGTGGACACGACCTCCACGAGCTTGGGCGGAACGATTAGCAATGAAATTATCAACGACCTCCCCCTGAACGGCCGCAACTACCAGAATCTCATCTCCCTGCGTCCGGGCACTGCAGTTTATCCAGGTGGCGGCCCTTGGACTCAGACCACCAACGGCATTCGCCCCGAGGACACCAGCTTCATCGTCGACGGCATCACCAATGACGAAGCATTTATGGGCTTGAGTGTGACCAACGCGGCGGCCGTCTTAGGCGATGCCGCGACGCTTATTCCCATCGATGCAATTCAGGAGTTCAACACGCAGGTCAATCCCAAAGCTGAATTCGGCTGGAAGCCTGGGGCAATCACTAGTGTCGGCTTGAAATCAGGGACCAACCAAGTTCACGGCACCGCCTATGCCTTCGGCCGCTCCGACTCCTTTGATGCTCGCAACTACTTTGATCCCGTTGGCACGGACAAGACTCCCGTCGAGCTGGAGCAGTTCGGCGTCACTGGTGGGGGACATATCATCAAGGACAAACTCTTTTATTTTGGCGCGTTTGAAGCTCAGCGCTATACCGTCGGCAACGCGCTCCCAGGACACGTCCCGACAACGGCGGTGGTCCCGGCAACGTCCGGCCTCCCGTCCGATAATGGCTGTGTGGTTATCAAATTTCAAGACTGCACGATTAGCGTTCCAAACGCTATTGCTGATCTAGTCGCGCAAAATCCGAGTTTCGCGGTGAACCCTCTTAGCAATTATTTGCTGGGATTTTACACCCCCAACTCCGGGCAGGGGTCGTTTGTGTCGCTCACCTTTCCCAACGAGAACAGCTCAAAGAACGCCTTGGGGAAAGTGGATTATCACATCAACGACCATAACGCCCTGAGCGGTTCCTATTTCTTCGGCAACGACACCATCGTGGGCATGGACTTCTTCGAGGTCCTCGCGCAATTCCGCACCAAGGTTCATTCCCGCGCGCAGACCGTTGCCGGCCACTGGGCCTGGACGCCCAGTTCCACTTGGGCCAACGAGCTCCGCGCAGGTTACACGCACTACCTTCTTCAGATTCTGCCGGACGATCTCACTTTCCCCTACAAGATCAATACTGGTATTTCCAATCCTTTGTTGAGCGGAATTCCGGACGTCCGCTTCCCCAACGGCCCCTTCTCGCAGTTGGGTGCCTTCCACAACTTTCCGAAAATTGTCGGGCCCGATAAGGTCTATGACTTCATCGATCAGGTTTCCTACCTGCGCGGCAAGCATGCATTCAAATTCGGCGGCGAGCTCCGAAGGGACTTGGTCCATCAGGCCACTTACCGGGGCGGGCGTGGCCGGGTCAAATTTGCTGATCTGGAGTCTTTTCTCTCTGGAAATCCGTTGAACGCCGGCTTCTTGGCTGGAGATCCCACGCGTAACATCTCGCAGTGGCTTTATTCTGGGTACATGCAGGATGACTGGCGCATCACCAAGCGAGTGACCCTCAACCTGGGGCTGCGCTACGAGTATCAGGCTGTCCCGACGGAGGCCAACAATCTATTCGGCAATTGGGAGCCTTCTGTTGGTTTTGAACAGGTGGGCAAAAACATCGACTCCATCTACAAGGGCGACCACAAGAATTTCTCTCCACGCATGGGGATTGCTTGGGACGTGACTGGCAAGGGAACGACTGTCATTCGCGCCGGCGGCAGCATCGTTTACGATCTCCTCTCCATGAGCACATACATGTCTCAGCAGAACCTGCAAAATAGCCCCACTCTTTTTGGCCTTGGCGCGGTTCCCACTGGGGCCACGATCACAACTTGTCCCGCTCCAGTGGGTGGGAACTGCCCGGCCGGGCCGATCACTAAACCAGCTATCGGAAACATTTTCACGACGGGGGTCACGCTCTTACCAACCAGTCCCAGCAACCCTATTGGCATCACCTGGCAGGACCAGACGACTCCGATTTATCCCTCCAGCGTAACGGGAACTGTTCAGTGCGGAGACGGAATTGGAAGCGATCCAGGTCCTTGCAACACCTTCGCCATGAATCGCAATTTCCGCACTCCTTATGTGATCAACTGGACCCTGGGCGTCCAACATGCTTTCTCCGGAAAGCTCGGTTTCGACATCGCCTATGTGGGCAACCATGGGGTGAAACTTCCCGGCGTCGTTGATCTCAATCAGTCCGATCCTGTAACGGGCGCGACGCCTTTTGCCACTCAGGCCCCATATGTGGCTCTCGTCAACTACCTGTCGAATTTTTATGGCTCGACTTACAACGGCTTACAAACGACGCTCACCGCTCGCAACTATCATGGCCTCGATTTCGTGGCTGGCTACACTTATTCTCATGCCCTGGATGACCTGTCCTCAAACTGGGTCGCGTTTTTGCCCCAGGACAGCACTCGTCCGCGCCTGGATCATGGCAGCAGCGACGAGGACATTCGCCACCGCCTTACTCTCTCCGTGACTTATTCCCTTCCTGAAAAGAAGACCAAGAGTCAGCTCCTAGAAGGTTGGCAGCTCAATACCATCATCAGCCTGCAGAGTGGCCAGCCGTGGAATGTCAATGATCAAGCGTTTAATTTCAGCACAACGGGCGAAGCCTCAGACCGCTGGGATTTCTTTGGCAAACCAGCCGACTTCAAGTCCATCGGTCCCAATGGGATTCCGTGCTTTGGTCCAGGCAATTCTGCTTGCACCGGTGCCATCCCACAGGCCTGCCTTGCCGCTGCCGCTAGTGTTGGCCCCAATGCAACTGCGAGTCTCACTGGAGTCGGGCTCCCCAAAGGGGTTGCGCCTACGGGCTACTGCTACATGGTCGGCAATTCCGTGTTGATTCCCAACGCTTTTCAAGCCTTTGGCACCATGGGCCGTAACATCTTCCGCGATACTGGTTTCCACAACGTCGATCTCTCCGTTAGCAAGAGTTTTAAATTTGGGGAACGCGCCAAAGCTCAGTTCCGCGTAGAAACTTTCAACATTTTCAATCATCCCAATTTCGCCAATCCGAATGGCGGCACCAGTACCTATGGCCAAGGGGCAACCGCCGATCCGTCACAGGCGGGCGCATTCGGTTGCGGCTGCGCCACGCCAGATAACGCCGCCTTTAACCCCGTGCTGGGCTCTGGAAGCGCCCGCGCTATTCAGTTAGGGTTGAAGTTCCTCTTCTAATTTTGTGCAAAGACTCAACCAGGCAGGGGCCGGACATTCATCCGGCCCCTTTTTCATCCAGAACGGCTTACGCCGTTTTTGGGGAGGACGGAATACCATGAAACGACTTGTTTCAACCTCGCTTGTGTTCGTTGTAGTTCTCTCTGTGTTGGGAATCTTCGGGGCTCGCGGGACTGTCGGCGCCGCCGACGATCAATCCTTTCTCCAACCCGACCACGAGTTTGTCCAAGCCGCTGGTAAAGGTGACACCGCTACGCTCGGCAGAGTCCTCGACGCGGATTTTACCTGGACGGACGCCGATGGAAAGACTCGAACCAGATCGGAAGTCCTCGCCTCCCTCCCGGCTCCCGCACTTGGCAACGAAAGCGGAGCGCAAGTGAAACAGCGCACCTACGGTCAAGTGGGAGCGGTGATGTCCGGCCGCGACAAGACGAACGTCCTGCGCATTTGGGTCAAACGTCCTGCTGGTTGGCGCCTGTTGGTCTATCACGAGGTCGTTCTCGGCCGTCAAGCCCCGGCCCCCGCCGGTCCCGGCGTAAAAGTATGCGAAAATCCTTGCAAGACCCTGCCCTACAAACCCAGGAACGAAGCCGAGCTGGGCATCATCGCTTCCTGGCAGGCGCTCGAAACCGGAGTCACCAACCATGACGCCGCGGCCTGGTCCCCGCACATCGCCGAGGAATTTGTGATGCTCGGTTCGAGCAACGACCATCCCCTCACCAAAACCGACCGCATCGCCACTCTCAATTTGCAGAAGCAGACCGGTTTCGGTTCCGCGCCGGCCCCGCTCGTTTCAGCGCAGATGTTTGATTTCGGAGATGCCGTCGTAATGACCTCGCAACATCAGCCCTTTACTGGCAAGCCCGTTCATGTGAGTCGTCTGTGGATCAAGAGGAATGGTCAGTGGATCATGTCGATCAGCTATCAGACGACCATGCTGGCCGCTCCAGCCAAAGCCGGCTAGAATTCCGAAATTCCCAGGATCGGTTTACAATGCTTGCGATCCAGGTGTCTGTCTCCACCTGAATCGCACCACTCGTTGCAGGAGGCCCCATGCAAACCACGCTCCTAGATCGTCGCGCCTTTCTTCGCGTCTCCGCAGTCGCGGGCGGAGGCCTCCTCCTCGCGCTCCATCTCGATCCCGTCGGCGATATCCTTGCCCAAGCGCCGCAACTCCCGCCCGCTGCATTCTTGCCCACCGCCTTCCTCCGCGTCACTGCTGACGGCATCGTCACCATCATGGGCAAGAACCCTGAGATCGGCCAGGGCGTAAAAACCAGTCTGCCCATGATTATCGCCGACGAACTTGACGTCGATTGGAAAGATGTCCGCATTGAGCAGGCCGATCTCGACGAAACAAAATATGGTCCCCAACGAGCCGGTGGCAGCACGGCCACGCCTGTCAACTGGGATCCGTTGCGCCGAGTCGGCGCCGCGTGCCGTCAGATGTTCGTCACCGCCGCCGCGCAAACCTGGTCTGTCCCCGAATCCGAGTGCCAAACCTCTTCAGGCCGCGTGACGCACCAGCCGTCGATGCGCACCCTCACCTACGGCTCACTTGCCGAGAAGGCCGCCACCTTGTCGCCGCCCGATCTCAAATCCGTCAAGCTCAAGGATCCCAAAGACTACAAAATCATCGGCAAGCCCATTCACAGCGTCGACAACGCCTCCATCGTTACCGGAAAAAATCTCTACAGCATCGACTTCAAAGTTCCGGGAATGTTGTACGCCGTCTACGAAAAATGCCCCGTCTACGCCGGCAAATTCGTCAGCGCCAATTTCGATGAAATCAAATCCCTGCCCGGCGTCCGCCATGCTTTTTCGGTCGATGGAACTTCCGATCTACTCGGCTTGCACTGCGGCGTAGCCATCGTCGCCGACACCTGGTGGCAAGCCAACTCCGCGCGCAAGAAGTTGCAAGCCAAATGGAACGAAGGCCCCACCGCCCAGCAAAGCAGCGCAGGCTTCGCGCGCCGTGCCGACGAACTTTCGAAGCAAGCGCCCGCCATCACCGTCCGCAGCGACGGCGACGCGGACAAAGCTCTACAGTCCGCCGCAAAAACCGTCGAAGCCGCCTACGCCTATCCGTTTCTCGCGCACGCCCCCATGGAACCGGAGAATTGCCTCGCGCATTACCACGACGGCAAACTGGAATTCTGGTCCCCCAGCCAGACGCCCGAATCCGGCCGCCAGCTCGTCGCAAAAGTCTTCAACATTCCCCACGACGACATCATCGTCCACCTGAAGCGCGCCGGCGGCGGATTCGGCCGCCGCCTCACCAACGACTACATGCTCGAAGCCGCCGCCATCGCCAAGCAAGTCGGCGTCCCCGTCAAGCTACTGTGGACTCGCGAAGACGATTTTCACCACGACCACTACCGCCCTGCCGGCTTTCATTTCCTCAAAGGCGGCCTCGATTCCTCCGGCAAACTCGTCGCCTGGCGCAATCACTTCGTCAGCTTTGGCGAAGGCCAACAGTTTGCTCCCTCCGCCAACATTCCCAGCAACGAATTTCCCGGCACCTTCCTTTCAAACTTTTTCTTCGGCGCATCCCTCATGCCGCTCGGTGTGCCCACCTACGCCATGCGCGCTCCCCGGAGCAACGCCTTCTCCTGGGTCTTCCAATCCTTCACGGACGAGCTGGCCCACGCCGCCGGAAAAGATCCCGTCCAGTTTCGTCTGGATCTCCTGAACTCTCCCCGCATTCCCACCGCAACGCCCTCGACGAATCCGGCGGAAGCCGATCTCGACGCCGCCCGCATGAGCGGCGTGCTGAAACTCGTCGCGGAAAAATCCGGCTGGGGCTCGCGCAAGCTCCCCGCAGACACTGGCATGGGCGTGGCCTTCCAATTTTCTCATCGCGGTTATTTCGCCGAAGTCGTGGAGCTGCGCGTCGACGCCAACAGCAAAATCAAAGTAAATAAAGTTTGGGTAGCAGGCGACGTCGGCAGCCAGATCATCAATCCCAGCGGCGCTGAAAATCAGGTACGCGGCGGCGTCATCGAAGGCCTAAGCCACGTCATGTCCTACGAGATCACCATCGACGGCGGCCGCGCCCTCCAGAGCAACTTCCACGAATATCCGCCCGTCCGCATGAATCAGGTGCCCTCGGAAATCGAAGTCCATTTCCTGAAGACCGACAATTCCCCCACCGGACTCGGCGAACCCGCCCTCCCGCCGGTTCTTCCAGCTGTCTGCAACGCCATTTTTGCCGTCACAGGCAAACGCATCCGCTCTCTCCCGCTCTCCAAACACGGCTTCTCCTGGGCCTAGCCCCGGCTAGCCGGATTCTATTCGTACCGCAGCGCCACCAGCGGATCCACATTCGCCGCCCGCCGCGCGGGAAGCCAGCACGCCAGCAGCCCGGTAACGACCAGCAGCGCTGGAACGCACGTCAGCGTCCACGGATCGTACGCGGACACTCCCCAGAGCTGCGTAGCAATCACCCGCCCGAGCGCTAGGCTGGCGATCAACCCAAGTCCAACGCCAATCCCCACCAATCGCAGCCCCATGCGAATCACTAATCCCAGAACATCCGAGCCTTTCGCTCCCAGCGCCAAACGTATCCCTATTTCCTGTGTCCTCCGCGCCGTGGTGTACGCCAGCACGCTGTAAACGCCAAGCGTCACCAGCACCAGCCCAATCGAGCTGAAGATCGTCATCAACAAAAATCCAAACCGCGGTCCCGCATACGAAAACTTGCTGATGTACTCTTCCAGTGTCCCCGTAAACGTCAGCGCCACGTTGCTATCCGTGGCCCAGATCTCCCGCTGCACCGAATTCATCATCGTCATCGGCTCTTTCGCCGTCCGCACCAGGATGCCGCGGAACGCCGAGCCCGTCACCGTGTACGGTACCCAGATCTCCGGTTCGATCGGATCTTGCAGCCCCCGGTTCTTCACGTCTGCCACGAGTCCGATGATTTCAAACATCGGCTCTTTCACCGCGTCTTCGAACTCCGCCAGCTGAGCGATTTTTACTTGTTTCCCGATCGGATTCTCTTTGCCCAAATACTTTTTCACAAACGTCTGGTTCACAATCGCCAGCTTGCGCGCTCCGTTGATTTCCGCTTCGGTGAAACCCCTTCCGTCCACGAACTGGATTTTCAGCACCGGAAAATATCCCTCGCTGACCAGTTGAAACATCGAGCTCCATTTCTCCGCGTGCGTCTTCCCCGGAATCTCGATGTCGCTCGGAATCCCTCCATACGGCGGCAGCGTGCTGGTTTCCGTCGCTTCCACGATACCTGGCAGCGCCTTCAGCCGCTGCAGCAGCGGCCGGTAGAATCCCGTCACCTGGTCCGCCGTCTTGTAACGGTCCGTCGGCAACGGAAGCCGTGCCACCAGAACATGATCCGGCTGCAACCCCAGGTGTACTCCCCGCAGCGCCACAAAGCTCCTCATCAGCAGTCCCGCGCTCACCAGCAGTGTCAACGAAAGCCCTACCTCCAGCACTACAACGGCGTCCCTCAGCCGCCCGTGGCGGAATCCCCCACTGATCCCCTTGCCGCTATCCCGCAAAGGTTCGTTCAAGTCCTTTCGCGCCGCCTTCAGCGCCGGCAAAAGCCCAAACACCAGCGCCGTCAGCACTGCCGTCACCAGCGTGAACGCCAGCACCGGCATATTCAGCCGAATCACCGCTTCCGCCGGAATAATATTCTGCGGCATCAAGGCCACCAGCGACTTCAGCCCGCCCCACGCCAGCAGCGTGCCCACCGCCGCTCCGCCGGCCGCCAGCAGCAAGCTTTCCACCAGAAGCTGCCGGATCAATCTCCACCGGCTGGCCCCCAGCGCCCCCCGGATCGCAAACTCTTTTTCCCGCGTGGTCGCCCGCGCCAGCAGCAGGTTCGCCACGTTTCCGCAACCAATCAGCAACAACAACCCCACTGCCGCCAGCACGATATAAAGCGTCGTCTTGAATCTTCCCACCACCATATTCGTCAATGAATCCATATGCACCGTAAAGTGTTTCGGGTACTCCGTCGGATAAATCGTGGCCAGCCGCTTTGCTATCACCGTAAAATCCGCTTCCGCCTCTTTCACTGTGACTCCCGGCTTCAGGTGCCCCAGCATCCACCAGTGCTGCTGAAACGCCCCGGCAATGACTTTCCCCGTCGCCGCCCGGCTCGGCTTGGCCGGAATCCACATGTCTGCATCGCCCCATCCAAACCGTGGGGGCATAATTCCAATCAGCGTTCTCGACGCGCCGTTCAGCACAAACGTCTTGTTCACAATTGCTGGATCGGCGCCAAAGCTCTTTACCCACGTCTTGTAGCGGAGCACGAACACCGGCGGAGCCCCCGGCTCGTAATCTGCTGGCTGCATCGCCCGCCCGAGCAGCGCCGGCATCCCCAAAAACTCAAATGTTCCCGGCGTCACGAAGTTCCCGTCGAAGCGCTCCGTCCCTTCTCCAGACCGGTACAGTACGTCCGTGTTGTCATTAGCGATCGCTCGGTCAAACGAATGATTCTGCTCCATATAATCCAAGAGCTCCGCCCCGATGAACGCGGGCCGCCCTCCCGGCTCGCTCCGTTCGGAATCATGGATGAACACCGAATAGTACCGCTGCGCATCCGGGTAGGGGAACGGCTCCATCATCACGTTGTCAATCACGCTGAAAATCGCCGTGGACGCCCCAATCCCCAGCGCCAGCGTAAGTATCGCGATCGCCGCAAATCCCGGTGTTTTCCCCAGGTTCCTCACCGCATACCGGAAATCCTGCCCTAGCGTTTCCATATTCACCCCCAGTTCGATCAGCACCCAGTTCGATCGACCCCGCTTCAATCAACCCCCGCTTCAATCAACCCTTACTTCCGCGCCTCTATTCCCCGCCAATCCCATAGACGTGGGGCGGAACTTGTCCCGCCTGCCCCGAGCATCTCGGGGACCCGGTCGGGACCCCGGCTCTTTTCCACCCGTTGTAGTGGCGGGTCTTTAGACCCGCCTTTCTTCTCTTTCAATACGCACGCCCCCGCAATTAAGTTCGACGCCACCAACCCCAAAAAGTCCCCCCTGTTTTCCGGGCCACCTACATTCTGGTCAATCGCAATCCCAAGTTTGAGCGCGTGGCCGACAAAGCTTGGGGGCTATCGGAGTGGTATCCGGATAAGAGAAAAAAGAAAGAAACGCCTGAGGAGTGGGTGACGCTGGGGGAAAAACAGATCAAATGACGAATCAACTGTTATCTCCCTTCTCTGAATTCCCGGCTAGGAACCTTGGTCATGCTCTTTTACTTTGCGGTACAGTGTCGCCTTGCCAATGCCTAGGAGGCGTGAGGCCGCTGCCATATTTCCTCCGGTGACTCGCAGAGCGTTCATGACAGCGCATCGCTCCATTTCAGCTAACTGCGCAGGCTCGTTTTTACCAGCAAGGCTGTAGGCTGTTACGCACTCGGGGATCAGGGCCGGGTCCGGCTCCCTTACTGCAGAGTCTTCGGCGGAGCGTCTGGGATTCTCTCTTTTCGACTCTTCAACTAATACACCCCATTCACTCAAAAACATCTTGACTGACTTCCTCCCCCGAGCAGAGAGATTCAAAGCAGCTATTACGTAAGCTGCTCGCTTTTGGCTTTTGTCTGCGACGGCCAATTGCAAAGTGGCCTCGATCTGGCCGCAGGTATCGGTCATCTCAGAACACAGTTCCTCAAGTCGCCTAGCCGTACTTTGATCCACGACAATTTCTTTGGGTGCGGAGACATCCTTAAGTGTCTGTTCAGGCGAAAGAATTTCTTTTGGCATGTCAGTGAGGCCCTCCGGGAGAGATAAGGACAAAGACCAACACAGAAGCCACAAGCAGGCTGAACATCATTCTTACCAACAGGGATGAGGGACTAATGACAAACGTAGGGCAACCCTTTTGCATGGCTGGTTCTCCCGACTATTGAATTACGAACGGGCACGCCTGCGTTATGGGGTCATCCATCCTGGCAGCCCTCTGTCAAGGGCAATGGTTGGCGCTAGGATGCTCGCACGCAGGGCGTCTTATATGTCCCGACTAGTAATCATGTCAAGTAAAATTTGTCATTACAGGTAAATACCTGACCTGGTAATCTACGGCCAGTGAATTCGTTTCGGTATTATTTCCCGCAACGGTCCGCTTATCCGTTCCATTTTGGTTCAGTCGTTATTGCAAACCCCGCTAAAGCCTTTTTATTAGTCATGGAAAAGCGCATGCAACGCATCAGAACGCACTCATTCGGAGTTGGAGTGATGTCCGATGATTTTGCGCAGAGTCATTCCGATCTTGATTGTATGCTCGTGTCCGTCCCCCTCGGCACCGGCCCAGGAAGTCCTCCCTAATCCATTGACAGTAGCGTTATCATCCACGGCTGCACATGGGCACGACTTCAACAAGACCGTCCTCCCCATCACTGAGTTGAAATTCCTTGGCCTCGGCATAGAAGCCAAGTTCGGCACGGGCTTCTGCTTGGACCCCGAGTGTCGTTTCATCGGAACCAACTATCACGTCGCCAAGATTGCGCGACCCCGCAAAATCAAGGGAGAAAAAGTCGTCCAGCTATACCTCGCGACCGGGCCGGATGATGATGGCGCAACCGTAAACGACGGCGCCTCCCTGAGTCCCATGAAGTACACCCTCAGTCGGGACCTCGCCATCTTCGAACTACGCCACTCGCTGCCTCACCATCACGGTGTCGCTTTCAGTCTCGACGAAATGCAAGCTGGGCAGGAGATAGACATCTATGCTTATCCTAAAGAGGCCATCAATCCCATCCGCAGCCTCCGACAGTTTCACGGTACGTTCAAAGGCAAGACGACAACAGGACTCCTGGCCTTTGACTACAGCTTGTCCGCTGATAAAGCAATTCGCCCCGGTGCGAGCGGCGGTATAGTCGTTGACAGCAAGACTCAGCAGATTGTCGGCATTCTGGACGGGATAGCGAGGAACGGTGAAGCGATTGCGTTGGCTGTGCCGGTTCAGTCCTTGGCTGATTTTGTGAGCAAGGTGCAGCCCTACCTGGCACACGGCATATTTCCTTCCACCAGGGGAATCTCCCCGATTTCGGCGGACCTCTATCCGAAATTCGTACCGTCTCGCGCCGACGTACTACAGCACCGACCCGAGGAACCCGCCGAAGTTAAGGCGCTGCGAAGCAAAGCTCAACTTCTGGCCGACAGCATGCGCAACTTTATCGCTGCGCAGAGTTTCGCCTGGGGCTCGGGACATAAGGAGCCCGCTGCTCGGGCAGAGTATGAAGTCCGGGTTATGGACGGAGCTCAACGATTCCGCAGGCTTCCCGACGGCAAGGAGGAGTTAGAAGGGGTGCCCTACCCTCATCTGAATGGTTGGGCGCTTCCAGCCGACGAATGGTCGAAGCTGCCTAAGATGGTTGGAACGGAATTCCGATTAAAAGTTCATCAAGCCGCCGACGTAGTCTTGAACGACCATCGGATGAAGGTCTTTCAGTATTACGCCAGTGTCGAGGATAACTTGTGCCCCTTTGAACCCGTCGAAGATTTTGGCTTCTTCGCAATCAGCAAGGCTGTCGCCGTCGCATGTTTCGGGGAAGTTTGGACGGACGAGGATGCGAACATAATCCGAATATCGGAGCACTTAGAGCTTTCTGACAAACTGAAGGCTTATCGAGGATGGGAGGACTCACAGGTTGTCCTTACTTACGGTTGGCTCAGGCGAGCGAACGAACCTCCTCGCCTCGTTCCCCTGACCATTTTTACAGAGGCTCGCTACAAGAAGCACATCTACTGGTGTCGCGGCCAGTTTACCGACTATCGGATATTCGGCAGTCGAGTGAAGATCGTAGCCAAATAACGGGTCCTGGATTCCTAAAGGCGGTTCCAGAGCCAGTAGCAGGGCCAGTAGACGTTCTTCAGCTCGCTTCCCGTGCCAAACAGATTCAAATCGCCCAGAAAAAGCACGGGTGCCGGGTTAGCACCTGGGGCTTTTGACTTTGCTTTTTCCTTGTTCGAGTTGCCCCGCAGGAACCGTTCAACCCACCCCCGCGACCGTTCAACCATCAATTTCTACTATTCACTGCTGTTTACTTAACAAGTTGATACTGGCATGCTACCATTTCGCGTGGTTGTTAAGCCCTATCTCCGATCAGATCTCGCAGCCGCGCACCCGCATCCCAATTCCTTTTCCATCACTTTGATTCAACCTCTTTCCTTTCTGACGT
>Ga0207120_1051_pt1 | contig 28218 bp, 27 predicted proteins | sample Alteio_BWMinHeat_40_FD_153509 | JGI IMG/M metagenome (GOLD analysis project Ga0207120, IMG submission 153509) | Enriched cells from forest soil in Barre Woods Harvard Forest LTER site, Petersham, Massachusetts, United States -... | ecosystem: Environmental > Terrestrial > Soil > Temperate forest >...
AGCGGCAAGTAAGCAATTCGAGATTTACTTTCCGTCATAGAAATTATTTTTTCGGCCAACATTTTGATCATGAGTTCTTCAGGATTGCCGAGATTGATCGGGCCTACATTTCCAGACTGATTCATCATACGCACGAGTCCGTCGACGAGATCATCTACATAACAAAACGATCGCGTCTGCGAGCCATCACCGTAAATCGTAATGTCTTTTCCGGCCAGCGCTTGCACGATGAAATTCGATACGACGCGCCCATCATTAGGCAGCATGCGCGGACCATAGGTATTAAAAATACGCACAATGCGCACATCGACGCCGTGCTGACGATGATAGTCCATGGTCAAAGTTTCGGCGATGCGCTTGCCCTCGTCGTAACAGGATCGAATCCCAATCGGGTTTACCAATCCCCAGTAACTTTCGCGTTGTGGATGTTCTTCTGGATCGCCGTACACCTCCGAAGTTGAGGCAAGCAGCATTCGCGCGCGGATTCGTTTTGCCAGACCCAGCATATGCAAAGTTCCAAGCACGCTGGTTTTGATCGTTTTTATTGGATCGGCTTGGTAGTGAACCGGTGAAGCGGGGCAGGCCAAGTGGTAGATCTCATCAACCTCGACACGTAATGGCTCAATAACATCGTGGCGAATCAACTCAAAGCGTTCATTTTTCAAATGCTGAGCAACGTTTTTCTCCCGCCCCGTGTAGTAATTATCAACACATATGACTTTGTGCCCTTCATCGAGAAGTCGTGCAACAAGATGGCTACCGATAAATCCCGCTCCGCCCGTGACCAAGATGCGTTTCAGAAAAACTCCAGGATTGAATATGTGAGGTAATTTAGCTCGCGAAAATAATCACATTTATAGAGCCAATACAATCATAAAGCTTCAGCGGTGAAAAAACTTTGTAGTGGCTTCAATTCATTATTTTTTATACCAATCCGCTAATTTCAAACCGTCTACTTTCGAAAATTCACGGGTATTATGAGTGACGAGAGTTGATCCATGAGCCAATGCAGTGCCTGCAATAAGGGTATCGAGAGGGCCAATAAGAGATCCCTTGCTTTCAAGTTTGACACGTATGCTGGCGGCAGTTTTAGCAATCTGCTTATCAAAAGGTAAAACACTAACCAGGGTAAGAAAAGTGTCAAATTGGGCTCGACGCTTTTCGGGATGAACTGATTGAGCGATACCCACTTCAATTTCATAAACAACAATCGTAGGTATAAAAATGTTGCGTGGAGGCACGGCGAGTAAATGTTTGGTCACTCCGCCGATGTCCTTGAAGTAATAAATGAGTGTATTGGTATCAAGCGTAAACATTTATAGTGACAGGCCTAGAATGGCTTTCGTTTAGAATCTTTTCCTTGACCTTTTCGTATTTCATCAGCCGTTGGGAAATCTGCCCACGCTCCTGCCAGGGAAATAATTTCGGTTGGCCACTCATTGTTTGCTTTTTCTCGAATCACATTCGCAATCCATTTGCTTTGGGATACACCTGAAGATTTGGCAGCAATCCTCATTAATTCTTCGGTCTGCTTGTCTAAATAAATTGTTACTTGTCCCATCTCTTTCAATTATAATTTAACTTATAAGTTAATTGCAAGATATAAATTCACATTCACTTGCAAATTTTTTTGCTTTAGCCCACCTGCATTTTTGTATGCGAATACTCATCACAGGTGGTGCTGGTTTTGTCGGTTCAAGTTTGGCGCTTTGCTTCAAAGAAGATAATCCCAAAAGTCATATCGTTGTTTTCGATAACCTTAAACGGCGAGGCTCTGAACTCAACCTGGCGCGCTTTAAGAAACATAGCATTGACTTTATTCACGGTGATATTCGCCAGCCCGCAGATCTTGCCGACATCCAAGGCGATTTTGATGTGTTTATTGAAGCTTCAGCTGAACCCAGCGTGCTTGCTGGAATTTCGGGATCTCCTAATTACGTGCTACAGACCAATTTAGCCGGCACACTTCATTGTTTGGAATTTGCTAGACAGCACACGGGATGTTTTTTGTTTCTTTCTACCTCGCGCGTTTATTCGATGAAACCTTTGCGTGAGCTCAGTCTTACAGAAAACGCAACAAGGTTGACCATTAGTGAGCAGCAAGGTTTTCCAGGAATCACGAGTCGGGGAATTTCGGAATCATTCCCGACGAATTTGCCACGTTCGTTGTATGGTGCAAGCAAGTTGGCTTCTGAGCTTGTGGTTCAGGAATACGCAGACACTTATAAATTAAAAGCCGTGATCAATCGTTGCGGCGTGATTGCTGGTCCAGGCCAGTTTGGCAAAGTCGATCAGGGTGTGTTCACCATGTGGGTGGCCAATCATGTTTACGGGCTGCCTTTAAAATACATTGGTTTTGGTGGTACCGGAAAACAAGTGCGCGATTTGCTTCATCCCAATGATCTTTATGCCTTGCTCAAAAAACAACTCGCTCGCGTTGACGAATGTTCAGGCGAGATTTTTAATGTAGGCGGGGGTGTTGAGGGATCAACATCTTTATTGGAACTCACGCAACTTTGTCAGAAAGCGAGCGGTCGTTCAGTGACAATTGGCGCTGTTCCAGAAACCACACCAGTAGATATTCCTCTTTATATTTCTGACTCGCAAAAAGTGATGGACCGTTTTGACTGGCAACCTCAGCGGAACGTCGAAGAAATTGTGCGGAATATTTTTACTTGGCTGCAGCAAAATAAAGACGAGTTAAGGCAGATTTTCAGTTAAAGTAAATGATACCTGATTCACGGATTTAACTGGCGACAAGCAGTTCACGTAACTGCGTCGGTGAGGCGAAGGTTACATTCAAACCATCAAGTTTTCGTGTGTGGGGTTCGCTGCGGTGCGGAGCAATGACTAAGTTCTTTCCCTGCGGATAAAGCGCGCGGAAAGTTTTCAAATTTTTGGCGTCAAAGCCTTCTGTCCCCCACTTACATTCAATCGCGTGGTAAGTGTCATCACTTACCGGAAGAACGAAATCAATTTCACGCTGCTCTTTGTCCCGCCAAAATTTGATTTCTCGCACACTAGGGATGGACTGTAGCGTTTCGAGCACGATGTGTTCCCAAAGTATTCCGCAGTCCTCGCCTCGCAGCTCTCGCCAGCCTCGTTCAAAGGCAACGAACCCAGTGTCGAAGCAATAGATTTTGGGTTGACTCACAAGCTCTCCTCGACGTTTCCCGCTGTGCGGGATAAGCCGAATCACAACGTGGGTCGCTTCGAAGACCTCAAGATAGTTCATGACGGTAGGACGGCTTAACTCGCAATCCCTTGCCAGCTTGGTGACTTCGATCAAGCCACCGCTCTGTCTTAACAACAGGCGCAGTAAACGCATGAACCCAGTACGTTTTTCAACTTTAAACAACTCCTGAACATCACGTGCGTAGTATGAATCCATCCATTCAGCATAAAATTCCTCATCCCTTGTGGCGCCAAGAAGCACCGGCGGCAACCCGCCTCGTATGAGACGCTCACGGATATCAGTGATGCCGAAACTGATGAGCTCTTCGAAGAGTACTGGCAGCAAGTGAACCTGGCGCTTGCGTCCAGTGAGCGAATCACGAAATTTGTTGGTTGCTGCCAGGGTCGATGAGCCGGTGGCGAGGATCTTAAGTTTCGGAAAGACGTCAGCTCCGATTTTGAGCAGACGACTGGGATCGGGTAATTGGTGCACTTCATCGAGAATCACAACAGCAGTCTTCAGTGAGCTATAAAATGACTCTGGATCGCTCAAGCGCTCGACATGTCGCGGAAGATCGCAATTGAGATATGTTGCGTTAGGGACTTCACCAGCAAGCGTTGTTTTGCCGACTCGGCGTACACCTGATAGCCAAACAATAGGCGTTGCCTGCCAACTCTTGGAAAGGCGATTCAACCAGAGTGGTCTATAAACATCCATGCCGCCAAACTTAACATTTAAACGTATAAGTGTAAATACTGGTGACCAGTTCGAGTCTGAATAGTACTGCCAGTTTAAAGTCATTGATCGCAAAAGATGAGCTAAGGCATATTTTCAGTTAGCAATGATCGATTGAATTCAATATTCATTTAAATGTTCTTGAACGATTGAATATTGTCAAAAACAAAAGAATTGAAGGCGTCAATGCCTATTTGAGAAACTAAAATAAGGTAAAGCGTTATTTTACAAATACGTCGTTTTATAAAATAACACATTACAGGACTTCCACACGGTATTGATCAACGGTGCTTGATTCACGGCTTGTAAGATCATAGCAGGCTTTTTTAAGCCGCTTTCCACGAAATGGAGCGATAATGCCTATTGCGATTGTGACGGGTTCTTCGGGGTTGATCGGCAGCGAGACGGTGAAATTTTTGCACGAAAAAGGGCTCGATATTGTCGGCATCGACAATGATATGCGTCGGTATTTTTTTGGCGACGATGCATCGACCGCATGGAATACTGAGTCGTTAAAAAAATCGTTAGGCCGCTTTCACCACATCGTCGCAGATGTTCGCGATCAAAGCGCGATTGAAAACATTTTTAAAGATTATGCCAATAGAGTTGAGCTTGTCGTGCATACGGCAGCACAGCCAAGTCATGATTGGGCTGCACGCGAGCCCTATACTGATTTTAGTGTGAACGCGAACGGCACTCTTGTGATGTTAGAATCAACTCGCAAATTCGCGCCACAAGCCACTTTTATTTTTACTTCGACCAATAAAGTGTATGGAGACACACCCAACGAATTGCCTTTGATCGAACAAGAACTGCGTTGGGAAGTCGATCCCAAACATCCTTTCGCAAAACATGGAATCGATGAATCCATGTCGATTGATCAATCGAAGCATAGTTTATTTGGAGTCAGCAAAGTAGCCGCAGATGTTCTGGCGCAAGAATACGGTCGTTATTTTGGACTCAAAACAGGAACTTTCCGCGGTGGTTGCTTGACGGGTCCCGCTCATTCTGGCGCTGAGCTGCACGGATTTTTAGCTTATTTAGTAAAATGTGTGGTGACGGGAAAGCCTTACACAATTTACGGCTACAAAGGTAAGCAGGTTCGCGACAATATTCACTCGTATGATTTGGTGAATGCTTTTTGGCATTTTCATCAGAATCCTCGTGCAGGTACTGTTTATAATATGGGAGGGTCGCGTCACAGCAATTGTTCTATGTTAGAAGCCATTCGCGATACCGAGAAATTGGTGGGACGGCAGTTGAATTATACGTTAAGTGATCAAGCACGAGCAGGTGATCATATTTGGTATGTGAGTGATGTGCGTAAGTTTCAACAAAATTATCCAGAGTGGAAGTATCGTTACGATCACGCATCGATTTTAAAACAAATCGTTGATGCAACCCGCGAACGACATGGCTTGGCCGCGTGAAACTTTCAGTCGTCATTCCTGCACACAATGAAGAAGGCTGCATTGAAGGTACGGTGCGCGCGCTTTTCGATAAACTTCGCGCCGAAAATATTGAACATGAAATTTTAGTTGTGAACGATAACTCATCTGATCAAACCGAAACAATTTTGCAGCGATTGAGTTCAGAAATATCATCTGTTCGCTATATCAACAATGTTCCCCCGCACGGCTTTGGTTTTGCAGTGCGTTGCGGCCTGGAGCATTTTACTGGTGATGCAGTCGCAGTCTTTATGGCAGATGCTTCTGATCGTCCTGAAGATTTAGTGCGTTTTTTCCGCACGATGGAACGTGACAACGTCGACTGTGTTTTTGGATCACGTTTTACGCGCGACTCAAAAGTGATTGATTATCCCTGGCCCAAATTAGTGATGAATCGCTTTGCCAATCTTTTTATTCAAATACTTTTTGGCCTTCGCTACAACGACGTGACCAATGCTTTCAAATTATATCGTAGACAAGTCATTGACGGGATCAAGCCACTCCTGAGCCACCATTTTAATTTAACCGTGGAACTTCCGCTAAAAGCGATTGTCCGTGGATTTAGTTATTCTGTCGTCCCTAACGATTGGATCAATCGTAAAACTGGAGTTTCAAAACTGAAGATCAAAGAAATGGGTAGCCGCTACTTGTTCATTGTCCTTTATTGTTTCCTTGAAAAGTGGTTGTCGCGCGGAGATTATCACCCCAATCAAGCTCTGCTTTTTGAAAAAAAAACTAATCCTAATTGTTTGAAATATTGATTTAGGGGAACTAGTTTTCAAGACGCCAGAAAAAGAGAGCGATGCCAATAAGCAACAAAAGGGGTCCAAAAAAATGTGAAATGGGAAAGTGGTTAGTACATTCCGCCCGGTCGAAAACATCTGGTAAAAAAACAAAATAAGGGTCACTGCCTGTTCTTTCGACTTCAAGAACTTCTTTGCGAAACTGTAAATTACCAATATCGTGACTGGCTTCCAATGAAGATGCAAATTGGTTCATTGGCAATTCGCAGATTTGATTGTCGATCTGTCGTGCAAATCTTCTGATCTCGATCTTACCTCGCTCAGTCCCCGGATCAAATCGCAATTGTCTAATAGCTTTTGGAATATCTACTTGAAACAAAGTCTGCTGCCCTTTGTGAATGGGTTCTCCAGCCACAATGGAATCTATTTGGTTAAAGCCCTGTCCCAGTCCCCTATCATAAAAAACTTGAAGGTTGCTTGGGGGAGGATCATCATATTCGACTGATAAGCGTTCAGTATCAGACATAGACGTTGTTTTCAGAGAGCTGTAAGTGACAATCGCCCCGAACAGTAATAATCCAATTCGAAGGGTCCATATATTGTCTCTAATTATTTTTAGTAGCGGTTTTTTCATAATTTAAAATCCTTTAATCGATTCTTTGGAAACAAAAAAGAGTAAGGGGAATAAAAAAATGATTGATATGTTACGAAGGTTTTGGAAAATGTATCGATACAAAAATCAATGTCCCGTGGAAAATTTCATTTGACGAAACTGCATCAGGACGACATGGATGGTATGCAAAGCGGGGAATTCTCACTATGACGATTTTCATACTAATCTCGTTTTACAAGACTTGTAAAAATTAGCTTCTTAGTGTTTGTCACTAGCAACTTTGATTACTTATATCGCTCATCGAGGACTTTGGAAGATCCCTTTGCAGCAGAATACTATGTCTGCGCTTATGGATGCACTGCAAAGCGGTTTTGGAGTCGAAACGGATGTCCGCGATTTTGCGGGTAACTTAGTCATATCGCATGACCTAGCTACTTCACATTCGCTCTCTCTTAACGATTTTCTTGAGGCATATCATAAAGTAGGTGGTCACTTAGCACTAAATATCAAAGCTGATGGCCTTTGCGAAATACTCTTCCAACAGCTCAAACAGTATGACGTCACGAATTATTTCGTCTTCGATATGTCGGTGCCAGAAATGTATCGATATTCTGAACGTGGATTGAAATACTTTACTCGACAAAGTGATCTTGAAGAATCTCCAATATTATTGCCCAAAGCGACAGGCATTTGGGTGGATACTTTCGAGCACGACTGGATTAATTTTGCAGTGCTGAGTGATTATTTATCTCAAGGAAAATCTCTTGGCATTGTTTCGCCTGAACTTCACGGACATCCCTATCAATTAACATGGCAGCGGTATCGCGAGTTTTTTAATCAGTTACGAACTCATGGTAATAAAATTCTTTTGTGCACTGACCATCCCCAAGAAGCAAAGGAGTTTTTTGATGCCTAAAATCAAAGGTATATTTTTTGATATGGACGGTGTTCTTATCGATGCTCGAGAATGGCATTACGAAGCATTGAATCAGGCGCTACGCCTCTTTAGCTTTGAGGTAGAACGCTATGATCACCTTGTCACCTATGATGGTCTTCCGACGAAGAAGAAACTTGAAATGCTTTCTTTGGAGAAGGGCTTGCCGCGAGCATTGCACCCGTTCATTAATAAACTAAAACAGGAATACACCTTTGAGCTTATTCAAAGTCGATGCAAGCCGAGTTTCAACCATCGGTTTGCTCTAAGCAGCCTGAGCCGAGAAGGCTACGTTTTGGGTGTTTGCTCGAATTCGATCAAAAAAACTGTGATCACTATGCTTGAGCGGGCCAACATATTAAATTATTTCAAAATTAACCTCTCAAACGAAGAAGTAACCAATCCCAAACCTCATCCCGAGATCTACAATAAAGCAATAGAACTCGCACGACTTGAACCTAAACAATGTCTGATCTTGGAAGACAACCAACACGGAATTGCTGCGGCCGAAGCAAGTGGCTCGCATGTGATGCATATAGGTACGCCTGATGATGTCACCTATGAAAATATCCACTCCCATATTCAAATCATTGAACAGGGGGATCGGCGATGATAAATATTTTATTACCGCTGGCAGGTCGATCAAACTTCTTCGAAAACGAGCGTTTCCCCAAAGCACTTATTGAAATTAACGGTACGTCGATGATTCAGTACGCGATCGATTACTTGCGTTCAATTAAACGACCGACTCGTTTCATTTTTGTTATCCGAGCTAATGATAGCATCCGTTTTCATTTGGATAATACACTCGCATTACTAGCGCCCACGAATAGTATCATTGTTCGTCAAGAAGGGGACACTAAAGGGGCTGTATGCAGTTGCTTATTAGCAATCGAACACATTAACAACGAAGATCCATTAATCATTTCAAATGCTGACCAGTTCATTAATCATAATATTGAAGAAGTGATCGACGAGTTTGAGAAAAAAAAGACCGACGGAGGTGTTATTTGTTTCGATTCAGTTCATCCTCAATGGTCGTATGCGCGTTTGGACAGCAACAGCAATGTTTTGCAAACGGCTGAGAAAAACCCCATCAGTCGGAACGCCATTGCCGGTTTTTACTATTTTCGGCAAGGAGCTGATTTTGTGCGGGCAGCACAAGACTCGATCCTCAATCGCGCTGATGTTAATGGCTTGTATTATATTGCACCAACCTACAATGAGTTGATATTGGAAGGTAAAACCATCGCTATGCATATTATTGACAAGCGTTGTTACCATTCTTTTTATTCCCTGCAGAAAATAGAAGAATTCGAAAAGGCAACAATGAGTAACCGATTAGGAATTAAAGTATGAACATTACTCGTGCTATTACTCTTAGTTGTATCGTTGCCTTGATTTTTTTATCATTGCTTTATTTCCCTAAGGTTTTGTTGATTTCTCACCCGTCAGTTGTTGCCCAACCAGATTTTCATGGTGAATTACCAATAGAGGTGTTCACAACTTCTTCTAATTTTGCCTTTGCCAAACCATCTGATTTACTTTTTGGTGGATTCTTTCACAAGCTGAACGATTTACCTCTTCCTCTTCGCTGGTCATCCTTGGTGATTATATGGTTGGGAATAATGTTTGTTAATTTGTTATTCGATTCAAAGCGCACGTCACGGTTACAGGTTCCGGTTTTCTTATCATTGAGTTGCTTATTATCCATTGTGCTTTGCTTGCGACTAACGCAGGGGTTCGACGAGTTTTTTATTAACTTACGACATTCTTATGTATTGGCTCATGCGCACCGCTATTCGTACAATATTTTTAGCACTGTCGAAGCCACTGTCGATTTTTTGCCATTTTTTGTCACTGGATTACTTGGATTATGTAAAGCGCCATTAGTAGAAACCGCGATAATAATGTCACTGTTGGGTAATGTTCTCACGGTTATTGCTGTTTACTTGCTAGCTAAAGCAGCAACTGGTCATCAGCAATTTGCCTTGGGCTTGTCATTACTTATCGCCGTTTTCCCACCGTTGGTGGAAATTGGAGGTACCGGATTTCCCACCACCCTCTTTACTGGAGTTATTTTACTGAGTATCTATTTTCTTTTCTTTGCGGCAGAGAATTATTTTCGATTGGGAATCATTGGTTTTGCTCTTCTTACGTTAGTGCGTACTGAAGGGGTTATCCTCGCTTTTCTCTTTTGGCTTTTACTGTACGTATTTCCATGGATGAAACAAGTTGCACTCTCGACGATGGCCCGATCGATCAAGTTCAAAACTGTCTTTTCAACCGGCCTTTTAATGATGGGCCCTTTCATACTAAGTGCAATTTTAAGACGGTTTTTTTTCGGTTTTTGGTTACCCAATCCAATCTTATTTAAAAGTACTGGAGGTGATCTTGGTTACCTCCAACATGGTTTTGAAAACTTACGAGCCACTATTGTCGCATTTGATTTGCACTACCTATATGCCTTTGCATCGGTTCCATTTATCATGACTATTTCGAGCTCGCTTCGCCGTCATCGCCTCGCCATGTGTTTTATTGTATTGGTAATCTTTACTTTTCCCTATTTTATTGGAGGTGGTGACTGGTTTCCCATGACTTGGAGCCGCTATGCTCTGCCATTTATTATTTTCACAGTTGTTGCCGCAGCGATAGCAGTGTTTACTTCTATTCGCGATCATTGGTTTTCTCAAAAAGAAACCATCACTTTTTACATTGTCATTTTATTTGGAGTATTGAGCTACAACCAAACATTCGGCGCAGCTCAGAGCAACATTTACGGTTTAGTTATGTCTGATCTCGATGTGAATACCAATCGCTGGGATAGAATTGATAAATTAGCTGCGCTGGGAAGTTTTTTAAAATTGTCGACCCCAGAATCTGCAGTAATCGCTAGTGCTGAAGTCGCAACGATTATGTACCATGCTGAACGTGATATTCTCGATTTACTTGGTGTCGGTAACTCAGAAATTGCAGTCTCACCATTAGCACCGCTTCGCGAGGGAGACGTTTTGCATCGCAAACATTTTCCCGAATCCATTGATCGTCACATGCCTGATATTATTGCACTATATGAGCCAGCTGGAGCTGGCACCAGTGCCGCAAAAGGCCGAGCGAATACAAAAGAAGAACTTATTACACAAGTGCAAACAGAACATTTTGGCGGCGGAATGAAGTATGTTGCCGCTTATCGTGTGGGTTCATTAGAACACCTAAAAACATTGGGCTATCATCATGTCATTGTGGATACGCCTAATGTTTACTTTAATTATTTTGTTAAAGACCAAATCTATGAGGAACATCGGCAGAAATTAATTGAGCTCGGTTTCTCAAATCTTGGATTAAGTCGTATGAACTTATAACGGATTGGGTTCAGTCATCGGTCATGAAACACTTACAATTAGAGAACATGAAAAATGGATGGTTTGTCGGTAACTTTTTACCGACTGTATTAGCCACTGAACAATTTGAAGTTGCTATCAAGCATTATCCCGCTGGTAGTGAAGAAGCTTGGCACTATCATGCCATTGCCACAGAAGTCACTGTTGTTGTTTCGGGACACGTAGAAATGTGTGGTAAGCATTTCAAAAAAGGCGACATCATCGTGCTCGAACCTGGTGAAGGAACAAGCTTCAAAGCCAAAACTGAAACCACTTGCACGGTGGTCAAAATACCAAGTGTTGCTAATGATAAATTCTTCAAATCAAAATCAACTTAATATTGTTATTCCGATGGCTGGCCGCGGAAGCCGTTTCGCTGATCAAGGTTATTTCCAACCCAAGCCCCTTATCCCGATTCATGGTAAACCAATGATTGAGGTAGTTATTGATAATCTTCGTCCTCGACTTCCTCATCATTTTCATTTTGTGATGCTCCGTGAACACTTGGAAAATTTCGAACTACGGAAATTAATTGATAAAGCGGCTCCTGATTCAACTGTTATTGCTATTGACGAGATCACAGATGGTCCTGCTTGCACGGTGTTATTGGTTGAAAAGTACATCAACAACGATACGCAACTCATGATAGCAAACTGCGATCAATGGGTCGATATCGCGATTAATGACTATCTTGCCGATTTTACTCGCCAAAAATGTGACGGCTTCATTATGACAATGAAAGCTTCTGATCCCAAATGGTCATTTGTTGAATTCAATACGACAGGAAAAATTATTCGGATAGTCGAAAAAGAAGTCGTGTCCAATGAAGCAACTGTCGGCATCTATAATTTTAGACGCGGTTCTGATTTCGTTCGTGCAGCGCGACAAATGATCGCTCAGAATTTTCGCGTCAACAACGAGTTTTATGTGGCACCGACATATAACCAATTGATTCATTGGGGAATGCCTCTTGGCGTTTATTCAATCGGAAGTTTGTGGAATGGTATGTATGGATTAGGAACTCCTTCTGATCTTGAACGCTTCTTAAGTTTACCAATTTCTCGTCGAGCAGCAGGAAACAACTCGATGATGAGTAGAGCGTTTTTATGAGTAGTCAACTCGACCTAATTGTTCCACTTTATAATGAAGAAAAGAACATCGACTCATTGGTTGAAATAATCGCTGATTCTAAATTGGTAAAAGAAGGCATATTGGGCAAGGCATTGCTCGTCAACAACGGATCCAGTGATAGGACTCAAGCTAAAGTAGATGTGGCGGCAGCTCATTTTTCTTGGATAAAACCGATTCATCTTGTTTACAATCTTAACTACGGAGGGGGTATCTACGCTGGTCTTTGCCAGGCTTCAGCGGAGTATCTGGCGTATATCCCTGGTGATCTACAAGTTCATATTGATGATCTCGAGAAGATTTGGTCAATTACTGAACAACAAATATCAGAAGGTGGTGGGCAGAAATTATTAGTTAAAGGTTACCGGAAAACTAGAAAGGACCCACTTAGCATGCGTGTTGTTTCGGCCGTTTACAGCAAGATCTGCAATGCGATTCTCGACCTTGGTGTTCGTGATACTAATGGATTGCCTAAACTGTTTCATCGTTCATTAGTATCGCTTTTACCGGCTGAACGTTTCAAAACATTCGTATTTGACGTGCAAATCTTACTCACCGCGAGAGTTAATGACTGGTCAATTATTGAAGTTCCTGTGGTATTTCATGCGCGTCGCGAGGGTGTATCGAGTTGGTCTGGCAAACGATTGCGAACTTATTCTCATACCTTTCGCCAAATTCTAAAACTACGTGGTTCAGGGAATTATGTGCCTAGATTGGCGAATGAAAAGTAACGTCCACATCATTAAGTGTCCTCCTTATTTTCTTTGTTGAGTTGATTTTTTTACCCCTTATATCAAACTCAGGTTAACACTATTGTTTTGATTCTGGAGTTAGCGTCAACTGAAGGAACCCTAAAATGAACCCAGAACTTCGATCTACGATAGCAAAGAAATATTTGCGAGGAACCGGTATCGAATTTGGTGCTCTGCATAATCCCCTACCTCATGATTATAAGCAGTGTACCGTTACATATGCTGATCGACTTACTCGTAATAAGGCGCTCAAAAAATTTCCCGAATTACATTCAATAACTGAAAAAATTGTAGAACCACGATTTTTAATCGATTTCAATCGCGATGACTTTTCTAGTTTATCAAGTGAAGAGTTCGATTTTTACATTGCCAACCACTTGATTGAGCATTTGGTAAACCCCATTAGATTCCTGCAGCGGATATCACGTATCATGAAACCCGGTGCACTCCTCTACCTTGCAGTTCCAGATAAGAACCACACATTTGATGTCAATCGCGTGCTCACGACACGGGAACATCTATGGCAAGACTTCATTGATGACGTAGAGAAGATCAGCATCGAACACCTTAATGATTATATTTTGAATAAAACAAAAGCACATATCGACTCGGCTCGACGCGCATGGATGTATTTCGAAAACGACAAGTTGCCCTGGAATCCGCTGAAGCGTCACAAAGTATATGCATTGCATCGCGAGCGTAGTATTCACGTGCATGTGTGGAGTTACATGTCATTTGACGCGTTTCTTTCTTGGATCATTTCGAAGATCAATTTAGACCTCGACGTTATTGAGCAGCATGATTCGGTCGAAGGATGCGGTGAGATGATTTATATTTTACGGAAACGCATTGGGCGTACACTAACGAAGTGAAAAATCAAATTACCATATATTATAGAGAACTGGCAGTGCTGATAAGTCGCTTGAGACTATGCCATGAATCATTATAATGAGTTTACCAATGAGTGGAATTGATTTTAACAGACTCTATTCTTATCTTTTTTTGAATATTGATCCAGCTGCGCGCCAGCGCACTATCGAACGAAATTGCTCTATTCATATATGAACGCCTTGGACGACCAGAACGAGTACTTGATCCGGCGGCGGGACATGGCGAGTTCATTAAAGCAATTCCGGCGAAAGAGCGCTGGATGGCTGATGAAGTTAGTTAATATAATTACACTAGCGAACTAGACAACGATCTATCTATGAAGAGAATCGTTGCTAACATCTTCGACGTCGATTTACCAGCGAACTATTTTGATTGCATTTTTGTCTCAAATTTTCTGGAGCATCTGTTATTTCAACATGAAGTTGCAGATTTCTTGGTGAAGATGCAAAAGAGTTTGAGATCAAATGGTTTCATTGCGATTATAGGACCGAATTTCAAATATTGCGCGGCTGAGTACTTCGATTGTGCAGACCACTTTAGCACTAACCTCACATAAGCGTAACCGAGCATCTCTATGCTGCTGGGTTTCGGTTGCAGAAGTAAATTCTCGATTTTGCCATATTCGTTTCGTGGGCGGTTACCCACTTGGCGCCTCTTAGTTAAAGCATATCCCCGACTGCCTTTATGGTCTTTTTTCGGACGTCAGTTTTTGGTGATCGGGAAGAAACCATCTGTCAAACCAAATTTAGCATTTACAAGTGATCTGATTCCTTCAAGCATAATTCCTAGCTCGACGCAGACTGATTTGGCGACCCTTCCAAAGTGTAAATGATATAGTTCCCATAAGAAAAGATGGGAACAAGTTTATTTGTACGCTCAATTTGTGAGCGCAAACTATGATGCACCAGAAAATAACGGACTCCCAACTCGCGAAAAATAGGCGCCGCTGGATTTACCTTTACACCGATCGCGCCGCCAAATTCCCATGCTAAATAAACCTCGGGTTGCGTGGATTCGGAATATTGAAATAAAACATGGGCGCATTGATTATAAACTTTTTCTCGGAGACGACCCGCAGGATCAAAATGTGACCACAACGAAAAATCAGGCTGAGGATGATAACCGCCAAGCGTATGAACACCAATCATGCGAAATAAATTTTCCATTTCAAGGTCACCATAAACTACCCACTTTGATTGACCATGTTCTTCCTCGTCGATCTGACGAATCCGTTGTGAAAGTGGATTGTTTGTAATGTAATTAGTGCCGCCTTTAACGATGGGATTGAAACGCATCGTGATCAAGATGCTAATGATTGCGAGCGTCGCCCAAAAAGTCCGTGTCATTCCACCTACAAGCAATGCAACTGCCAACATAAAGTGCACCAACACTCCAAAGAGAAGGTGCCATATTTTGAATTCTGGCCATACTCGCATTAACAACAATCCTGATACGAGTAATAGACAACTCCAAAGCAGGCTTGCTCGGATTGCAGTTGATCGAGGTAACATTTCACCGCGTGCTATTTTTGCGCTTAGTCCAACGATTAAAATCGCATCTCCCATGCCGAGAGACATCACAATTCGTTGGGAAAGAACTTTAGAAAAAAGGGAGTATTTTGCGAACCAAACAGGTATTCCCCAGACCGCATAAACCACTAAAAAAATCAGGTACAACAAGATCAAATCCACGGTCCATTGGTGTGATTTGTCTTTCCATCGTTCCTTGCTAAGCAAAATTAGCAAGGGAAAAAATAGGACAAAAGACGATGCTTCGCAGATGTTTCCCACACCTTGCCAATGGGTTCCTGACATCCTCGCAAATAGGGTGCTGTTTAATATTGCCCATACTGGCCATGTACCACCCTGTAAAAATCTAGCTCCCGGGTAAAAAGTACCGTGGATTGCTTCAATCGCTGAATGCGATTCCCAAAAAAAAGCACCAATTGCCACTGCCGCGCCAGCACAACATAGAAAAAATGCAAACAATCGCTCCAAACGAAAATTGAGGTGACGAATTATTTTTCGATGATCGAGTAATGTTCCAACAGCAAGAAACAAGAGTAAATAGCACACGGACACCAAAAACGGGGGATACATGAAATCGATGACTAAGCCGGTAAGTGTCCAGCCCAAGAAGCCGCTGGCCATCCAAATGACAGATCGTCGTTGAGAAAATAGAAGATAGGCACCCGTGACAATGGCGAGAAAAGCATGGCAGATGATTTCCCCTTTGTGCATGCTCCAAAATTGGACGAAAGGTGAGGCAACAAAAGTAAAGGCAGCGAGTGTCGAAATCCAAAAATTGTTTTTGGAAAAAAACATAAAGCAAAGAAAACTCGTGTAAAAAATGCCAAGTGTCAGCGTCCACCACATCCATGCCAGGCCAACGTCGGCACCGATTAAAAAACCCCATGTGGTCGGTCGAAATAACATCGAGACACTGTGAAGAGAGGGAACTCTCATTGGCACCACTGCATTTAACCCCGTACCAAGCGTTGTATTTATTCTCGGAAACGAGGGGCGGTGCAGCACTTGACTCAAAATAATTGGAATTTCGATGACAAAGTCGTCACCACGAATTCCTTCGGCGCGTCCTTCAATGATTTCATCAGCGGCCGAGTTGTCGATCCAATGATGCCAGTAAGGTAGCGACCATCCATGAATTCTCATGCTCACAGCACTGACAAACATGACAGCCAAAATAGCCAAGAGAATTTTGTGCCTGCGATCAAAACAAATGAGACGAAGCGGATCCATAGGCTTGAGTTTAATTGGAAGTGGCGGTCAGTTCACCGGGCGACCGATTCCCATTTTGTTTGCTGAATTTTTAATGACGGATGGGAGACAAGCAAATGCCATATCACTGCACAAAGTCCTTCTGTATGCGGAGTAATGCGTTCAGGGAATAAAGGTGGAATGACGATACAGGCATTTGCTACTTGCTTTGTAAAGCCACCATCTTTGCCGACGATACCAAAAATAGAAGCATCGACTGATTTTGCAAGTTCCAATGCGCGTACTAAATTGACTGAAACATTTTTTTCTTTGTTACCGCCGCCTACTGAAAAAACGAGCACGCCATCTTTAGCTGTTAATCGGCAACCTTTTAGCCATCCAGCAAAACAACTATCCCACCCGTCGTCATTCACACGAGCGGTTAATTCTGACACATTGTCTGTTGGCGTGTAGCTTTCGAGGTCGCAAATTTTTCTAAAATCATTCACGGCATGACTGGCGTGACCAGCGGATCCACCGACACCAAGGATAAACAGACGTCCACCACGGTTACGAACCTCGGCTAATTTTTGAGCAAGTTGATCGACTTCTGAAAAATGAATGCCTTTTAGAACTGAAATCGTTTCCTGAACAAACAATTCTGAAAATCCAGTCATAGGAATCCCTTACCGATTAAGATGTCACATCACTTTTTCTATCTTCATGATTTGGCTCATACAAAGGCGAAAATCTCGTTTTAATAATTGCTTTGATCCAAGTGAACGGATCACGAAATATTCTCACTTTTTTCCCGTCTTTAAAACTTCTTGATTGATATGACACAGGTACTTCGATGGGAATAAACCCAGCGCGAATCAATTTTCCTAAAAGCTCGAAGTCGAAATCAAAACGGTTACATTCAAAATGTAAATCCTTTAAACAATCACGTTTGAATACCTTATACATGGTGGTTGGATCGGTGAGTTCTTGGTGAAAAGTAAGATTGAATAAACCGTGAAAAAAAACACCGCCGAAATTCATAAATGCCGCTTTGAGACGGTTACTTTCAAAATGCCTAATTTTCCAATGTCCAGCCGATAAATGACGACTTCCTAAAACAAATTCTGCCTTGCCTTGAAGAATAGGCTCAATCAAAATGGGATAATCGGCAACATCATATTCGAGATCAGCATCTTGAATGAGAATAATATCCCCTGTGGCGGCTACGAATCCTTCGCGCATAGCGAAACCCTTGCCACGCGCTCTCTCTTGTAAGATCAATTTACAAGAGCCGGGCCACAAACGATTTTTTTCATCTACAAATTTACAAACGATATTTCGGCTTTCATCGGTGGAATTGCTTTCAATAATTACAATTTCTTTTTTTACTTTGCTTAATGGTTGCTGCCAAACTCGTTCGAGCAAATCTTCAACTGTTGAAGCCTCATTGAATACTGGAATAACAATCGATATAGTTGTGAGCAGTTGTTGTTGAATTTCCACAGAGTATTCAACTTCATTATTATTTGCCGATGATAATATTTGAGACGTCATCTGCCGCATGAGCAAAACGGCTGGTAAATAAATTCAGGCTGGAAGTCAAATCTTATTGCTTTGAGGTAGTTTTTCGGTTCATAAAATTATTGACTATAAGGTAACTAATGTGATGTTGCTCGAAGCATACTTCGCGATGTCACAACGATACCCATATCTTTTGAAGTATTCGCAGATGAGTTTGAAGAAATGGAAAAACAAGCGCTCAAAATTTCCACATGGGGCAAACGTTAACGTAAAAACCTACAATTTGAAATTGCAAGAAAAATGTATGCAAAATATGAAAAGCTTGCAAAATAAAATCGTCTGATTCACTCATCACTTTGTTTTACTTCGTAGGTACTTGTGTAAAACACATACCGGCACAAGCCGCTGTTGGGTCCCAAGAACAGCGTGCTTATTCATAGATAGTTGCTTCCCAAAATGTGCTTTACACAAGTACCTACGCCGTCGAGCGCGATGCGTGTGGTTCGAAAACACAATTTTGATTTGTTCAGTGTCGACGACGTGAAAAAACCACTTACAAAACCCGCTGGTTTGAAATATTAATCAAATCGGACCAGTTACATTTCTTCTCTCAGTATTAGTTTGAGGATGGTTTAACCACGGAATTTTCCGTTTCAGGAAGTGTTTTAGGATGCCAAAAAAATAGCATTATGCCAATAAGTAATAAAATGGGTCCAAAAACATATGAAATGGGAAAGTGTTTAATACACTTCCCACGGTCAAAAAGGTCGTGCAAAAAAACAAAATAAGGATCTTCGCCTATCCTTTCGACTTCAAGAGCATCATTATAAATCTGCAAACTACCAATGTCGTGATGGACTTCCACAGAAGATGCAAATTGACTTATTGGCAATTCGCAAATTTGATTGTCGATCTGCCATCCAAATTTTCTGATAACGATCTTACCACGCTCAGTCCCTGGATCGAATCGTAGTTGTCTGACAGCATTTGGAATGTCTACTTGAAACAACGTTTGTTGACCCGTATGAATTGATTCTCCAGCCATAACAGAATCGGTCTGATTAAAACCGAGTCCTAACCCCTTATCGAAGAAAACTTGAAGGTTATTTGGGGGAGGATCATCAAATTCGATTGATAAGTGGTCAACAGCCGACGTCTTGAGGGATCCATAAATAACGATTGCTCCAAATAATAGGAATCCAATTCGCAGTGTCCATAGGGTGGATCTGGTTATTTTTAATTGTGGGTAGCCCATAGTTCGAAATCCCTGAGTCGACTCGGAAAAAATAAAATAGAGCAAAGAGGTATAAATGTGCGTTAAAAGTTAAGGGAAAGCACTAGTAATTAATTTTTGGACGTTCATTAGTATTTTGCTAAACTTCGTCCACGAAATACGGACGTAAGTTCGGAAAAGAAGGTTACTAGAAAACGAATCTTTTCGGACCATTCTTAAGAGCAAATCGAATGAAAGGGCGACTATCATACATATGTAAAAATACACGATAACACGATAAAAAGTAGTAACACGCTACTACAGTTAATTAAAAATTCGCGTTCTAAAAAACCAGTGAAAATAAATTTGTGGAAATCCAAATACATCTAAATTTGCATAAACAATATTTGTCAACATTAATAATAAGGAAATGGTTAGGCCTAGCCGAAGAAAGACTTTGGGTTGGAGGCGTTGCTCAATAGTTGCTAGCGCCACACCGGCTAGAATGAAGACCGCTGGATACGCTGAATAAACCAACCTAGGAAACTCGGTATAGAAACTTTCTCCCAATTCCATCAATGACCAAATTAGAAAAGCTGGAATAAACAGCACCAACAAGTATAGCCGTTCTCGCCCTTTTGTCCAAAAGATGCCGATAAGGGCAAGAAATGTAGCGAGATTAAAAGCATGAAATAGGGCACTCGGAAAGTCCTGTAAATCGCGAAGAAGAAGGCGTAGAATTTTGCTGCCTTCAAAATGTTTGAGCGTGATAAGCAAGTTGTCAACAGGATGCCCCCCTCCAGTGGCAACAGGCTCTCTTTCGATTAAATATGGGAGCTTATGGAAGATTGCTAAATAGGATTTATATATTATAAACCCAATAAAGACACCGATTATGGTTTTACTCGGGTTTTCTTTGCCTCGAACCCAAGCGGCAACTGGGAGCACAATAATCCAGGGCTGTCCGTCAAAGCAGAGCAGAAACAATGCAAAACAACCACCGAACAAAAAAATATGATTGAATCGGCTTTGGGCGTCTTTAAAAAGAGCGTCTTGAATAGCAAGAAGGATGATCACTCCTACAATACCGAATACGTATACTTTAGGTTGAGCCACGTAATGGATTAGGCCCAAGCTAGAGGCCATGAAAATCGATGCGAAAATTGCTACTCTTCGATCAAACAGGGACAAGGTCAATCGGTGAATCGCGAAAATCCCTACTGACCAAACACATAAATTCAGGAAGAGCCATACATAGTAAGGATTTATAAATCGTGAAAACGGAGTCGAAATGAACATTGGAAAAAGTCGTAAAAACAGGCAAATAAGTGTTGTTTGTTTTCCGATAAACAAATCTTCTGCTGCTTTATACATGGGATAGTCAAGATTTACTGCACCTTGAGCGTTTGAAAATAAATAATCCAAATACCAGTATTTCTCGCTGGCGGGAGCCTCGTGATGCGGAATATAAGAGTAAGGAGATCTCACTGACATATGAAGAAATGTTTCAAATAGGATCAAAACATAAATTCCGAAGGGGATTTTCCACGAACTTCTGGTTTGTGGAAGAATTTTTAGAACCGTGAATCCGAGCAGGAGCATTCCCGCAAAAAAAAGAAATTCGTTTGGGAAGTCCGGTAAATGGAACAACGCTTTTGGAAACCATATCTCTTGGGGTAACGGCAGCCCAGGCTCCCTCCAATCAAAGAAACCGCCAGCAAATCGAAATCGAGAAAGACCGAGCCAGACATCCGGAAGACAAAAAATGATAACCAGAGACCTTGTCACCCAGACTGCATTTCCTCGCAGTTTTGTAAAATCTTTTAGGAGAAAATGAACAACAGGTAAAAAGAGAATCCAAAATAGTGCAGTGACTACGTAGCTTCGTGTTGAATAAGGTATTACCGTTGCTGACCATTCGTATCTGCCTATAAGCAGAATTAAACCTAAAGCCACCTCAATCCATGGAGATAGTCCAAATAAAATTTTCGATAGGTTTTTCGAACGCATAAGAAGAACTCCCATATTTATTCATTGGGTATTTTAAGATTTAGTTATTGTTAACCAATGATTGAATTAGCAGTTTGAAATTGTTCGGTTCTGGGTAAAGAAATGGTGGTAACTGGAAGTGACCAACTGATAACATTGGTTTTTTCTGCGACGATAATTGAATATGTAAAAAAGTCTTTTAGTCCAAAATAATAACGGAGAACCTCAAAGTTACTCGCATTAAAAATATCTCTTGCATGACGTTGGGACCGAATACGTGTGAGTTCATCGGGATGAAATTTAACATCTTTCTTCATCAATACTTTCTCAAAAAATAATTTTAGAAGTTTGAAGAAAACAACACTCATCCCAAATTCAGGTGGCCAAAAAATAATGACTCTTCCACCGGGTTTTAGAACACGGTGGAATTCTTTTAAGATTTTCGAAATTTCTTCTTCAGTGAAGTGCTCCATCACACCAAGATTGTAAATGCCCTCGATGCTGCAATCTGCTAACGGAATTTCAAAAACACTCCCGTGCAGAATTTTGCAATAATTCCGATTCGTACGACGATAAAAATTCAAGGCGTTTACGGAGATATCAAGTCCAGTTATGGACACAAAATGACGAATGTCAGTGTCAACTTGTCCACTTCCGCAGCCTGCATGAAGGACATGTGTCCCTGGTTTAAAATAAGATTTTACAAAATAATTAAGGGTTCGTTTAATTATGAATTTTCTGTAAAAAGCAGCAATGATGTCATACAAAATTCCAGACGCGTTTTTTTGAACGTTCCAATAAGTGTCCCAACCTTGGGTGTCTGCCGGGACGTGATTCGAAATTTCAACTGGCTCCGCAACACGAAACCTCTCTTTATTTAAGTGCGTAATAATAGAAGTAGCGCAGATAAATTTAATGGTATTTACTACTTCCCGCGAATCCATTTTTGAGTGACCATAAGTGCGGGCCGGTAAATGTATCGGAATTTGACCAATTTTAAACCCATTGACGGATAATATATATAAACTTTCAATGAAGAAGGAATACCCTTGTGAAGCTACTAACTCGAAAACATGTTTAGGAATTTTGTTTAAACGGTAAAAACGAAAGGCGCCAGTAGCATCCTGTGGAAGTCGGAGTAATCCTTGCGTCACAAGATGACCGGCGAAGGTTAAAGCTTTACGATAAAAATTCCAATTTTCAAGACTTCCATTTTTCAGAAATCTAGATCCTATAACGACGTCAAAATCTTTTGTTGTGTCAAAAATTTTTGAAATATACTCAGGTGGATGGCTAAAATCACAATCCATTGTAATGAGGTTGTTATACCCTTGTTCATATGCCCAAATGATTCCGTCATAATGCGCACTTCCTACCCCAAGTTTGCTTGATCGATGAATGATCTTCAGGTTTGGATGCTTACTAGCGAGTTCGTCTAAAATTTCTCCAGTGCCGTCAGTGGAGTTGTCATCCATGAACAAAACATCCAATTTAAGATGTTGTGCTTGAATCTGTTCAAATAACTTTTCGACATTGTCTCGTTCATTATACGTTGGGATAAAAACCAGTAGGCTTTCTTTATGTTTTGAGAGCGTCATCATAAATTCCTTAAATGCTGCAAAATATTGAAAAGCGTCATTAGTCTATAATGGCGCCTTCTTCAATAAGTAGAGTTTTTATCAGTTGGTGAAAGTTCTTTTTGGGCTGCCATCCCGTCGTGGTTATCAGTTTCGTTGGATTTCCTACGCGTATATTCTCGTGGCGTGTGATAATATTTTTATCTTCTATGACATATTTTTTCCAATCAAGGCCCACAAAATTAAATGCGACTTCGATGAATTCTTGTACGGTATGTTTCTCTCCTGATGCGATCACGAAATCATCTGAGACTTCACAAGTCAGTAGTTTTCGCATGGCGTCAATGTAATCGGGAGCATATCCCCAATCCACTTCTGCTCCAAGATCGCCTACGATCAGTTTATTCTGGCAATTATTTTTAATGTTCACCACCCCACGTACGATTTTTTTTGAAATAAACCGGATAGTTCTTAGATGTGATTCATGATTATAAAGAATTCCCGTTGTGGCAAAAATCCCGTGGGTTGCGCGATAGTAGCGGCACAAAAGCACACCGTTTGTTTTAGTGATTCCATAAATTGATGTTGGATTAAAAGGGTGTGATTCATCTTGAACCGGAAAGATAGGAGCACCGAACACATGGGATGAAGAGGCATAAAAAAGACGTGTTGTAGGGGATAAAATTCGAATAGCTTCGAGGAAATATATTAGAGAGAAAACATTAACAATGTAGGATTGTTCCACGAGTTTAAGAAGATCAATTGGCAGATCCTCCGATGAATGATGAAAAGCTGCAAGGTGGTAAATTTCATGCGGCTTCTCTTCATCTACACACGAGAAAACGTGCTCGGTTTTGGTGATGTTAACGGAACCGTTGCGGTCAAGTTTCACGACCCGATAGTGGTCGGCCAAAAGTTTCTCAGTAAGGATGCTACCATCTTGCCCACTACTTCCAATAACGATAGCGGTTTTCATTGTTTTCGTTTGAACGAATATCAAACGACTTCAAGTGACGGCAACGGGAAGACAAGCCTTCCGCCCGATCGTAAGTATTCTTTTTCACGTGAAATGATATTTTCTCTAAAGTGCCAGGGCAGAACAAAAAAATAATCCGGATTCATACGTTTTGCTTCAACTTCCGATACGATCGGAATCAACGTCCCCGGGGTAAAGCATCCAAATTTGTCTTGATTCACTTCCGCGATAAAAGGCAGATCTTTTTCAGACAGATTGCAGAATTGAAGTAAAACATTCCCTTTGGTCGAGGCTCCATACCCAAAAATTTTCTTGTTTTCATTTCGTAACTGTTCAAAAAATGACAACAATTGCTCACGATGAGCAAACACGCGTCGCTTGAATTGTTCATAGGGTGTGAGAGAACTTAAGCCTTGCACGCTCTCTTGATTTAAGATCGCATTGATAATTCCTTCATTTGATTTGATTTCACTGTTTGACTTTGCCAAAGCCACAGAAAAACTACCACCATTAATTTTATTAAACTCCACATCAATAATTTTCAAACCGGCGCCGTCGGCGATCCACTTAATCTGTTTAAGTCCATAATATTCGAGGTGTTCATGGCAAATGGTATCGTATGAGTTCATCTCGAGCATAGAAGGCAAATAACTTTGTTCAGTGATCCAAATCCCCTTATCGTCTAGAGTTTCAGAAATTTGTTCCGCGAATTTTAGTGGTTGTTCGAGATCATAGAACATTGAAATTGAGGTAACTATCATGGCCTTTTGATTGGGAAAATTCTGCCGTATTGTATTGGCTGAAAAAAATTCAGGTATCAGTTGCACGTGTGATGGATAAAATGACTGAAAATTTTTGCCCGAAGGATCAATGCCAACCAAAGTAGCAGATTTTGTTGGATAACTTTTAAGCAGAGTCCCGTCGTTGCTGCCAATATCAATTACTAGGTCTTCTTTTTTTAGATCAACATAGGTCAATATTTTTTGAACTTTATTCTCTAGATGGCGGACCATTGAAGTATTAAGTCCAGATCGATAACCATATTCCGCTCCATAAAGTTTATTTAAATCGCCGGTGTGCATCAGTTGTACTAACCCACAAACTTGCTCATTCTCATGGCCCTGACAGAGCACTAATTGGAGAGGCATTTTTTCCACATGCTCAGTTTGGGAGTGTGGAAACCGACCAGTAAGAGCTTGATCTCCTAGGTCAAGAATTGGTCTAAGATTTGTATTCCCACAAATGCGGCAGCATATTGCTTTTTCGAACATTTATGAATTTCCTTACTCAAGTTCGAGATCATGTTCGACCATCATACGAATAAGCTCTGTGAAGCGAATTTTTGGTGACCAACCTAATGACTTTTGTGCTTTTGAAATGTCGCCAACCAATAAATCAACTTCGGTTGGCCTAAAATATTTAGGGTCAACCTCGATCACAACGTCTCCAGTGCGTTTATCAATACCGCGTGTACTGATTCCCTTACCCTCCCATTCCAAGTATATGCCAGCAACTGAGAAAGCCGTTTCACACAGCTCACGTACCGAATGTGTTTCGCCCGTTGCAATCACATAATCATCAGGAGTGTCTTGCTGTAGAATTAACCACATTGCTTCAACATATTCTTTGGCATAGCCCCAATCCCGTTTTGCGTCGAGATTGCCAATATAAAGTTTGCTCTGTTTGCGCTTCTTGATACGTGCTACCGCTCGCGTTACTTTTCGTGTTACAAAAATTTCACTTCTACGCGGGGATTCATGGTTGAATAAGATTCCGTTACACGCAAAAATGTCGTAGGCTTCTCTGTAGTTAACAGTGATCCAATAGGCATAGAGTTTGGCACAAGCATAAGGCGATCGTGGGTAAAATGGTGTCAATTCTGTCTGAGGGATTTGAGTAACTTTACCATAGAGCTCTGAGGATGAGGCTTGATAAAATCTGGGCTTCAAACCCACTTCTTTAATGGCGTCAAGAATTCTTAATGTGCCAATCGCTCCAGCTTCCGTTGTGTATTCTGGAATTTGAAAAGATATATGGACATGCGATTGAGCCCCAAGATTGTATATTTCGTCTGGTTGGACTATTTCCAAAATGCGATTAAGACTACTTGAGTCTATGAGGTCGCCATAATGAAGGTGGACTTGCTCGTTGCCATGTGAGTTACTCAGTAGATGATCAATCCGCTGTGTGTTGAAATTTGATGAGCGTCGGATAATGCCGTGAACCTCGTAACCTTTTTGTAGTAGAAATTCACTGAGATACGAGCCGTCCTGCCCAGTGATTCCAGTAATTAACGCTTTTTTCGTATGTTGCTCAACCTTTTTGCTCATACACAGTTTCCCATTTTGTTTGTTGGATTTTCAGGGCTGGATGAGAAACCAGTAAATGCCAAATGACTGCGCAAGGTCCTTCCGTGTCGATACTGCGACGGCGGGGTTTTGCTGAACCTCCACCGAATTCAATCTTGTTCGCGGCCGATAAAATTTGAGATGTCATTTGTCGCATGAATCATGCGCGGATAGATAAACTCTAACTGGAAGTCAAATCTTATCGTTTTGGGGGTAGTTTTGCGGTTCATAAAATTATTGACTATAAGGTACTCAATGTGATGTTGAGCTGACCATAACTCAGGAGACAATTTATGAACTATCCGCAGCTTAAAATTGCTGTTTTTGCCGATGGTGCCAACAAAGACGAAATGGTGAGGCGTAACCAAGAAGGATTTGTTCGTGGGTTTACGACAAATCCTACGCTGATGGCGAAAGCTGGGATCCATAACTACGAGGAATTTGCATGCAATATACTTCGCGACATTACAAGCTTACCTATCTCTTTCGAAGTGTTTTCAGATGAATTTGAAGAAATGGAAAAACAAGCGCTCAAAATTTCTACCTGGGGTTCTAATGTTAATGTTAAGATTCCAATTACAAATACTAAAGGCACTTCGGCTTTGCCTTTAATTCGCCGACTACTGGATAAAGGTCTTAAGCTTAACGTGACTGCTATTTTTACCGATGAACAGCTTGCTGGTTTGCGGGAAGTTGTACATCCAAATGATGACGTGATTGTGTCAATTTTTGCTGGGAGAATTGCTGATACCGGCGTTGATCCCATGTCCATCATGAAACGCGCGGTTGAAGCATACCGTGATCGAAAAAACAGTAAAATATTGTGGGCAAGTCCACGCGAGGCTTTGAATATTTTTCAAGCACAAGATTGCGGCTGCCATATTATTACTGCCACGGATGACATTGAACCATAGCGCTCATAATAGGATGGAAGATCGGTGCCTCCACCTCCTAATGAGATACGCAAAGGAGCTTTCACTATAATCATGGGTCGAGCTTTTACACATCAAATCCATGCTGAGTAAAGCAATGTTTTATGAAATTGTTTTTCCGATCGTATAATATTGAAGGTGGCTAATATTTTTAACTTTATCAAAAATAAAACGCGTTGGATCAATGATTATTTTATTATTCATTGCTGAGGCAATCTTTTCAAAATCGAGTTCAAGATATTGAGGCCAAGGGGTCAACACCAAAAGCACATCGAGTTGACTCATTTGGCGTGGATCCTGAACCAGGTTAATCCAGGAGAACTCTTCGGGAAGTTGTTCAATGGTTGGATCATGAGCAAAAATTTTCATTCCTGCTTCGTGCAGGACTTTGGAGACTTCGATTGACGAAGAACGCCGTAGCGTATTGGTTTGGGGTTTGTAAGTGAGCCCGAGAACCCCTGCGCTGTGGTCTTGAAACTTCGAAAAGATCCCTTTTAATTTATTAATCACCCAAAATTTATGCTGTTGATTGCTCTCAGGGATTGATCTTAGAAGGGGTAATATTCGGTTTTGTTTTTGCGCAAGTTTGTTTAAAAATTGAATGTCTCTAGCGAGAGTACCTCCAGCAAAAGCCATTCCTGGAGAAACATAGGCTCCAGGACCAATTCTCTCTTCGGTTTTTAGAGCTAGTTCGACTTCTTTGGCGTCAGCTCCAACAGCTTCACACAATAAAGCTAATTCATTGGCAAAAACAACCGATGTTGCCAAAAATGCGTTAATTGCATGTTTGCTCATTTCAGCAGATGGAACAGATAACCAAACTAAATTTTGTGAAATCTTTTGCAGCAACGGTTCAAGGCGAGTGCGAGTTTCCGCGTTGGCGCCAATAACAATGCGATCAGGCTCAAGAAAAACATTCAAAGCTTTACCCAATCTCAGATTTTCTGGGATATAAGCAAAATGCACATTTCTCTCAGGAAAATTTTTGATATAACTTTGCGCAAGTTCAATCGTGCTTCCAACTGGAAGTTGTGAGGAAATAATTACCACGCAATGATTCTTAAGAAACGGAAAAATACCTTGGATCCTGCTAGTTACGAAATTTGTGTCTGCAACATCGTTTTCGTCCACTGGAGTATCGAACGT
>Ga0207120_1052_pt2 | contig 27913 bp, 27 predicted proteins | sample Alteio_BWMinHeat_40_FD_153509 | JGI IMG/M metagenome (GOLD analysis project Ga0207120, IMG submission 153509) | Enriched cells from forest soil in Barre Woods Harvard Forest LTER site, Petersham, Massachusetts, United States -... | ecosystem: Environmental > Terrestrial > Soil > Temperate forest >...
GTCGCTTGGGTTCTCGGCGCAAAGATTTTCCTGATCGTCACGGGCTTGTTGATTTTTTTCGGCAGCGGCGCGGGTAATCCGCTGTTGAGCCGGCTGCTGGTAAGCCGTTTGGAACAAATGACCGGGGGCAGGGTGGAGTTGCGCGCACTGTCGATTCGATGGCTCGCCATGCGGGCAACCATAAAGGGCCTTGTAATCCATGGCAGGGAGCCGGCGGGCACGGAACCTCTTTTCACCGCAGAGGAAGTGCAGGCAGGTCTGCGCATCGATTCCTTCTGGGGCCGAAGAATTTCGCTGGATGAGCTAGTCCTTCAACAGCCGCACGTGCACATCCGAGTTGCAAAGAACGGCACGACAAACGTGCCCATACCTGCGCGGCCTGCTTCTGTAAATAAGCCATTGCGCGACACGCTATTGGAATTGCACATCCGGCGCCTTCTGCTCGCGGACGGGTGGATTCTCTACAACGACACAAAGACACCGATCACTGTACACGGAGGAGATCTGCAGCTTGGGCTCGATGCCGGAGGCTCGCCGGGCCATCTTTTGTACCTTGGCAACCTGGACTGGCAAAGAATGCAGTTCAAATCGAATGGCTACGCGCCCCTGCAGGTGGGTCTATCGGCGAAATTCACCCTTTGGGGCGATGGCTTCACGCTCGAGCAAGGCGTGCTCAGTGCCGGACACTCGCATCTCGATGCGCAAGCAGAAATGAATAGCTTCTCGAATCCGCAGTGGAACTTCCGGTACCGCGGCTGGATCGATTTGCTGGATTTCCGGGAAACCCTGCGCGAACCGATGGTGCCGACGGGCCGGGTCGATGTACGCGGAGAAGGCCAGTTCGCAGGCGGCCAGATCAAGGGCACGGGGAGTTATTCCGGGCAGAACATCGCGCTACCGTATGAGGTCTTTCATGCAACGGGGCTCACTAGCCACGGCAGCTATCGAATCGACGACCATGGCCTGGAGGTGCCGGATTTTTTTGCGGGCGCTTTCGGCGGGAAGGTGACCGGGCGAGTGACGATGCGTTTCGACGGACTGCAATTCAGGGCGGACACCCATGTGCAAGATGCGAGGCTCGCCGCGGTCTTGCCGTCGATCGAACATCGCAACTTCCCAATTGACGAACTGCATTGGGATGCACGGATGACTGCAGACACGGTTGAAACCTGGAGCGGGCCCTTCCAGCACTTCGAAATCTCCGTGAAAACCGTGTGGGAGACTCCCGAACAGTTAGCGGAACGCCATCAACCCGTTGCGGCTGCCTGGAAGTTCCGCTATCGCTACGATCCCAGCACCCTGACAATCGATTCGGGTGAATTCGAAACGCCGTCGTCGCGCGGCAGCATCGACGGAATTCTTGCTCCGCGAAACTCCGCGCTGAATGTGCGATTCGAAACAGGAGCGCTGGAAACCTACAAGGATTTCATTGATGCGTTGCGTGGCGCCCCGCCTCGTTCTTCCGAGGCAGCAAAACCGATTTCGGGCAGCGCACGATGGGATGGCAAGATCGCCGGGCCCTCCGCCGGCCCCACATTTCAAGGCCACATCCGCGGGGAGGGTGTGCGCTACGACGGCGTCTTGCTGGACTACCTGGACGGTGATCTCACGTACTCGCCAGTGGAGTTGGCCTTATTGCACGGTCACGCCCGGCGCGGTGAAATGGAAACAGATATTGAGGCCAATCTTTCCCTGACAAAGTGGAGTTTTCTGCCGGAGAACAACTGGACGGCTGAAGTGAATCTCGAAAAAATCCCGGCCGAAAGTCTCGAACAGATGCTCGGGATGCCTTTTCCCGTGAAGGGCTCATTGACGGGGCAATTTCACGGGCGGGGCACCCGAAAGCAGCCGAACATAACCGGTCTTTTCGATCTGGCCGATGGCCTTGTGTATGGACTTTCCTTCAATCGGCTCCGTGGGCAACTGAACGTATCACCGGATGAAGTGCGCATCGCCGACGCGGAGCTGCGATTTTTCCCGCCAGGAAAAGAAAACGGACGCGGCGCGGGAATTATCACTGGTTCCGCTGGTTACCGGTACGAGGGTCAGACGATTTCCGCCGATCTCGTTGGGGCGGCGTTGCCGCTGGAAAATTTTGAAAAATTGCAGTCCACGCGCCTGCCTGTGGGAGGACAGGTGAGTTTCCGGGTGAAGGCCAATGGCCCTGTGAGAGCACCGCTGGGCGATGGGACATTTAGAGTTGTGGACTTCCGAGTTGGCGAGGTGATCGTCGGCAGCTTCGACGGCAAACTAGCGTCAGACGGCAGCACGGCACACCTAGAGTTGAGCTCCGCTATGACCACGGGAGAGATTTCCGGGGGTTACACACTCGGACTTGCCGATCCATACCCGCTGAGCGGGAAGGTTTCGATCAAGAACATTGACCTAGACCCCCTCCTGCTCGCCGCTTTGCACTTGAAAGAATTCAGCGGCCATGCAAATGCGGATGGCGACATTTCGCTGAATGGTTCGCTGAAGCAGCCGCAGAGCATCATCGTGGACGCGAATCTATCGCGGCTGGCAATGAATTACGCCAATGTGCGGCTGGAGAACACCGGCCCAGTTCATTTCCGATCGACGAAGGATAGTCTGGAGATCGACCCGGTGACGCTGCGGGGAACGGACACCAATTTGCAGATTGCGGGTTCGGTTCAGTTTGCCGGGCGCCGCACCGTGGGATTGCGCCTAAATGGCGCGTTGGACCTGCGGCTCATCAGCGGTTTTGTGCCGAATCTCGACGCACGCGGTCCCGCCCAAATCAATGCTTCTTTCGAAGGGACGCTCGACCGGCCGCGCATCACGGGCCGCGTGCACATCGAAAACGCTTCCGCCCGCGTTGCGGATTTCCCCACGGGTCTCAGCGCGATCAAGGGTGACGTGGTATTCGATGCGACGCGCCTGTACTTCGAGAACATGAACGCGGAATCCGGCGGGGGCACACTGCATCTTTCAGGCAGCGTGAATTACGCGGAAAGCCCGCTTCGTTACGACGTCAGCGTTCGTACCGATCGCGTGCGGATTCGTTATCCGGAGGGCATGAGTTGGCTCGTCGGAGGTTCCCTGAGGCTGACCGGCACGCCAGCAGCAGGACTGCTGTCCGGGCGGGTGACCATCGAGCGCGTCACTCTTACACAAGGCCTCGAAGTCGCAGGCATGCTGGTTTCGGCGAAAGAGGGCATTAGCAGCCCTACTACCAGTTCCCCGTACCTGCGCAATCTGCAATTCGACGTCGAAGCCGTCTCGGCACCCGATGCGCGGATGGAATGGCCTGGCGCGCAACTGCAGGCCGATGCGAGTCTCCGCGTGCGGGGAACCTGGGAGCATCCGATTCTATTGGGACACATTCACCTCCTGTCCGGCGATTTGTATTTCGCGGGCAACCGTTACCGTGTTACGCGCGGAGACTTGAACTTCTCCAATCCCTTCCGCCTTGATCCGGTTTTGAACGTGGAAGCGACAACGACGATTCAGCAATATGAGATCACGCTGAATTTCAATGGTCCGGCCAGCAAGCTCACGCTGGCGTATCGCTCCGATCCGCCTCTTCCGGCGAACGATATCATCACATTGCTTGCTCTGGGGCAGACCAGCTCACAAGCGACCGCGCGGAGCGGCGGTACGTCCCAGAGCGGAACCGCGGGGGCTTCGGCGATTCTCTCGGAAGCGGTTTCCAGCCAAGTAGGCGGGCGCATGGAGCGCTTGTTTGGGATAACGCGTTTTCGCGTTGATCCGGGCCTCGCAGGAGTGGGCTCGACGGGCTTGGAACAGAACTCCGCGGCACGCATTACCGTCGAGGAACAGATTACACCTAACCTCACCATCACTTATGTTTCGAATGTGAGCTCGACCCAACAGCAGGTCATTCAAGTGGAATACAACTTCGACCGAAACCTGTCGATAGTCGGGTTACGCGATCAGAACGGAACGATTGGAATCGACATAAAAATCAAAAAGCGCTTCCCGTAGCCGGAAAGCGCTTCCCGATTTGCAATTCGCATTATTGCGGATCTTGCTGTTGCGCGGCCTGTGGCTGGGGCAATTGTCCCTGTCCATGCTGTTGTCCCCGGCGCTGCTGCCAGCGGCCCTGGCCTTGACCATTCCCGAGGCGTGCCGACTGACCAATCTCCGGATTCTGCTGCTTCATTTCCGCCAGCGCATCCTTGGCGGCTTTGGCGCTGGCCGCACGGGTGGCCGCCTGAGTTTCGCGGCCGATCTTGGGCATCTCCGCGGCGACTCTCTGTCCCAGCGGCGAACCGTAAAACTGCAGCAGCCCCTTGATTTCGTCTTCTGTGAAGTGCTTGTCGTAAATTCCCACGAGTTGAGCGGTTACCTGGTCGACGTCGAATTTCTTCTGGTAGCTGGCAGCGAACGCATTCAAGAACGCCTGGCCTTTGTCGTTGTTGGGCACGGTGGCGAGCAGTTTTTCCCGGGACTGTTCGATGGCGGTGTTCGCGCCGTCCTGCACGAGGTCCCGCGCGCCGACCAGCTCCATCAGCGAACGAATGTCGGCTTCTTTCGCAGGTTCAATGGAGGAATTTGCTTGGGGAGGCGCCGCGTTGCCCTGCACCAGGGTTGCGCCTTGCGGCGCCGCTTGCACGGAGTTCTGCGATGCTCCCTGGATCACCAGGAAAAAAGTGCAAACGTAAATAAAGACCAGTGCAAGGACCGCTTTCATGACTGCCTCCGTGACGGGTTCGCTCGTATTTGCGCCACACATCTGAGTTTAGGGACAGCCGCGCAGTGGCGCGACCATTTCGGGGGACAGTCGTGCCGCGTCGTTCACTGGCCAAACGTTCAGGTCCAGAAGAGGAAATGAATTTCTGTTACGATGCCTCGCCATGAGCAGACCGGAAATGCCGGGCGGCGCATCCCTGAAAGCGCCTGCGCCCACTGATGTCGTCGAGCGCGAATCAGGTCTACAGCGCAACTTGACGCCGGGGCAGCTTGCCATGATCGGCCTCGGGAGCACGATTGGAACGGGTCTCTTTCTTGGAAGTGCGATCTCCGTGAAACTTGCGGGTCCGGCAGTGATTCTGAGCTTCGTTGGCGGAGCGTGCCTCGCGGTGACGATGATGTGGGCGCTGGCGGAGATGGCAGCGGCGCACCCGGCGGCAGGATCGTTTGGACTGTACGCGGAGATGTACCTGCATCCGTGGGCGGGATTTGCGATTCGCCTCACCTATTGGTTGTGCATGATGGTGGTAGTGGGCAGCGAAGTCGTGGCCGCGTCCATTTATTGCAAGTTCTGGTTCCCGGGAACTCCGTCGTACGTTTGGATCGGCTTGTTCTCGCTTGTGATTCTCTACGTCAACTCTACGACCATCGGAAATCTTGGAACGTTTGAATACTGGCTCTCGATGATCAAGGTAGTGACCATCGTTGCTTTTCTGATTTTAGGGACTGCGTTGCTGTACGGCGTGGGATTTCCGAAAGTCGGTTTCGCAAACTACACGGCACACGGCGGTTTTCTTCCCAATGGGTGGAGAGGCGTCGGCCTGGGTGTCATTTTGGGGCTTTTCAGTTTTTTCGGAATCGAAGTTGTCGGAAGCACGGCCGGCGAAGCGGCGGATCCAAAGGTGGCGGTTCCGAAGGCACTGCGCAGGACGCTCATAGTGCTGGTGCTGTTCTACATTGCTGGGCTTACACTTGTTGTTGGTATTGTCCCGTGGAGGCAGATCGGACTCGGCGAGAGTCCGTTCGTCCGCGTTTTTCAGACCGTAGGAATTCCTGCCGCGAGTCACATCATGAATTTCGTGGTGCTGACGGCGGCGCTCTCCAGTGCCGTTGCCAATTTGTATTTCGCGGCGCGGCTGGCTTTTTCACTCGCGCGCGGCGGCTATCTTCCCGCGGCGCTTGGCCGATTGAGCGGGAAGAACATGCCTGTCGTTGCGGTGCTGGCTTCGGCGGGGGGAATGGCCGCGGCGCTCGTTCTGTCGGAGTACTTTAAGGATTCACTTTTCGTTTTCATGATAGGGCTCAGCACGTTTGGGGCGCTGTTCGCGTGGCTGATGACGTTATTGACTCACCTTGCCTTTCGTCGCTTTCACCAACGGCACGCAAGACCATACCTTCAGCTGGGGCCGCCTGGGCCGTGGGCGTCTCTCATTGGGTTGGGTGGGGTACTGGCAGTCTTGGTATCAACCTGGTGGGTTCCGGGATTTCGCATTACCTTGATGGCCGGCGGACCCTGGCTGGCTTTCATCACGGTGTGCTACTTTGTTTGGAGAAGAACCCGATCCCGCCTGGCAGTCCGGGGAGAGGCGCACGATGGATGAACTTCTGAAGTGGCGCGGGGAATTTCCGATCCTGGACCGCACCACCTACATGATAAGCAATTCGCTGGGCGCGATGCCTCGTGGCGTGTACCAAGGGTTGCGCTCCTACGCGGATTCCTGGGCGGAACGCGGAGTTCGCGCATGGGAGGAGGGCTGGTGGGAAATGGCCGTGGGCGTGGGCGACCAGATCGCGCCGCTGATCGGAGCAGGCCCGGGCGAGATTTCACTCCACCAGAATGTGACGCTCACCCAGGCCGTGATTTCGTCCTGCTTTGACTTTCGCGGCCCGCGCAACAAAGTTGTAATGGTCGAGCTGGAGTTTCCTTCGATTCAGTACTTCTACCACGAGCAGCGCCGGCTCGGCGCCCGCGTCGAAGTCGTTGCGACTCAGGACCACATCCGCATTGATCTGGATAAGCTGCTTGCGGCCATCGACGAATCGACGCTCCTTGTGCCGATTTCGCAGGTTCTTTTCCGCAGTTCCTGCATCGTTGACGCGCGTGCCATTATTGAACGGGCTCACCGCGTCGGCGCGCACGTGATTCTTGATGTTTTTCAGGCTGCGGGAGCAATCCCCATCGACGTGCGCAGCCTGGGTGTTGATTTTGCGGTGGGCGGGGTCCTTAAGTGGCTCTGTGGCGGACCGGGTGTCGCCTACCTGTACGTCCGTGAAGACTTGCGCGCCAAGCTGCGCCCGGCGCTCACGGGGTGGATTGCGCACCGCCGTCCGTTCGCTTTCGAAACCGGCGCCATCGATCCGCGCGACGACTCCTTCCGCTATCTGAACGGCACTCCACACATCCCTGCACTCTATGCGTGTCAGCCCGGACTAGACATCGTCAACAAAGCTGGCATCGGAGCAATTCGCGAGAAATCGATGCGCATGACCACACGCCTGATTGAGGGCGCTCGAGCTCGCGGCTGGCGTGTGAACACGCCGGAAAACCCAGCGGAGCGCGCGGGGACGGTCTCTGTAGAATGCCCGCATGCCTACGAGGTTTGCCGCGAACTCATCGCCCGGGACATCATCGTCGACTACCGTCCCAAAGCCGGTGTGCGCGTCTCGCCACACTTCTACAATCGAGAGGATGAATGCGACCTTACCCTCGCGCAAATGGAAGAGATCCTGAAAACAGGCGCGTGGGAAAAACATGCCGTGGCGGTTACGCATGCTTGAGAAAAAGGAATACGCTGCACAACGTGCGGAAATGATTGAAAAGCAATTGCGCCGGCGCGGCATCAGAGATGCCGGTGTGCTTGCGGCAATGACGGCAGTGCCGCGGCACGAATTTGTACCAGAGGAGCTTCGTTCGCGCGCGTATGAGGACGTGCCGTTGCCCATCGGAGGCGGTCAGACCATTTCCCAACCTTATATCGTTGCGGCCATGACTGCTGCGTTGCATTTGCAGCCAGGCGACCGGGTTCTGGAAATTGGCACGGGATGTGGCTATCATGCCGCCATGCTCTCCCGTTTGGCCAGGGAAGTCTTCACGATCGAGCGGCGGCCGGAGCTTGCTTCCTTTGCGTCTACGAAGCTCGCGCAGCTCGGCTACGCCAACGCGCACGTTCACTGCGGCGACGGCACACTTGGCCTGCCAGAACTCGCTCCTTTCGATGCTATCCTCGTTGCCGCAGCCGCCCCTGCGGTTCCTAAACCGCTCCTTGCACAGCTTGCCGAAGGCGGCCGGATGATTCTTCCGGTTGGGGATGCGGAACATCAGGAATTGCAGCTCATCGAAAGGCGTGGCGATGCGTTCCCCACAAAGATGCTGGAAGGCTGCCGGTTTGTGCCCCTCGTCGGCTACCATGGCTGGCAGGAACCTTAGTAACGATGGGCTCAACGGTCCCCGATCTTTCCATCATCATTCCCTCGTACAATGAGGAATTGCGCCTTCCGGCCACTCTGGAACGGATTGCGGCATATCTTTCGACTTATGGGCGTGAAGCGGAAATCCTGGTCGTGGACGACGGCTCTAGGGATGGCACGGCCGCGGTGGCGGAATCCCTTCGCAACAAGATTCCCACGCTGCGCGTGGTTTCGAATGGCGTCAACCGAGGCAAAGGCTACAGCGTACGCCGCGGCATGCAGGAAGCGCGCGGCCGCATCGCACTCTTCACGGACGCGGATCTTTCCGCGCCGATTGAAGAAGCCGGCAAGCTCATTGACGCTCTGGAGACCTACGACGTGGCTATCGGTTCTCGGGCGATGGACCGCAGCCTAATTAGCGTGCACGAGTCTCTCTTCCGCGAATTCGCCGGAATCATTTTCAACAAGATTGTACGAATGGTCTTGTGGCTGCCGTTTGTCGATACGCAGTGCGGTTTCAAAGCGTTCCGGCGCGAGCGCTGCGGCGTCATCTTCGAGCAGCAGACGATTGAGCGTTTCGGGTTCGATCCGGAGTTGCTGTACCTGGCGCGGCATCATGGCTTGCGCGCGGTTGAAATTCCCGTGCGCTGGGGGCATTCACCCGCCACGAAAGTGAGCATGCTGCACGACAGCATTCAGATGTTCATCGACATATTCACGATCCGGTGGAATTCGTTGATGGGGCGTTACCCGCATAAAGGGTGATTCGCCCAGCCTAACTTTGTATCATAAAGTACTTGACAGCCATTCCTCCTTGCGGTACCTTTCCTTCCATGGCGACTTCTGGTCCGCTTCGCTCTCCGCAACGCGAGCCCATCCCCATCGACGCGCGCGCCGCCGATCATCTCCGCTACATCCGCGAAACGATGGAGAGCGCCGCCGAATTTACCGCCGTGCCTGGCTGGGGCGGGGTGGCGATGGGGGTTACCGCGCTGGTGGCCGCGTTTGCCGCCTCGCGGCAGGCCACGCCTCGCGCTTGGCTGACCGTCTGGCTGATCGAAGCCTTCGTCGCCGTGGCCATTGCTGCTCCGGCTGCGGCCACAAAAGCGCACCGCGCCAACTCCGCGCTTTTCTCCGGACCAGGCCGCAAATTCCTTCTTAGTTTTGCACCGCCGATTGTCGTCGGGGGCCTTTTGACGATCGCTCTTTTTCTCGCCGGCATCGTTGCGGCTCTGCCGGGTGTTTGGCTGTTATTGTATGGGACCGCCATTGTTACGGGTGGCGCGTTCTCCGTTCGCGTTGTGCCGGTGATGGGTTTGTGCTTGATGTTGCTCGGCGGTGCCGCAATTTTTGCGCCGGCAATCTGGGGAGATGCATTTATGGGCGCGGGCTTTGGTGTCGTGCAGATCGGCTTCGGTTGGTGGATCGCCCGGCATTATGGAGGCTAGCAGGAAATCGCATGGCTAAGTCGTCTACAGCACATCAAGAACGTTTGCAACGGACTCGCGAGCGCGGCGCCCCCCTGGAAGCCATCCGCAATCCGGCCCGGGAAACCGCGCCCGCCGATCTGGACCGGCTGATTCACGAACGCATCCGCCTGGGTATCGTCAGCGCGCTGGCGGTTAACCGCTCGCTGACTTTCAACGAACTGAAAGCGCTGCTGAAAACCACCGACGGCAACCTGAGCGTTCACGCCCGCAAGCTGGAAGAAGCCGATTACATCGTGTGCACGAAATCATTCGACGGGCGCTTGCCGAAGACGGAATATCGCCTGGCGGCAGCGGGGCGGCGGGCACTGGAGCGCTACCTGAATCACATGGAAGCACTGATTCGCGCGACGCGCGAAGGCTGAGCGAAAAAAATTTAGTTTTATACTTTATATTGCAGAGTAGTTTATAGCACTTCCTCCGCGGCGGAGAAAGCACATGCTCATGCATCAACTGACTGTACGGCAGATTCCCACTGCGCAGCCGGCCATCGTCCAGACTCCGCGGCTGCACGTGGCCATCATCTCGGACGGCAATGGCCGCTGGGCCACTTCGCGGGGTTTGCCGCGCTCCGCCGGCCATCGCGCCGGGGCCGAAGCAGCCCGACGAGTTATCGAAGCCGCGCCCCGCTTCGGCATTCACACACTAACGCTTTTCGCGCTTTCCTCCGCGAATTGGAAGCGTCCCACTGCCGAGGTTCAAGCAATCTTGCAGCTGCTTCACGAGTACCTGCTGACGGAGACGACGCACTGCATCGAAGAAGGCGTGCGGCTCAGCATCATCGGGCGCCGCGATCGCTTGCCCGCCACGCTCCGCCAAGCCATCGCGGATTCGGAAGCCGCCACGGCAAAGGGCACGCGTATGCACCTCCGGCTTGCCGTGGATTATTCCGCCCGCGTAGCCATCTATCACGCCGCCTGCCGCTTTTACAAAGTCACCGAGCTTTCTCCCGAGTCCTTCAGCAACGTGCTTGCGGAAGTCCACCGCGGGGGTTCGACGGAGGTCGATTTGCTGATTCGCACGGGCGGTGAACAGCGGCTTTCCGATTTTCTCTTGTGGGAATGCGCATTCGCAGAAATCGAATTCCTTCAGAAACGCTGGCCGGACTTTACCACCACCGATCTGGATGCGGCCGTGAAGGAATTCAGCAGACGCGAACGCACTCGCGGCGCATTGCCGGATGCTATCGCGGGTTAGTCCAGCAGGATCTGTCCGAAGGAGTTATTGTCATGAGAGCTTTTCCTCGTTCTTCAAACGATGTTTCGGCTGTGGTCGGAGTTCTTCTGTTGGTGGTGCCAACTTATTTCGTTACGATGTCGGCCCTGCGGTATGACGCTCCTGGCTTGCAATTCTTCGGTAGCCCTATTTTCATCCTTGGGACTTTGGCAATCGCGTTCGCGATAAACGCACGGTCTATTGCTTCGGTGAAGCTCGAACCGGAGAAGCCACCTGTGTTGAAAATTGCTCTGTCGCTCCGGATATGGAACCTTGCGGAAATCACGCTTGCGTTACTTCTCTTGGGTGTGTTGTTCACGTATGCGTTCGTGGAAAATTTCGAGCCACGCCTAATCAGATAAGCGACGCGTGCCGCAAAGGAACTGGGCTGATTACCGAAGATGGTCCCGAGACTCGCCTTGTGAATCGAACACGAAAACAGCGTTCTGCACAAGAAGAACTAGAAGATCTATTTGGGCGTGGATTCCGCCCCCTCGCTGGCAAAGAATGTGGAATAAACTATTGATAACACATAGCTTGTTGACCTAACTTCTGTAGCACGCACCCCTGACATTTCACCCTGCGCCGTCGTCTATACCCCAGGAGCCAGGAATGGGAACTATGGGACTTGCGCTGCCTTGGAAGGCTAGAATCTCTTCCACGCTGCGCGAACGGGGGACGCGAGTGGAACCTTCCGAGCAATTTACCGGCGGCCTCGGCGCGGCCGCCGTGGATGCCGCGAGCGAGGATGCCGCACTGGCCGCTGCCTGCCGGTCCGGCGATCTGCGCGCCTATGAACGTCTCTACGCGATGCATGGTGCGCGCATGAAAAACCTGGCGCGGAATGTTCTTGGGAATCCCATTGACGCCGAAGATGCCGTGCAGGAGACGTTCCTGAAAGTGCAGCGCAGCATCGCCGGCTTTCGCGGCCAATCGAGTTTCGTCACCTGGACTTACCGGATTCTGATTAACACCTGCTACGACGCGCGGCGCAGCCGGCTGCGCAAGAAAGAAGTCGCAAACGACGATTCCGAGGAATCGCCGCGTTTTGAGCCCCGCGCGCCGGGAGCTCATCCTTCGCTCCGGATGGCGCTGGAGCGCGCGCTCGCCAAGCTCACGCAACACCAGCGCGATGTTTTTCTCCTGTACGAAGTCGAAGGTTTCCGCCATGCAGAGATCGCTGGGATGCTGGAGATGACCGAGACTGCTTCGAAGAACACTCTTTTTCAGGCGAAGAAAAATCTTCGCCTGATGCTTGAGCCTCCGCGAAGCAGCGCCGCGGAGGTACGGTGAAAATCATGAATGTCACCTGTAACGATCGCGATCGGATTTTCGAAGATGGCACACCCGCCGAATGGGCGGCGCTGGAAGCACACGCAGCCAACTGCCCGCTCTGCGCGGAAGAGCTTCGTGCCTGGAAATCGCTGAGCTTTTCCGCACAAGAGCTACGCGACTACACCGAAAGCCCCACCCTCTGGTTGCGCATTGAACGCGCCCTAGCCGAGGAGGCAGAGCGGAAGACCCAGCGAGCGGAGCGCAAGGGCTGGTATTCCTTCTTCCAACATATCCCGGTTGGTTGGCAGATGGCGGCGGCCGGCGCTTTCCTCCTGGTTCTGACCGTCTCTGCGGGCTGGTTCTACCTGCACCAGCCTAAGGATGGACAACGAGCAGATCAATCGCTTCTGAAGAGCAGGGCTCTCAAGGAAGTCGAGAGTGCGGAAGCCACCTACGTGCAGGCGATCGACAAGCTCGCCGCGGAGGCCCAGCCACAACTCGAAAATCCCTCGACACCGCTGCTTGCCAACTATCACGAGAAATTGATTGTACTGGATAGCGCGATCGCCGATCTGCGCGCGCAGGCTGGAATAAATCCATCGAACGCGCAACTGCGCTACCAGTTGCTGGCCATGTATCAGGAAAAGCAGCACACGCTGGAGGAAGTTTTGGAGGCTAGACAATAATGTTTCGCCATCTGCCCAATTTCCGGAGAGCGCCGTTGCGTCTCGCACCCGTCGTTGGACTGCTCTCCACGATGCTGCTCTTCACGGCGAAGCCCATCCGCGCCGCAAATCCCGGCCAGGAACAAGTTTCGAGGGATTTTCACCAGACGTTGACCCTCGGCACAGGCCAGTCCGTGCGCGTCGAGCACAAGTTCGGTAGCGTCAGTCTCCACGGTGAGTCCGGCCGCGAGGTCAAGATTTCCGCCACGATCCGCGCGCAGGCCAGTTCGCGCGAAGAAGCAGAATCTTTCGCGCAGAAAATCAAAATCGAAGTTCAGCAGACTGGCGAAGGAGTACGCATCAAGACTATCTATCCCGAGGAAGAGAAGAAGTGGTTTCACTCCGGCAAGAACTCTTCGTGGTCCGTCAGTTATGACATTGGGATGCCATCTGACGCTCCGATTACCGTGCGAAACAGTTTCGGAAGTATCGATGTAACAGGCATTCACGGAGCTGCGGATGTCGAGAACGGTTACGGCACGCTCACCGTCCGTGACGCCGGCGCCGGCCGGTGGAACAATGCCTTTGGCAGCATTGAACTCGCTGGGGCCGGGGGAAATGTCTCCGTGAGTGACAACAACGGGTCCGTGCAAGTGTCTGACGTAAAGGGCACTCTTGAGGTACGCAATCGTTTCGGCAGCATCACCACACGAAGTATTCAAGGCGCGGTGACCATTACGGGCGGCAATGGTGCGGTTGCTTTGACTGACGCCGCCTCCGCGAACATTACAACGTCATTTGGTAATGTGGACGCACGGAATATCCGTGGCGATCTTTCGGTTCGCGACAACAATGGAAACGTAGAGATTTCAGGGATCGGCGGCGCTGCCGACATCACCAGCAGCTTTGGCAACGTGACTTTTAGCGATGTACGTGGCCGCGTGAATTGCACCACGAACAATGGCCGGGTCAAGGGCAGCTCGGCGACGGGCGGCTCCGTGACCATTCGCGATTCCTTCGGCAACATCGAGTTGGACGCCATTAGCGGCGTTCTTGACGCCGAAACCTCCAATGGAAAAATCTCGGTGCACGACGCACGCGGGAGCGTCACGCTAAAGTCCTCCTTTGGCGCCATCGAAGCCTCAAGCGTCCCAAAGGGAATTCGCGCCATCACGGGGAACGGGGCCATCACGCTTACTGACATCGGCGGAGATACTTTTGCCAAGACCAGTTTCGGAAGTGTCTCGACGGAACGGATCAACGGCAATCTGACGGTGGAGAACAGCAATGGTTCGGTCACGGCAAGAAACGTAAAGGGCGACGCCGGCGTGAAGACATCTTTTGCGGGTGTCACACTGGAATCCATTGGTGGGCGGATCACTGTGGACAATCAGAATGGAGCGATCTCGGTGACGGCTATGCGGCCGGCCAGCGGATGCCGCGACATTTCGCTCAAGACATCTTTCTCATCCATCCGCGCGCGCGTCCCGGAGGGCTTAGGTTACAATCTCACGGCGAGGACATCTTTCGGCCGGATTTCCTCCGAATTGCCAGTCACTTCGACAGGCAGTATCGGGGGCGATACTCTGAACGGAACTATCGGTTCGGGCGGCTGCCAACTTCAGCTCACTGATTCGAGCGGAAGCATTGAAATCGCCAAAGCTCCCTGATCGTGCGTCCCATTATTTTGCGGCCTGTCGCGCGCGATCCATTGCGAACGCTTTCTTCAGTACGCGTGTCGCGGTCTCCGTGAGATGAAATCGGGTGAGTTCATCTTCGCGCGCGAATGCGACATCGGTTACATCACTCCCCGCGCGAGGCTCGCCGCCGAGTCGTTCGCAAAGATAATCCGCAATCACGAAGTGAAATCGCGGTCTTCGTTTCACGTCTGCGCCGGCTGACCCATCCTCCAGGTAAATCCGGTCGAACACCTCGATCAGCTCGAGGACACGAACCTCGATTCCGGTTTCTTCCAGCAATTCGCGAGCGACGCCTTCTTCCAAACTCTCGCCGATCTCCAGTGTGCCTCCCGGGATTGACCATTCCCCACGCAACGGTTCGCTGCCGCGGCGGATCAGCAGCGTGCGGCCTTGATCGATAATCACTCCTCCGATACCAACCACTGGCCGTTCGGGGTATTCTCTGGAAGGGGTCATTCGAAAGGTCCTTCTACGCATGGCGCGGTGGCGTTCGAAGCAGCGCCACCTCGCACAGGAGTTGACTTCATACACTGCGGTATATAATACGCTGCATAGTGGTGGGCACGGTCCCTGTACCCCCACTTTGCGAACGACTGTACGGAGGGTGGAGCCGTGATCCGTTGCCCTGAATGTTCCGCCGAAATCGATGTCGACGAAGACGAAGTCGAAGAAGGCGAGATCCTGAGTTGCCCCGAGTGCGAATCCGAACTCGAGGTTTCGCAGACGCATCCCGTCCACCTGAACCTCATCGCCGATGATTTGGACGAAGAGGACGACGAGGAAGAGGAAGGCAAGACCGGGGAAAATGGCGATCTCATCGACGACGATGAGGAGGAGGAAGACGAAGAAGAAGACGAGGAGTAACAGGTACGCCCTACCCCGCCTGGCATCCTCCTGCGGTTGTGCCGCCATCTAAGCTTGCAAGGAGCAACCTAATGCACCGCCCGCAGTGGATCACGATTCTCTGCACGGTTGTGTTTGTCGCTTCGTTCAGCGTGGCATTTGTACAGGCCCAGGAACCTGTGCCAGCACCGTCTAGTTCTGCTCCCACTTCGCAAGCGTCTGCTGCCACGCGGAGCAAACCGAGTAAGAGAAAATACAGTCACATAAATGATTTCCTGATTCGCGGAACGGTCTTTACGGACAAGGCTCTTTCGTTTCCGGGCGCGCAGCTTCGCATCCGGAGGGCGGGAGAGAAGAAATTCCGCTGGGAGAGCTACACGAATTCTCGCGGTGAATTTGCAGTCCGTGTGCCCCAGGGTTCAGACTACGAGATGGTAGTCCACGCAAAGGGTTTCGCGGAGCAAACGCGCACCATCGATACGAAGAGCGGTGGGAACGAGGAAAGCATGGTGTTCCAAATGCAGCCAACTGCAGGAGGCAAGGAATGAACGTGCGACGCATCTGCGGTCTGGCGGTGGTTCTATCGCTATTTGCGGCCGTTGGTGTTGCCCAAGACAAGAAGCGCGAAGCTCAGCTCCGCACGGTCCGCGGAGTTGTTGTGGACAAGTCCGATAGCCCACTTTCCGGCAGCGTTGTTTTTCTGAAAAACGTGCGCACCAATTCCGTCCGCAGCAGTTACACCGATGACACCGGTAACTACCGTTTCAGCGGCCTGGATCCCAATGCCGATTACGAATTACACGCAGAAAAAGAGGGCGCCAAATCCCCAACGCGGACCGTCTCCAGCTTCGACAGTCGCAAGGACATCGTACTGAATCTCAAAATCGATAAGAAAACAAATTAACTTCCTGCGATATCCCCTTGCGCGGTGGCACTGCGAACTTATCAGGTTATCGAAACGGCTCTCAATGCAGCCAAATTGTTCGGTACGAGCATCTGACTCGGATACACTGACGAAACGTCGAAATTGAGAGCCGTTCCTAGGACCGAGGGATTATATTGCGACGCAGAAAAACCTACAGGATATCAGTGCTGCTTCTTGTGGCTGCAGCGAACGCAGCGACTTGTCCCGCTCAGGACAAACCGGACGCCCCGACGCCGAAGCAGAGTGACGCGCCTTCCACGCAGTCTTCTTCAGCGGAAAAAACAAAGGCGCCAGCGGGGGCGCCTTCCAACACCAGCGGTCAAGCAACCGATCCCCACGCTCAGCAGGACGAGAATCAAAAACGGATTCTGGGCTTCATTCCCAACTTCCAGTCCAAGGATGACATCCCGGAAAACCAAGCGCCCCTTACTCCTAGACAAAAATATATTCTCGCGTACCACCAGACGGTCGATTTCAGCGCCCACATCGGAAACGCGTTTCAAGCCGCGCTCCAACAGGCGAGTGATGGGCAGCCTCACTATGGACAAGGGTGGGGACCCTATGCCCAGCGATTCGGGGCAGCGGAAGCGGACCAGGTCACGTCGGCTTTTTTCATATTTGGTCTTTTGCCGCATGTGCTGAAAGAAGATCCCCGCTACTTCCGAAAGAGATATGGTTCACCGTGGTCCCGCATCCGTTACGCAGCCACGCGCACGGTGATCACGCGCACCGATGCTGGTGGACGAACTTTTAACACTCCTCAAGTCCTGGGTCAGTTGCTGCAACAGGGCATTTCTACGGCCTACTACCCTGAGCAGGATCGCTCGGCGAGTGGTGTTTTTGAGGATTGGGGCATCAATCTTGCCTACAACAGCGCCTACAATATCTTGAAAGAATTCTATCCGGATTTCTTGAGGGTCGTTTCCCACCGTCACAGGGAGCCGGGCCCCGCCACAAACGTGATGCCGGCGCCAACCGCGGCCGGCGCACCCATCGCACAGCCCGCGAATCCGTAGAAAGTCTCACGGCGCCCCCGGCGCCAGTACCCGCACCGCGCGCGGAACCACTTCAATCTCGACAGGGGTCGGCCCAAGAATTTCTCCGTCCCCGTGAAACAAGCTGGGCTTGCGCGTCGTCAGACGCACCTTTGATACCCGCCAGCGTTTCAGGAGTGAAGTTCGAAGTTCACCGCTCCCCATCAACCGCGGTAGTAGCCGTAATACTCCTAATGTGTCGATGTCTCCAATCGAAATGACGTGGAGCCACGCATCGTCAAGAGTCGCGCCGGGGGCCAATCTCAGGCCGGCACCGTAGGTCGGGGAATTCAACACCGCTGCAAGTAACGCTTTCGCTTCCCACGAAATGAGATCGGTGCCCGGAAAGTCGATACGGACTTCGATGGGCACGTACCCCACCAGCGCTCGCAGCGCTGAAGCGATATAACGCAACCGACCGGGAAGCCATCGGTACGCACCACTCGCGTAGCGCGCTGCCTCTGCGTCAAGTCCAATACCTCCACCACCTGCATACAACCGCGTTCGCCCTTCGCCCGTACGTACTCTCACAAGATCCACAAAGCGCTGGTTGCCCCGCAGGATGGCTTCCGCCGCTTTGACGGGATCGTCCGGCAACCCGAGCGCGGCGGCGAAATCATTTCCTCCACCGACGGGGAGTACACCCAAGAGTGCCTCGGCCCCGAAGGCCGCATTTGCTAGCGCCTGAAACGTTCCATCGCCACCCATCGCAAAAAGCACGCGCTGTCCTTGCGAAATGGAATTTTGTACGGACGACTCGAGTTCCCCCGCACTGCTCGTCATTACAAATTGCGCATGAACCTGGAACGATTCGAATAGTTTCTGGAATTGTGCCACATAGGAGCGTGCACGGCCTCCACCGGCTACGGAGTTAACGAATACGATGACAGCAGATTCACGCAGAATGCTGGGAGCCTCCGCGCGATCATTCATGCCTTTGCTCCTCAGCTCCAAACGATCGATTCATGTGACCTGCTTCCCGCGGCCCGTCTCCTGATTTTTCGAACTATCCGCAGGATGCGAGTTGAGCATACTACCTGTCCTCAGCGGCTCGCTTACCATTAGCGGCTTGGATGGCCGGTTGGCCCTTGCGCTCTTCGTGCTGGGAAATGTCGTGGGAAGTATCGTCGTGGAAGGAAATCAGTGGCTCGAGAGAAGTGATTACGACCTCGGATCCCGACCGATAAAGCGCGCAGAATTGGTGCCGGCGGGGGGAATCGAACCCACGGCCTAGGGATTATGAGACCCTCGCTCTACCACTGAGCTACGCCGGCGTGACGCAGTTCTTTATGCTACGGATTCGCCTGCGAACGTGTCAAGGCGTCGCACCCAGCAGCCCACACCAGAAGACCCCGGAAAGCTTCTCGCCTGCGGATGAAACCAAGCCGGTACTATAATCCTTGGTACCACGGTACCGTTGACCCGTACAGTCCCAAAACCTATCCTTCACTGGATCGGACACTGTCCCATCTATCAGGGTAGGCGAAAGCTTATCGAAAGGATGGGACGGGTTGGTGTGTATCGATTCGAAACAGGCTCATCGAGTGAGCTGGTTGACATTGGTGTCTTAAGGGATACACTGTCTCCTGGGTTGTTCCAAACCTCGGAGGCACAATGTCACGTAAACTCACAGTTGTATTCCTGGCCACGCTCGTATTGGTCGGTGCAATGAGTCTGAAGACGGTGGTCGTCACCCATGGTGATGGTTCCATCGTAATGGCCAACAGCGGAGGACCTGTACCGCCTTCGCCATGGAAGAACTCTGGAGGACCTGTACCGCCTTCGCCGTGGAAGAATAGCGGTGGGCCAGTTCCGCCATCGCCCTGGAAGTAACTAGGCTCTGAGGGGTTTCGACCCCCTTAGAACACGGTTACCAAACCAGGGCAAGCTCAGATTGAGGGTTGCATGCCTGGTTTGGTGATTCACATTCTGGATTTACTGACCGCGCTCTTGCAGGCGAGCATCGTGGTGGTGTCTCTTGCAAGAGGCTACACCCGCCGGTACCTTACGATTAATCTCTATTTGGCTGCCTCCACGATTGTGCTTTTCTTGCGTTACTACATCCTTTCGCAACACGGTCTGTCTTCGGGGGAGTACTTCTATTTCTACTATTATTCTGACGCTCTTTTGACGATTGGTCTCTATTTCGCGCTGATGGGCCTTTATGCCACTGTCTTTGATGAGATGAAGGCCGCACAGTATCTGCGTGTCTTCACAATTCTCTTGTTGATAGGCACAGCGGCTTTCTCGTGTGCTGTCGTTCAGCAATCGGGTCCTCGTCTATTCACGCGTTACGTCGTGGAGATCTCGCAAAACCTTTACTTCGTCGGTCTCGTCCTGACCTATATTCTTTGGGGAGCGGTTCTAAAGCTGCGCGAGACGCGCACGCGCGTCATCCAGCTTGTCCTCTCTCTGGGCGTCTATTTCAGCGCTTTCGCGGGAAACTACGCTCTTCGCAATCTCTACCCACAACTGCACTTCGTCTGGGAGTTTGTGCCACCCGTCCTTGGCTGTTTGCTGCCGCTGTCGTGGGCATATGCTTTTTGGCGTATCCCGGAGGATGCGCGGATCGCGCCCTCCCGTCTCGCCGTGGTGCCCCGATGATGGCTGGCGTCATTTTCGTTTTCTCCGCGGCGGCATTACTGCAGTTTTTCATCTCTTATTGCCGATCGCTCATCGCAGCCTCCTCGAAGCAGGTTCTCTCTGCCGAAGTAAAGGACGTTACGGGGATCCAGAGATTCGCTTCCGGTGATGATTTCAAACGTGTCATGCAGCTTCTGCAGCTCTGTCCGGAACGCCCGGAAGACCGCAACAGTGTCCAGGCGATCGACGTCTATTTCAGCCTCTTGAATTTCCTCCGCTCGACGATTGCTCGGATCGTTCCTTCGATGCACGCCTGGACGGAATCGGAACGCGGACAGTGCGCCTACTTCGCCGCGGTCGCCCTGGAGCGCCGTATCTCCTTCAGCCGAGACATGCTCGCGCAGCAAATGGACGCCTAAAGCTTCGTTTCTTGGCAGCCTGCCTGACCTGCTGTCTCTTTCGCTACACTCCCTCTCCTTTGTCCGATTGACATTTCAGGTGCATGCTATTTTTAAAGTGTTCCCTCCTCACCGGAGTGGAAGCGTCCGCAGCGCAAAACTTACCGGTGACAAAAACATGCTCGCAGTGTGGCGCTGTATTGCCGTCAAGCGTACGCGCCTGTCCTTTTTGTGATTCATCCTTTTCGGTCGGTCCTTCTTCCTCGGACGAAGTCTCGGACATTACCGCGAGGGAAATTCTCGCAGTAAGTGCGGCTCCTTGCCCGAGTGGGATCGATCCTTCCAAGCAGCGCCTCCTCGCCTCGCGGCAGATGGAGCAAAGCCCTGCCTGGCAGGGTGAACTCTCTCAGCGTGTACAGGCTTATCGCACTCGGCGGCGAAGGCTTGCCCCAAACGCTGCTCAGTCTCAATTTTCGTTCGAAGACCCTTCCGGGAAGACGCCGCGGCATTCTTCAGCTGCAGTTGAGGAGTCTCCTGGATTGGTCGAGGAAGATTTCTCCTTTACCATCGCGATCGGCCGCCCTGCAAACAAACATGCTGTCGACGAATCGCGGATGGTGATTGATGTCTCTCTGCCACCGGATTCAGAGACTAGCCCGCAAACACAGATTGCTGAAGACGAAAGGAAATCTCCATCCGGGCTTCATCCCGTGGCGTGCATCGACGATCGACGCCTCGCGGGGCTGATCGATTTCTGCTGCTTGATGTTTGCCTATGGTGGATTCCTGTTGCTCTTCGGCTCACTCGGGGGGCAATTTACGTTGAGCAAACTGAGCGCCGCTGTGTACGCCGCAACTTTCGCCATCGTCTATCTGCAATACTTCGCACTTTTCACCGTCTTCGGCGGCACAACCCCGGGCATGATGGTGCGCGGCTTGCACGTCGTCAGCTTTTCCGGAGAACCACCCACGCCCAGGCAAATGCTTCTGCGCAGCGCGGGCTACATGCTCTCGGCAGGGACTTTTTTTCTGGGCTTCCTTTGGACGATGTGGGACGAGGACGAACTCGCTTGGCACGACCGGCTCTCGCGCACCCATCTAAGTGTGGCGCAGACTTTTGCTGATCTCGAAAGTTCAGGCGTCGCGCACAGCCGGTAGTCCTTCCTTAATTCCCATGCACTCGGGAATCCGGTATCGCAGAAACCCAGTTGAGGGCCATTTAATCGCTTGGGCCTTCAGCGATCGAATCGTTCGCGCACCCTCTTTGCACTCGCGGTGCGTTACATCGCACGGCATTCTCTCGCAATGCGGGTAATCGCCTGCAGGCTGCGTTCCACATCACTCTCTGTTGTCGCCCAGGAAGACACGCTGATCCGCATCGCGGTTTTTCCTTGCCAGACTGTTCCTCCACACCAGCAGGTTCCCTCCTCCTGGACGAGCCGGATCACTTCTCGTGTCACTTCGGGGCGGCCAAAGGACACCAGCACCTGGTTGATTACGACATCGTTCAGCACTTCGAAGCCGGACGCGCGGAGCCCTTGGGCAAACCGCTGCGCGTGGGCGCACGTTCGCTCGATCAACTCGCGCAACCCTGCCCTCCCAAGTGATTTCAGCGCCGCCCATAACTCCACGCCCCGCGCGCGCCTCGACGCTTCCGGGGTGTGATGCATCGGCTCGCGACGCGAACCGGGTTCGAGATACGCAGCTGTGATTCCCATCGACGCCCGCAACGCGTCGCCATCTCTGACGATGGCTAGGCCGCTGTCATAGCCGACATTGGGCCACTTATGCGCGTCAGTGGCCCACGAATCAGCTTGATCGAATCCTTGCGTCAAATGTTCGTACTTCCGCGAGATCCGCGCCCACAAACCGAACGCTCCATCCACATGCACCCACGCGCCCTGTTCTCTTGCCGCTTTACAGATTTCCCCGGCTGGATCGAACGCTCCCGAATTTACGTTCCCCGCCTGAAGGCACACAATTGTCCGCTCCGATAGGCGTGGCAACTTATCGGCACGCATTCGTCCCTGGCCGTCCGCCTCCACGATGGTTACGCGTTTTCTTCCAAATCCCGCCAGACTCAACGCCTTCAGCATCGACGCATGCACTTCCGCGCCGACGACCACTTCGACGGGCGGGGCGCCAAATAAGCCGTCTGCCGTGACATCCCATCCCGCGCGTGCCAGAAGCGCATGACGTGCGGTGACGAGCGCCGTGAAATTCGCCATGGTGGCGCAGGTAACCAGTCCCCCCGCGCATTCCGGAGGCAACTCCAGTGCCTCACAAACCCAGCGAAGGACTACTTCCTCCAATTCCGCCACGATCGGAGACATCACGCGCAGTGCCGCATTCTGGTTCCACGCCGCTGCCAGCCAACTGGCAGCCAGCGCCGCGGGAACCATCCCGCCGATCACGAAACCGAAGTAACGCCCGCCGGTCGTCGCCACCGTAGCTCCGGAGCCAATTTGGTCGAGCATTGCGATTACGTCACAGGGATCGCTTGGCGAGAGAGGAAAAGGTTCGTTGAGCCCCGCAAGGGCAGCCACGGCGGCTTCGGAAGGACTCACTCTTCGTTCTGCGGCGTCTCGGACGTATCTTCGCGCTGTGTCCGCAGCAAGATTTAGAACGTCACTGCTCAGCGATTGCCCTCCCGCTCCTTTGTCAGTCGCCATTAGGCTCTTCCTTTCCACTTCGTCGGCGCCTCTCCGCACTCAAAGACACCCGTGGCCGACATACTTTCTTTTCGCCCACGTCAATACGTTATTCAGTTTTTGATGGAATGAAAGAGCCGAATTGTCCGCTTACTTCTTCGCGACTGCCTCATCGGAAGCGATCTTGCCGTCGCGGATAAAGATGATGCGGTGCGCATGCTGCGCGATGTCGTGTTCGTGCGTCACGAGAATGATCGTGTTTCCCTGACCATGCAGGTTTGCAAAGAGCGCCATGATTTCTTCGCCTGTTTTCGAATCGAGGTTCCCAGTGGGCTCGTCCGCCAGAACGATTGACGGGGAATTGACCAGCGCTCGCGCAATCGCCACGCGCTGCCTCTGTCCCCCGGACAGTTCATTCGGCTTGTGGTTCATCCGGTCCATCAGGTCAACGCGTTCGAGCGCCTTCTTCGCCTTCTCGATGCGCTCTTCTGACGGTGTGCCGTTGTAAATCAGCGGCAATTCGACGTTGTGGAGTGCCGTTGCGCGCGGCAGCAGGTTGAACGTCTGAAATACGAAGCCAATCTCTTTGTTTCGGATGTAGGCGAGCTCATCATCATCCAGGTCGCTCACCAAGCGCCCCGCCAGCCAGTACTTCCCGGAACTTGGCGAATCCAGGCAGCCGATCAGATTCATCAGCGTGGACTTGCCCGATCCAGATGGCCCCATGATGGCCACGTATTCGCCTTTGTGGATCTCCACGTCCACGCCACTCAGCGCGTGCACTTTCTCTGCTCCCATTTCATAGACCTTGGTCAGAGCTTCAGTCTTGATCACTACGCCGGAGCTGACCAGGTCTTCGCGGTATGAATCTGTGGCTGGTGTCTCGACAGGCATTCGAATCTCCCTCGTCCTTGGCTGCGCGTCAGCTCTGCTGATCGTCCTGCTTCTTCGGCGCGCTGTTGTCCACCTTCACCTGAGACTCCGGCTTCAGGGTGCGCAGTGCCTTGTAGCTGCCGACGACGATCTCGTCGCCGGGCTGCAAGCCTTTCGTAATCTCAATGTCCGTTACGCCTGCGATGCCGGTCTCAACGGCCCGGAACAAAGCCTTTTTTCCGTTGATCACGAACACGCCCTGGACTTCATCCTTTTTCGGATCGCCAGGGGCTGCGGGCGGCGGCGCTGCCAGCGTCACATTTGAACTGCCTTGCTTCTTTGCACTCTTGGCCGCTTCTTCCAAATCCTTGCGCGTTCGCACCGCCAGTGCCTGAATCGGAATGGCTACGACATTCTTCCGTTCCGCCGTCTTGATCTTGGCCGTCGTCGATAGACCGGGCCGCAAGTTCTCCGGCGGATTCGCCAGCGTCACGACCACCTTGAAGTCCTTCGCTTCCTGCGTGCTTGTGGTCGTCTGCGTGGTAGTGAGTCCTGAACTGCGCAGCACGGCCTGCGATCCGATCTCCGTCACTTTGCCCTTGAAAATCTTTCCAGGCACCGCGTCGATCGTCACGTCGGCCTCCTGGCCCAATTTCACGTTGACGATGTCCGTCTCGTCGACCTTTACTTCCGCCGTCACCACCGACATGTCCGAAAGCGTCATCAGGAAACTGCCGTTCGAATTCTGGATGCCGGGTACCACGTAGTCGCCCACACGCTCCGGGAGATAGCTCACGATCCCATTGATTGGAGATGTGTAGGTGGTCTTCTGCAAAACATCCTTTAGGCGCAGCCCCACCGCTCGGCCTTGATTCACCTGTGACCGCGTCTGATCCAATTGCGCTTTTAGAGATTGCACGCGCGAGCGCACTGATTCGACCCCAGCCGCTGCCGCATCATAGGTTGTTTTCCGTTGATCGAAATCCTGTTTGGGGATCAGGCCATCCTTGTAAAGGCCCTGTCCGCGGTCGAAGTCCAGCTTGGCTCTCTCCAGATTAGCTTGTTGCGAGATCAGGTCCGATTGCGCCGCTTTGAAGCTGGCTTCCGCAGCCTGCACGCCGGACTCCGCTGAATTGATCGCCGCCGACTGCGCCTGCACGTCCGCTGTCGCCTGCACATTTTCCTGCAGGAGCAACTTGTCGCCCTTCTTGACGTGGTCGCCTTCCTTGACTAGGATCCCGGTGATTCTGCCGAATCCTTGGGCGGTTACGTTCGTATAAGTCGTCGGCTTGATTTCGCCCGAGGCCGTCACCAGCGATACCAAGTTCTCCTGATTGGCCACTTTGGCCGTTTGAACGGTAACCACGCCTTTGTTTGCCTGGTTCACACTGAATAGCACAATTCCGCCGAGCACCACCACGGCGCCCGCGCCAATCGCTACCTTATGCCACGTCTTCATTTGATTCCCCTTCGATCTACCACTCCGCCGTCGTACTTCCGAACCTCCGCCGCAGATCTAATTCCAAGCGATCGCAAGAACGTTCAATCCCGCGGGGATACAGATGTTAGTCCTACTGCCTCTACCCTACATACGCCCATTCGGGTCGAAATGTTTCGCGGGAGGTTTGCTCCACTTTCGCGGTTCGGGCTTCAAAGCAGGGGACTTACTGGAACCGGAGTCTCCGCCGGCATAAGCCGCACCTTCTATGGAGGTGTACCCGGCCCCGGATGCCATTCTATGTTCAAAACTCCCGAAAAGAAAGAATTCCCGTCCCGCCACGGCGGGACCCTCGCTGACAACCGACCCACTCTCTTTGACGCAAAAAGGGTTAAATGGTCAGCCGGAAGCAGACATCTCGGGCATGACATTAACCGAACCCTTCTGCGACTTCCATTTAATGATATACTCAAGCCATTCGGCTGATTTGCTTCGGCCGAACCGCCCGCGGAGAGGTGGCAGAGCGGCTGAATGCGGCGGTTTGCTAAACCGTTGTAGGGGCTAAAACTCCTACCGGGGGTTCGAATCCCCCCCTCTCCGCCAGATTTCCCCTAACTGCATCTAGCGTCGAGACTTGCCGACTGCAGTTCCCAACAACTTCTACATCAGATGCGAACTCCCGAGCCTCTCTGGTTGCACGGTAGTTGCACACATTGTTTCCAAGGTCTTCATTGCACTTGCCGCGTCCACACTTACAGTCTTCACACAGATATTCATCGTCGTGGTGACGTTCCCGTGTCGAAGGATCTGTTGAATGACCTTGTCGGAAACCCCAATCTGTGCAGATTCGTAGCGAGCCCACGTCGAAATGCGTCAGAGAGCTGATAGCCCGCCAACCACTCAAGCAAAGTCAGAACGAAGCGTGCTGTTCCGAGGTCTATCTGAGAAGCCGTCTGCGCCGGACCCTTGTTTTCACCGGAGCCCAGACGTAAATTGGACCACAACTCAAGATTCTGTCACAAAACGATGGGATGTTCGATCTTAGCGAGTACGACCGGCAGGTTCGAGATGCAGAAGTCGAAAATCAAGGAGGCAATTATGAAAATAGTAGTGATCGGCGGCAGTGGACTCATCGGATCAAAGCTCGTCAACAAGCTTGGTGAGCACGGACACGAGCCGATAGCGGCATCACCTAATTCCGGTGTCAACAGCCTCACAGGCGAGGGACTGGCCGAAGCGCTGAAGGGTGCATCGGTGGTCGTTGATGTAACGAACTCCCCTTCTTGGGAGGACGCGGCAGTGCTGAAGTTCTTCGAGACATCAACCCGTAACCTCCTCGCCTATGAAGCGGCCGCAGGCGTAGGACATCATGTTGCGTTGTCCGTCGTAGGAACGGAACGTCTGCTCGCAAGCGGTTTCTTCCGCGCAAAAATGGCTCAGGAGAACTTGATCAAAGGCTCCTCGATACCCTACTCAATTATCCGCGCGACGCAGTTCTTCGAATTCGTCAAGGGCATCGCCGATTTTTCCACCGACGGCAACAAAGTACGCCTGCCACTTGCGCTCATCCAGCCTATGGCGGCTGACGATGTCGCGAGTGCGGTAGGCCGTATCGCGACAGGCTCACCAGTCAATGGCACCGTTGAAGTAGGGGGGCCGGAACAGTTTCGTCTCGATGAACTTGTCCGGCAAGCTCTAGCCGCACGCAAGGATCCGCGCGAGGTTGTCGCAGACCCGCACGCGCTTTACTACGGCGTGGAGCTTAGCGAGAGCACACTCCTTCCCGGCGATGGCGCGCGACTCGGCGAGACGCGTTTCGAAACCTGGCTCAATCAGTCCGCAGATCAAATCCCGCCAGCGAAACCGCTGACCACAGCCGTTGCAGCCGCTTCGAAACGCGCCAGCGGCCCTCAAAGATAACGAATTTTGCGTAAGCGAAGTACCGAACGCATTCAATCCCCTGGTGGCGTGAGCCTCGCCATGCCGCAGAACGTTGCCTCGACTCACCTTCAACAGGACGGTGGTCACACAATACCGGATTGCCCTCGAACAGCACCCATATGCTCCGTCGACGATCAACCTGAGATTGGCGGCGATACACCGGCTGTATGAAGCGTCGGATTGTAGGCTTCTCAGCCCTGGCCTCGTGGCAGGCATGTGCCGGCATGCAAAATTTAGACCCTTAGCGAGCCACGGAACGCCCTAGCGGCATAGTAAGATTCCGCACCGTTGTGATACACGAAAACAGTGTCGTAGCGGCGATCACAAAAAAGGGCGCCGCCGAGTTTTCTGATATCAGAAGGTGTTTTCACCCAGCTCGACGTTTTCGTATCGAAATTTCCAAGTTTCTGCAAGTCTCGATATTGTTCTTCCGTTAAAAGCTCAATGCCCATGGCAGCGGCCATATCAATAGCGCTATCTTCTGGTTTATGTTCTTTCCTTGACTCCAGCGCTTCACGGTCGTAGCAAGCACTTCTGCGGCCTTTAGGACTTTCCGCAGAACAATCATAAAAAATGTATTCGCCAGTCTTTTTATCGTGACCAACAACGTCCGGTTCACCGCCAGTTCTTTCCATTTCATTGAGTGACCACAGTTTTTCAGCATTAACTTCCAGCTTTGCTTGTACTTTGGCCCATTCAAGGCCTTCGTGGCGGTTCATGTTTTTCTCAAAACGGGCTTTCAGTGCTCCGAGTAGTTCTTCACGCTGTTCTGGTGACAAGTCTTTTCTATTGCCATTAATCTTT